>Ga0233432_10000029_pt1 | contig 109251 bp, 94 predicted proteins | sample SI_122_August201_6_FD_179870 | JGI IMG/M metagenome (GOLD analysis project Ga0233432, IMG submission 179870) | Seawater microbial communities from Saanich Inlet, British Columbia, Canada - SI_122_August2016_10_MG | ecosystem: Environmental > Aquatic > Marine > Inlet | place: Canada: British... | reverse complement strand
ATCCAAAAAAGTCTTCGCCGCCGACCTGAACGCCTCCATAGAAGAGGTCTACGACCTATACCGCAAGGATGGCGATGCCCCTGTTGGCACACCTGTCGTACAGTCAGAATATGCCGATGGATCGGTGACGACTTCCAAGCTTGATGCGACTATTCTTAAGTATCTAAAGCCTGAGATTACATCTCAACCTCAGGCTAAGATTGTTTATTCGTATAGCAATGTCTCCTACTCAGTAACCGCCGAAGGCAAGTTCCTATCTTACCAATGGAAAAAGGATGGTGTGGATTTAGCAGGTGAAACAAATGCCACCCTGACCATTACCGATGCCAATGCCACTCTGCATGACGGCAATTATTCGGTGGTTGTGAGTAATGATTTTGGAAGTGTGGAGTCAAACAAAGTTGAGGTACAAATATCGGATGCTTTGCTTAATGGACTAGTCGGTTGGTGGAAGTTTGATGAGGGAAGCGGAACAGTTGCATATGACTCAAGTGGAAATGGAAATGATGGTAATTTAATAAATGGACCGACTTGGGTAAGCGGAAAAATAGGGGGAGCATTGAGCTTTGATGGGGTGAATGATCATGTTCGTATTGGTAATGTTTTGAATAATATGTCCAGTTCCTGTTTTTCACTTTGGTTTAAACCTGCAAGTGTTCCGTCTGGACATGGATATATGGTGTTCAAGCAACATACATATGCACTTACTTTCGCGAGTAATGCTGGAATACATCTGAATTTCGGAAACGGTAACGAATGGGGAAATCTCAACCTTAGTACTTCGACATTGGATTTAAACAAGTGGTATAATGTTACAGCAACTAGAGAAAGCGGAGTTATGAAAGTTTTTATCGACATCAATTTGCTCGCAAACAAATTCTATAATACGAGTTCTGGGTCAAATTCATCGTTACTTGTTTTTGGAGGTAATGGAACAAATTCTTTTAACGGTCTCATCGACGATGTACGCATCTACGACCGTGCCTTATCCCCCGAAGAAGTGCAGGCTCTGTATAACATGGGGCAGTAATCGAGAACAGGCACATGCACTTCGGTAAATACCATCTTCTTCTCCTCACCCTCATCATGGGCATTCTAGGGAATGCCCAGGCAGTCCCGCCTGTCCTCAATTATGCAGGTCAGGTAGCCGTCAATGGCGAAGCCTTTGACGGCAATGGCTTGTTCAAATTCGCCCTCGTCAATGCCAATGGCACGACGACCTATTGGAGCAATGACGGAACGAGTGTGGACGGATCGGAACCTCAGGCTTCGGTGGCCGTTCCTGTCAACGGAGGTTTGTATTCCATCCTTCTTGGCAATACCGCCCAGCAGGGCATGGGGGCGATTGATCCTGTTTTGTTTGCCCAGCATACCGATGCCAAACTGCGGGTATGGTTTAGCGATGGGGTGAATGGGTTTCAGCAGCTAAGCCCTGATCGTCCTTTTGCATCGGTTCCCTATGCGTTTAATTCTGAAAGTGCGAAGTCGGCGGATACTGCCTTGAATGCGGAGACAGCAAAAACAGCTGATTCTGCCAATGTTGCGATGGCTGTTCAAGCTGGTGCGGTTACATCTAGCATGCTGGCAAGTAATGCAGTAACGAGCGATAAACTATCTCCACAGATCAAAGCAGACATAAACGCCACCATTGGCATGAACCGTCTTTCTACAGAAGTCACGGAGAAACTGAATCAGGATAAGACTACTACCAATTACAATGCTCCATCTGTTGGCAGTCTGCTTGCGGTGCCTTATGGATCAGACGCTCCTGCGGGGTATTCGCTTTATCAGCAGGGTGAGCCGAAAGATTTGGTTTGGGAGGAGAAAGCGCCGGTGAGTGTGGCTAGGTTAGTCGGTAATGGCGCAGTAATTTCAAATAACGAAATTTATGTAGTTGGCGGATGGACAGATAACCAAAAAATAACTCAACTTGAGAGATACAACACCCATATAAACTCATGGGAATCACTAAGCCCTTTGCCAGTTGTTAGGGAAAATTTTGCCTGTGCTGCTTTAGATGGAAAACTCTATGCAATGGGTGGTGCTTTTTTATCAAGCGTAGATGTATATGATCCAGTAAACAATTCATGGTCTTCAGGTATTCCACTTCCACGGGCAATTAATGCAGGAAGTGCTCTAGCATCTGATGGTAAAATTTATTTGTTCAGTAATACATCCGAATCAATGTTATGTTTCGATCCTTCATTAAATCAATGGACTGCTAAAGCAAATATGTTGATACCATCAGTAGCTCAACAAGCCATCTTTTTTCAAGATCGTATTTGGGTTATAGGTGGAAATAGAAATGGTGCTGTATTATCAGTAGTACAAAGCTATAATATTCATACGGATAGTTGGAGAATTGAAACCAGTTTAAATGAAAGCAGGCAATGGTTATCTGCGTGGATTGCCAATGGAAAAATCTATGCTGGTGGTGGACATAATGGTTCATCCTATTTGAAATCAGTTGAGGTTTATGACCCAACCTCCAAACAATGGACAAATGCTGGTAATTTTCCCGAAATTAAATATGCGGCTGATTCCGTTATCCTAAAAGAAAATGTTTATGTCATTGGAGGTTATAATGGTTCTGCCTTCTCCAACAAAGTCTTCGCCGCCGACCTGAACGCCTCCGTGGAGGCCGCCTACGACCTATACCGCAAGGACGGCGATGCCCCTGTTGGCACACCTGTCGTACAGTCAGAATATGCCGATGGATCGGTGACGACTTCCAAGCTTGATGCAACGATTCTAAAATATCTGAAGCCTGAGATTACATCTCAGCCTCAGGCATCTGCAATTTATGCAGGAGGAGATGGTACTGTATCATTTTCAGCGGAAGGAAAATACCTCACTTACCAATGGAAAAAGGATGGTGTGGACTTAACTGGTGAAACCAATGGCACTCTTAATATCACAGATGCCAATGCGACCCTTCATGACGGCAATTATTCCGTGATGGTAAGCAATGATTTTGGGATTGTACAGTCGAGTGAAGTTAAGGTTGATGTAAATCAAACTTGGTCAACGGATGGTCTTATCGCTTGGTACCCATTGGATCAAAATGCATCTGATATCTCTGGTTTAGGTAATCATGGTACCCTAAAAAATACGCCTCAATTTATGACCCAAGACGGTAAGTCATTTGTCACACTTGAAGCTACTAATGATAATGATGACACAGGCGATCACATACTGCTACCTTTCAGTAGTTTTTCTCCATTCACTCGAATTACAATATCTGGATGGTTGAATTTTATAAATAGTTCACACTCTAATAATCATTCTGCAGCTGTAATATCTTTTGGGGATCATGAAGCTGGTATTCTCGCAGTGTTTGCACTTAATTCAGGGGCAAATTCATTCTTCCAAAATATAACTAATCGCACAACTTTAAGTCTGAGAGATGTTCAAAATACTTGGGTGCATTTTGTGATAACCGGCGATCAAGAAATGTGTAATGGTTACTTGAACGGAGAAAATATTGGTACAGGTTCAGGTTTAAGCTCATACTCCGGCGGTAATGCCGCGATTGGTAGAGATTGGTGGGGTAATGGTTCAAGCACTGGAACAAGACTCAATGGATCGCTTGATGAGATCCGCATCTACGACCGTGCCTTGTCCGCCGAAGAAGTGCAGGCTCTACACAACCTGGGGCAGTAATCGAGAACTAATAAAGATCAGGCGATGACATTTTTGACCACATGGCCGTGGACATCGGTCAGCCGGAATTTTCTTCCCTGAAAGCGGTAGGTCAGCCGTTCGTGATCCATTCCCAAAAGATGTAGTAGCGTGGCATTGAAGTCATGGACATGCACGGGAGAATCAGCGATTCCATATCCAAGATCATCCGTGCGTCCATGTACATACCCAGGTTTGGTTCCCCCACCCGCCATCCAAATTGTAAAGGCTTCCTTGTGATGGTCTCGACCGGCCTTGGTATTTTCGCCCGAGCCATTTGTTCCCTGAGCCATGGGGGTGCGTCCAAATTCTGCACTCCATACAACCAAAGTTTCATCCAGCAAGCCTCGTTCTTTCAGGTCCTTAATTAACGCGGCGATCGGTTGATCGACTTGTTTACATTTATTCGGTAGCGCACCAAATACTCCATTGTGATGATCCCATCCCTGATCGAATAATTGGACGAATCGTACTCCCCGTTCGACCATACGACGGGCAAGCAAACAATTATTAGCAAAACCTGCACCGCCCACTTTTGCCCCGTAGGCATTAAGGGTGGCCTGCGATTCCTTGGATAAATCTTTGAGCTCCGGGACACTCGTCTGCATACGGTAGGCCATTTCATACTGGCTGATTCGGGTGGCAATCTCGGGATCCCCCACCCCGTCGAGCTGCATCTCATTCAATTGATTCACCGCAGAGATCACTTTTAGACGGGCAGATGCATCCACACCTTTGGGATTGGAAAGAAAGAGAACGGGATCTCCTTTCCCCCGAAATTCAATCCCCTGATAAACGGAGGGCAGAAATCCACTTCCAAACACACTGTTTCCCGCTCCGGGATATTGCCCGGTGACCATAACCACAAAACCCGGGAGATCCTTATTCGGAGAACCAATTCCATAATTTGTCCACGCCCCAAGGCTAGGTCGCCCAAATCGTTCGAACCCTGTCTGCATAAACATCTGGGCGGGAGCATGGTTGAACTGCTCAGTATGAAGGGTGCGGATGAAGCACATATCATCGGCCACCGTTTGCAAGTAAGGAAGTAAATTGGAAATCTGAATGCCTGATTTTCCACATTTTTTAAATTCGTATTTGGATTCCTTGGATGTACCAAGAAGCGTCGGACGGGAACGGATAAAGGCGAGCTGTTTGCCCTCGAACATTTCCTTGGGGCAAAGCTCCCCGTTTCTTTTCTGGAGCTCCGGTTTATAATCAAAAAGATCGAGATGTGAAGGTGCCCCGACCAGATGAAAATAAATTACATTCTTTGCCTTAGGCGCAAAGTGAGCAAAAGGATTTCGTGGAGCAGCTGGTAGATCTTTTTGAAGAAGGTCAGCCAGAGCAAATCCACCCACTCCAAGACCCACCCGCTGAAAGAGTTGACGGCGGGTAAGCGTACGAAGATATTGATCAACTGGGTGTGTATTCATCCTTTGGTAATGGTTTCGTCGAGATTGAGCAGAGCATTGGCCACGAAAAACCAGGCACCCACTTCGTCGGATTCCAATTTATCGGAAATCTCAATCTGCGGAGCCTGAGATACCAAGGACTTGGCAATCGAAGCATCCGATTTCAATCTTGCGCTCTGTTCATTTAATAGGCCTAGCAGTACATCGATTTCGCGGGCAGAGGGATCACGGGACAAGGCACGGCGGACGGCGTGGGTGATACGCTCCTTATCGGACTTTCCCTGTGTTTTTTCCAGAATCGAAACCGCAAAACCGAGGGCCATTTCCACATAAGCCTGATCATTCAATAAAGTGAGTGCCTGCAAAGGAGTATTGGTACGGCTCCGCTTGGGGTGACAGGCGGAACGGTCCGGGCCATCAAAATTCACGAAACTGGCATAGGGAGCCGCTCTTCTCCAGATGACATAGATTCCACGGCGAAAACGGTCCTCCGTCTGAGCGGCTATATACTTGGGCTCATTACGACCGGTCTGTCTCCATAAACCATCCGGCTGAGGGGGATAGATAGGGGGGCCACCCATTTTACCACTCAAAAGACCGGCAATTTGCAGGCCATTATCACGGATCATTTCCGCAGTCATTCGAAAGCGGGGACCGCGAAGGAAGAATTGGTTGTTGGCATCCCGCTCCAACATTGCGGTGGTTACGCGTGAGCTTTGCCCATAAGTACCACTGAGGGCGATCAGTTTGTGAATGTGTTTCATGGACCATCCATTTTCCATAAATTCCACTGCCAACCAGTCCAACAATTCCGGATGTGTGGGCGGTTCGCTCTGAGATCCAAAATCTTCTTCCGTGGACACAATACCGGAACCAAAGAACTGTCCCCACCAACGATTGACAATCACCCGTGCGGTGAGTGGATTTTCAGGGTCGACCAACCACTTCGCCAAGCCAAGACGGTTCTTTGGCCATTCCTGCTTCCAGTCATTCAGCACCTCGGGTACATCCGCTTCCACCTTTTGTTTGGGGGATAAATAACTTCCACGGGCCATGACATGGGTTTCGCGTTTCTCATCCATTTCCACCATCACCAAGGTGGTTGGTGGAGTAACTTGCTTGAGGGATTTCTCAAGATCCCCGACTTTCTTTTGAAGGGCTAAAAGTTTTGGATTTCCCTGATCAAAGATCGCCCGTAATTCCTTCTCTTCCTTACCGTTCCGTTTTTCCTTCGCTAAAAGTTCTTGTAGTCTTTTGTTCTCCGCTTCACCTTTCTTCACTCCATCCGTGGAAAGAGAGAAACGTGGACGCCCCACATTGCGACCTCCCCCGTAGAGGTGTTTCATCTCAATGAGTAATTTGGAATCCTTATCCAATACCAATGGCTCAGCAAATTCCGCCTGTACCCAGTGAGCTTTTCCAAATTCTGGAGCAATCGCCCAGCCGTTACGCGTATCCAAATTTCCATCAAATAATTGTTCAGGTAAAAATCCAGCCTGATTAAAATCTGCCACCACGCGCCCAAAATCTAACGGTTTCGACAAACCCTCCAACTTGATAATCATTTCCGTGAGTACGAAGTTGGGATTGGCATTGGTGGTATTTCTGCCCGGTCCATTTTGTTTCATCGACTTATGGAGCATGGTTTCCATTTGAAATGACTTCCAGGTGCCGGCGGTTACGGATACTTCGATTTGATAAGTTGATTTGTCTCCGGATTTTCCTTCCGCCAAAAGACTGCCGTCTTTAACGATTCGCAAGCTTTCCCCACCATCCGCAACTGCCTTTGTGGGAGTGAGCACTTGCCACTTGGATTTCTTCTCTTTTGCTACTTCTAATTTTTGCTGAGTCCATTCCTTATAATTCCGATTCGCTTCCTTTTGCAGGGTGGTAAGCTCCTCTTTTTTAACCTCAAGTTCAGCATGCAAAGAATCCCGTTGTTTTTGTTTATCCGCAGGAAGGGGTAGATCCATCTTCGGACCCCAAAAATTAAAAGATACCCCCTTGCCACTCTTATTTTCAACCTCAAGGGGTGTGTTATTAAAAAACGCGAACATTTGAAAATATTCCTCCTGTGAAAAAGGATCGTATTTATGACTATGACATTGGGCACATTCCATTGTGCTTCCGAGCCAGGTGGTACCGGTGGCGTTAACCCGATCCATTACCTGATTTACGCGGTTTGCCTCGGGGTGTACGCCTGCTTCTACATTACAGGGAGGAGTGCGGTGAAATCCGGTTGCAATCTTTTGTTCAATCGTCGCATTGGGGAGTAAATCCCCTGCAATCTGTTCGATGGTAAACAGATCAAAAGGCATGCCCAAGTTGATCGCATTGATTACCCAATCGCGAAAAGCCCAACTGTCCCTAATCTGGTCCGCCTGAAACCCATTGGAATCAGCATATCTCGCAAGATCGAGCCATTGTCGTGCCCAGTGCTCACCATAACGGGGTGAAGCTAAAAGACGATCCACAACTCTTTCCTTAGCAAGCGGAGAATCATCTTGAATGAAATTTTCGTATTCCCCAAGCGAAGGGGGTAATCCGGTTAGATCCAAGCTAACCCGCCGGATCCATTTTTCTTTTTTCTCAGGCTGACTCGGCTTCCATCCTTTTTCTTCGAGTTTTGCCGAAATGAAAGTATCGACAGGCGTTTTTATAAATCCTTGGTCTTTTGCCTTAGGTAAGGCAGGCTTTTTCGGAACCACATACGCCCAGTGCTTGGCATACTTAGCACCCGAAGAAATCCATTGGCGGAGAAGTTTGATTTGTTGAGGCTTTAGAGGTTCACCTTTGGGAGGCATCCGGTCGTCTTCTTCTGTGGAAACCACCCGATGAAGAATTTCACTTTCTTCCAGGTCATGGGGTGTAATCGCGGGAAAGCGGGATTTTCCTCCCTTGTATGCAAATTCAGCAAAGTCTAATCGTAAGCCGCCCTGTGGATCATCCAACCCGTGACAAGCAAAACAATGTTCGGATAAGATCGGACGGATTTGTCGATTAAAGTCAATTTTTGCCGACAGCAAGGAGGCAAAAAATAGGAATACAAACCAACTTTGTTTTAAGTTCACGAATCTATGATGCCTCGGGAAGCTAAATTATTACCAAAAAAACATGGAGTAAGAAATAAACTTATCTTGGAGCAGGATTGGGAGACCCTCTCCTTGGACGACGAACCCCCTCAGATTCAGTTGATCCTGATGCCTCGGCTTGTTCGCGTTGTGCCTGCATCACCTTTATATTCAAGACATCTGCCTCCACTTTCTTTCGGCGTTCTTCATTTGTAATGGATTGGGCCCATGTCAGGGCGGTATCCGGATCTTTCCTTGCAACCTCGCGTACAAAACGCTGAATTGGCTCGTCCATGAGTTCGCTGGATGGAAACTGATTAAGCCATTCGGCCGTAGCGGTTGGATCTTTACGGGCCCATTGTGTGACGACTTCCTCCATACTTTCAGAGCGTGCCTCTCCTTCCGCCATACTTGTTACCCATTCGGCCGCTTTAGCAGGACTTTGCTTAGCCCAACGTTCAGCAACATCTTCACTTACCCGAACTTTCACATCAGACTCATCCATTTTCTCGACCCATTGAACCGCACGCCCCATATCTTCCTTGGCAATTTTTTTCCCAATTTCCCCAAAGGCAAAATTTTGAATCGAACCTTCAGGTAGGTTCTCCGCGAAGTGGATCGCGACCTCTTCGCCTATCTTCCAAGTTTTTTCCACAAGAATCGATGCCGCTCGGCCACGGGTTTTACCATAGGGCAAAGTGGTCATCAGTTCGCTCGCACCGATCAAGTCATCTTCAGACATACCACTGATAATTCCAATGTAATAAGGATTATCCTCTCCTTCAAATTTCTCGTCCGCCCAAGCAATTGCACTTGCAGAATCATATCTAGCCCAGGAATCAAGGACCGAGCCTGAGCCAATCCGTTGCTCAAAACCTTCTAGATTTCCTGCCCAATCAAGTGCAGCACGATGATCTGATTGTCCCCAACTATAAGACAACATACGCAATTCGCTGAATCGTTGTGGGCCTTCGGGTAACCCCTCATAAATTTCCTTCGCAGTTTCTATGTTCTGCTCGTTCGGATCGTTAAGCAACTCGGTAAAAGCTTGCAACCGAACAACCGGGTTGGATGAACGTATTCGACTCATGAGTGAGACGGAAGAAGATTTATCAGGCTGTGCATCCTGTTCGTGGACTGAGGACTGCTCATCCACGGAAGTCGGCTCTTGGATCATAGACGGTGATGTCTTATCAACTGATAAGGTATTTCTTTCTCCAACTCCGACTTTCTCAAGATTAAATTGTGGTGGAAGTTTACCGTTAACAGGACTCGCAATAGGTATACGAACCGATTCCGACCCATGCTCCAAACCAAACCAATAAGCCAAAAGAGTAGTTGCCAGCCAAAACAATCCTGTAAATGCCTTGCTCATCTATTATTCATCACGTTCACATACCACATTGATAAATCCGTGTGCTGCTATCAAGACCCAAGATACGAAAAATAGAATTCCGCCGAAGGGGGTTACCTTTATTAATGAGAGCGAACCGCCCATGACCCAAGCGTAAATGCTGACGCAAAAAAGCAACCACGCAAACACGATCAACCAAGCCGAAATATTTAACATCTTCAGACCTTTGGCTCTGCATCTATAAAAACCAATGACCACTAAGGCCAATCCATGAAACATCTGATAATCAACCGCATTAGCCCAAGCCCTTTCCTTCCTTGGAGTCTCCGCAAAAGCATCCTCCAGTCCGTGGGCACCATATGCTCCCAATAAAATAGCACTAGCTACAAATGTTGAGCCGAGGATTACCCAAAGGTAGGAATTTGGAATTATAAATTTCAATTGTGTAAATGAGATTGAATATAAGTATTCAATAATCGTAAATTCTATTCCTATGACAGGAAACGACAAAAAGAATTACTTGCTTGCAGACTTTAAGCTAATACCTGCAGTCCCCTGCCCATGTGGCCAGGCGAAACGGGCCTTTATCGAACCTGAAAACAAGATCGCCTCCTTCCACATTGTGGAAATCTCCAAAAATAGCCAGTCTCACTATCATAAGAAAATGACGGAGATTTATCATGTAATAGAGGGTGAAGGTATCCTTGAACTGGATGATGATCGGATTGATTTGAAACCGGGAATCACTGTAATGATTAAACCCGGTTGCCTACACCGTGCAGTAGGCCAGCTAAAAATAATTAATGTTCCAATACCAACATTCGACCCTGAAGATGAATGGTTTCCTTCAGAATAAAAGGGGTCGAACTAAAGGTTTAATCCAAATTTGGCCAGCATCTTGGTCATGAGAAAATAAAGCACTCCGGTGAGGAGAATACCCGTAGTGAGAGAGGCAGGAAATGAAACTCCTTTTTTCATCATCCATGGCATGATTAGAAACATAGGTAAGGATGGCAGCACATACCAGAAGGTCCCCTCTGCATGGGCGGCAATTTTTTCAACTTCCACTTTTTCTCCATACATCCAGATCATACCCAAAACTGAAACCAGGGGTAGCGAAGCAACCAAACTTGCAAGCAGGGGCATTTTTTTTGAAAGTTCAGAAATCAGCACAATAATACCCGCTGAAATCAGTAATTTTATAGCGTACCAGATCATATTTGCTAAGAGTTTGAAGAGCTATCTTCCTTCGCCAAATGAATAGTTTGCGTAGGGAAAGCAAATTCAATCCCTGCATCATTGAAGCGCTGCAGAATCTTTAAGTTCACCCGTTCGCTAAAATCCATGTAGTCCCAATAGGCGGGAGGGTGATACCAGTACATGCACTTAAAATCGAGAGATGAGGCAGAGAAATCACTAAAATAAACACGGGGGAGCAGTTCACCCTTGGGGTCGAACCCTTCGTGATCCTTTAAGATTTCTTCAAGAATTCCCTTGGCCTCCTTAACCTTTGCAGGAAGCGTGTCATAAGTAATGCCAACAGTGAAAATACGGCGTATGAATGGGCGTTTAGCGATGTTATGAATCGATTTATTGGCAAGTTCACCATTTGGTATGGTTACCTGATGACCATCCAATCGACGCAGTCGGGTCGAGCGTAAGCCAACTTCCTCGATGGTACCGTCATGCCCATCGTAATTGATCCGATCTCCCAAACCAAAAGGGTTGTCAGAGAATATGACCAAGGAACCAAAGAGGTTTTTAATAGTATCCTGAGCCGCTAGGGCGAAAGCCAAACCACCGAGACCGAGTCCTGCAATCAGGGCACTTATCGGTTTATCACTAAGCGACTGGGCAATACTGACCACAGCAAATAGAACCACCGTGACCCGCAGACTCTTCCTGACAATCGGAACGAGCATATCATCAAATTTACTTTCCGTCTTTTCAGTCTGACGAGTAAGCCAAGAACTAGGGACTTCCACTAAATAATAAACGAGTAAAGCCACCGCCACTACCAGCAATACTTCCAACCCAGTAAAAACCATCGTTTCAGCCAAACCACCAGGTTCCCCAAGATTAATAAAATAGACTCCGATTTTAATCCCGGCCCAAACTCCGAGCAGAGGCAAAGATTTCCCCAGCGAGGTAAGAAAGACTGACCAAGTTGAACTCTCCGTAGATGAACTGGACAGTTTATTAGCCCAGGCTTTGATAATACGGGCAATAACCCAGACCACGAAAACGCAGATAAAAAAGATCAGGATTTGCCCCCAACTGTTCCCGGCAACCACTTTATGATTCATCCAATCGGGTAATTGATTTACAACTGCAAAAGTATTCACATCCAAATTTGTTAGAAATATTCTAAACTTAATATACAACATCGATCTATCAAAAGAAATCAATTTGCAAACGAAGAATGAAATCATCCGTACCCAGTTTATGGAATTAGCCTGTAAGAGGGATACCGGGAAGACTTTCTGCCCGTGCGATGTTGCCCCTCAGGTTGATCCAAATGAAGAGCTAGTCTTGATGGATACGACTAGAAACGAAAGGGGAAATTGGTTCAAGTTGAAGACAACTACTTTGCACGAAAAAGGAAATCCCCTCGACCCGAAAAAAATAATTAACCCAATACACTTTGGTTTGTCTCCCACTTTCCTAAGGAACTATAATTAATTCATGAGCCTGCCCCCATCATCCCCCCCTAGATTATCAAGTAAGAAAATTAGACCCGTAATCAGCTGCCTTCTCAAGCATGGAAAGGAAATCCTCATTTTAAAGAGGTCGAAACATGTGGGCAGTTTCCAAGGCTATTGGTCTTGTATTTCCGGATATCTTGAACCAGGAGAAGATCCGCAGCAGACTGCATACCGGGAAGTATTTGAAGAAACTCAACTCCCAGAAAGGGTCATGACAAAAACAACTTACGCAGGGCCCTTCTATCCAGAAGCAAAAGATGTAATTTTCGAAACTCACTGGTTTCTAGTCGAAACCAATACCAAAAAAATCACTCTAGACTGGGAACACGATGAGTGCAGATGGATATCGTCAGAAGAATTTTCTAATTATCAAGTCGTACCATGGCTACCCACCCTAACCGACCACTTATTTGCCAAGCAATCAGCAGGCTAAGTATTCAACTTATTCAGCAACCGAAGCAGGTGTCTGCACTTTTCTCTTACTGGAGTCCGAAGATGAAACCGGTTGGGCAGTAAACGATTTAAATAACCGAAATAATGGAGAATCGGTCGATAAGATCAAAGACGTATCCTTGCTTAGTACTTGTTTATAGCTTTCCAAGGTTTTGAGAAAACCATAGAATTCAGAGGTTTCCGGACCTTGATCGTACGCTTCAGCGTAGATTGCAGAAGCCTTTGCATCCGCTTCTCCATAGATTTCCTGAACCGTCTTGTAAGATTCTGACTCAATCTCCTGTAAGTCACGCTCCTTCATACCGATGATCTTTGCTGCTTCTCCAGCACCTTCGGATCGGAAACGGGCCGCAATTTGCTGACGCTCACTTACCATACGCTCGTAGATTCTCCGGCGGACGGTTTCGTTGTAATTTATGCGCTTGAATCGTATGTCCAGAAGTTCAATGCCAAAACCTGATAGTTTGCTGGCGGCATTTTCGAATATTTCCTGTTCAACTTTTTCTCGACCGATCTTGATGGAATACAAAGTTCCCACTTTCCCAATGCCTTGAACTAGAGCTTCATCGGTTTGAGCAATACGATCCTTATTAGTTCTAACGATTTCAATCAATTCATGCTTCGCAACCGCATTTCTCGTAGCACTACCAAGAATATCATCCAAACGCGACAAAGCACTCCTTTCATCTCGTAAACTCTCAAAGTAAAGCATTGCATCACTGATACGCCAGCGAGCAAAGGTATCTATAACCAAGTAAGTCTTATCCTTAGTTGACATCTCATTGGATGGTCCATTCCAAGGAAGAAATCTTTTTTCAATACGGTTGATTTCTTGGATAAAAGGAATCTTGAAGTGCAACCCCGCTTCGGTAACCGGTTCTCCCACTGGATTGCCGAATTGAGTGATAATAACTTGATCGGTCTCTTCCACTACATAGGTGGAAATGTAGAGACCGAAGGATGTTAAAATTAAAATGATTGGAATAACAGTTAGTAGGGCTTTCATCGAACACCTCCATTTCCGTCTTGGTTTAGTTGGAGAAATGGGAGGACTTGACTGGCATCCTCATCCAAAATGATCTTTTTTCCCATATTCGGAACAACTTCCTTCATCGATTCCCAATAAAGTCGGGTTTTGGTGACTTCAGGAGCTTTTTTGTACTCACCAAACATCGAATTGAATCGGGCCACATCACCAAGTGCCTCATTTACCCGCTTAAGAGCATAGCCTTCTGCTGCCTGAATTTTTTGGTCTGCAACACCTCGGGAACGAGGAACTTCCTGATTATATTCACCATTAGCCTCATTGATCATCCGTTCACGTTCCTGCTGAGCCTGGTTTACTTCGTTAAAGGATGCCTGAACTGGTGGTGGTGGATTGACATTCTGCAACTGAATTTGGTCGATTCCGATACCAAGTTCATATTTCTTGACCAAGGCATCTAAACGATCTCTGGCTTCCTCTTCAATTTCTTGTCTTCCAATGGTTATGACTTCGTCAACTGTTCGATCCCCGACCACCGTGCGCATAACTGATTCGGAAACATATCGGAGAGTCCCTTGCGGGTCCATTACCTTGAAAAGATAGTTTCTGGCATCGACAATACGAAACTGCACGACCCATTCAACCTCAGCAGCGTTCAGATCTCCTGTTACCATACTTTTCTCGCGATTTCGAGTGCGGCTCTCAGAGAATTGATTATCATTAGATCCACCCGGTGTCCCGTAGCCGTACTCTTGTTTGAGCTGGCGTCTTACTGGTAAAACATACACATCGTCGATCCCAAAGGGTAACTTGAACTGCAAACCTGGGTCGACGGTCTTTAAATATTTCCCAAATCTGAGGACGACACCCTCAGATTCAGCTTGAACGGTGTACATGGAGGTGATGAAACCAACCACCACGATGATCCCGACTAATATCCAGAGGATAAATCCTTTTCTAAAAAGGTCGGGTATATTAACTTCAATCTGTTGACTCATGAAAATACAGTAAATCCGAAACCTCCGGAAAGGTCAACAAGGAGCGACTTCACTTGATTTCATATTTACTTCGCATGGATCTTTCTACCGCTAGCGCATTGTAAGCGAAATCATCCTCAGGTTTTTGTTTAAGCATGCGGATCGTCTTGGTTACAAAAGGTATATCATCAACAAAAGGCTCATCCAAATGGTAGTGACGATGAAAAGGATATGCACCTCCGGTGTGTCTCAAAGTACTTCCTGACTCGGAGTCCACCACTTCAAAAAAAGCATATCCTGATTGTTGGGTTACCTCAGCGCAACGAAGCAGGCATAGATCACCAGTCGCCGGATGGTCTCCACCTTTAAAGGTAACCCGTTTTAAACCATCACCAAGATTCGTTTCATCGTAATAAGCAGGTCCATACAATCCCCCGACTCCACAACTGGAGAGTACAAGAATCGTCAACAATAGGAAGTTCAACCATGATTTCATTATTTAAAACCTATTCTTCGAATAGATAGCGGGCAAGCAGGCAATCTTGCTTATGAAGTAACCCGCTTGGATTCTCTTTTACGTTCGTTAAAATCTAAAATTCTCTTTCGCAAACGGATTCCTTTTGGTGTCACTTCAACGAGTTCATCGGGAGCAATGTATTCAATCGCACGTTCCAGGGAAAATTTAATTGCTGGAGTTAAGGCATCGGTCTTATCACTACCTGCCGCTCGGTGGTTGGTTACATGCTTGGCTTTAGTTGGATTAACAGGCAAATCTTCTGTTCTTGGGTTCTCTCCAACGATCATACCTTCATAAACTTCTTCGCCCGGTCCCACAAACAGTTTGCCTCGGGTCTCAATGTTACGGAGGGCATAGGTCATAGACTCCCCTTTTTCCATCGATACCAAGGTTCCAGTCCGTCGCGTACGGATATCTCCAGAATCAGGACGATACTCCTTAAAAAGGTGAGACATGATTCCTTCTCCACTCGTAAGGTTCAATAATTCAAACTCAAACCCAATCAGCCCTCGGGTTGGAATGGTCGCCTCTAATTGAGTTCTTCCTCGGTTTGCTGAAATCGATTCAACGATTCCCTTACGATTAGCCATTGATTGCATACATCCACCGACTGCTTCGTCCGGTACTTCTAAATAAACAGTTTCAAATGGTTCGTGTGAACGACCATCAATTTCTTGCTTAATTACAGTTGGGCGACTGACGAGAACCTCAAAGCCTTCACGTCTCATTTCCTCAACCACAACTGCAACCTGCATCGCACCCCGTGCGTTCACCTTAAACTCGGTAGATTCTCCGGTGTCCTCAAATTTAATCGAAATATTTGTTCGAGCCTCTCGTACCAGTCTTTCACGAATTTCGCGAGAGGTAACACGATCTCCCTCTCTTCCGGCCATGGGACCATCATTCACGGAAAAGGTCATCGAAACTGTGGGTGGGTCGATTTCAACAAAAGGTAAAGTTTCCGCCTCTTCCTGGCTGGAAAGAGTTTCACCGATATCTAATTCCTCCAATCCTGCAATTCCGACAATATTTCCTGCAATTCCCTCGGTCGCATCCTGAGTAGCCAGTGCTGAGTATTCAAATACTTTAGACACTTTACCCCTTACAGGTTTTATGTCCTTTCGTAATCTCCAAATAGGATCACCTACCCTAACACATCCAGAGAGAACTTTCCCAATCCCAATTCGGCCCACATAATCAGACCAATCAACATTTGAAACAAGCATGCGAAAATCATCTGAATCCTCGATCGTGGGTGGAGGTACAGATTTTACTATAGCCTCGAATAAAGGCTCCATATCAGAACTCTCATCTTCAAGGTTAGCTTTTGCGAAGCCCTCCTTAGCACTACCGTACAAAAATGGGGCATCAAATTGTTCTTCTTTGGCTTCCAATTCTAAAAATAGTTCCAAAACAGAGTCCTGCATTTCAGCAGGTCTGGCATTAGGACGATCGATTTTGTTTACAAACACCACTGGATTTAGACCAGCAGCCAAAGCCTTCTGAAGCACAAATCGGGTCTGTGCCTGTGGTCCTTCATAAGCATCAACGACAAGCATAACTCCGTCTACCATCTTCATTACTCGTTCAACCTCACCGCCGAAATCAGCATGGCCAGGAGTATCCACAATATTAATCAGATACTCTCCCCAGCGAACAGATGTATTCTTTGCCTTAATGGTAATTCCACGCTCCCTTTCCTGAGCCATGGAATCCATGGCCCGTTCATCCAGAGCTTGATTTTCGCGAAAAGAACCAGAGTGCCGAAGCAACTGATCAACTAGGGTGGTCTTGCCATGATCAACATGCGCGATGATGGCTAAGTTTCGAATGCGGTCGGGGGTAAGTGAATTCATAAAATAAAAGGACGCAAACCTATCGATGGTTTGTCCTTCTTACAAGACTAGCTTTATCTTTTATTTGAAAGGGGTGCGATTCTTTTACTGGAGGAGTCGAAGGATGCTACTTATTTATTCATCGCGATGACAAGGTGTTGTGGTTATACCAAGAAGGATGTAAAGAGGTTGAAGCTCATTTTGTCATTGCGAGGAGGGAGCGGAGCGAGGGACGCGGCAATCTATCGTGTCTCGGGGGACGCAGAGGCGGGGTGACGGTCTGCCCGCCAAAGATCAAACCTGGTGCCTGTGGGTTGTGGGTAATTTCGGGCTTCAAATATTTAAGGATCTGATCATTCAACAGGGCGGTCGTGATCGCACCCTGAGCAATGAGTTTGTTGATCTCCGTGTTTACTTTATTCGAAAGCATTTTGGAAGTGATGGAAACGGGAGTAACCGCTCCGGCAATTTTCGCATAATCAGAAACCAGAGAATGGGGTCTGGAATGGATCGGTTGATCCGGGGATATTTCCCGCCAGCCTTTTTTATCAACTAGGTCAACCCGGACATACAGATAAACAGTTTGGTCGGAGGCAAAGATTTCCGGAGACAGCGCGTTCGTTTCCTGCCAGCCCTACAAAACGGTATATCGGCCATTGGTCGCAAAGATTCGCAGGACTTCGTCATCTTCCTTACCGCTTTCCCAAAGGACGGAATCTTGGTGATCTCGGATGGCAAATTTGAATGAAGCTTCTCCGTGGAAGTTAACTCCATTCTTCGAAATTTTTCCGCTGTAAGAAAATAATGGATGATCCGATAAGTGAAAACGGAAAAAGAGTGACCAAAAAACAAATCAACTTCATGGGAAGATGAAAAGTTGAAATGGAATCTATGTCAACAGATCAAACGATATTGAAATGGTCGTCGACCCGTCAAATAATTGCGACGCTGAGTACTTAAAGGCTACTAATTCCCAAGAATAAGACTGATAGCACCGCCAAGCTCACCCCTGTGGCGAGAGCCAAAAACTTTTGCATAAAACTCATGTTATTTGTGGAATCGAATGATTAGAGATCTAACATTTCCCTCTCCTGTTTAATTGTTGCACAATATTATGCTTACCCTGTGCCAAACCCAATTTATCTGCAAAAAAGTCAGGAAATGGTAAAAAATACCTAACCCTCCGATAGCAATAGAATTTTCAAGAAATAATGTTCATGTAAATCATGAAATTTTCTCAAAATCGCATAATTTAGAAATATCGTTGTTAAATTTTTGACTAGCAGGCAGGATGCTCACTGTTAGGCAAGTAGTTCGGCTTCCCCGGCTCCCCCACCCCCAGGTGTTCGAATGACTAGGCGATCTCCCGGGTATGCAATAGCTTGCTCCAGCGATCTCAATACTTCCTGATTGCCACCTTTACGTAATAGAAACTGCTCCCCGCACTTCCCGGCTTCTCCTCTAGAAATCCCAGAGGGAGCCTCTACTCTACTTTGAGTAAGTAAAGACAGCTGGGTCTCCTCTTCAAAGAGGTATTCCCTTTCAATCCCATCCCCACCTCGCCAGGTGCCGTGGCCTCCCGATCCCGTTCTTCGACGAAAGGCAACCAAACGAACAGGGAAACGGGTCTCCAGTATTTCGGGATCGGTGATGGCAGTGTTCGTCATATGTACCTGCACGGCGGAGGCACCCTCCTGCCCAACCCTCGCCCCGGCACCTCCACCCAGGGTTTCATAATGGCTGTAAGTTTGATTTCCAAAGGTGACATTATTCATGGTTCCCTGCGAGCAAGCAACCTCCTGAAAAGCCGAGCTTAAAATTAGATCAACCAACCGCTGACTTATTTCCACATTTCCTCCAGCAACCCCCGGATATTTGCTAGGATCAGGGCAAAAGGATGGATTGAGGAAAGTCCCATGAGGCAAAACTATGGTTACGGGGTCAAGGATGCCTTCATTTAATGGAAGATTTGAACCTATTAAAACCCTCAAACTGTAACAAACTGCACTGTAAACTATAGCCTCTGTAGCATTTAAGTTATCAGAGCGGGTCGAGGCTGTTCCAGAAAAATCAAAAATGGCATGTCCTTCCTTAATGTTGATCCTTACGCATAAAAGATCACCATCATCTAACTTTTGCTGCCCAAAAAATTCTATTTCTCCAAGACTTTTTAAATACTGCTCACAACTTTGCCTAGATTCTTCACCTAAAGCTTCCATCTGATTGCAAATTTCTACTTCTCCATACAAAGACAAGTAATTTTCCATAAATTCAGTCCCATGGCGTAAAGATGCAACCTGTGCCAACAGATCAGCTAAATTTTCGTCGATCTGCCGAGAAGGATAATCTGCAGATTTCAATACTTCAGCAATTTGATCAATTTGCGACTGACCTTGTTTTACCAAATACTGAGGATAAATAATCACACCTTCTTCCGCTAATATGGCAGAGCCAGCAGGCATAGAACCTGGGCTAATACCGCCAATTTCTGTATGATGAGCTCGATTGGCAAGAAAGCAAACAGGCTTTTCATCTTTCCCTACCACCGGGGCTAAGACTGAAATATCAGGTAAATGGGAACCTCCATAGGCTGGATGATTCGAGATCAAAATATCTCCCCTTGAAAGTGAAGGGAATTCTTGGATAAGGCTCCTTGTAAATACCCCCATTGCTCCCAAATGAACAGGAATATGAGGAGCATTAGCTACTAACTTTCCTTTTCTATCGAGTAGAGCACAGGAAAAATCAAACCTCTCACGTACATTAGTTGATATAGCCGTGCGTTGAAGCTGTGAACCCATCTCTTCCGCAAGGCAAAGAAAACGATTAGAAAATAACTCTCTTCTAGCAGTGAATGGAATCTTATTTCCAGCATTTTCTTTCGAGCTTACTTTTTCCAATAACAAAGTACCTTTTGATCCGGAACGAACCGACCATCCTGTTGCCACCCAAAGAGTACTGTAGGGATCTGTAATTAGAAGTGGTCCGCTATAAATTGCATTTGATAATAGAGCAGTCCTATCAAGCTGAGTGGGCTGTTTATCAAGATCAAATCGAAAAGGATCAGGAAATGTCTCCATAGATGGACGACAAACGGGACCAGCTATGAGAATTCGTAAGGAATGTAATTCAAGTTTAAAAACTGTAGGTATATATCCGAATATATTCTCAAACTTTTCATAATACCGAGATTCTAATTCAAGTGGATTTTTATAAATGATTTCCAAAGTAGAATCTTGTCCGATTAGACGAATAAGAGCACGTTTTTCAACAACCTGTCCGGTTTGCCCCATCTTACGGAGCTCAAATTTACCCTTCTCGATCATTTGCTTCTCTACATCATTAATAATTCCAGAATCAAGCGGTTGAAGCACAGGGTGTTCGACTAGACGCTCCACTCTAGCCTGTGATAAGCCATAGGCACTAAGTAATCCAGAGTCCGCTGGTAAGATTACCCGATTCATGCCTAAAAGGTCGGCCACCCCACATGCATGCTGCCCGCCTGCCCCCCCAAAAGCAACCAATGCATGATCTGATGGATCATACCCCTGTTGAATCGAAATTTTTCGAATCGCGTTGGCCATAGAATCATTGGCAATTGTCAAAAAACCCTGAAGTAACTCATCAGTATTTCGTCCAGAAGATTCAACAATCTCATGTAGCCTCTCTATCGATGCCTCAGGAAAAACCGGCGTTGAGAAGTGACGAGTGGATAATCGACCGAGCAGAAGGTTCACATCTGTCAGGCAAAGCGGGCCACCAAACCCGTAACAAGCAGGACCAGGATGTGCTCCTGCACTCTCAGGACCTACTCGAAGTAATCCCTTTTCTAACCGGCAAATAGAACCTCCACCCGCTGCTACTGTTTCAATCTTTAACGCAATACTTGAAATGCGTGCATCCCCCACTTGATGGGAGGATTGGTAGCTGTAATTACCAGAGTAACGAGAAACATCGGTACTAGTTCCACCCATATCCAAATTGATGAAATTTTCGATTCCTACGGAGCGGGCAATTACACCCGCACCTACCACGCCCCCAGCTGGACCGCTCAATAGACTATCTATTGCTCGATAGTATTTTCGTTGGATCAAACCTCCTGCACTGCTCATAACCCAAAGCTTGGATTCAGTCGTTAGCGAAGAATTCACATTGTCCAAATACTTATCAAGAGTATCTGAAAGGTAAGCTTCGACTGATGCAGATTCTGTTCGAGGTAACCACTTTGGAAATTTGGTAATGGATGAGGACAGAACCACTTTTTCAAAACCCGCTTTGATGAGAATTTCTGCCATCTCAGTTTCATGTGTATTATTTACCCATGAATGTAAAAAAGAGACGACTGCCGTCCGTTCTCCTTTCATCACCATTAATGATGCCTGAACAGAAAGTTCATTATAATCCAAAGCTTTTAGGATATTGCCAGTACTCTCCATCCTTTGATTAACTTCCACCACATTACCTGTAATTTTTTTACATTTTCGAGGAATCAGATCAAAAAGGTCGATTCTTCGTTGATCTCCAATATCTAATAAATCCGCAAATCCCGCGGTTATAAACAGAACAGGTAAAGTACCCTTCCCTTCCAATAAGGCGTTAGTACAGCGTGTGGTAGCTAACCTCATTTCAGTATTCACATCGGCCCAGTCCAGTCCACTCCGAGCTAGAATTAAACGCATAGCCAAAATAGGAGCCTCCCAACCAGATTCCAATTCAATTGCACCCAAGAGTGTCTCTCCTTCTTCAGGAAGAAGATGATCAAGCTCCAGTTCGCAAGTCGAGGGGTTCCATCCAGTAATTATTTTCTTTCTCATCCCCGGTAATCCAATCGACAGAGAAAATCCCACAGGAAAATCAATCGGCCAGTCATCGTTTCTAGATATCCTCACTTTGTTTTTACCAGATATTTCCACGGCATGTGCGGAAAGTGAACCTCGCGAAAGTACTTTTGCTCTGATTAGTTTATCATTTGCAGAAAGCCCCAGACAGTCCGTAAATGTACCTCCAGTATCAACAAAAAACTTCCAACTCTCTGCGTGAAAGGCTTCCGTCATCGGTTAAAATGGGATGGTGGACCGTTACGCCACACTTCAAGTTCAGTTATGTAGGAACTCGGCAAGATAATATCTTTTGCTCCCGCCACAACTATCTCCTGATATCTTTTACTTGGAATCCCGTATCTGTAGTCGTTTGAAAGAAAAAGCGATGCAGATCTTTGTTCTTTATTTTTTTCGATGACTATACTTAAAATCTTCCTTTTATAATATCCTCCGGCAACTCCTTCGTATTGATCAAGAGCCAACCAGTGAGGATCTGTCAATGTCCATAAACAACCCCAAATCACTCCTCCTTTGTATTCCTCGATCCCTGCATATCCTCTTCCATTTATAAAATACCGCCAATCTTGTAAATAGCCTATATCACCGAGAATTGCCCCAGGGCATCTTCGAGACATTTGCTCGAGATTCATATTGGAACCGTATGCAAAATATGGATAATCCATTATCATCTAAATTGAGCAGGTTCTAAGTCGTGGCAAGCGGAAGTAGATTCCATGCTTGAACTTTCGTCAAAAAAAACCATTATGATGTTTAGCGTTAGGGATCATTCTCCATGGATTATCTCCTCGATTACCCCATAAATCTTCAATCTTGAAGGTTTGGACGAAACGGCAACTAAGTTACGACTAAGTTGCGAATGTGCTAGAGTGCATTCCACGGATCGAGAAACTCATGAAAATAAAATGTCAGAACAAGTAAAAAAACAACCAATCATCGAAGAAAACCGTTCCCACGATAAGGACACCGGGTCAAGTGAAGTGCAAATCGCATTACTTAGTGCTCGAATCTCTCATCTTACGGAACATCTGAAAAGCCACCGAAAGGATTTTCACTCACGCCGAGGACTGCTCATGATGGCAGCTCGCCGAAGAAAGCTTCTCGATTACTTAAAACGTACCGACCTTACCAGGTACCAAGCAATAATCGATAAGCTCGATCTTCGTCGCTAAATTTGCAGCGTATCTTTCGGATTTCATACTCGAAGGCTTTTTTGTCACGAGTTTTTCTCCGTTTAATTATTTGAACCGACATCTCGTCGATTTAACTGATTTAAACGGGTATCCAAGACAAGCAATCCGGCTTGAATTGAACGGATGACGAACAAAAATCAAATCACATAATTGTACGAACATGAAACAGAAGCATAATGTAACAGCCGAAAAACTCGGCATTCAAATCTCCACAGGCACCCTTGCTGGACTAGCAAGCGGAGCAGTAACGATATCTAAGGGTGAAACAAATGTTTTTGTTTCAGCCACTGCAGCAACTACCCTTCGTCCGGGTCAGGATTTCTTTCCTCTAACTGTTGATTACAGAGAGAAATTTACGGCAGCCGGACGTTTCCCTGGAGGATATTTCAAGCGCGAAGGAAAGCCTTCCGAAAAAGAAATTCTTACTTCTCGCCTCTGCGACAGACCATTACGCCCGCTTTTCCCAAAGGGTTTTCTTAATGAAGTCCAGATTATAGGGTATCTGCTTTCGACCGATCAAGTAAACGAAGCTGATGTACTTATGGTAAATGGAGCATCCGCTGCACTAATGATTTCTGATATTCCATGGAATGGACCAATTGGGTGCGTTCGCTTGGGCCAAATCGATGGTGAATTTGTGGTAAACCCAACCAACGAACAAATGTATGATTCAACCCTCGATTTGATTTATGTCGGGAGTGAGAAAGAAATGATGATGATCGAAGGGTCAGCGGATCAAATTCCTGAAGAAACATTTGTTAAAGCTTTAGAATATGCACATGATGCAATCCAAGATATAATTTCTGCCCAACATAAACTTGCTGAGATGTGCGGGAAAGCAAAGAAAGAATTCGAATTGGTCAAAGCACCTGACGAAGTACTTCAACTTTGCCGTGAAATTACTGGAAACCGTATGGAGGATGCTATTTTTGCTGCCTCTAAACAGGAAAGACAAGTTGCTGTGGATGAAGTTAAAAAGGATGCCACCGCCGCTTGCGAAGAAAAATTTGGTGAGGACTTTGATGCAGATCATGTCAAAATGGCATTCGAAGTCATACAGGAAGATATATATCGCGAGAATATTCTTGAGAAAGGTAAGCGTGCTGATGGTCGAGGCCCTGCAGACTTAAGAGAAATCACTTGCGAAACTGGTGTTCTCCCACGAGTACATGGATCTGCGATCTTTACTCGAGGCGAAACTCAATCCCTCGTATTAAGTACCCTTGGTACAAGTCGTGATGTTCAGGATTTGGACGGTCTGACTGGAGGCCCAACCGCAAAGTCTTTTATTCTTCATTATAATTTCCCTCCTTTTTCAGTTGGAGAAGCCGGTAGGTTTGGGTTTACAGGCCGCAGAGAAATTGGACATGGAGCTCTTGCTGAACGTTCGGTTTTACCTGTACTTCCACCTGAAGATGAATTCCCTTATGCTATTCGGATTGTATCAGAAATCATGGCATCTAATGGATCTACTTCCATGGCAAGTGTATGCGGTGGTTCGCTCGCTTTGATGGATGCAGGTGTTCCCCTCGCAAAACATGTCGCAGGAATTTCAACCGGTCTGGTTACTAAAATGAACGAGAACGGTGAGATTGAAAAACATGTTGTTTTAACCGACATCATTGGTGCCGAGGATCACTTCGGAGATATGGATTTCAAAGTGTGCGGAACCCGCGACGGAGTTACCGGATTCCAGTTGGATCTTAAAATCCAAGGGCTCCCTTTTGATATTGCCAAGGAAGCTGTTAAACAAGTCACTGAAGCTCGCATGAAGATTCTTTCTTCAATGGAAGAAGCCATGCCAGCTCCTCGTACCCAATTGCGCGAACACGCCCCTCGTATCGAAAGCGTACAGATTGATCCTGAAAAGATTGGCGCACTCATCGGACCAGGAGGTAAAAATATTCGCCGGATCACTGAAGTCACGGGTGCTAATATCGACATCGATGAGGACAACAGTGGTAAAGTTAGAATTTACGCAACTGACACCGAGTCCATGCAACGAGCACTTAATGAAATTGATTTGGTAACTGGAGAAATAGAAGTCGGTAAAATCTATCGCGGAATTGTTCGTGGTGTTAAAGATTTTGGTGCATTTGTAGAATGTCTTCCAGGAAAAGAAGGTTTATGTCATATTTCTGAACTCGCAGATTTCCGAGTTAATAAAACTGAGGATATCTGTAAGTTGGGCGATGAAATTATTGTCAAATGCATCGGCATTGATGATAAGGGGCGGGTAAAACTTAGCCGCCGTGCAGCCATGGAAGAAAACAAAACTGAGGAAGGTGAAACTTCCGAAGAAAATAGTACTTCCGAAGATAGCTCTAATGAAGAGGAAGCAAAGACAGCAGAGTCATAAAGATTAGTCGCTAAAGACAGAACTTATTGCCAAAGGGGAAGGATTCGCGTAAGCGGAATCCTTCCCCTTTTTTATTTATGACTAGACAAAAACCACTTCTCCTAGCCACTAACGACGATGGAATTCAATCCGGTTTCCTGATTACATTAGTTGAAGAACTGGTCAAAGACTTCGATGTAGTCACATGCGCACCTGACGGCGAAAGGAGCTGGATAGGCCATGCTATTTCTAGAAATGCCAAGCTTATACCTAAAGAAATTGATGATTATCCGTCCCTAGCTTACTCGTTAAATGGTACTCCTGCTGATTGCGTCAATCTAGCCTGCGGAAATCTCCTGGACCGACAACCTGATGTTGTGGTTAGTGGAATTAACCTAGGGTACAATATTACTATGCCCATGATATTATCTTCGGGTACTGTGGGTGCAGCAATGGAGGCATCCCTCTTAGGTCACCGGGCGATGGCTTGCAGTATGTGCCTGCCAAATAAAGAATTTGAAGAAGTCCGAAAAAGTGGAGGCACCAAAATGAGTAAACAGGTCGAAAAAAGCCTCCGAAACTCAGCAAAAGCTTGTGCGAAATATGCTAAGAACCTGGCATCTCTAACCCCTGCTGAAGGGCTCTTGGTACATAATCTAAATTTCCCAAGCTCTTATAACGGCAAGGAAGAACCCATACTAACTTTTGCTGATAACTTACGGCTTGGAAATCTCTTCGAACCAACACCTGGACAAAAATATCATCAACTCGTTTATCGCCCTGAATGGTTAGATGAAGCAGAAGTCGAGGTGGGCTCAGATTTGTGGGCACTCAAAGAAGATATTCCTTCTGTCTCAAGATTAGACTTCCAAGGAGCAAGTGGACGCTCTTACTTCGATGCCTGATTAGAGTGATTATATCTAATGCTTCATAAAATTTTCAGATGGTTGTACGAAAAAAACCGTTCATCATATGGAGATACCTATCGAAAGATACAGGGTCGGTCCAAGGATCGGGATCTTATTCATTACTTTGAAGATTTTGGGGGAGACGGGCAGAACCGAACCTACTCGCATTGGTTACGAAATAGAATTTTAAAACTTTTGGCATGGGGTCTTTTTTTGATCTTTGCTATATGGTTTGCCTACCAAAGCTATCAAGGCTTACTAATTTACGATACTTGATTCGTATTTCGCTTGCTTGCAAGGAACCGAAGAGCTATGTTAATCGCTTTTTCCATAAAATGAAGAAGACGCATAAAGGTATAGCCAAGAGATTTAAAATAACCGGTACAGGAAAAGTAAAATTCCGTAAGCCCGGACAACGTCATCTGCGACGCAAGCGCACTACCAAACAAGTTCGTGCCGGAAACCAAGACCAAGTATTGGCTGAAGGTATGGCACGTCGTGTTATTCGAGCCCTTTCATAATTTTTTCACACCACCTTATCAGGAGATCTTGTAATGCCTAGAGCACGTAATGTACCCGCTACCCGTAAACGCCGTAAAAAAGTCCTTAAAAAAGCTAAAGGCTACTTCGGTAACAAATCACGACTTTTTAGATACGCTAAAGATGCAGTAGACCGGGCAGAATCGTATGCTTATGTTCACCGTCGCAAACGAAAAACTGAATTTCGTCAGCTTTGGATCGTACGGATAAATGCTGCGTGTCGAGCCGAAGGTATTCGTTATGGTGAGTTTATACATGGACTTGACAAAGCCGGTATTGAACTCAACCGCAAAGTAATTTCCGAACTTGCTATCCATGAACCTGATGCGTTCAAGGAGTTGGTGGTGAAAGCCAAGGCTTCCTTAGAAGCCTAGCTTCTCTGTAAATCTGCTTCGGCGTGGAGAATCAAAATCTCCAAGTTCTTGTTGCTGACGCGGAGACAGCCTTAAAAACTGTTTCCACAAAAGCACAATGGGAACAGACAAAAGCCTTTTTCTTAGGACCTAACGGTAGTCTTACTCAATTTGCAAAAGGGATTGGCTCCGTCCCTAAGGAAGGAAGACCAGCTTTTGGAAAATCTCTTAATCAAGCAAAAGGTAAAGTAGAAACTTTCTTCAAGAGTAAACTTACTCATCTCGAAGATTTGGAAGATATAAAGTCTCTTGGCGAATGTATTGACCCGACATTGCCCGCTTCCCCCACATTTTCGGGTGGTTTACATCCACTGACCAAAACAAAAAGAAGGATTATCTCTATCTTTAGAAAAATTGGTTTTACTGTGGCAGAGGCTTCTGAAGTCGAAACTGAATGGTTTTGTTTTGATGCCCTAAACACCCCTGATGATCATCCTGCAAGAGATGAACAGGACACTCTCTTTTTCCCCTCTTCTTCAGAGTGGGCTAATGTTTCTAGGAAAAAAAAGGAATCTTATTTACTTAGAACTCATACTTCCTCAGTACAGATCCGTACCTTACTCAAAGAAAAACCGCCACTGCGTATAATTGCACCCGGTCGGTGCTTCCGCAGAGATACAGTTGACGCAACCCACTCTGCAAATTTCCACCAAACAGAAGGACTATTTGTTGATCAGAATGTAACTGTAAAAGACCTAAAAGGAGTCTTGGATTATTTTCTACGCGAATTATTCGGAGACAAGATTGAGACACGTTTAAGACCAAGCTTTTTTCCATTCACTGAACCAAGTTTTGAAGTAGACCTAAAAGTCCCAGATCTAGGTAAATTAAGTAATAAATGGATCGAAATTATGGGGTGCGGTATGGTCGATCCTAAAGTTTTAGGCTTAGTCGGAGTTGACTCCGATGAATGGACCGGTTTCGCATTTGGACTCGGAATTGAAAGAGTCACGATGCTACTTCACGGGATCGATGATATTCGCCATTTTTACCAAAATGATCAGCGTTTTCTCTCCCAATTCTCCAGCCAAGTATGAAAATAAGCCTCAATTGGTTAAGTGATTATGTAAACCTGCCCTCCCCTGCAGAAGAATTAATTGATGTCCTGCCAATGCTTGGTATTGAGGTGGAAGAAAGTGAAGAGAACCACTCATCATCCTTGGATCATGTAGTGGTAGGCAAAGTGCTAGAAAAAAGCCAGCATCCAGAAGCCGATAGGCTTAGTGTCTGTTCAGTAGAAGTTGGCGAGCAAACTCCCGCCCAGATCGTTTGCGGTGCGACGAATTTTAAACTTGGAGACAGCGTACCCGTTGCTCTCCCTGGTGCCAAATTACCCGGTGGTTTCAAAATAAAAAAATCAAAACTTAGAGGAGTAATTTCCGAAGGTATGATGTGTAGTGCCAAGGAATTAGAACTTGGAGATGATGATGCAGGTTTGCTGATATTACCAGGAGAACCAGTTATCGGGCAACCGATTACCGATGTGTTTGCCAAGTCAAGTGTGTTAGAGTTAGAAATCACCGCTAACAGAGGAGACTGCCTAAGTCACCTCGGCGTGGCCCGGGAGGTATCTGCTTATTATAAAACGCCGGTCAAATTTCCTGAAATTAAAACGACCGCAACTGTCTCTACCGAACCAAATCAATCTTGCCTCGTAGAATCATTGCAAATTAAATCTGCTAATTGCCCTTACTATACCCTATGGTCTATAAAAGGAGTTAAGATAGCTTCTAGTCCCGATTGGTTAGTCGAGAAAATTGAATCGATTGGGCTTCGTGCAATTAACAATGTAGTTGATGTTACCAATTTTGTGCTTCACGAAACTGGACAACCATTGCACGCATTTGATGTTTCTAAGATCTCGGGCTCATCGATTATTGTACGTGAAGCAAATGATGGAGAAAAAATAACCACTCTCGATGACCAGGAGAGATCTCTAACTTCCCAAATGCTTGTGATTGCAGATCATGAGAAACCTTTGGTCGTGGCAGGTATAATGGGAAGCGTGGATGCTGAAGTTGACCAGAGTACTACTGATATCGTTTTAGAATCAGCTTGGTTCAATCCGTCCAGTGTTCGTTCGACTGCTCGCTCATTAGGATTACATACTGACAGCTCGCAAAGATTTTCAAGAGATGTGGACCCAAAAGGTGTGGAATATGCAGCTAAGCGAGCTATTGATTTAATTCTGAATTTAGCAGGCGGTGAGTGCATTGATGAATTTGTATCAATAGGACACCCTCCCCGTGGTTCGCGTACAATCGAGATTACCCCCTCGTTCGTGGAAAAGCGATGCGGATTTGATATCCCAAAAGAAAACCTTATCGAAAGTTGGAAAAGACTTGGCTTTGAGGTTGAAGAAAGCACATCCCTAAAAGTCACAGTCCCATCGTTTCGCTCTGAAGTAAACCGTCCGATTGATTTAGTTGAAGAATATTTACGCATTCGCGGAACTGCAGATTTACAGGGATCCAAATTTTTAACTCCTAGCCTAGAGCGCGATAATCAACCAAGCTATGACCTCTGCGATCTTGCCGTGGACAACCTGATTGGTCAGGGTTATCAAGAAACCTGCAATTATAGCCTTCGTTCTGCTGACGAAATCAGTAAATGGTTCCCTAAGCTTACAAAGATTGATTTAGCATTAGGAAATCCACTTACAGCGGACCACACTCATGTACGTCCCTCATTATTGCCTAGTCTAATCGAAGTTCTTGCTCATAACCAACATAACCTAAACAATCTTAGCCGAGTTTTTGAAACTGGAAGAATCTTTCAGCCCGGACCACGGGGTAATGCAGAACTTATTAGCATAGCATGGGTAAATGCGATTGGTTCCGAAAAAAAGAATTGGAAAGACAGTCAGCAATCAGATTTCTTTTCTCAAAAGAATTCACTCGAACGCCTTCTTCATGCAGTTGGGTTATCCATGCCAAAAGGCTTGTGGAAAAGTTTTGATGATGAATTCCCATGGCAAAGCGGATATGCTGCTCAAGTCGGAGATGTCCATAAAAATAAAATGGAGATTGCCCTCGGTACATTGAGCTTAAATCTTTCGAAGTCTTACAATATTAAGGGGCCTGTCCTGGCTGTTGAGATCTTGATTGATCCAGTTTTGCTCAATAAGCGTAGGAAACCAAATTCATTCACTAACTTCGGTACATTTCCACCGGCAATGAAAGACTTATCTCTCGTCGTAGAAAAAAGTGAGCCTGCAGAATTGGTACGCAAAAAAGTAGAAGAAATTGCCCAGAGCGTACTTTCCAATGAAATCTCATTGGATCATGTATCAATATTCGATGTATTTGCGGGAAAGGGACTTCCTGAAAATAAAAAGAGTATTGCCTGTAGTCTAAGGATGCGGGCAGAAGATCGTACATTGGGCGAAAAAGAAGTAAATCAGTCGTTTGAAAAAATTATTTTAGGGATTGAACAAGATACAGTCTACGAATTACGAAAATAAAATGAGTAAAGAATCATCCATGAATATTGATTATGTGGCCAATCTAGCTCGGATTGAACTCTCCTCTGAGGAACGAAAAAAGTTCCAAGGGCAGTTGGGTGATGTGTTAGTGTATTTTGAAAAGCTTCAGGAAGTTAATGTGGAGGGAGTCACCCCAACTGCCCATGCTTTTCCTAGATTTAATGTATGGGATGAAGATGAACCGGCGACTGGTTTCACTTCAGATGAAGCACTTAAAAATGCTCCCAAGTCCAGAAACGATCAGATAGTTGTGCCCAAAGTGATCGAAGAATAAAATAACCCATGACTGATCATTCTGAAATCTTCACCCTGACAGGATCGGAATTATCTGATGGTCTTGCAAGCGGGCAGTTTTCCTCTGAGGAGGTTACCCAATCGTATCTTTCACGCATTAAAGAAGTAGATGATAAAGTTCATGCTTTTTTAAGCTATGACGAAGAAGATATGCTAGATCAGGCAAAGTCTTCGGACCAACGTAGAGCATCAGGTAAAATTTTGGGACCGCTGGACGGGGTACCCGTCTGCTTGAAAGATGTAATTTCAGCAAAAGGTCAACCACTGACTGCTGCGAGTAAAATTCTTGAAAAATACCGTTCACCTTACGATGCAACGGTAACCCTCAAGCTGAAGGAAGCAGGTGCTGTTGTTGGAGGGCGATTAAACTTGGATGAGTTTGCCATGGGTTCATCAACCGAAAACTCTGCTTACGGTCCCACATGTAACCCTTGGGACTTAGGTCGAGTACCTGGAGGAAGTAGCGGAGGAAGCTCTGCTGCTGTGGCGGCTCGCGAAGCTCCCTTAACTCTGGGTTCTGATACTGGAGGATCTATTCGGCAACCGGCCTCTCTTTGCGGTGTCGTAGGAATGAAACCCACATACGGTCGAGTTTCTCGGTACGGTTTGGCTGCCTTTGCGTCATCATTAGATCAAATCGGTCCATTTTCTCAAACAGTGGAAGACACAGCACAACTTCTAGAAATTATTTCAGGGCACGACCCTCTTGATTCAACGAGTTATCCCACACCCGTCCCGAGTTTTTCTAACGAAATCAAACAACCATTCAAACCCTGCAAGCTTGGATTACCAAAAGAATTCTTCGGTACAGGAATGGATGACGATGTAAGAAAATCCATTGAGCAAAGCATACAATGGTATCGCGATAAAGGATACGAATTAGTTGAAATTTCTCTGCCGACTACCGAACTTTCTATCCCTGTTTATTATGTAATTGCAACCGCCGAAGCATCATCCAATTTGGCACGCTACGATGGCATTCGCTATACTTCCAGAAGCGAACATGCTGAGAATGCAATTGATGTATATGCCAAGAGCAGAGGAGAAGGTTTTGGTGAAGAGGTGAAACGACGATGCATTCTGGGTGCGTATGGTTTAAGCAGTGGATATTATGATGCATATTACTTGCGTGCACAAAAAACTCGTACGCTAATTCGTAACGATTTTGATAAGGCTTTTGAACAGGTTGATGCGATTTTGACTCCAACCTCTCCTACACCTGCATTTAAATTTGGAGAAAAAAGCGAGGATCCAATCTCCATGTATCTGAGCGATATTTACACAATATCGACTAATCTTGCCGGTTTGCCGGGAATTTCCGTACCATGCGGGTTTACTGAAAATGGATTACCCATTGGTATGCAATTAATTGGGCAGGCTTTTGAAGAAGGGAAGCTTTTATCAATCGCTCACGATTATGACAGGGAATTACAATTGGGTAGATCTCAACCAAGCCTATAATTTATAGATATGGATTACGAAGCGGTCATTGGATTAGAAGTTCATGTACAACTGAACACAAAATCGAAAATGTTTACCCGAGTAAGTACCGGGTTTGGCAAACCACCAAATACTCTTACCAACCCAGTCGTTCTCGGTTTACCTGGTGCACTACCCGTAATGAACCGAGATGCCATTGAGAAATCAATCAAAGTTGGATTGCTTCTTAGTTGCAAAATAGCAGAGGTTTGTAAATGGGATCGAAAAAATTATTTCTACCCGGATATGCCGAAGAACTATCAAATCTCTCAATTCGATCAACCAATCTGCGAAGGAGGAGAGGTCGAAATCGAGATGCCCGGAAATTCCCCTTCCGAAATTGGTTCTCATAGGATTGTTCAGTTAACACGGATCCATTTGGAAGAGGATGTTGGTAAACTTACCCATTACGAATCAGACAGTTTAGTAGATTACAACCGAGCAGGTTGCCCTTTGCTTGAAATCGTCAGCGAACCCGATCTTTATTCACCCGAAGAAGTTTTTGCTTACCTTACCTCGCTTCGTAACTCCTTAGTTTCCGCCGAAATTTCACCTTGTGATATGGAAAAAGGGCAACTCCGCTGCGATGCAAATATTAGTATCCGTCCCGTTGGCACATCCACATTGGGAACAAAAGTTGAATTAAAAAACCTTAATACGATTTCAGGTGTAAAAAATGGTGTGGAGTATGAAATTCGGCGTCAGACTAAAGCATTGAATGAAGGCGAGACGATTATTCAGGAAACTCGTCGTTGGAATCCAGATCAGAAATATACCACTCCAATGCGTACTAAAGAAATGGCACATGATTACCGCTATTTCCCGGACCCAGACCTCATGCCTGTTAAAATTGATCCAGAATGGGTAAACCGTATAAGCAAAGACCTTCCGGAAAAACCATTTGATAAACAAAGAAGGTACATGGAAGAGATGAATATCCCCTACGCTTCTACATCCGCCCTTTGCGGTGATCGTCCTCTTTGTGAATATTTTGAAAAAGCAGCGAGCCATTGTAGTGCTCCTAGCAAAGTAGCGAATTGGGTGGTCAATGATTTACTCCGGGAGGTAAGCCACTCCGAAAAAGATCAACAGGGAGTGAACCTTGAAAATTGTCCTGTTTCACCAAAGAGTTTAGCCGAATTGGTAAATTTGATTGAAGACGGTGTAGTCTCTAACAATGTGGCTAAAGAAATTTTCCCTGAAATGTATGCATCGAGGAAATCAGCTAAAACATTAATTGCCGAAAAAGGTCTCGAAATGAAATCTGATGGGGATGAAATCGAAACTCTTTGCGCCCAAGCGATTTCAAATGATCCGGATGCGGCAGACAAATTCCGTGGAGGGAAGGAAGGGGCTATTAATGCTCTTAAAGGATCAGTGATGAAAGCAACTCGGGGACAAGCAAATCCCAAAATTGTAGACGAAACCCTCCGCCGTCTTTTACTCTCATAATTGTTCTTATTGATGTTAGTCTCCAAAATAACAATACACATTTAAATTGAGACTGAGTCTCAAATAATCTTTCCATCCTAAGTCCGATTTTATAGACTTATTTCATATGCTCTTATTACATCGCGTTAATTTGCTTATAATACTTCTTATCTCCGGGCCCTCGCTTTGGAGTTCTAATTTCGATGATGCCACTAGCTTCATCCGGGAATGGGTGAAAACAGAACAGCTGATTGGAGAAGAATCCACGGATTGGAATGCTGAAAAAGCAGCACTTGCAGATGTTAAAGATGCCCTTGAAAAAGAGATTGAAGAGTTAGACAAAAGGCTTGAGGAATCCGAAGAAGAAGCGGTAGGTGCCGCCAAACAAAGAAATACCCTCCTTGAACAAAAGAGTGAAATTGAAAAGACGACTCTTTCACTCTTTGAAGGAATTAAAAAACTTCAACAACAAATGGAAGAAGCTTCTAAGCTATTACCTACACCTCTGAGTGAAAGATTAAGCCCATTTCGAAAAAAACTAGGAGATACAACCCAGCAAATAGATCTACCCCTTAGGCAAAGGTTAGACACAATCCTTTCTATGCTTCAGGCCATCAGCCTTTACCATCGCAGTGTAAACTTGGAAAGACAGGAGTTTGCCCTAGAAGATGGTATTTCGAGGGAGTTCCAAGTTCTTTATTTTGGTTTAAGTATAGCATACTTTGTTAACGAATCCGGCACCGTTTCCGGTTATGGTAAACCTAGTAAAAATGGTTGGTTTTGGAAAAGGCAGGATACGCTGGCTGTAGAGATTTCAACTGGCGTTGACATGCTCAATAACAGATCAATGCCACGGTTTCTAAAACTACCATTCCCTAAACCTCAAGGAGGTGAAAGGTGAGATTCATTCAACTTCTATTAATCTCGTGGTCAATTGCTATCCCCAATTTACCCGGTCAAAACCTTGTAATTGCTAAGAAATCTGCAAAACAAGATCTAGAAAACGCGATCACGAAACTGAATGATTTACGCAAAAAAATTGAGCTGGAAAAAATCCCGCTCTCATCCGAGGTAACTGCTCTCGAAAAAGAAGCCCAAGAAAAAAGGCAGGAAGTAGATCGTAGGACCCGGATGAGAGATAACCGCGACGCGAACCTTATGCAACTGAAGGAAGAGGTCAAAGCAGGTGATGCTGAAATTGATTCGATTCAACGAATTTTAGCTGACTACACAAGAAGTTGGTCTGAATTCACACCGCCTGCTGAAAAAATAATAACGAATAATCTCATTCAAAATACTATTAAAAATCCCTCTTCAGATCGAAAATACCAATTGGAATCGTTAATTCAAACCGCTTCAATTTCGGCAAAATTCATTTCTAGACAGGCAGGAGGTATCAATTTTATTGGCGAAGCTATTGTTCCACCAGAAGGAACCCGGGAACAAGGAACATTTTGGTCAATTGGTCCAGAAATATACTTTTCAGGGCTGAATGGTAGTTCGGGTTTAGTTGAAAAACATTCTCCAGGTTCTGATAATCTAAGCGTAAATTTTGACCGAGGAATATCTCTATCTACGGAACCGGTACGCTTAATTCCTTCATCTGTAGATACAGCTCAATTAATTAAGCAAACCCTTCAAAGCACAACTGAGGAAATTGGACTTTTACCTATGGACCCGACTCAAGGGAAAGCATCTGTACTCGAAATTGGAGAACCCTCCTTTATTGAAGAATTACAAAAAGGTGGAATTTGGATATATCCCATTTTATTCTTCGCCCTGTTATCTACTATCATCGCAGTCTACAAAGCCTTTCAAATCCTTCGTATTCCATCTCCCAGGATACCAGTTACCTTAGCAGGAAATTTTTCAGGACCTTTTGAACGATTACGAAAAACCGCACAGGGTTATCGTGGTAATAAACCCGAAATCCTCGAAGAAATCCTCTATGAAATCATTATTGATTGCCAGGAGCGTTTAGAGAAAGGCTTACCTCTTGTCGCTATTACTGCAGCCATTGCTCCTCTTCTTGGATTGCTAGGTACGGTAACAGGAATGATTGACGTTTTTCGTCAAATTACCAATTTTGCAAATCCTGAAAACAGCGAACTTGCCCGCGGTATTTCTGAGGCATTAGTCACAACGAAATTTGGTCTAGTAACTGCAATTCCTGCATTGGTAATTCATGCACTCCTAAACAGGAGACTTCAGGGAATGATTTCGAAAATGGAAGGTTTTTCCGCTCGGCTCGTTCACCTGAAAAAAGAAAAACCTAAGGCACTGCCATCGGATAAAAAAGATGAGCCTGCTGATTGAATTCTATCAGCAAGCCCTTTTTGTCTGGGAAAAAGGAGGCATGCTTATGTTTGCTCTCCTAGGACTGTCGCTGTATCTATACTTTCTAGGATTTGAACTTTGGCTAAGAATGAATGCAGTTATCCCCCGTGATCTCCGTTCTATTCCAAGAGAGAGGTGGGGAGCTTTTCAAGGAGGTGGCAAAGTGGACCAAATAATCAGGCACTGCGTAGCAAGTAATCAAAATAAAAAAGAAACAAGAAAAAGGTTTGAGCAAATTAGACAGAGTGAAGCTTCCTATCTAAATCGCAGATTAAAATTCCTCCTTGTACTCGCCTCCTCGGCTCCCTTGGTGGGTCTATTGGGAACCGTGGCAGGAATGCTTCGTACTTTTGCTGGTCTTAGTATGGAAGAAGGCTACAAAATGGATGTGGTTGCAAGTGGTATTTCTCAGGCACTAGTCACAACGCAGGCAGGATTACTAATTGCGATACCTGCACTTGCTTTTTTACATATTTTAAATCGAAGAAAAAAAGACTGGTTGCGCTGTTTGAATCGTATGGAGAGTATCTCTGTAAGGCAGGTTAATTCCAGCCCCTTAAAATTGGGATGAAAAGTAGAAATCGTCAAACTTCGGATAAAGTTGACCAAGAAATCAATGTCTCTCCCTTAATTGATGTAGTCTTCATACTACTGATCTTTTTTATTGTGTCTGCGACTTTTGTTAGCTTACCAGGTATCGATGTCGATCGACCGCGAGTTGAAACTGCAAGTTCACTACAAAGAAATGCTATCCTTTTTGCCCTTTCTAATGAAAATGAACTGTTCCATGGCGGTCGAAAAATTCGATTGGAGGAAATAACAGAGGTTATTAATCAGGCAGATAAAAAAAGAGACAAACCAGTTATTGTTCAGGTAGATCAATGGGCAGATGCTTCAATCCTTGCAAAAATAATTTCTCATGCTCGCAAGTCGCGTCCTAAAGTATCCATTGCTACCCGAAAACCAAGTTGATGAGAAGAAGACTACAATCGCCGGTTGAGCAGTCTGAAATCAATGTATCTCCATTGATTGACATGGTTTTTATTCTTTTAATTTTCTTTATTGTAGCCACATCATTTGTGAATGAAATTGGGATTACTTCTTCCTACAAGGAATCTGCATCTCCAAATAATCAGCGAGCAGAACCGCTTACCTTCGACTTGACCAGTTCTGGTCAAATCCTGCAAAATGGAAATCCGGTCAGTCTGCAAGAAATTGCTCCAATTGTAGTTCGAACAAGTAGAGAGATCTCAGAAAAGGTAATTCTTCGGGTATCACCAGGATCAAGGGCTGGACTTGCTACTCAGATTATGGATCAAGCTATGCGTGGTGGTGCTTCCACAGTAAAACTTTCAGCTTTAGCCCAATGAGCCTAGCAAATCAAGAAAGTTTACTCCCTGGTTTAGAAGCTCAAAGAATCAAAGGGATTCGTAGAAAAAGCACGCTTCTCGCATGCCTTATTTCTGCCTTATTATTTGGACTCCTCCCACTCTCAGAATTTGCAAGGGAAGAACAATGGGTAGTTCGAGATGCAGAGGCAGAGGCAGAGGCTATCCCTCCCCCTTCTCCACCACCACCAACTGAAGTAGAAAGAAGTGCTCAACATCAGAAACAGGATGCTCTTAAGACACCCCGACTCGACACTGCTATGGTAACCCTCGATACCTCGTCGATGGACATATCCCTGGACGTCACACCAGGTGACTTCAAAGCAGCATTCTCCCTTGCAAGCTATAACCCAACACCCAATGGATTCGGACAAGACTTGGTCTTTTCTTTACACGAACTTGATCGTAATCCATCAGTCCTGAACCGTGGGAAATTAATCTACCCTCCACATTTGAAAAGGCGAGGACTTGAAGGGGAAGTAAAATTGCTCGTACAGATTGACGAACAAGGAAAAGTCAAAGTTTTAGAAGTAGTATCATCCACTCACCCTGATTTTGCAGAATCTTCCAAAATAGCTGCGGAAAGCTCAGTCTATGAAGCACCGAAGAGAAATGGAGAACCTGTAAGAACCCAATTTTATCTCCCCATACGATTTACTCTGCTCGATAATTAAATGAAAGCTATATTCCTTAACCTATTACTACTGTCTTACATATCCCTTGCCGGCAAAGCTCCATCCCATGAACTGACTAAGGACTTCTGGAATAATCCTACTTTTGTCCGTAGTTTTATGGGCGATTATGGTTTTCGGAGTGAAATAGAACCAAGAATAAGTAAATCAGAAAGTTTTGTTCTTCGTGAAGTAATTGCAAAAAGTGAAAATCAAATTGAAGAAGCTGTAATTTACTTGGAAGAAAAAATTAAGAATGAATCCAGTGCAGCTTTAGACTTTGCCTTGGGCACCATGTATTACCAGTCCAACCGCCTTACTCGATCATCCCAAGCCTACTCTCAGGCGATCACTAAATTTCCATCCTTTCTTAGAGCTCACAAAAATTTGGGACTTGTTCAAGTAAGCCTCGGAAATTTAGATGTAGCTACCGTTCATCTAGCTAAAGCGATTAGCTTGGGGGAAAGTGATGGTTCTACCTTTATTGCTTTAGGCTATTGCCATTTGTCTCTTGGTCGGTTGGTTTCTGCTGAAAATGCATATCGTATGGGACTGCTATTATTCCCAACAAGTAAAGACGGATATAATGGGTTGATTAACTGCCTAGATCAGGCAGGCAGATATAAAGAAGCACTTAGCCTATTGGAAGAACTCCTTCAGGAAGAACCTGAAAACCAGAGGTATATTCATGCAAAAGCATCTGCTCTTGGTTCGTTAGGTAAAGAAGATGAAGCAGTGGTATGCCTCGATTTATTACGAAGAATGGGTTCACTTAAAACTATAGATTTAGTTATATTAGGAGACCTTTACCATAATTTAAACCTTTATGCACTTTCACTGGATGCCTACCAAGAAGCACTGGCTAGGACTGAAAAGTTATCTCTTATCCAATACATCAGAATTGCTCAAACCTTAATTCAAAGAGCATCTTACCAGCAAGGCTTCTCATATCTCGAAAAAATAGAAACTATTTTTGGAAATGGTCAATCAGTAGATGATAAGAAACAAATAAACCTGCTAAAAGCAGAGGTTCTACAAGCTACCGGTAAAGACACCCAAGCAACCGATTTACTCAAACAAATCATTAGAGATCATCCTCTTGAGGGAAAAGCTCTCATTCAACTTGGACTTCTTTCATGGAAAGCAAACAACCTAGAACTTGCAATCATTCAATTTGAAAGGGCAGCCAAAATAGAAAAGTTCGAAAACTCAGCACTCATAAACCATGCCCGGGTACTCGTATCCGTTCGACGCTTTAAGGAAGCTGCTGATCTGCTTGAACGGGCATTAATAATTAAACAAGAAAAAAGGGTCGAAAAATACCTTACTGCCGTAAATAACCTTGCCTTAAGTGCAAGAAAAGAGCGCTAAGACTGAATCCGAATCTACTTGTACGCATCTATTCATCATGATAAGATGATGCGTTTTATGCATAATCAATCTTCCATCAAAAGTGCTTTAGAGAATCCTAAACCACTTTTTTCTGTAGAATTTTTCCCTCCAAAAAATGATGAAGGTGGCAAAAAGATGCTGGCAACAGCAGCGGCCATCCAACCATATAACCCCGATTTTGTATCGATTACTTATGGGGCTGGAGGGGGTACGAGGGAGACTACTATGCGGTATGCAGAAGCCCTACAGAACGAATTCAACTTTAAGGTTATGCCGCACCTGACTTGTGTAGGTCATACTAAAGATGAATTGCTGGAGATATTGGAGGATTTTGCGGTAGCAGGCTTTCGTAATGTAATGGCACTTCGTGGTGATCCGCCTAAGGGTGAAACAGTCTTTCAGCCCGTCGATGGAGGTTTATCCTATGGGTCTGATCTTGTTTCATTAATTAAGGAAAACTTTCCTGATTTTAGTATTGGTGTTGGGGGATATCCTGAGAAACATCCGGAAGCCTCAGATACATCTACTGACCTCGCTCACCTTCAAACTAAAGTTGATGCTGGAGCAGACTTCATTACCACCCAACTCTTCTTTGAGAATCAGGTTTATTTCGATTTTGTTAGCTCATGCCGTAAAACTGGTATATCTATTCCCATCCTTCCAGGATTGTTACCCGTGCTCTCTCTTGGACAAGTTCGTAGGTTTTGCACTATGTGCGACGCCAAACTACCATCTCAGTTGGAAACCCGTCTGGAAAAATCTGCGGAAGAAAATCAACCAAAGGTTGGTTCTTCATGGGCATCAAATCAAATTATCGAACTTTTAGAGAACGGTGCTCCTGGATACCATATTTATGCGTTAAACAAAACCAAAAGTACACTTGAAATTCTCGAGTCTTTAGGGTTTGAAAAAAAATAAATTAATTCTAGATACCTGTTACTTCCTCTATTTTCGCTTCAGCTTTTAATTGATCCAAAAAAGCGTCAAAAACTTTATCTTTTCTTCTTTCGAATAAATACTCAATGATCTTATCCTTAAGGTCAGTGAACGGTGTTAACTGCGGTGTATGCCTGTCATGCAAAAGAATCAGATGCCAACCAAATTGAGTCTTTACAGGCTCACTTATTTCTTCTCGGTTAAGTGAAAAAACCGCATCTTCGAATTCTGGTACCATTCGACCTTTTCCAAAAGTTCCCAAATGACCGTCATTTACTTTGTCATCTGATTCTTCTTTTACACAATCCGTAAAGTTTCCCCCATCCTTAAGCCGTTCCCGGATATCTATAATTTGCTTCTCCGCAGTTTTAGACTCTTCTTCTGTGACCGCTTTTTTTAAAAGATGAGATGCAGTTACCATTTCCTCACTTTTAAAAAGGTCTGGTCTAGCATCATAGTATTCTTTTGCTTCCTGCTCGGAAGGTATTTCGCACTTTGATTCATCATCGAGTAAGCGATTGTATTTTAACTGGGCAAGAATTTCCCGCTTCAAATCCTCACGATCTTTAATCGCAGGGTGATTCGTTTTTTCAATCGCTTTCTTACCCCCGTTTTGCCGCATCCACCGCTTTACACCCTTGTTAACCTCCTCAGGATCGATTTTATAATTTCTACGAACACTTTCCTGACCCATTAGAGTCTGATCTATCATTCTTTCTTTTGCTAAATCAATTGCTGCAAGATGAATCACCTCCTGTGGTTTGCCCGGCATACTTTTTCTTACCTGCTCATAGAGTGACTGTGCTTGCCTCTCGATTGTCCATGTAGGGATTACTTGATCGTTTACCTTAATAGCCATATCTAAAATTTACTTTTTCTAGTGGCATCATACAAGAAGGAAGATCACTAATCTCATGCTTGTCTCAATACAGTTGACGGCAAATGATCTTAAGAATATGAGTTTTATTATATGTCAACTAGCTTCCCAAAAGAAACACTCGAGAGTTTTTCCGATTTTCTCGGAAGTAAAGGATTGCGGATGACTGATCAGCGAAAAGGTGTATTTGAGGCACTTTTTAAACAAGAGGGACACTTCACTGCAGACCAGTTACTTAAGGATGCTCAGAATTTAGACGATACAGTCTCACGAGCAACTGTCTATCGCTGCTTACCCCTAATGGTGGCTAGTGGAATAATCCGTAAAATAGATGTTGGCCAAGAAAACAAATTTTACGCTTTAAATGGGACATCTGAGACTTTTAAAGCTCAGGTTATATGCTCCGATTGTGATCGGATTCACGATGTCGACGCTCCGTTTATGGAATGGTATGGAAAAACGGTATCCGAAAAACTTGGTCTTGAAGTAAAAGATCAAAGGTTACAGGTACACGCAGAATGCCCACAATTTCGAGTACATGGAAACTGCACGCTGTCGCAAAATTAATGATTAAAGAAAACGCCATTGCCGCTCCCCCGCTACAGCTTTTTCGAAATTCTTCCGAGAAACTAATTCTCTCAGCAGACCAGGAAGAAATTCTTCGCTTAAAAAAAGAAAAGAATGCAGTTCTTTTATGTCACAACTATCAGATCGAACCAATTCAACAAGTTGCCGATTATGTAGGTGACTCTCTAGGACTAGCAAGGCAAGCAGCTTCAACGGATGCAGAGATTATTGTCTTTTGTGGGGTTCATTTCATGGCAGAGACAGCCAAAATCCTTAATCCGACTAAAAAGGTTCTGTTACCTGATCTTAATGCAGGTTGCTCATTATCTGATTCTTGTCCGGCAGACCAACTTGAAGAATATAAATCAAAAAACCCTGATCTATTTGTCGTTGCATATGTTAACTGCTCAGCTGCGGTCAAAGGACTTAGTGATGTTATTTGTACGAGTGGAAATGCGGTTAACATCGTTAATAAAATTCCAAAAGATAAAGAAATTCTTTTCGTACCCGACCAAAACTTAGGTCAGTGGGTGACCAGTCAGACTGGTCGACAAATGAGACTTTGGCCTGGCAGCTGCTACGCTCATGTTCTCTTCACCAAAGAGTCTATTGAAAGATGCCGGATAGAATATCCTGGTGCCCCGGTAGTTGCCCATCCAGAATGTGTAGAAACAGTAAGGGATCTTGCTGATGAAGTCTGTAGTACCGAAAAAATGGTACATTACTGTAAAGAAAATAATGCGGATACTTTCATCATATTGACCGAAACAGGAATGATGCACCGCTTAACCAAAGAGTTGCCGAACAAATCATTTGTTGCCGGACCAACAGGTAATTGTGCATGCAATGATTGCCGCTACATGAAGATGAATACCGTTCCGAAGCTCCTCAAATGTTTGCGTGCAGAATCACCTGAAATATCGATGGAATCTGACCTTGTTAAGAAATCTAAAGCTCCAATTGAGAAAATGCTCTCTTGGAGTTTATAATACTCAAGAATTTCATATGATACTACAGCTTCAAAACCCTACCGCGTCCGATGTGCATTAGCAACGGCGAGATACTTCTCTGCCCACATTTTTAGATTGGATCGTTGTACTTGTCCCAAAGCCCTTTTCACTCTCCCTGGTACTCCTGCAAAAAGAGAACCTTCTGGAATTTCTGTACCAACAGGCACAACAGAACCCGCGGCAATAATTGACTGACATCCAATCTTTACTCCATCTAAAATTGTCGAATTCATACCAATTAAACACTCATTACCAATTGTACACGCATGTATTACCGCACCATGCCCAACGGTAACGTCATTCCCAACTACTAATGGGTAGTCGTCAGAAAGATGACCAACCACACCATCTTGAATATTCGTTCTGTGACCGATCACGATTGAATTAATATCCCCGCGCAATACCGTGTTGTACCATACACTCGCTTGGTCACCTAAAGTTACATCACCAATTACGACTGCAGTTGGAGCTATAAAAACATTGGAACCAAACTTACACTTCTTGCTCAAGTGCCGAGACAAGCGATCGTGTACGCTCATCTCATTCATTTTTCGAATGTAATTTTTAAAAAAAGCTCTGAAGGGTTACTGGCAAGATTCGCATTCCTCTCCATTGAGCATCGCCTGTATACTGCATGCTTTTTGTTCATCTGCAGTATTCTGTTTAGTAGAATCAGGATTAACATCAGTTCCCGACTTACTTTCATCCACCTGTTTCATGGTAACTGTAGCTTTCTCAATATTCGAAGCACCAAGTGTTCGTAAATAATAGGTGGTCTTGAGACCTTTACGCCAAGCATCTCTGTACATATGAGATAATGTTTTAAGATTAGGCGTACCAAGAAAAAGATTAACGGATTGCGACTGATCAATCCATTTTTGTCTACGGGCTGCGGCTGCGATGACAAACTCATAGGAAACAGCAAAAGCAGTAGCGTATTTTTTCTTAATCCAATCTGGAATACCCTGTATCGGTCCAAGTTCTCCATCGAAGTATTTGAGCTGATCTGACATATCGCGATTCCATAAATCCTCAGATTTAAGATCGTTTACTAAATAACGATTAAGTACGAGAAAATCGCCAGACAAATTACTTTTAACAAAAAGATTTTTGTAAGTAGGCTCGATACATGGGGAAGAGCCCATAATATTGGAAATTGTGGCTGTAGGTGCAATGGCTATCACATTGCTGTTTCTCATTCCGTGCTTGGCTATTTTATCCCTTACAACAGACCAATCCATTTTACTTGTCTTAGGCACATCAACACTTTCACCTCGCTCCTTTTCCAAGAGATCGATTGTGTCTTGCGGAAGTAGACCTCGATCCCATTTCGAACCTCGGTAGCTAGAATATGTTCCACGTTCATTGGCTAAATCACTAGAAGCTTCATAAGCGTAGTAACAAATTGCCTCCATAAACTCATCATTAAACTCTACAGCTTCGTCTGAACTGAATGGGATATTTTTACTGAATAAAGAATTCTGTAAACCCATTACACCAAGTCCGATTGGTCGGTGACGCATGTTAGATGTTTTCGCTGCATCCGTAGGATAAAAATTAACATCAATGACATTATCTAATGCTCGAACCGCGATTTGAATAGTATCACGAAGTTTTTCGTGATCAAGAGAACCATCAGATTTGAGATGCGAGTCTAGTACAACAGAACCCAAATTACATACAGCGGTTTCATCGGATCCGGTATTAAGGGTGATCTCTGTGCATAAATTGGAACTATGAATAACACCTACATGATCTTGTGGACTTCTAATGTTGCATGTGTCTTTAAAAGTGATCCAAGGGTGACCAGTCTCGAAGAGAACTTTCAACATCTGTTTCCACAAGTCAATGGCAGGTATCGATTGTGACCAAATTTCACCTTTGGAAGCTTTGGCTTCGTACTCAATATATTTTGTCTCAAAAGCTTGCCCGTAAATATCATGTAAATCAGAAACTTCGTTACTCCGGAACAATGTCCAATTCTCACGGGACTCCATTCTTTTCATGAACAAGTCGGGAATCCAATTCGCAGTATTCATGTCGTGAGTTCTGCGTCGATCATCTCCCGTATTTTTTCGGAGATCGAGGAACTCAAGTATATCGCAATGCCAAGATTCTAGGTATGCACAACCTGACCCCTTGCGCTTCCCTCCTTGATTAACTGCACACAACTGATCGTTGTGCATCTTCAAAAAGGGAATAACACCTTGACTCTCTCCATTTGTTCCTGCGATGTGACTGCCCGTGCCTCGTACTGAGGTCCAACTTCCACCCAGACCACCTGCCCACTTTGATAGAAATGCATTTTCTGCAATTCCTCGGTACATGATTGACTCGATAGTGTCGTCGACTTTGTAAAGGTAACAAGAAGATAACTGGGAATGTGGAGTTCCTGAATTAAAAAGGGTTGGTGTCGATGAGCAAAAGCGTCTGCTTTTATAAAGATTATACAGAGAAATTATTTGATCCTCTGGACTATCCTCATGTGCGAAAACTCCCATGGCAACTCTCATCCAAAAGAGTTGAGGAGTCTCAAGCCGTTTTGGTTTTTCACCCGTCTTATCTATGACCAGGTAACGATCATACAGAGTCTGAATGCCTAAATAGTCAAAGTCTAGGTCCGCTGAAGGATCGAGAGCATCAGCAAGTTTTGCCACATCAAGTTTGAGAAGCTTTTTGTCAAGTCGATCGATTTCGGTACCACGCTTAAGGTATGACTTAAGACCATTCGCGTGAAAACTTTTAAGTTCATCAATACTGTTATCTGCGATCGACCAGCCAAGAGCTTCCTCGTAGACATAAGTAAGTAAAATTCGAGCAGCAAATTTGGCAAAATCCCCATCTCTTTCGATAAGAGTTTTAGAGTTGAGAACAATTGTTTTTCGTAGATCTTCTTCAGATATTTCAGAAAAAACAGACCGACGTAAGGCCTCTTCTATATCTTCCAACGACATACAAAGGTTTAATCCAATTGTAGCAAATGAGATTCTTTTCTTTAAATCAATCCCGTCCCAGAAATATGTACTGCCGTCCTTCTTTTTGACGACAATCATCGAGTCTTGTTTTACATCATCATTAGATCCGCCCAATTCACGTTCAATTCTACGGCGTGCTCGATATAAAATGTATGATTCAGCCACTTTAAAGAAACCCTGCCTCATCAACTCCTCTTGAACAATATCCTGAATATCCTCAATATTTATGAATGCCTGCCCAGTAGATATCGCTTTCGTTGTAACTCGTAATGCTATTTCTACTGCGGGTTCTGAGTCTAAACGGAGTGAAAGAAAAGCTTTCCGTACTGCAACTTCTATTTTAGCCGAATTCCAAGGAACGACTTGACCACTACGACGAATCAAACGAATCTGACCGGTATTTGTTCCATCCGAACGAAAGCCGGTGGGACCGGATGATCCGTCGGTGGAACGACCTATAACCAAGCTTTTGGCGACATCGTACGCGTCATTTTCAACCAACGCTTTTTCTATCAGTCGGTACAACTCGTCAAAGGAGAGGCGTGGGGCAACGCCTTCGTCCTCTTCGGCCATCCGTTCGATCAAACGGTCGGCCACGATCCGAGCAGACTCCACCACGAGCTCTCGGTTCTTGGGGGTGTATATTTCATTTTCTTCCCTTGATATCATTAGATCAGTCAATGCTTCTCCAATGACATCAGCCACTTCTGCGATATGGAAATCGCGGTCACCCGCACCATCTGTTATGCGCACCTTCGGCACTTCGAATCGGTTATCATCCAAAGCTTCAGCCCAGTTAAATCTAGGCTTATTCTCACTAGGAGTTTCCACCGCTTTGGTTAACATTATGTCCTCTTCGAAAATCTTATTGCGCATTACTTCTTAACTCCCATCCAAATTATTTATCTGCTAGTGAAATTTCTTTTTAAAATTAAATCACAATTCATCATCCGAAACATCAGACAGTGAAGATGATTTTTGATATTCCGTTACCCTTCCTTCGAAGAAATTTTGCTCTTTCTTTACATCAATTGTCTCAGCCAACCAAGGAAACGGATTCTCCAACCCTGGATGCAATACATCAAGGCCCACCCCATTGAGGCGGCGATCAGAAATGTAGTCGATGTAAGTACAAAACTCATCAGAGCTCAGCCCGACTGAATTAACTGGCAAGCAGTCTCTGATAAAATCTTTTTCCAATTCCACCGCTTCTTTCATCATGGTCACAAGTTCACTTTTGAATTCATTAGTCCAAATATCAGGATTTTCATCAATCAGAACACGGAATAAGTTGCGGAAAAGCTCAATGTGATTCGATTCGTCACGCAATGTGTAACGAAACATTTGTCCAATTCCGGGGAATTTATTTTGGCGAGCCAGGCTTAGTATCATACCAAACAATCCATAGAATTGTGTTCCTTCCATACACTGCCCGAAAAGAAATATGTTCTTTGCAAGTTCCTGTTTGTTTTCGGTTTTAGTAAGATCAAGATCACGCCTAAGGTTTTTTGACGCGGAAGTTACAAATTCATTCTTGCGACGAATGGTTTCGATTTGCTCAAACATTGCTTCACACTCGTGAGGATTTATGCCAAGTGAACTAATCATGTAGAGTAGACTGTCAGCGTGTATATTCTCTTCGTGAGCATGCCTACCAAGTGCTAATTTTAATTCTGGTGCGGTTACCAATTCACGAACAACATGCTGGATATTGTCTCCAACGATACCTTCGGCTGCTGAAAAATATCCAATACCCATCATAATGATCCATCGTTCAGCATCACTTAATTCGCCTTGGTCCTTCCACTGCTCAAGATCTTTTTGCATCGGAACATCTTCAGGTTCCCAATGATTTGCCTTCATTTTGCGGTAAAGATCATATGCCCATTGATATTTTAAAGGTAGAAGATTGAAGGTCATGGTATCCCGACCATTAATTACCTTCTTTTCATTGTATGCCTGTACTGCTTTTTCTTCGTTTAAAACGAATTTTTTTTCGCCAATTTCGTAAGTTTTATCCATGATATATCGTTCTGTAACTTGCACCTCAATCAGACAATTTTGTCGTCGAATGCACCTTTGTTTTGTTATGATTGCTTAATTTGTTTTCTGTATCCGATAGTGTAGATGTGAAAACAAAAGAAAAGAAAAAAATGACATTTGTGAAAAAAAAGTGAAAATATTACCACTAGATGTAGGGTTAAGGTTAAAAAAAGGACACTGCATCTAGGTATGTGAATAAATAATTTGAAATATTGGACGCAAATCAATACTTCTAGTAATAGCCAGAGAAAAGACAAGAAAACCCTACTTTTACTTTTTTTCCAATCTTTAGTTATTGAAAAGTTTTTCCCCTAGTTATTGACAATTCCCAAATTGTAAAAAATCTGGTAATTAATTTGGATAGATAAGCCCAAATAGATAAACTTATTTACCAATTTAAAAAACTAATACGATCAAACTGATCCCTGAAAATATTGCCTAAAGCTGATGAATAACGAAGTTTTTGGATGAAGAGCCTGCTAGATTAAGTCAATCTTGTCAGACAAGATCCTGGAAGCTTGATCCGTAGCTATTTTTATTATTTTTAACTGCTTCCATAATTTCTCCCAATAAATATATCGATCCTGTAATCAAAAGTATCTGGTTCCTTTCGAGTTTTTGAAGATACATTTCTACTTCAGCCACCTCCCCTGGTTGAATTATGCCGACATAAGATTCTGGCATAAGTAAAGAAAGATCTTCATAAGAGCATGAACGAGGTTGGTTCGGAGTAAAAAACCTTACCTCCGAAGCAAACTTCGTAATAACAGAAATGATTTCTGCTGCCCTATCTACCCCCAAAGAACCAAACCAAACTACAAGTTCTTGATTTTCAGGTAAGGTAAGTAATTGTTCCTCCAGTGTTTCTGCACCTTCTTGGTTATGGCAAGCATCCATTATTATAAGTGGTTTTTTCCCAATTATTTCCCACCTACCCCTTAGCTTAACCGAACAAAGTGCATCTCGAGTCCTTTCATGATTAATCGGAAATTTATGCTGAATCAATTCAACTGCTCTTAATGCCAAAGCCGCATTTCTTTTTTGATGAAACCCAGCCAGGTTGGTATCGGGCAGATTCCTTTCCTTAGACTCACCTGATAAACTGTAAAATTCAGAGGAATTTTCTTTCGCTTTCTCTCTTATCACATCTTCCGCCTCACGAGGAATCCATCCTGTAATAACAGGACTTCCAGATTTAATAATTCCAGACTTCTCCCTTGCGATTTTCTCAACGGTATCTCCCAAAATATGACAATGATCCAAAGATACCGTCGTAATCAAAGAAATTTCAGGTTTAACTATATTGGTTGAATCAAGTCTTCCTCCTAATCCGGTTTCAAGAACCGCTATATCCACTTTTTTCTCATCAAACACATAAAATGCAACGGCAGTTATTAATTCAAAAAAAGATGGACGCATGGTTGGGTTCTCTTTTTCAATTTCTTCTGCGAGCGGCCGAAGAATTTTCACATATTGAACTAAATCTTCAATGGGTAATATTTCACCGTCTACTTTGATTCTTTCTCCTAATTCCACGAAATGAGGAGATGAAAATAAACCTACTCTATATCCATTTTCTCGATAAATTGCATCTAGCATTGCACATGTCGAGCCCTTCCCGTTTGTACCAGCCACATGAATTACTGGAAAAGATAAGACCTCACATCCCATTTTGGAAAGAAGTAACGCCATTCTTTCAATCCCATAACTAGAACCTTGATTCCGTAAAGAATAGAGGTATTCCAGTGTTTCTTTCATTAGATTTCTGCTAATAAGGTAACTTCACAAATAGGTGAAGCAGGTGGCACAAGAATTACTTCTTTGAAGTAGTACGAGGTTTTACTTTAGCCCGAGAATTAGCCACGGTGGTAGTTTTCTTAGCAGGCACTTTTGGTTTTGATTTTCGAGCTGGTGATTTTACGATCCTCTTTGTCTGTTTTTTGACCGTACTTCCGGAATGCAATGTATGAGCCAGATGACCGATTAAAGAAATTAAACGGTCACGTAATTCGTGGCGGTTAACTATTTGGTCAATTAATCCCCTCTCAAGTAAAAACTCAGATGTTTGAAAGCCTTCAGGAAGGTCTGCCCGGGTGGTTTCCTTTATTACTCTTCTTCCCGCAAATCCAATTAATGCTTTTGGCTCAGCAATGATTACATCACCCAAAGTCGCAAAACTCGCCATTACACCTGCCATTGTAGGATTTGTTAAAACTGAAAAATAGGGAATTCCTGCGTCTGCTAAACGAGCAAGTGCAGCACTGGTTTTTGCCATCTGCATAAGACTTAATATCCCTTCATACATCCTAGCTCCACCTGATGCAGAGACAATGATAACAGGCATTTTCTTTTCCAAACCACGCTCAATTGTCCGGGTAATTTTCTCTCCCACAACTGAGCCCATACTTCCGCCGAGGAATCGAAAATCCATAACAGCAAGGCTTACTTCTCGTCCAGCCATCTGACCGACTCCACAGATTACTGCGTCTTCTAACTTTGTTTTTTTCCGGTTTTGCTCAAGTTTATCTTTATAAGCGGCAACTCCTTTGAATTTCAAAGGGTCGGTGGATCGTAAATTTGCGTCATACTCCTTAAAGGTGCCTTTATCCAAAAGGGAATTGATCCGCTCCGGGGCAGGTAAAGGAAAATGGTACCCACTTGAAGGAACCACCATCAAGTTCTTTTTAAGTTCTTTAGCAAATACCATATCGCCGGACTCTGGACACTTGGTCCAAATACCTTTAGGCACACCGTCTCTGGATTTTACATTAACTGTTGAATATTTTGGTTTGTTGAAAAAAGCCATATGAAAGAAAGGTTTATCCGTGCCCTAGAGTTGCGACATTAATACGATTAAAGCCATTATCTCTAAGCACTTGAGCACATGCATTGAGGGTGGCACCGGTAGTAAATACATCATCGATAAGAATTATTCTATCTTTCTTTCTTAAAAGACTTTTGGGTCTGAGGGCAAAGGCATTTTTTACATTCAGCTTTCTCTCGTTCCTATCCAGTTCAGTTTGAGTTGGTGTATTTTTCTTACGCTGCAGTGCATCACTTACTTCCACATTGGGTCCAATCGCTTTTTCGAAAGCACGAGCAATCCATTCACTTTGATTAAATCCACGCTTTCCGAGCTTTCTACGATGTAGAGGAACCGGAACTAAAACTGCACCCTCTAAATATTCTCGAAACCCTGGACTGCGATCTAGCCAACTGGGCATATCTCGAAGTATCATTCTGGCTCCATGATATTTAATATCATGAATTAAAGCTTTCGCTCGTTGCTCCATTACAAAGAGGCACCTTCCTTCATCGAAAAGTAAATTTTCCTCTCGGCAACCTGCACAAGTCAAACCCTTAAAATCAATACCGGACATTGGCATACCGCATAATTCACAACTAGGACCTTGTACCCATGCCAATGTATCCAAGCATTCCTGGCAAACATAGGAATATCCATCCTTAAAAACCTTCCCATCACAAATTGGGCAAAAGCTAGTAAATACAAAATCTAATGCTCGATTAAGCAACGGAACCCACCATTTTCTTTTATTTTCAATCATAGGATTCCTTAATAAAAGACTTTTTCTAAACAAAGTCCATGAGCTGGTGCACTTACTACAACTTCCGTTCTTTTCTGAGATTCAAGTATACTTTTAAGATCGACTGGAGTTAATTTACCGACACCGACATCCAAAAGAGCACCAACCATACTTCTCACCATTTTATAAAGAAAGCCTCCACCTTCGACCACGAAATCAATCGATTGTCCACGATTCAGAACATCCACTCTCCAAACATTCTTCAATGGATGCTCTTCCTCACCTTTCCCTCTGGAAGCTGCAAAAGCAGAAAAGTCATGCTCACCTTTTAAAAACTCTGTAGCCAATTTTATTTGATCAAGATCCAGACTTAACTTTTTTAAGGAAAGTACAAATCTTTCATCCTGTGGCATGGCCCATCCTTTGACAGTACGATAACGATAGCATTTCCCTTGGGCCGACATATGAGCGTGAAAGCGGGATGATACCTTACTCACTTTACGTGGGCTGATTCCTTCGGGGAAATGAGCTCGCATTGCTTTTAACAAAGAGTCTGCACCATGAACCCAATTATTTTCGAAATGAAAAACCTGCCCTTTAGCATGCACCCCCGCATCAGTTCTACCCGCACCCACTGTACGAACAGGTCGTTGAAAAACCTCTGCTAATCCTTTGTTAATCGCATCCTGAACTGCTTTTCCATTGGGTTGTTTCTGCCAACCGGCATAATTGGTACCGTCATAAGCACAAACACACTTCCAACGCTGGAAACTATCAATCACCTTGCTTCGCCTTTCCATCTAAAAAGTCTCGCAGAATCAAACTGGCAGCAGTTGCATCAATTCGCCCATCTGGTTTTCTTCTACGATTTTTTTTCTTTCCTTTCTTTTGTATTGATTCTTCGGCGGCTATGCTGGTCAATCTTTCATCGACTCGATGTACTATTTTCCCGAAGCCTTCCTCAATTTTGGAAATAAAACGATCAACTTCTTGTGCCCGGATCCCAATTTTCCCATCCATATGTATAGGGTATCCAACAATAAATTCTTCAATTCCACGTTCTTGCACAACTCGATCAAATTCTTTCCACCACCCGTCAAGTTCAACACCAGGGATGGATCCTATAGGCAAAGCGATACCTAATTCATCCGCCCAAGCCAATCCCATACGCTTGGTTCCATAGTCGATCCCAAGATAATTTGGCACAAAAAATCAATTAAGTCAGTGAAGGATTTTGGTCCCCCACAGCCTGAGCCAATGCCTTTACTTCTTGAGCTTTATCTTTATGGCACACCATGGTTGCATCTCCAGATTGCACGACAATAAGGTCCTTAACACCTAGCAGAGTTATACAATGTCCACTCTCTGAAAAAGTAAGATTGCCAGAAGAATGGAGTGCAAGCCCATCACCTTTAAACACATTCCCTTTTTCATCTTTAGGGTAATGTCTTTCAATGGCAGGCCATTCGCCGACATCATCCCAATCAAAAGTAGATTCCACCATGGCCACCCGCTCCGCTTTTTCCATGACTGCAAAGTCGATAGATATTTTTTCCAGATTTGGATATACTTTAGACATAGCAACCTCCAAATTATTGGATTCTTGCCACTCCTTATCCAGACTGCCTAATCCGGCAGTAAGTTCAGGAACCAGTCTTTCAATCTCAGCCAAGATCACCCGAGGCCGCCAGACAAACATTCCTGCATTCCAGAAATAATTCCCCGCATCAAGATACTGCTGAGCTTTCTCCTTGTTTGGTTTTTCCACAAAACGGCTCACTTCTGAGACCGGACTTCCGTTATAACAACCCAAGCTTTTTCCCTGTTCTAAATATCCATATCCGGTGGATGGAAAAGTTGGCTTAATTCCAACAGTCACCAACTGATCTTCAGCTTCAGCTGCTTCAAAAGCAGTTTCTAAAGTCGATTGAAAACCTTTTGAATCTTCGATTACATGATCAGCAGGTAAAAGAGCAAATGAGGAATCTTCGCCCTCCCTGGCAACAAGTAGTGCGGCTAGTCCCACAGCTGCAGCGGTATCACGGCCGACTGGCTCTCCAATCACCCGTTCAGGGTCCAGGTCAGGACATGTTTCCAATACAGAATCTCTCTGCTCAGCATTCGTGATCACAAAAATATGATCAACCGGTACTAATCCTTCCAACCTGCGAATCGTCTGAGTGAGCATCGGAGCATCTCCCACAATAGGCAATAAATGCTTAGGGCGTTTCAATCTACTTTGCGGCCAAAAGCGTTCTCCCCGCCCTCCAGCCATAATTACAATAAATCTATTTTTCATCCTCCTTACATCCCATGATTCCGCCACCAATAATTGCGAGGCTAAAATTTACTTTTTTAATCTTCGCTTCCAAAATTGATTTCAAATATTTCCAATTACCTCATACCGCTTGCCAATGGTGGATGGATTAGGTATGAAATTAAGGTTTTATTATTTAGGCATGAAACGTAGTCATCATTGTAATCAACTTCGCAAAGAAAACGCCGGATCTCCAGCCAAATTAATCGGATGGATTGATTCTTTACGTGACCACGGAGGCGTCTTTTTTCTAGATCTCCGCGACCGCGAGGGGAAAACCCAAGTTGTACTGGACCCAGAAAACCAGACTCTTTCGGAATTATTCCCCAAGCTTAAACCCGAAAGTGTAATTGAGGTAAGCGGAGAAATTCGCAACCGCGAGGTGGGAACCGAAAACAGCAACCTAGACACCGGAGATATCGAGCTTTTTGCAAGTTCTATTATCGTACACAACCAGTCTAAGACCCCGCCCTTTCCGATGGATGACACTGCAGATAAAGTGGGCGAAGATCTTCGCCTTTCCTATCGCTACCTTGATCTCCGCAGGGAGAGCAACCTCAATACCCTCAAGCTTCGCCACCGGGCATCGATGGCCATACGTGAATATTTTGACAAGCAGGACTTTCTTGAAATCGAAACTCCCATGCTCTTCAAAAGCACGCCCGAAGGCGCCCGTGAATTTTTGGTACCCAGCCGGCTAAACGAAGGAAAATTCTACGCCCTCCCGCAGTCCCCTCAACAATACAAACAAATGTTAATGGTTGCAGGAATTGAGCGCTACTACCAGCTTGCTCGATGCTTCCGGGATGAAGATCTTCGGGCAGACCGTCAACCTGAGTTTACGCAGGTCGACCTCGAAATGTCTTTCATCGACCGCGAGGATATGTATGCCCTGATCGAAGGTCTCCTCTCCACCGTGTGGAAGGAAACACTGAGTGAAGACATCACCACACCTTTCCTCCGTATGCCATACAATGAAGCAATGAATCGCTTTGGTTCAGATAAACCCGACATGCGATTCGGTATGGAAATTCAGGACTTTTCTGAAGATTTCAGGGAATCTGACTTCAAAGTATTTGCTGGCACCGTAAAATCAGGGGGTAGTGTAAAAGCCTTTAATGCCAAAGGGCTCGCAGACATTACCCAAGGCGAACTTAAACACTTGGAAGAAACCGCAAAATCCCTTGGCGCTAAAGGACTCGCTTTCATCAAATCAGAGGGGGGTGAATGGAAATCCCCTATCCTCAAATTTTTATCTGAAAACGAGAAGGAAAAACTTAAAACCAAACTCGAAGTTGGAGACGGGGATATCATATTCTTCGCAGCCGGCACTTGGGATAGTTCATGCAATATATTAGGTCGCATCCGTTTAGAAGCGGCTACCCTTTTGGAAAAGCGCGGTCAACAACTCCGCGATCCTAAAGACTGGAAATTTCTTTGGGTCATTGATTTTCCGCTTATGCACTTCGAAGAAGAAGAAGGTCGTTATGTTGCTTCTCACCACCCATTTACTGCTCCAGTCGAAGAAGATTTACCTCTACTCGAATCCGAGCCGAAAAAAGTACGTGGTCAACACTATGACATTGTACTCAACGGAGTAGAACTTGGGGGTGGAAGTATTCGTATCCACCAACCTGATGTGCAGAAGAAAATCTTTGAGGATGTACTTAATATACCAGCAGATGTTGTTAAAAGCCGGTTTGGCTACATGCTTGAATCTTTTGAATACGGTGCCCCACCCCATGGTGGCATTGCCCTCGGACTTGATCGTCTTGTAACCATCCTTGCTGGTAAAGAAAGTATCCGCGATGTCATCGCTTTTCCTAAAACTCAAAAAGGCCAAGATTTAATGACCGATAGTCCAGGGACAGTTACCGAGCGTCAACTTCGGGACCTTAAGGTAAAATCTACTGCTGAAGACGCAAAAGCCTAGTTTACAGAGATCCCATCCATTCTTCTGCACCTAATTTACTTAGTAAGTTTACAGGTTGTGAAAAGTACTAGTCTAAAGTATGGTTCAGCTAGTCTAATCAAATGTATATCAACTTTAATCTTAGAGAGTTTTAAATATTACATGAGATTTAAGTCTTCCGCAATCAACTAGAGGTCGATTATTTTGTAAGCTAATAAGGAGTCTGACATTCTGTCATTAAGCAGGAAGATGATTTTCTAGGTTAATTTGCCAACGCTTCTTGATGAAGCTGCTTAAGTCATTTTTAAGAAATTAAAGACTCACTACATTGTTTTAAAGTAGGTGATCGTTTTTTAGACAATGTCGAATTTTTTCATGGAAAATTCGATCAAATATAAAAAAAATCAATTCTTGGCACACGATATGCAAACTTGATTTCAACATTCATCTTAAAACTAGATAAATAACTGAAAATCAATAAGTAATAAAATGAGAAAAACACTCAAACCAAGCCCAAGCATTGGAGCCGCGCCATGGAAGTTTCTACTTCTTGCTGCTACCCTGCTTGTTTCCTACGCCATGCCGGCTCACGCCGATGATCATGAAGAATCTGCATCCGCTGCTGCTCCTGCTGAAGAAGAAGCAGGCCCCGTAGATGATTACATGGAACTGTTGGAGGCACAGGGCGATTACGCCCCTGCTTACGATTTTTTCACCACATCTATGCTTTGGACTGTAATAGCGGCAGCTCTTGTATTTCTCATGCACCTTGGATTTGCCACACTGGAGTCTGGTCTTTGCCAACAGAAGAATGTGGTAAATGTGTTATTTAAAAATGTTTTTATCATCTCTATCGGTGTGATCACATACGCTCTCTTCGGCTTTAACACTCATTATCCAGGCGATTTCAACGGTTGGTTCAGCTGGGGTTCAATGATCGGGGATCTGAATGCAGATGGTGGTAACACTTGGGGATATGGAGGTCTAGGATTAGCTATGACAGGATATGGAGATTTTATTTTCCAAGCTATGTTTGCTGCAACTGGTGCGACCATTGTCTCAGGTGCAGTTGCCGAGCGTGTTAAGCTCGGTGCTTTCATGATCTTTGCAGTTTTATTTGTTGGAGTTGCCTATCCAATTGCCGGTTCATGGCACTGGGGTGGAGGCGTCCTTGCCGAAATGGGTTTTAAAGACTTTGCAGGATCCACTGTAGTTCATGCTTTCGGTGGATTTGGTGCCCTTGCTTGTGTGCTGGTTCTCGGTCCTAGAAAAGGCAAATATACTGAGAATGGCATAAAGCCCATACCTGCACATAGCTTTCCATTAGCTGCAATCGGAGTATTTTTACTTATGTTTGGTTGGTACGGATTCAACGGGGGATCAGTTTTGTCCGCTGAGCCCGGTGCTTTAGGACTTGTATTTACTACAACTACGCTTGGTGCCACAGCCGGTGCACTCGGAGCAATTGCTATCTCTTGGTTTATGCTCAAGAAACCTGATTTATCCATGGCATTAAACGGAATCCTAGCCGGACTAGTTGGTATAACTGCAAATGCAGATGTTATCACGGTAACCGGAGCTATCATCATTGGATTCATTGCTGGAGTGATCGTGGTTGTTTCTATCGTCAGTTTAGACAAATTTAAGATTGATGATCCAGTCGGTGCTATATCTGTTCACGGGGTATGCGGAATATGGGGAACCATTGCCACTGCCTTATTTGCAGATGGATTTGATTTCATGGTACAACTTAAAGGCGCGGTTTTGGTAAGTGTATTTGCTTTTGCCTTCGCTTATATCGTATTCTCTATTCTTAAAGCAATTATAGGGGTTCGCGTATCCGAAGAAGAAGAAGAGCGTGGCCTTGACATTGCTGAACATGGTCAGGAAGCCTACAGCTCCTAATCCATTCAATCCTACACTATTCTAAACAAAGGAATTATCATAATGAAACTTATTAAGGCCATAATCAAGCCGTTTAAACTCGAGGAAGTGAAAGATGCACTTTCTGAAATCGGGGTCGAAGGCATGACCGTATCTGAGGTGAAAGGCTTCGGAAGACAAAAAGGACACACTGAAATTTATCGCGGAAGTGAATATACAGTTGATTTCCTTCCGAAAGTAAAAATTGAAATCGCAATTGCAGACGATCTTGTAAACAAGGTTGTGGATGCAATTGTAGGAGCGTCTCAGACAGGCAAAATTGGAGACGGAAAAGTATTTATTCTACCGATTGAGGAAGCGGTTAGAATACGAACAGGCGAAAAAGGAGAAGAAGCACTCTAGAACATGCTGATTTTTATCAGATAGAGTTAGTCTTATCTTCATGTTTAAGACCCGGTTCTTCGGAACCGGGTCTTTTTTTATGCCTAAATATTAGACAGTAAAGGAAGATGATGCCTGTAGTGTATTCATAATTTTCATTTTTTTAATTAAAATCATTCATGGCAGGAAACCTGCATACATTTTTGCGTAAAAATCGTGAGCAGTAAGCTCACAGCACTTAAAACCTTAAAAAGAATAAGAATGAAACCATTCCTCACTATCTTCGCCTTCCTTTTTCTGTGGAATAACTTCCTCCTGGGACAAAATAATCAAACAGGAGAAAATGTGTCTCCTACTCAAACTGAAATTATTGAGACCGATAAAATTACAGAAAACTCCATTACCGAGGAAGAAGTATCAACCTTGGATACAGGAAACACCGCTTGGATGCTTACGGCTACTGCTCTGGTACTTTTTATGACTTTACCTGGACTTGCTCTTTTCTATGGAGGATTAGTCCAATCGAAAAATGTGCTTTCTGTTTTAATGCACTGTTTTGCAATTGCCTGTTTGGCATCCATCATCTGGTTTGCAGTAGGATACAGTTTATCTCTCACAGGAGGGAGTGGAAACTCTTGGATTGGTGGAACCGAAGCCTTTTTTCTCCAAAATTTGAATATCGATAGTTTAAATGGAGATCATCCTGAAACAGTTTGGATTATGTTCCAAATGACATTTGCGATCATCACCCCTGCTTTAATAGTAGGTGCCTTTGTCGAAAGAATTAAATTCTCTGCAGTGCTTATTTTCAGCGGACTTTGGTTACTAGTTGTATATTGTCCAGTATGCTACTGGGTTTGGGGTGGTGGTTGGCTAGCTCAAAAAGGGGTTATTGATTTTGCTGGTGGTATTGTAGTTCATGCCACTGCGGGATCCTCAGCTCTTACTTTGGCTTACATGCTCGGTAGACGACAAGGTTTTCCAAGAAGCTTAAAACCTCCACACAACCCAGGCATGGTGATGACAGGTGCTGCTATGCTTTGGGTAGGATGGTTTGGTTTCAATGCAGGAAGCGCGGCAGCAGCTGATACGAGTGCAGGTATGGCGATGTTAGTGACCCACCTGTCAGCCGCAACTGCCAGTTTGGTATGGATGATTGTAGAATGGAAAAAAACAGGTAAACCTGGTCTTGTAGGAATAGTGACAGGTACGATTGCTGGCCTCGCAACTATTACCCCAGCAGCTGGAAGCGTTGGTCCACTAGGAGCCATCCTAATTGGTGCGTCCGCCGGTTTTGTTTGTTATTATGCATGCAGCATCGTCAAGGAAGCTATGGGTATCGACGATTCACTTGATGTGGCTGCAGTACACGGTGTAGGCGGCATTCTTGGTACCTTACTCGTCGCCTTTTTAGGTGTAGAGGGTACCATGGGTGGACTCGGAATTAACGCAGTCACCGCTGGTGAACAGTTTGTAATTCAAGCTCAAGGTTGCTTAGCTGCAATTGCTTTATCTGTTGTTGCCACCTATCTGATCGTTAAAATCATCTCACCTCTTATTGGTGGAATCCGTATATCAGAAGAAGACGAAACAAAGGGGCTTGACCAATCGGCTCACGGGGAGAATGGTTATTCTCTAAATTAAATAATTATTAATTTCATTTTTATACTACCATGAAACTTATTAAATCAATCATCAAACCATTCAAATTAGAGGATGTAAAAGATGCTCTCTCTGAAATCGGTATCGAAGGAATGACGGTTCTTGAAGCTAAAGGGTTTGGGCGTCAAAAAGGGCATACTGAAATCTATCGTGGAAGCGAATACACCATCGACTTTCTACCTAAAGTTGTGGTCGAGGTCGTTGTACCAGATGATATTGCTGACAAGGTTATAGATACCATTGTTAAGGCAGCAAAGACTGAAAAGATTGGAGATGGAAAGGTATTTGTAATACCAGTTGAGCAAGCCGTTAGAATAAGAACTGGGGAACAAGGAGAAGAGGCATTGTAAAAAATATACTTTTTTCTTAAGCTTCGTATTTTCAGCAAAGCCTCCTCAATCTAGAGGAGGCTTTGTAGTGTCCAAACCAGCCAGACAACAGTTCCATATAAAGGAAATGCCATGGCTTGCTTAAAGGTAACCATCCAAGCACCAGGCTTAGGCAAGCGACTCATCCACTTCGGAAAAATGGACAATATAAGATAAGGAGCAGATAGACCTAGAGCCACCGAGGTGAAAATGGTAAAGGCTGGCAACCAAGTCATGGTTAATGCAGCACCGACTGCCACCCCAAGGAATGGTGCCATACATGGTGTGGCTACAACCGTTGCCAAGACTCCTGAGAAAAAAGAGGATGAAAGCCCATCCTTTTTCGTTAACTTCGATCCTACTCCGGTAAAAGACATGCCTATCTCAAAAATACCACTTAAACTCATTGCAAAAATTAGCAGAAAGATAGCTAAAATAAACACGAATACCGGTTCCTGAAGTTGAAAACCCCACCCAAGGTCTTCAGATAAAGACTCTCGTAATCCGAGCAAAACCCCAACTAATATCCAGAAAGAAAGAACCACTCCCAAAGTGAAAACAAGTCCATGTTTTTTTATTTGAGCAGGATCTTCTCCAGCTTGCTTAACAAAAGACATCACCTTTAATCCAATTACAGGAAAAACACAGGGCATAAGATTTAAAATTACCCCACCCAAGGCAGCAAAGCCTAGAATTGCCCAAAAACTGAGCTCTTCGGCGTCCTGTGATACTTTCCCGTCCTCAATTGCCTCCCTTATATTTTTGCGGGTCAATATCTCAGGAAGTAAGACTGGTTGAGAATCGGCTCCATCATTTGCGCCCGATGGATGATATACATTAAGAGGAACACCAAACCGGCCATAAGATTGAAGAGAGTCTAGAATGACCGGGCCACGATCAGTCCAATCTGCACGTAATGCCACAATATCTTTTTCCTTAAAAAGATCGATCATACTATCAAAGGTATAGGCTCTTTTGTTTGCGATACAGGAAGCACACCATCTCGCGGTATAATCAACATACACTGCCTTGCCTGCACTCTTAAGTTCTTCCTCGAGCTCTGGGGACCATACGCCCCATTCTATCTTTTGGTCAGAAGGTACATCCTTGGAAGGGAACCCCATCCAAATACCAAATAAACCTACGAGGCAGGAAATAAGTAAATATCTTTTACCTGCCTTAGCGGAAACTCCAGGATCACGCCCTTTACCATAAATCCAGACGGCAAAAGCCACCACTACCATTCCCAGCATCAGTAAAAGTACACCCACCCCCATATCATCCTGAACAGCCTTGTAGGTTACTGGGCCAGTAGCCTTATCCACCGCAGAGGTACCGTACTGTACTTCATTCATCTTCCAAGTAACATTCCACCCTGATCGAAGCGAAGGATGCCGTAATACTCCGGATAACTCAGTAGGAGGAGAAATCTCGGTATTTAATGGCATGTTCCATGACAAAGCCCCGTTTTCTTTATCAAAATTGAATACCTGGTTCAAAGTATGTCCAAAATATTCATTGATTGGAAAAAAATAAAAAAGGTCGGAATCCAATTCTGCAATTAAAGGATGTGAAACCTGCAGGCGAATAGACTCGCCACTTGCCTTGGCAGAAAAATCCGTATTTTCGTTTGGTAGAGTTGGCCACATCGATTGAGCCAGCTTGACCTGTAAAGACTTTGCCGAGTTTATCTTAGTTTGAAATGCCGTAGGGATCTTTACAGAAACATCAATATCGTAGGGAAGGCAATTTTCTTCATTACAAACTAATGTTGAAAGTTTTCCATTAACTTCAATGTCATTCCCTGCTTCAAAATCATCGTCCAGAGAAAGCTTACTCAAAAGTACAAATTCCTTTTCATGGACATAAATAACCATACCCAAAAAATCATAAGGCTTAGGTGACGGAAACATCAAGGGTCCTATAGTGGCACTGTCCACCTCCCATTCTAAAGTCGTAGGGTAGCCAGATTCCCCTGCGTTTTTCCAGTACATGTGCCAACCATCCTGGACCTTTACTGAGAGCAAAAGCCAAGTTGATTCTCCAGGTTTGATTACATCTGATTCGGAGGATATTTCCACCTCAACTAAATCTTCGGGGATTTGTGCTTTTAAATACTGAGGGAAACTGAAAAAGAGTAAAACTGCAGTTATATATTGAGACTTACATCCCGCCCATTTAAATAACTGCATAAACCAACTCATTCGAAAATGAATAATAAGAAAAATCTATTAGGGTTGGTCAGGGTTCAGCACAAAAGTACCTTTCGAACTCAGAGCAAAATCCTGAACGGTTTGCGACAAATCTCTTGGCCACACCGTATGCTCGGGAAGATATACGAAAAAATGACTTCGTGGAACTTGTGAAAAATTAACTTCGAGACCAGTGAGAAAATATTCAAAAACTTTTTTCCAAGGTAAATTCATCCCAAATGGAATATTGGAGAAATTACCAGCCAACCCTAATCGTTTGAGTGCGATTTCCTCAACTTCTTCAGAATTGGAAGGCAATTTTGATAAAGGTTCAATGGAGGAGAGCCATTTTAAAGCAGTCAATCTTGTAAGTTCACTAACATTAATCTTTCTTGTAATATTTGTATCAACTGATGGAGCAGATAATGGTGGAGTCACACCTAATCGGCTAAAATGCCTACGAGGTACCTCGTCTTGAGAAAAAACAGGTGTATTTCCAGAGAAAACGAAAATTATATCTGGATCATAACTGACTGCGGTGCTGACACCATACCAAGGCCCGATTATACCTGGCAGAGGATTAGCAAAAAGAAGTTCTTTTTGATAAAAACGATTTCTTTTTTCTTTCAATCCTTCAGCTTTATTACCAAGACTAGTTAACCAGTCTAAAGCCATCTTTTTATTTTCTTGGTTTGCCCTGATTATAGTGCGACCTAGAGCAGAAGCTTCTCTTAAATTCCAATATAAAACTAGGTTGAAGTAAGAATTTGAGGAAAGGTTTATAATCGAATCCATCAGCTCATTTCTCATTTTCTCAAACCTTTGAATACTTTTATTATCCTCAACCATGTAAACACTGGCATCTAATACATACACCACATGCTTTCCTTTGTAGGTTTTATTAAAAAGCATAACTTCAGCATTTAAATCCTCCGGGTTCACCGGACTAAGTACTTCAGGTTTGGGAAGCGTGAGAGGATCTGCCAGCAAACTCTTTAAGGGAGCATCGTTGACTTCACTTGGCTGGTCAAAACCTGCAATAAAGCTTTCCAAATCATCATCTGAGTTCATCTCTGTCATTTCTTTATTTTCAGGATCCTGAGGTGAAATACTCCTCGGGTTACCATAAAAAGGAGAATCATCAGGGGTAATTTCTACCACCTCAAGAGGAGGTGCACCTACCTGAACCTGATCATCATCATCAGAAAAATACCAAACTCCAAACACGCACAAGCCACCTAGATTGACAAGTATACTGAGCCATAAGCCAAACTTACCAAGATATTGCAGTCCGGCCTTCAAGGGAGTGCGGTAAGCACTGGTGACCGGTTTATTTGATTCGTAAATACTCCCACCTTCTCGAATCAGCTTATCATTCCAACTATCGAACTCAGCTTCAGTGATCCCATACTTCTGACATTGCTCACTTTTGGGAACATTGCGCAGAATGGACTCCAAAACGACCCGCAGTTTTTGCTCTCCACTAAATTCTGACATGACGCTAAAAGTTAATCCGAAAACTGATTTCGTGCAACTGCCAAAGACGAGATTACTGCTGTCTCTGCACGCAGAGTCGTTGTACCCAAAGAAAAGAAGGTCACTCCTGCATCCAATCCCTGCTCTTCTTCTTTTTCCGTCCAGCCACCTTCCGGTCCAATCATAAGGTCAAAACTCTTTAGAGATTTATTAACACGCAAGCCAGAATCGTTCGCCGCAAGACTCGCCATAAACATTGATTGCTTAGAGGTATTCAAATAACTCTCAAATTCATGAGGATCATCGATTTGAGGCAGCCATGGGTTCCCTGATTGCTTACAGGCTTCTAGTGCCAGTTTTTCATACTTATTCTTCTTTTTCTGAAAAATACCCTCCCCTACCTTAACTTCTGTGCGATTGGTGATCAGCGGCGTTATTCGATGAACACCTAGCTCAGTGATTGGCTTAATAAGTTCCTCCCACTTTCCCCCTTTAGTCAAAGCGATTACCATTGTAATTTTTGGTAACACGAGAGGTATTTTTTGAAGATTTAAAACTTTTACCTTCACAAATTTCTTGGAGATTTCGATACATTCGGCCTTACACACAGTACCCTTTCCGTCAAGTAACTCAATTTGATCACCTAGCTCTCGGCGTAAAACTCGGGAAAGATGATGGCTCTCCTCAGCTTCAAGTACTAGTTCTGTTTCATTTTCAATGGAACCATTATAAAAACTCCGTATCAGTCGGGACATCCATATTCAGATAAATGATTGATCTCGCCTTGGCAAACCATCCCTTTTCATACACCATTCAATGAATGATGTCATTGAGACAAGTAAGCTTTACAAAATGCGGATAAGCGGAGGAAAAGCACGCGGCATTCGATTGCGAACGGGAAAAGCTCCGGGGCTTCGCCCTGCAACAGAGGCCAACCGAGAGCGTCTATTTTCTTCGATCGGAGAATGCGTGGCCGGAGCCAAGACACTGGATTTATTTGCAGGTACCGGTTCCTACGGTTTGGAAGCTCTCAGTCGAGGTGCCTCTAGTGCAGTATTTGTAGAGAAAAACCGCAAGGTCTCCCAAAGCTTGAAAGAAAACTTGGTAAATGTTCTCAAAAGTGCTCAGTTAGAAGAAAAAGTAGCTCAAATCACTGTCAGAGATGCTATGGACTTTATCAAAATTGAACCAGCAACTCCCTACGACATAATTTTTTTAGACCCTCCCTACTCTGATATAAGTATTCTTCGCGAACAACTATTCAGTAAACTTTTAGAAAACAGATTTGTTCATTCCACCAGCCTTCTTATTCATGAGTGTCCATCCGGCGAATCTGAAACTCCAAAGGGTTGGGAACTTCTCAGAATATTAGGAAAAACGAGTAAAGGCTCTCCTATATTTCATCTTTTTCAAAAAGCAGTTTAATCAAGATTCTGGTTTGTCATTCCCAAAATCCCAACGGTTGCCACCACTGCGGTCTCCACCCTTAACACTCTTTCTCCCAAGTGCCTAAGATTAAATTTATGTTCACGTAGTAGATTGCGCTCATCCGCTGACCAACCTCTCTCAGGACCTATGGCAACCCATACCTTGTCGTTTGCTTTTAGGGCCAACGGGGCAAGCCTTGCCTTAGCTTCATAATTATCAAGCCCAACTCGAAAACCAGCTATCCCGCTCATTTCCAGCAGGATAGATTTCAAATCCTGATGAACCCGACAGGTTGGAATATGAGAGGAAAATGCTTGAGCCACCCCATTTTTTATCTTTTCTTTCCATTCATCTGTCGTCCATAGCGAACTGGAAAGATAGGAATCCTCGCCCTTATCTGCTGCAAAAAAATGGAGCTCTTCGACCCCCATAGTTGCGGCTTGCTCTAAGATTTTCCTGCAGGTTTGTGGACGGGATAAACCGACAACTAAACGAAGGGGTAAAAAGTCAGATTCATGAGGTTCATTCCAAAGAAAAGAAATTTTGATTTCATCTCTATTAATAGATTCAATTTTTCCTTTTCCACGGGGTCCATTTTCAACCGCAAAATCAAGAACACTCCCCTCAGCTGATTTCAATATATTAGAAATGTGCAGAAATCGAGGATCCGACTTACCCCATATCGCTCGATTTACGGGCTCAGGTATAAGAATCAAATTCAAGATGAACTAAGCCAAAGAGCTTGGTAGGGACGCAAACTAAGAACACCCTTTTCTGCCCAATCAATTTCCCCACCACTGATCAAGTCTCTTGCCTTCTTGTCAGGAAAAACTTCATCCAATAAATCTAATTCGGTGACCGCCGTCACATCAGGCTTAAAATTAAAAAGACAAAATACAGACAAAGCACCGTCTGTCGATTCGCGCTTAAGCGCAAACAAAGAACTGCCGAGATTTACAATTTCCTGAGGGGCTTCTGGGTGAAATGCCGGGCATCCAGCCCGTACCCGCAAGGTTCGGGAATACCACTGAAAGATCTGAGCAGGTAGAGATTCCTTCTCATTAAGCAATTCAGTAAGCTCATCATGCTTCCATTTTTTGCGATTTACAGTTCGGTTTCTCTTTGTTTCATTAAATCCATCAAGATCGTTGGGTGTACCACAAAGCGAATGAAAATATACCGCAGGAATACCTTTCATCACTAACGCAACGGCTTGTGAGCATCGAAAGCGAGCCATGCCCAGTTCTTCATCTTCCGGGTCAGAAAGAGCGGAAAAATAAGTAGAATTAAGTTCGTAAGGTGATTCAGAACCATCCTCCAATCTTCTCATCGATACAAATCCACCCTTCTTGCGGATTTCGTCAGCTAGATCCAGGATTTCTTCATGAGGTAAAATTCCCTCCAATGGACGGACTCCCACACCGTCATGGCTGGCAGTAAAATTCAAAAAATGACAACCCTTTGGAGGAGGAGCCATCTTTGCTGCCCAATTGGTTAAATGCTCAGAGGTACCTCGTAGTAATCCATGGAGTAAAAGCGGAGGCAGGGAGAATTGATAAACTGCATGGGCTTCATCCCCTTTGCCAAAGTACGAAATATTTTCCTTATGCGGAACATTCGTTTCTGTCAGGATCACCACATCTGGAGCTACCACTTCCAAGAAATCCCTGATGAGTTTTATGATTTCATGTGTTTCCGGAAGATGTAAACAGTTTGTTCCGATTTTTTTCCAAAGAAAGGCAACGGCATCCAATCGTAAGATTTTACATCCGATCGAGACATAATAGAGAATAATATCTAAAAATTCGAAAAGTAGATCTGGACTCGTCCAGTCCAAATCGACCTGATCCGCACTAAAAGTCGTCCACACATAACGCTCACCTTTACGAGTTTGATAGGGAGTAAGTAGAGGAGTGGATCGAGGTCTTACCACCATCGACAAATCTGTCTTTGGGTTGCCCTCCATTATATAGTTTAATCCAGGTTCAACCCCGCAGACATATTCCTTAAACCATGGGCTTTTGGAAGAACAATGGTTTAGGACCAAATCAAACATTAAATCAAATTCCTCACCCAACTTTCCCACGTCATCCCAACTCCCATAATCATTGGAAACTTCCCGGTAATCGACCACGGAAAAGCCATCATCTGACGTCCACGGATAAAAGGGTAGAATATGAATAGTGGAAATCGCCCCTTTCAAATGGGCCGTACAAAACTCCTTCAATGTAGCAAGAGGACTTTTTTGCTCAGATGAATCTTTCACCATATCCGCATAAGTAATCAGAACGACATCCTTGGCTGCCAGATTAGTACCCGATTGAGTGGGTTGGGCACCCACTCCGTACCGTCCAATCATTCGATAAAGGCGGTCGAGTAGAACATCAGCTTCCTCGATACCGTAGACTGTGCTAAGTCTACGGCGTATGATCTTTAATTTAGAACTGGATATATGAGTTTTCACAAAAAATTTGATTATTGAGTTTAATAGCCGGTAAAACTTGAGATAAAGGCTCTTAGATTACTGCGGACTACTGAGTAAGAATAAAACTGCCTGGCGACTTCATAATTATGATCAACAATTTCTTTCTTCAGTTTTTCATCTTCGAGAACCTGCTTTACTCTCTTCGCTAAGGAAGGAGTTACAAAACCATCCATCGTCAGAAGCTTAAATCCCTTGGGTTCAATATCCCGGATAAAGATTGAATATCGATTTATTAAAACCGGCTTACGAAAATAAATTGCTTCCAATAACGCATTACCAAAACCTTCATAAATACTCGGGTAAGTCACAAAATCCGCATGGTGATAAAGGTCCCACAGGGTATACACCTTGCGACCTTCAGAATCACGTTGCCTTACCTCTCCCACACGGTGAGCCACAATGCGCATATCCACACCCTCCTCCTTGGCCAACTGTTCGAGCATCCCCAAGTACTCGTAACCTTCATCCCCTGCCTCATGGGAGATGACTAATTTACAGCGCTTGTCCTTGAGAAGGCTTACCAGTTTAATCGCCTGTTCAATCCCTTTTCTCGGAACCACCCGGGTCGGTTGAAGAATAAAGAAATCATCATCCTCCAGTCCGAGTTCACTTCTTACATCGGAAGCATATGCGTCTGCTTTTTCGGGGGGATTATCAAAATCAAACACATTCGGAATCACCAATGATGAGCTTCCTTTGCGCAATGCAAGTTGTTCCTGTGCCTCCTGATTGATGACCACATCCCTCATATTGGTAAGCTTAGGAGGGAAACCCATATCCAAATATTCAGGTATACAATTTACAGAAAATCTAGTGCGCTCCCAGAAAAAATCGTGGTGATGGGCAATCGCAGGCAACCTTGTCTCAGAAAGAAATTCAGTCAAAGCTATACCCAGAGGTACATGCATAGGAATAGCCAGACAGTTTTGCGGCACAATAATATCGATACCAAATTTTTCCACGAATCTGTACAATGTACTTTTTAAATAGTCGGTAAGTTCACGAATTCTTTCCGTTATAAAACGTTCCCTTTGTTCAGTTCCCCAAATTCGATCATTAATCCACTTATTTTCCGAGAACCCAAAGTAAGCCTCCGGAGTCACAAAGCTGATACCTGGATCACGGTCACTCTGACCACTATACCAATAGCTAACATGACGGTCTTCCCACAAAACCTCCGCCCACTTGGCGCTTTCCAATGATACTCCGTCCTGCCCTGCAAAACGCGTTGAAATAAATCCTATGTTCTGTGCCATGATATATACTGGTGGGTAGTTCTAGATTCCACGGGGTGAACTTATGCAAGAATCGAGCCTTTTTTTCAATGAAGAAAAGATTGTGGATACTTTGACGTGGCATCTATTGCCAATATTTCGTAATGGCTATACCTAATGACTATTGAAACTCAGTCCAAGGAAACTGCATTGGACCATTTATTACAAGATATTCCACGCCAAATCGAAAGTCTTCGCTCCGTGCGTGAAACTTTCCTAACCGATGCGGTTTTACTCGGGGAAGTTCCGGCACCCACTTTTAGCGAAGACAAACGTATACGATTGGTTATGGACCGCTTTCGAGAAAATGGATTGAAAGATCCGGCTCTTGATGACTACGGCAACGCCAGTGGTATTATTCCAGGAAGTACCGGAAATTCTGCGATCTTAGTTATGGCTCATGTAGATTGTGTTTTCAGTGCGGAAACCAGGCATGTATTGGAAGTCGGTTCCGATCATATAACCGGTCCGGGAATTGCCGACAACTCCATTGGATTGGCCGCAGTGGTCGCGCTACCCAAATTACTCGATCACCTTGGTATCCAACTCAAGGATGATTTGATCCTTTTGGCCAATGTTAAAAGTCTTGGACGAGCCAACCTTGAAGGAGCCCGTGGATTCCTCGATACCATGCAGCGTCCCGTACGGGCAGGTATCTGTGTGGAAGGAGCCACTCAGGGGCGCCTAAGCTATTCAGGACTTGGTGCCTTACGCGGAGAAATCACCGTCAATATCCCCAAGGATTATGATTGGTCAAGCTTTGGGGCAGCCGGTGCCATCAGTCACCTCAACCGCTTAATCAATCAGTTGATGGAAATCCCTCTCCCTAAAGAACCAAAGTCAAAAATGACATTTGGTGGACTCACCGCAGGATCAAGTTTTAATACCTCTCCCAAAACGGGCCGACTTCGCTTTGAAATCACCAGTGAGGGAGATGAAGTCATCGACGATATCGAGAAACTTCTCAATGAAATCTGTGAACAATTTTCCCTGGAGTCTGGCACCGAGGTAAAAATGGAAACAGTCGCAAAACGCCAAAACTGTGGTATCCCCTTTACTCATCCATTAGTCAAAACAACCCGATCAATCATGCACAAGGCTGGAATTACCCCGAAGGTTGATCCTAGCACAGGCGATTTAAATGCCCTGATTCGTGCGGGGCATCCAGGTGTAACCCTTGGTCTAACCACCGTGGAAAACATGCGTGAAGAAAATGAAACCATTCACCTTGATCCTCTCTACGCAGGGATGGCTCAATTAATCACCCTACTCCAGGCAATTGACGGAGAACTTTGCGAAGAATGAGCAACGAAGAAAAAAATAATTGGTTGGAAAAGAACACTTTTCATCACGGTGAATTCTGGGATATTCTAAAACTCGTTGAAGAAAAAGAAAAAAAAGGACTCACTATTTCCCTTTGCATTCCTACTCTCAATGAAGAGAAAACTATTGGTAAAGAGGTTCTGATTCTACGTTCTGAATTGATGGAACGTTACCCCCTGATCGATGAATTTGCGGTCATTGATTCCGGCTCGCAGGATAAGACCCTCGAAGTTGCGGGTAATTATGGAGCAGATACCTATCTGGCTTCTGATATCCTTCCTGAAGTGGGCGATAAACGTGGAAAAGGAGAGAATCTTTGGAAAGCAATACACCAACTCAAAGGAGATATCATTTGCTATGTCGATGCCGACATCACCAATATCCATCCACGGTTTGTCTACGGATTAGTTGCCCCATTGATTAATCGGGAAGAAATTCAGTATGTGAAAGCATTTTACGATCGTCCGCTCAATTATTCCAGCGGACTACGGCCCAGTGGTGGAGGCCGGGTTACCGAGATTCTGACCCGTCCTCTTTTTTCACTCTTTTATCCGGAACTTACCAATGTTATCCAACCACTCTCCGGCGAGTACGCTGCCCGTCGGGAAGTCCTGGAAATCATCCCCTTCCCGATTGGATATGGAGTTGAAACCTCTCATCTGCTTGATCTTTACGATAGGTTTGGCATCGAAGCTTTCGGGCAGACCGACCTGGACCGTCGAGTCCACCGAAACCAAACAACCAATGCATTGGGTAAGATGAGTTTTGGGATTCTTCAAACATTTATCAACCGTCTACATGCTCAGGGAAAGATTGAGCAAATGCCGGACATGGAAACATTCTACCGCCGTTTTGAGGTTGAGGACGGGGCTTACCGCCAAATCGTACAGCAAGTAGTGGAAGAGGAACGTCCACCTATGAATGAAATCGAAGGCTATCGAAAGCTCCGGGCTTCCCTATCCAAGTAAGGATTATTCCTCGGAACGATGAAAGTTGCCATCGTCCATTATCATTTGCAACCCGGGGGGGTAACCCGGGTTATTGAAAATACCCTACAGGCATGGGAAGAAAATGGGGCAACCATCGAAATGGTTGCTCTTACTGGACGCCCCTACCCCGGCGACCGTCTTCCCAACACTGCTGTCGTCGAAGGTCTTGATTATGCCACCCCATCGGAGGCAGTCGATCCACAGATTCTGGCTGCGCGCCTTAAAGAAACTGCGATGGCCACGCTTGGAGAATCTCCCGATCTTTGGCATATCCATAATCATTCCCTCGGGAAAAACCCAGCCCTCACCGAGGCAGTGGCCATATTAGCCGAATCCGGAGAAAACATGCTGCTGCATCCCCACGACTTCGCAGAGGATGGACGCCCGGGAAACTACCGCTCGCTGCAAGAGGTTTACTCACGTGCTTATCCAACAGGGCGTCGCATTCACTACGCTGCGCTTAACCAGCGTGACCAAGGGTTTCTTGCTCACTTACTCAAAAATAGTGGTAGCCCGGTTCACTTATTGGCAAATGCAGTTCCACCATCCCCTCCCCTGCAGTCCTCGAAGGAAGGACATACCTCCAATCTTCCTGAAAACCTCATCCTTTACCCAGTCCGAGCGGTACGTCGTAAAAACCTCGGCGAACTCGCCCTGCTATCTGCAACCCACCCAGAACTTCACTTTGCCAACAGTCTTGGGCCGACTAACCCCCAATTTACGCCTCTATTTGAGGAATGGAAAACCTTTGCTAAAGAATTAAACCTGTCACTTACCTATGGTCTCGGAGAGAGCACCCAGGCATCCTTTCCCGAAATGGTCAGCCATGCACAATCTATTCTCACGGTAAGTGTAGCCGAAGGCTTCGGCCTTGGGTTTCTTGAACCATGGACATTTGGAAAAGGTCTGTGCGGAAGAAACTTGCCCGAGATCACATCCGACTTCTCTGAACTCGGGGTCTGTTTGGGTAATTTATACGACCGTCTACCCATTCCCCTAGAATGTGCCCCCTCCCCTGAAATTCTCAAAGAAAATATTCAGTCGGCACTTCTACAGTTTTATCAAAGTTACGAGAAGGAAATACCTGAAGATTCTACGGCACAAGCCTACGATTCAATGGTCGATGAAGACACTATTGATTTTGGCAGACTCAATGAAGACCACCAAAGAGCCATCATTCAAAAACTGAACAAATCCAAACAATTACGAAATGGCGTACGCACCCACAGTAAAATCTCGGAATTAGACCAATCTACAGTTCAAGCGAATGCAAAAGCGGTATCTGAGCAGTTTTCATTGGCTACCTATGCCAAACGAACCCAATCAATATACGAGATGATAGTGGCAGTAAATGATACCGAAAAGTGTGAGTTTGCAAACGGGCAAAGATTACTTGCACAATATCTATCTCCCAAGCGCCTGAATTTCCTCAGGACAAGCTAAGAAAGTAACGAGAAATTTCGTTTACTTAACGGAACCGCGTTTCGCTTCAAAGAGACGCTTTTCCTTAACCTTATTAGCTTCCTTACCGATACGATCCCGTAGGTAGTACATCCGAGCATTCATTTTGATCGATTCCCGATCAACTTCCACCTTATCAATCATCGGGGAATGCACAGGAAACACACGTTCCACACCCACTCCGGATGCAATACGGCGAACTGTAAAAGTTTCATGAATCCCAGATCCCTTTCGGCAAATAACAATACCTCCAAAAATCTGGATACGTTCTTTTTCACCTTCCCTGACCTTCACATGGACTTTTACACCGTCCCCTACCTTGAAATGGTCGCGTTTTTCTTGCAAGTATTCACTTGTGATTTCATCCAGCAGTTGATTATTCATCGTAGTATCCTCGTTAATTCTTGGTTGCTTTCAATAAATCAGGTCGCCGTGCGGTTGTTTTTTCCATCCGTTGTGCCTGTCTCCATTTTGAAATTTCTAGATGGTTACCGGAAAGTAAAACCTCCGGTACCTTCAACCCTCTATATTCCGCCGGGCGGGTATATTGAGGATGGGTTAATAAATTGTTTTCAAAAGTCTCATCTGCCAACGAATCCTCATCGCCAAGAACACCGGGGACCTGTCTGGCAACTGCATCAATCAATACAGCTGCAGGTAATGAACCATTGGTCAGCACATAATCTCCTATGCTAATCTCTCGGTCGACCACTTCATCCCGTACCCTTTGGTCGATTCCTTCATAATGGCCGCTTAGTAAAAGTAAATGTTGAGATTCTGATAATTCCTTGGCAAGCCCCGTGTTTAAAGGCTCTCCATCAGGTGCCATGTAGACAACTGTAGTTGATTCATTGGCAATTTCCTCCACCGCATCAAATAAAGGCTCAGGTTTAAGAACCATACCTGCACCACCCCCAAAAGGACGGTCATCTGCTTCACGATGCTTGCCCTTTGCCCAACGGCGCAGGTCAAGTGAGTTGATTTCCAAAAGTCCCCGCTCGATCGCTTTCCCGAGAATACTTTCCTCCGTAAATCCCTCGATCGTTTTAGGAAAGAGCGACAATACGTCGAAACGCAAAACTGGATTTTTCATGCGAATCATCGGATACCAAAAAATACATAATCAGGAGTTCGGGAAAAAGGTTATGAGTCCTTTTTCTCCTCTTCCGTAGAATCATCAGGATTAGCATCTTCTGCTTTCTCCTCGGTTTTTACCTTTTTCTTGGCCACTTTCTTTTCTGTTGGCTTTTCTTCCTTTTGATCTTCGGCAGGTGCTTTGTCTTTTTTAGCTTCGGCTTCAGGTTTTTCTTCGGCTTGAGGATCAGCCTTTTTAGAATCTTCTACAGGTTTTTGCTCTGCAACAGGTTTATCTTCGGCTTGTGCTTCAGGTTTCTCTTCAGCTTTGGGTTTTTCCGCGACTGGTGCCTCTTCTTTTTTCTCTTCGGCTTTTGTAGCTTCTTCCGCGGGTTTTTCCTCTACAGCAGGTTTTTCCTCAGCTTTTGGCTCTTCTGCAACAGGTGCTTCCTCAGCAGGTTTTTCTTCTTTAGCAGCTTCACTACCTTCGTCCATTGAGGGTGCGGTGTCGCCTTTACTTTTTCTTTTAAGTTTAGAATCTGAAAGTTTTTCTGCCCTGTTCAACCACTCCTCAGGAGACATACGCCCCTGACGGATAAGACTTTTCGCCGTATCTGTAGGCTGTGCACCGACTCCAAGCCAATGATCAATTCTTTCGATCTTTAGCTTGAGCTCTTCTTCACGTTTGTGAGCCTGCGGGTTGTAGGTACCGAGCACCTCGATAAATTTTCCGTCTCGGCGGGACTGTGAGGGCGTCACCACCATGCGGTAAAAAGGAGCGTGTCTGGCTCCATGTCTTTGCAAGCGAATCTTGATCATTTCTGAGTACTGGGGAAGATTTGTAGAATTTAAAGAAAAGCGATAAGCAAACTTAAAAGGCATCCATTTGTCAACGGCAAAGCAGGACTAGGAAGAAGGAGGATTAAGGAAAATGAAAGTTATACCCTTTGAGTTATTAAAATAAAGAAAAACACATCATCTCGATACTCTAGGCTAAGTTAAAAATGGAGATAGATTGCCTATAAATAACTCTAAGTTTCTTACGAAAAGCAACTTATACTATTCGATATGTAAACCACTACCTACCGCTCCGCGATGACAATAAGAGCTAAGAAATGGTAGTGAGCACACACGTTGTTATTGCGAGGTGGGGGGAGAAGATCATATCCATACTTATCGAGGCCACGGTGTGGCTTGTCGGGGTACCGTCCACCTCAAGTTGAGTTGGCTGGGTGGTGATTGATCCAAAATCATTGCTCACCACTTGGGTATAATTACCATCGTGCAGGGTGCCATTTACATCCTCGATCACATGGCGTTTCTTATCCGCACCCGCAATCGCCTGCCCATTTTTATATCATTGGTTAGTCAAATAAGTTCCCTCCGCACGGGAATGAAGAGTGATGGTCTGTCCGTTAAAAACGAGTCCGGAGGCCTGTGGGGCCAGTGTAATCTCAGGCTTTAAATATTTGAGAATCTGTTCATTTAACTGGGCGGTGGTGATGGAAGAAGGTTGCAGCATTTGCGGGGTGACAGTGCGGTTGAGATCGGAAAGGACATCCTGTTCGAGCATGGATTTATTTATCGCCCCTGCTTTGATGGAGTCTGCAATCTTTGCAATTTCTGCAGAATGAGAGTTAAACGCAAATGGAACCAAGGTAAAAGGCCGATCAGGACTCAATTGCTGAAACCCATTCAGCCCATCGCTGAACCATAGGTGCAACATTACATCGCTATGCTAATTGAAAACAATAGGGTCAATCTCTACCATTCCTTTTCTTGACACAATTGGCCGGGAGTAAGAAATACAAGCCGCCATGGACAGATTCGCTTACATTTGCATCCGGTTCCGATCCAACTGCACTCGACCCATCGTTGCTCCAATTAGTAAAATTGCCATCGGAATTAATGAGGGCAAACTTGAAAAATCCAACCCCATCAAACGGATATCCATTTACTACCACCTACCGAGAATAATTGAGAAGCGAAGGCACAGCTCCTAGCGAACAGTGTAAAAAAGAGTAAAAAGACAGAAAAATGACCACTTCATGAACGAAAGATCAGTAACAATGGGATAATTGTCAAAGTTTCATTTTAAACTCCACCTATGCTGATCAGGCGCACTTTCATGCTAAAAAAAGCAAGAGTCGAACTTGTAAAAATCAAACAAACGTTTAAAAATATTCTTCGTGTCCAAAACAAGTTCTGTACCGCGTTCAGATAAAACGCGCAACCGCCTGCTCAAAACAACGGAAGCTATCTTCGCCAACCGTGGTTTTAGCGGATTGACATTGCGTGAGGTTGCCCAGCGTTCCCAAACTAACCTGGCATCGACTCACTACCATTTTGGATCTAAAGAGGCAATGGTGCTGGAAATGCTAAAGACCAGAGTAAAACCTATTAATGTTAAAAGATTAAAGTACCTTGAGGAGGCAAAATTAAAGGCGAATGGAAAACTTTTAACAACCAAGGAAATCCTTCGTGCATTGATCCTCCCTATCGGAGAGGAAATTGCAAAGAGTTCTCATACCCGTCAAACGCTTGCCCAATTGGTAGCCCGCACCTTCACCGAACCCGTTCGTTTTATTGAAAAAATGCATCGAAAATTCTTTGAAGAACTTTGTGAAATTTTTATGGATGAATTGCGCCGGACCCATCCTCACACTTCCGATGAAGATTTATATTGGAATTTACACTTGGCAATTTCATCGATGCTGGGGGCACTGGCTCAACATCGACGTTTATCTGACTTCTCCAAGGGAAAATGTAATGAAGAAGACACTCATAATATGATCGAACGCTTAGTCATCTTTACCAGTCATGGTTTTGAAGCGGGTATTGCGTCCCAAACATCATGAACAAAAAAATTCACCTATCCGCCACACTCTCCCTGTTCATACTCAATAATGGATGTATGCCAACCAAGACCCTACCGAGTGATAGCCTCGATCAATCTATTGCACCCACAGAGTGGACTGCGATCGACCAAAATAATACTCCTGAGTCCGATAACAATACCTCCTACTGGATGGTGTCGTTTGGTAATAAATGGCTCAGTGAAGCAGTGTATACGGCATGGAGTGGTAATCCGAGCTTGGTGGCGATGGCCGAACAGACTCTGGCCCGCGGAGAAGAAGCTGTAATTATCGGAGCTGATATTCTCCCCCAAGCAAACCTTGGAATTAACGGTTCAAGGAGCAAGAGAAATTTAATTGGGTTTGGATTTCCTAACGGAAGTACCTCCTTTACAAGTGAAAGTTTCACATCTGGGATTAATTTAAGTTGGGAGCTTGATTTGTGGGGGAAACTACGGGACCAGAAGGATTCGGCCAAAAAACGCTTTGAGGGTGCACAGGCAGATTACGAAAGCGCCCGTCTCTCCCTGGCCGGACGGGTAGCAAAGACTTGGTATGGGATCGTGGAAAGTAATCAACAACTCTCACTTTCCGAACAAATGACCGAAACTTTTGAGAAAAATCAGGAATTTATAGCCAACCGCTTTGCCAATGGATTGGCTTCCTCGTTGGAAAATAATCTGGCCACAAGTGCTTTGGCTAGTTCTCAGGCAACTTTAAGTATGAGGCAAAGAATTCGGGATTCTCAGGTAAGGGAGCTTGAATCGATATTGGGAGAATATCCGAGAGGTAACTTGGATCGTAACTTCACTGAAGATTTACCAAAACTAGCCTTAGCTCCTTTCCCTCCTACACCTGCTCAAGCCATGGAGAACCGCCCAGACTTACAGGCTGCTCGACTACAACTTGAAGCCAGTGGCTATGATTTATCCGCTGCTAAAATGAATTTGTTGCCGGCCATTTCCTTATCGGGAGGCCCAGGCAGTAGGGCCGAAGAGTTTGGAGATCTTTTGGATCATAAATTCCGTACCTGGGAAATTTCCGGCTCTGTGACCCAACCCATTTTCAACGGTGGCCGGATTCGGGCAAATATAAGAAGATCTGAAGCATTAAGACAGGCGGCGGAAGCAAACTACCGGGCCGCGGCTTTGCGTGCATTCACCGAGGCGGAAACCCTGCTCGCCAGTGAACAATTCCTCCAAAAGGAAGAAAGATACCTGGAGGATGCTTCACTGTCCGCCCAGGATGCCGCCAAAACCAGTTGGGAGCGCTACCAGGGTGGTATTTTGGAGATATTTGAGACTCTGGACAGCCAAAGACGTGCCTTTGATGCGGAAAGTCGACTCCTTTCAACTCGTAGAGAAAGAATTTTTAATCGTATTAATCTATTTCTTGCATTGGGCACACCTGCCCTACCCACCGAACCATGAAAAAAATCCTTTTCCCCATAATCATACTTGGAGTCCTTCTCTATGCAGCGTGGTTTCTTGTACAAATGCGTCCAGACCCGAAAGCCAGAGAAGTAAAACGTAAAGTCCCCTATGTGGAAATTATTACTGCCCGAAAGACACCATTACGTTCTTCGATTATAGCTTACGGTACGATCCAACCCCGGACCAAAACCACGCTCATCGCTGAAGTACCAGGAATCATTGAAGAGGTTGCCCCTTTCACTGGTGATCCTACATCTTCGAATAATTTCCGGGCAGGCGGATTTTTTCAAAAAGGAGATTTGCTCCTCAAAATTGAGGATATTGATTTACTAACTGTCGAAGCCGATTCTCGTGCCAATCTACGAAGAGCTGAATTGCAGTTAATTCAGGAACAGGAACTCGCAAAACAGGCAAAATTAGAATGGGGTGAGCGGGACTGGAATCTTGCATCTGATCTGGTCAAACGCATTCCTCAAATTCTAAAAGCAGAAGCTGAAACCCAAGCAGCAAAAGCCAGGCTTATGCAGTCGACTAGAGATTTGAACCGTTCTCTGGTACGGGCCCCTTTTGAGGGACGAATTCTAAAAACCATGGCTGATGTCGGGCAACAAGTTGGGTCAGGTGCTTCGGCTGCCCTGGCTGAAATTTACGCCCTTAATTCTGCTGAAATTACTTTATCTTTGAGCCGATCAGAAATGAATTTCTTAGGATTTTCTGATCGATTTAAACAAAAAAGAGAATTACCAGTGAAAGCTGAAGTTTTGGACACTGATAATGATGTGATCCATACTGGTACCCTCGACCGTTCTGAAGGGGTGGTGGATCCAAGAACAAGACTTACCAAGCTGATTGCACGGGTTGATGATTGCTTTGCCAATCCTTACAATCCAAAACCTGTAAATAATCCCCTGGCCGTTGGACAATTTGTGAATTTACGGCTTCTTGGAGAGAAAGTTAATGTGTTCCTAGTCCCTGAATCTGCTTTTCGCACCCAAGACTCGATCCTTGTGGTTGATGACAACAACAGCCTAACCACCCGAAAAGTAACTGTGATACACCGAGCCGAGAAAGAAGCATGGGTAACTGAGGGTTTATCTGATGGTGAGCGAATATGCGTGACCCCTATAGAAATCATTTCCGGTGGAATGCTGGTAAATGTGGCTGATCAAGGAATGGATTCAAACCAAACACAGAGATGATAGCTTGGTTTGCCAGAAACGGGGTTGCTGCCAACCTTTTAATGGGGATTATTTTAATATCCGGCTTCTTTTCTATTCGAGCTTTAAAGATGGAACTGTTCCCAGACTTCGATCTTGATCTGGTAACTATTTCTGTTCCCTATCCAGGGGCTGCCCCCTTGGAGGTGGAAGATGGGATATGTAAGCAGATCGAAGAAAAAATCTGGGATCTTGACGGGATCAAAGAGATGACATCCTTTGCGAGGGAGAATGGTGGCGTGGTAAGCGTGCAAGTAGCTCGGACCAAGGATGCAAAACTCTTGGCAGATGAAATTAAAGTACGGGTGGACTCAATTCTAAATTTCCCGGAGGAAGCAGAGAAACCAATGGTCGAAGTGGCCACGCAAAAACGTAAGGTTTTAGCGGTGGCCATCCATGGAGACACAGACCCGAGATCTCTGCGTAAACTCGCCGATAAAACTCTTGATGATCTAACCAATCTTCCAGGTATCACGCAGGTTGAAATATCTGGTATCCGAAAACCAGAAATTGGAATTGAGATATCTGAAAGTGCTCTGCGTGAACACGGCATGAGCTTTGACGATGTATCTAGATCTCTGAAAAGAAGTTCTGTGGATATACCAGGCGGTGTCGCCCGTACATCCTCGGGGGAAACTCTCCTTCGTTCAATGGGTAAGGCAAGGGATGGTAAAGAATTTAATGAATTGGAAGTAATGACCACCGCCAATGGATCGAATCTTAAATTAGATGAATTAGCGTGGGTAAAAGATGGATTTGAAGACAAGGTACTTTACACAGAATTTTCAGATGAATCTGCAGTTACCCTGCGGGTTTTTCGGGTGGGCAAACAAAGTCCCCTGGATATTTCGGAAAAAGTAAGCAAGTATGTGGAATTAGAAAACCAAAAGCTACCTGATGGTTTGTCCATGACGATTTGGAAGGACAGTTCATTTTATCTTCAAGGCAGGCTTGAAATGATGGTTCGTAATGCATTACAGGGTTTATTATTGGTATTTCTAGTTCTATCCCTATTCCTGCGTCCATCGTTGGCAGTTTGGGTGGCTTTGGGACTGCCTATTTCATTTATGGGAGCCTTCGCCACAATGGGTTTGGTAGGAGCATCGATAAATCTAGTATCTTTATTCGCTTTTATTGTGGTACTTGGAATCCTTGTGGATGATGCGATTGTGGTTGGTGAGTCAGTCTACACACTTGGATCGAAAGGGGAAAAATCCCTACAGGCATCAATCTTAGGGACACATTTGGTAGCGATGCCAGTTACTTTTGCAATCATCACAAGCATGGTTGCATTCGTCCCCATGCTTTTTCTGCCGGGATGGTTGGGAAAATTAATGAAGGATATTCCGTTGGTCGTTATTCCGGCCCTGTTTTTCTCTCTGATCGAATCGAAGTTTATTTTACCCTACCATTTAAGTCTCTGCCGATTTGATAAACTGCCTAAAAATTGGCTTTCAAAAATGCAAAATAAGATTTCCACCGGCTTGGAAAGAATGATCGAAACCGTCTACCAGCCGTTTCTTAGAAAATGCTTGGAATGGAGATATTTAACACTCTCCTTCTTTATGGGGTTACTTTTTGTGACGTTAGGTCTAATTATGGGAGGACATGTACCCAGCATTCGGGGTGTTCCTCCAGTTCCATCTGATTATATCTCCGTTAAACTCTCAATGCAGGATGGTGTGCCGGCTCAGACGACAGAAACAGCACTTTTTGAAGTTGAAAGGGCGAGATTGGAAGTCGTCAAATATTTATCAGGACAAAATGAGCCTAATCCATTCAGGTATATCATGAAGACTATGGGGGCCCAGCCGTTTTCAGGAGGTCCTAAAAGTTCATCCAATATTGTAACTGGATCAAATATGGGTGAAGTCAGTGTTGAACTTATAAAATCCGAGGAGCGTACCCGGTCGGCACCGCAGATTTCCGCGCTTTGGCGTGAGCGGATCGGTCCTTTGCCGGGCGTAAAGGAACTGTATTTTGGAGATGTAGCCGCTGGTGGTAGCCGAACGGCTATCGATGTGGAAATTGCTGGACAGGATCTTGATCAAATGAGTGTGGCAGCAGAACGGATAAAATCAAAGCTTGGAACTTACGAGGGACTTTTTGATATTTCCGACACTTATTCGGGAGGTAAGAGGGAGATGAAAATACGCCTCAAACCGAATGGTCGTTCACTTGGGCTCACGCAGGCAGATCTTGGCAGACAGGTAAGACAGGCCTATTACGGTGAGGAGATTCAAAGAATCCAGAGGGAACGGGATGAAGTGAAAGTTATGCTACGTTATCCCCTAGCTGATCGTAAAACTCTTACCGCACTATCTTCGTTACGAGTACGGGCTCCAAACGGTGTGGAAGCACCCCTTGAAGAGATTGCCTCGATTGAACTAGGTCAGGGCTACCCAACGATAAAACGCTCTGACCGTGCAAGAATCATAAATGTACAAACTTCAGCAGATAAAGTAGTGGCAAATATTCCTCTCATTGAGAATGATTTGGGTACAAAGTTTCTTCCTAGCCTACGTGAAGAATTCCCTGAGATCCGTTTTTCCTTTGTGGGAGAGAAAAAAGAACAGGAGGAAAGCGACTCGGGACTAGCCCAAGCTGGAGGCATATGCCTCTTTGTAATCTATGCTCTGCTGGCAATTCCTTTTCGCTCATACCTGCAACCATTCCTGATTATGTCGGTGATTCCATTTGGATTGATCGGTGCGGTATTTGGGCACTATCTTTTTGGCCTGCCACTAAGCCAGCTCTCACACTTTGGCCTAGTTGCTCTAACCGGTGTCGTTATAAATGACAGCCTGGTTCTAGTGCATTATGTGAATCAGCGAGCGAAAGAAACAAATATCTATGAGGCTGCCCGCCTTGCCGGGATGGCCCGTTTCCGAGCTATTCTACTGACATCATTGACGACATTTGTAGGTCTACTCCCCATCCTTTTTGAAAGAAGCCTACAGGCTCAGTTTCTTAAACCTATGGCGATTGCGATCGGGTTTGGCGTGCTTTTTGCCACTTTTATAACCTTGTTGATGGTACCCTGCCTCTATCTGGTTTTGGAAGACCTAAAGTCTATGACTGTAAAAGTGCTAAAATGGATGGGTATTGGCTCCAAAGAGGACAACTCCGTTGAAAATTTAGAAAAAGCTACCGGTTAAGGGCGCTCCCCTACCCCAAGAATTGTTTCGAAGTATGGTTCCTTAGTCTCTTTGGCAACTATTTCTACTTTAGCACGCTTGAATCCAGCTTCACGAATCATTCGATATAAATCATTTTCCCCGAATCCAAGCCATTGATCCTGATATAGCTCACGGGCTTTCTCAAATTGATGCTTTTTCAAATCCAATACCACAAGTTGTCCACCGGGCTTAAGTATGCGAAAGGCTTCAGATATGGCTTTTTCCGGTCGCTGAGCATGATGTAAAGACTGGCTCATCAATGCTAAATCGACACTTTTCGTAGTCAAAGGAACTTTTTCGATATCTCCTTGTTTGTATACGAGATTCGCTAAACTTTTTTTCATGGCCAATTCAGTACCAAGTCGAACCATACTTTTCGAACTGTCTATACAAAAAACTTTATTGGCACGTTCGGCAAGTAACTGAGACAATGTACCTTCTCCTGCTCCTAAATCCGCAATTTTAATACGAGGAACTAAACGTAGCAAGAAATGACCAATTGCATCCCATGATCGACCAGGAACATAATTTTTACCCAATCTTTCCGCTACTTCATCAAAATAACGTTCACTTTCACTTCGACGTCTATCAATTACACGAGTGAGACCGGACTGGTCACTTTCCCAAAACTCTTCCTCAGAGTCTTCCCTTAGAGCAACTCGAATAAGATCTAAACGAGGCGAGTCATCAAGTTGAAGAGAATAAAATGTTTTTTTTCCATCCTTTCGATCATTGAGCAAACCATGTCTTCGAATTTGAGATAAGTGGGTGGAAATACGGGATTGGCCCATCTCGAGGATTTCCTGAAGTTCAGCGACTGAAAGTTCTTCTTCAGCAAGTAAACGCAACAACCGAAGCCGAGTGTTATCGGATAATACTTGCAGAATCTCTGTTACCTTAATCACTCTGTAGAGAAAACAACTACAGATGTGTATTTGGCAAACATCTTTTCTCTCCCAATGGGAGACTGTTTAAAATAAAAGGGGGACCTGGAATAAAACTATTGTGAATCTACCCAGCGGGAAAGACCTTCAATTTTCCAATTTGTTACTGTTCCTTCTATCTCAGTCTCAACCACATCATCGACTTTATTGCCAAGTAGCTTTTGTCCGAGTGGAGTTAAGTAAGAGAGGATGTTATTGTCCGGATCGCCATCCCAGGCACCTAGAATAGTATATTGTTGGGTTTCACCACTATCAGGGCTAGACAGTTTTACCACAGAACCAATTCCAACAAAATCAGTTGGTGCGTCCATAAAGTCCGTCGGTTTGGCTCGCATAAGATCAGTTTGAAGCTCGGATTGACGGGAAAGAAGAATTTTTTGCTCATCCTTGGCCATTTGATACTCCGCATTCTCACGAAGGTCACCAAGTTCGCGGGCAGCCTCGATAGCTTGCGAATTAGTCGGTATTTTTTCTTTATTCAACTCATCAAGATCTGCCATTTTCCGATCATGACTTGTTTGGGAAACAATCAAGGAATCATCCGTCATGGTAGCAGCTGATGCGGAAGAAGATGAACCTCCACCTTCAATAATCTCCTGAATTTCTGGATGCATTTTGATAAAACGGGCTAGTAATGACCGTTTACTTAAATCTTCAAAACCAGGATTTAGAATGAGTGCCTGTGCTAAATCTTTCGCGTTCTCTGCACTGCCCTTGCTAAGAATATCTTTTAATAATTCCTTATCGTCAGATAAAATTTCTGCTAAAGGAATTCTGCGACTAGTTGCATTTTGCAGGGATTCGTAATCAATTGCAGAAAATACGGCAGTTAATAAACGAGGGGTCATTAATTCCAATAGTAAAGATTCGAATTTACTGAGAGCACGGAATTTGATCATCCAAAGAAGAACAGGAGCTTTTAGAACCTGCTCATCGAGGGAATTATTTAACGATTTTATAAGTAGTTTGGACTCTTCACGGTCGATTAAAAAATGAGCACATTCACCAGAGAACTTGGTGGCAGTGTTGTGTAGCAGATTGAGAACTGTCTTCTTCCAATTATCTGGATAAACCCGGGTAACTAAATCGAGGAACCTGGAATGAAACTTGGCCGGCATTTGATCAGCTAAATCAGGTAAATTTTCTTCACATTGATGAAGAACAGAAGCTGAAGTTGGCTCAAGTTGCTCAACATCTTCCTCAACATCACGTGCCAAATTATTACGAACCCAGATTCCATGTAAACGATCTGCCTGACTTAGGTTACGAGCCTCCATCAAAGCAACAGTAAGATCATGAAGAACTTGTGGAAGATCCGCTTGAAGGTCTTCTTTTTCAGATGCTAAATCATAAAGTTTTTCTGCAAGTAATATCTTTTGCTTGGATCTTTTTTCATCAAAGAAATCTTGTAGTATTTCCTGCTCAGGTTTGACAGGTTCATCCCGTAAAACATAAGGTTCTGTTTTTTTGTTAGGGACCGCAATTCTTGCGTCCTTTATCAATAATTTCTTGGTAGCAGTCCACCACTTCTTTCCTTTTGTCGGTCCTAGGAGCAATAATATGGTTCGCTCTAGATCACGAGTCGGCGCACATCCATCTTCAAATTTAGAAATAATATCAATAAAAACTTCAACCGGTTCTTTCTTAACCTTAAGATCAATCTCTTCCGGGTTTTTACGATGCCGGGAGATAATGTGGTCATCTGCCAATATTTCAAGTTTATCGAGACAAAAAACGGGGTCCATTGCATGAGACTTACGCTCTCCTTCCTCGAAATCGATCAAAAGCATGCCATCGTCTGCTTCAAACCCTGAGATTCGCCCAACGCCCCAAGCTCGGTGAATGCAACTAGCACCCTCTTTCATCGCCTCAAGGGCGGTGCGTGAAGATTCTAAAGATGGATCTTTTTCAATCAAACGATCGACAATTTCGACATTCATTTATGAGTACTTAGGTTTGTTGTGAGGGCGGTTGTAAACTTAATTTCTAATGGACCAAAGAATTAATAGTAGAGAAATCCTTTTAAATGGCGAGTGAAAACATACAGAAATAGCAGTATTAATCTGTAGGTCCGTCTTTGGATGGTAAGGGGACTCCAATCAGAATTATAAAAGGAATTAGTAATAAAATGGCTCCAGCAGAATAAGCAAAAGTCGAACCGCTCAAAAAATAAGCCAATCCTGCAAGCATAGGACCAAGGGCTCGGGCAAGGGAACCTGATGATCTGAAGATACCCAAATTAAAGCCCTGATCCTGTTCACTGGAGTGTAAGGATGTTAACGCGGTAAGTGTGGGACTGATAAAAGCGACCCCACAAGACATTAGAAAAAGAGCAAAGAAAAACCATGTTTCAGAAGATGGCAGAGCGAGAAGTGAAAACGCTACAACTCCGAGCAGAATTCCTTGAAGAGCCATCTTTTTCTCTCCAATTTTCCCTACAAACCTTCGAACGATAAACCCTTGGGCAAATATTAGGGTAAACCCGATTAATAGGAACATACTTGTAATATCTTTGGGTTGGTACGCGTACCGTTCAACCGCCAGAAAAGTAAGAGTAAATTCCATTCCGCTAAAGGATACCATGTAACAAAGATAAGACAGGCATGTCTTGCGAACCGCAGGGTTCGCCACTCTTTTTAACTGGAAAATAGCGGGTCTGGGTTGGCCGTTATCTCTGCCTCTTTTTTCGGCAGGTAGGGTTTCACGAAAGCGAGTGGCAAGCCATCCCCAATTAAGGAGAGCAAGGCAAAAGCTGATTAATGCGGCGAGGGAAAAAGGGGTGAGAGCAAAAGCCGAAGAGGAATCTCCAGACCAATCCCAGGAACTGGCAAATCCTCCCAAGGCAGGACCAAGAACGAAACCCAACCCGAAAGCAATACCGACGACAGCCATTCCTTTAGAGCGGTCTTTTCGTGATGTAACATCTGCAATCGCAGCTGTAGCCACCGATAAGTTCCCACTCGCAACACCTCCTATTATTCGGGAAAGCACAAGTATCCAGAAACTTCCAGCGAAAATCCATAGACCGTAGCCCAAACAAGTTCCACCCAAGGTTAAAAGAAGGACAGATCGTCTGCCTACGCGGTCAGAATAACGCCCCCAAATTGGAGCAAAAACAAATTGTAAGATGGCGTAAAGTGATCCCAATGCTCCACCAAAAATAACTGTCTCCAAGCGGAAACTATTTCCTTCTACACCTTCATACCCATACCCTTTGACCATTTCGACAAATGATGTAACTAGACCTCCACCAAATGCGGCTTCACGGGTAAGATAATGATCAAGCATTGAAGGAAAAAGCGGGAAAATGACCGAAAAACCGACCATGTCCATAAATATGGTGAGGAAGACGACCCCAAAGGTCGCTTTTTTCTGCTTCTGTAAAGATTTTTCAGAATCGTTCATGAAGCATTCACTTCCCTTCGATCCTGCTGATTTATTTCCCGCAATGCGGTAAGAACATTTTTAGGAACAAGATCAGTTTCTCTCTTACCAAACAAATGAACCTGTTTAATCAGTTGAGAGCTTGTATAAAAGTATTTTTCGTTAGGCATTAAAAAAATAGTCTCAATTGTGGAGTCTAAATGTCTGTTCATCTGTGCCATTTGAAACTCATATTCAAAATCAGAAACAGCTCGCAAACCACGGACAACAACATTGGCTTTTTTTTCGACTGCATAATCGACGAGTAGTCCAGAAAAGGACTCCACTGATGCATTCGAATGCTCTCCAAGGTTTTCCTTAACTAAACGAACCCGCTTGGGTACATCAAATAATGTGTCTTTCGCATTATTTCCTTCCGAAACAGCCACAATTACATGTTCAAAAAGATTACATGCTCGTGAAAGTACATCGAGATGCCCCTTAGTTACGGGGTCAAAGGTTCCGGGGTAAAGAGCGGTTGCCATTAATTCCTAACATAACATCACATTCTTCGAAGTCCATCACCAAGGTCTGATTCCGTTCGTGTTGCAATGGGGGAATGAAAAGAGTATTGGTAATTTCTAAAGGATGAATTTTCCCAATTTACTTACACTTTCTCGAATACCTTTGATGCTTATTGTAATCGGTATTCTCTACCCTGACCCATCCGAGTTGTGGCCAGGCATGCGCGCGGTTGCCCTACTCCTTTTTCTCTTTGCCGCACTTACGGATTGGCTCGATGGTTGGTTGGCCCGGAAATTTGGTCAGGTTTCTGAGTTTGGCAAGTTTATGGATGCACTTGCCGATAAGGTACTGACCATGGGAATGTTTGTGAGTTTGCTTGCATTGGGTGCCCTCGAAAAATGGACTCTTTTTCTGATTCTGCTAACGCTATCTAGGGAATTTTTAATTACAGGTCTACGATTGGTGGCATCAGCGAAAGGAAAAACTTTAGCAGCCGAAAATATAGGGAAACTGAAAACGGTGGTTCAATTACTGTGTATTTCCCTGTTTCTTGCCCAATTAGCACTGGAAGTTGACGGCACCAGAATTCTTGCTCCTGAAACAAATACCCAAGCTGTGGAAGTCCTCAGATGGTCGGGAGAAATTAGCCTGATTTTTGCGACCGTGTTGACAGTTTTCTCTGGTATCGTTTACCTCGTCAAATACTGGAAATACTTTTTGGACGAATAAAAGATGCTTCAAACTGCCACGGTATTCTTGGCCACACTTGGCCCTATCGGTCAGAAATGCCGAGCACCTGGAACATTTGGTAGCCTTGCAGGTGTAATTGCTGTTTTATTTGTATCCTGGTTAATAGAATGGCCACTTGCTCACAGCGCATTGCTTTTTATACCTTTAATCGTGATAGGTGTACCGATTTGTACCATCGCTGAGGAAATCTTAGGAAAAACTGATCCGGGAGAAATAATCTGGGATGAATTTACTGCTATGCCGATCGTTTTTATTGGATTGCCTGCTTCAATATCTTTCGAAATTTCATGGACAAACCTTATTTGGGTCGTCATTGGCTTTATTTTTTTTCGTATCTTCGACATTTTAAAACCATTAGGAATTAATCGCATACAACACTTCAAAAGTGGATTTGGGGTCATGATTGATGATGTACTTGCAGCAGCCTATGCGGCTATCCTTCTTTACCTAACTTTCACTTTTTCTTTGTCTTTTTTCTAAGATAGCTCTCTTATTTCTATTAATCATGAGCGAAATATCAGAAAACGAAAATCAAGCCGAGTTGCGTACCTTCACATTAGAGGTGTCCAACAAAATGGGTGTGCATGCTCGGCCTGCAGCTATGATTGTTAGAATCACCTCTCGCTATGAGGGTGAAATTTGGATCACGAAGGAGGACGAAAAAATTAATGCGAAGAGCATTATGGGAATCATGATGCTAGCCGCCGCCAAAGGTACTCCTCTTGAGTTTGAGGCTCAATGTGTTAATGCCTCAGAATTTGAAACGGAAATGACGGAGCTATTTGCTTCGAAATTCCAAGACGAGTAGCCAAAAGCAAGTCAACTTCGACTTCACGCAAGAAGGTCGGCGACCCGAAGGTCATAAAATTCCTTCAATCTCTCTTTGATGTGCACGGGGCGTGCCATGGCGAGAACTTCAGAAACTAATTCCTTGCATTCTTTTTGAGTAAAACGGCGCCCAAAAAACTTAAGTTCCTGAAGAAGAGGGGGTGCACAACTTAAATTATCAAAACCCAAGCCTAAAAGAATCGGCAGAAAATGAGGATCACCCGCAATTTCACCACATACGGTAATCGATTTACCTGTTTCCTTGGCAATTTTACTTACATGTTGCAAAGAGCGAATAACCGCAGGGTGGTGGGGTTCGTAAAGATACGCGATTTGATTATTAACCCGGTCGACTGCCAAGATGTACTGAACCAAGTCATTTGTCCCAACACTAAAAAAATCAACCTCTTCGGCTAATAGATCGCAGATCGTAACAGCAGCAGGTGTCTCGATCATACAACCTATCTCAATGGATTTATCAAACGCCACTTCTTCTGTCCGAAGTTCTTCTTTGGCACGTTCGAGTAATGCTTTTGCTCTGATCACTTCGCCTACCCCACTAATCATTGGGAACATAATTTTCACTTTCCCATGAGCACTGGCTCGTAAAATAGCCCGTAATTGGAGAATGAAAATCTCCGGATTTCGCAAGCAGTATCGAATCGCACGAAAACCCATGAATGGATTGCTCTCTTTTTCACGATCTCCAAGATTAAGAACTTTATCTCCACCAAGATCCAATGTTCTAATAGTTACGGCTAGAGAGTTGGCAGATTCAACGAGTTCGCGGTAATGAAAATATTGCACATCTTCGGGAGGCATCTCATTCTTTCGAAGAAATAGAGCTTCTGTACGAAATAAACCCACGCCCTGGCAGGCAGATTCCATTGCTGCAGTTACTTCATCGGGAGTATCTGCGTTTGCATAAAGATGAAATTCCTGACCGTCTTTTGTAAATGCAGGTTCCTTGGCATCTTCTTCAACGAGGCTCTTGAGTTTTTTTCTACGGACCCCCACTTTTCCATAACGAAAAAGGGTGGTCTCGGAGGGATTTATAATGACAACTCCCTCAAAGCCGTCGACAAGCAAAGTATCACCTTCAGAAAATCCTTCAGTTAAACTTCTGACCCCGACTACAGCAGGAACCCCACTTGCTCGAGCCATAATTACCGAATGACTTGTTTGACCTCCTGTTTCCGTGGCAATCGCCATAATCTTCGAACGGTCAAGAGATGCGGTATCGGAAGGCGTTAAGTCTTCGGATACCAAGACCCTGGGTTCTTCTAAAAAGACAGTGCCTGCCGCAGTCGCACCCATCAAATTCCGTATTAATCTTCTGGAGATATCCTTAAGGTCTGAAGCCCTTTCCCGAAGATAAATATCTTCCAACTGGTTAAAATAATCATAATATCTTTGACTGACGCGATGAAGGCATTGCTCCACATTATCTCCTGTAGAGCGAATTTCCTTTTCAACATCATCGATCAGTGCCTTATCCTCAAGAACCATGAGATGGGCATCGAAGATACCGGCTTCTTTCTCGCCAAGGTTTTTAGCAACTTCTTCGCGAACCTCTTTAATTTGGTCAGAAGTAATCTTTAATGCCTCTTTAAGCCTAGCAATTTCTTGAGGATGATCCTCCACCTTGACCTCATAATTTAAAACTTCAACCTCTTCATGAAGAAAACGAAATACTTGCCCGTGAGCTACGCCCGGAGAAGCGGGTATACCAAAAAGGGTAATTTCAACTTTTTCGGTCGGTTTTACATCATCATCCATAAATAAGTATCCCTAATTATGCATGAAACTGCTCATTTTGAAACCATATTCATGAGCCCTATTAGACGAATTGAGTTTCGGTGATAAAAATCTTGTCGCCCCATGATTCCTCAATAAATCTTCTAATTGGATTTAGGTCCAAATTATCCGGGATGGGGGCAAAGCAACAGGAACCACTTCCACAGAGCATAGCGTGCAGTTGAAACTTTTCTTTGAGTGCTTCAAACATTGCTTCGACAAAAAGATATTTCTGTAAAACAGGAACTTCCAAATCATTTTGCATAAGAGAGAGGAGATCTATATTCCCTCTCTCCCAATTACTAATTTCCTTACCCGCATCTTCTTCATTTGAATAAGAGAAATCTGAAGACTTTAAATTTCCATAAATTTCGGCGGTGGAAAATCCACAATGAGGTTTAAAAAGAAGTACTTTTTTAGATGAGACTGAACTAAGTTGTGGAACTCCGCTGCCTCGAACAATCTCTCCCCTACCGCTGGCAACACAAACTCCTGGAATCAAAAAACTTGGACAATCAGAACCCACAGCAGAAGCAATCTCGTGCAATTCTTCGAGTTTAAGTTTTTTTTTCATTAGAGAATTCAACCCCAACAAAGTAGCCACCGCATCTGAACTACCCCCTCCAAGACCTGCTTGCATCGGTATATTCTTATTGATGACTATGCGAACCCCGTGATTTATTCCCGTAGCTAATCTCCAAAGATCTACAATTCGAACAGCTAAGTTTTGCGAATTTTCAATATTTGAAAAACCTGGGCAGAATATTTCAGTCACATTATCCTTTTCGGTTAACTCCAAGGAAACTAAATCATGAAGTTTCAACTTAGCCAACACCGTCAATAACTGGTGAAAACCATCCTCCCGTTTACCTAAGACCGAAAGAAAAAGGTTTACCTTTGCGGGTGCTGGAATAAAAACTTTTCGAATACCTGACAATAAAGTCATAGGCTATAAATATTTAATTTATTCCAAATGGGCGATGCCAAAGAATTTAATTGGCTCAAACTCTTCATGAAGCATGATAGAGAGCAGTGATTACAAAAACACCAGAAATTATTCTTGCTCTCGATGTCGATAATCGTGAACACGCCCAAAAAATCCTTCAAGCCACCGGTGAAAGATTAGAGTGGGTAAAAGTAGGTCTACAGAGCTTTCTGCGCGACGGTCCTGATCTAGTTCACACTATTGTAGATTCTGGAAAAAAAGTTTTTCTCGATTTAAAACTCCATGATATCCCTAATACCATGGCAAAAGCAATGGAGAGTCTAGCCGATCTCCCTATTGGTATGCTTACCCTTCATGCTAATGCCGGCGAAGAGGCCCTACATCGCTGTGCCCAAGTAGGGAAAGAAAAATTACCAAATACCCTGCTTCTTGCCGTGACTGTACTCACATCGATGAACCAGGAATCTCTTCACTCGGTCGGAGTGGAATCTCCTGTAATTGAACAGGTTGAAAGACTCGCAAGTTTAGCTGCACAATCTGAAATCGGAGGGATTGTTTGCTCACCTCAAGAGCTTATTCGCTTACGATCTTGCTTACCCAGTGAGACCAAGCTGATTACGCCGGGAATTAGGCCAACTGGAAGTGCGGTTGGAGATCAGAAACGAATTATGACTCCCCTTCAGGCAAAACAAGCAGGGGCCGATTACTTGGTTATCGGGAGACCTATTCTGGCTGCTGCAAGCCCATTTCAGGCATTGGATGATATCCTCTGCGAACTTCAAGGATAAAGAGGCTTTTCATGCATGGTGCTATTTTACTCGCGGCAGGTTCAGGGAACCGTATGGGAGATACTGTTGATGACAAAATTCTCGCAAGAATTGGCAAAAGTAATGCATTTACGATGTCATGCCTAGCATTCGCTAAAATAAATAAGATAACCACTCTGGTGGTTGTTTATCGCGACGAACCTCAACAGGATCTTTTGAAAAAGGAAATAGAACAAAAGATTGAGTCTCATATACATAAAAATATAATTTGGGTAAAAGGAGGTAAACGAAGAGGTGATTCTGTACAAAACGGACTAAAAGCACTTCCTGAAGCTTGTGAATTTGCTCACATTCATGATTGTGCACGACCCTTGATTCGAGCTGAAACGATTCAGTTCATGGTGAACCGTGTAGAAAAGATGATACCCATCGCCGTGGCTAGACCAGCTACAAATACAATTCGAAAAAAGATTTCTCACGATCAAAGCGATGCAGGTTGCTCCAACACAGAAACACTCGATCGCAATTCTTTATGGGAAATGGAAACGCCGCAATCAGCCCCTAAAACTTGGCTTTCTCAGGGTTATGAAAAAGCAAGAGAATTAAACTTGGTGATTACAGACGATATGCATGCAATTGAGTTATTATCAAAAGACATGGATTTACATGATCCCGGATACCCAAATCCAAAAATCACTCATCCTCTGGATCTTAGATTTATTACTTTTCTTTCCAACTTATGAATGCACCCCCATTTCGAATTGGTCACGGCTTTGACCTTCATGTCTTTGCAGATGATCGTAAACTCATCCTAGGAGGAATAACCATTCCTTATGAACGGGGACTTCTGGGACACTCAGATGCAGATTGCGTAATTCATGCACTTGCAGATGCAATTTTGGGAGCAGTCGCACTGCCCGACATTGGGAACCTTTTTCCTGATGATGCACCTGCATGTAAAGATATGGATTCCAGCCTTATTTTGGAGAGAGCTGTCAGTGAAGCTTTTCAGGCAGGATACAAATGCTCGAATGTGGACATAACGATTATCGCACAAAAGCCAAAACTTTCGCCTTACTTGCCGGACATGAAGAAGAGACTAAGTACAATTTTAAATATTGAGCCTAATCTCGTTGGACTAAAAGCCACAACCCATGAAAAAATTGGGGCACTCGGTCGATCCGAAGGGATTGCCACCCATGCAGTATGTATGCTAGCTAGAATAACCTAAACTTACCTTAGTTAAATAAATCACCGCAAAGAAGGGTAATTTACTAAGACTAAGCAGGAATTTCTTCAGGTTTAAAAAAACGATTTATTTCAGCAGCAGCAGATTCTTCGCTATCCGAAGCATGCACTACATTCTTCATTCTATCGGTACCCAAATCGCCACGGATTGTTCCTGCAGGTGCAGCATTGGAATCTGTTGGACCAAGTAAGTCCCTAACACCTTGGATTACTTCATTACCTTCCAAAATCAAAGCAAGTACGGGGCGGGAACTCATAAACCCTGCAATCTCAGGAAAGAAGGGTAAATCAGCAACATGTGCATAATGCACACGCAACAATCCATCATTGAGTTGAAGCATCTTAGTAGCCTTTATTTCGTAGCCTTTATCTTCAAAACGACCAATGACTTGGCCGGCGACTTTATTTTCTAAACAATCTGGTTTGAGGAGTATTAGGGTTTTTTGCATAAAAATAATATATCCATTTGGGATATTATGTGTGAAAAAAAGTAAACTAGGATTTTTCTTCTTCTTGATCACTATCCTCTTTCGAGGAATCTGAAACTGATACCTTATCTTTAGAACTTTTTTTCTGGTCAAAACATAAGCCTTTTTCTTCATCATCAGAAAGGATGACTTTAATTGGTTTATTTTTGCGCAGATTTCCAGCAAGAAGTTCCTCTGCAAGTGTATCTTCAAGATATCTCTCCACCGCACGACGAAGTGGACGAGCACCAAACTTCTCGTCGTATCCCTTATCAATAAGAAACTCTTTGGCTTCGTCAGTTACTTCAATTTTTAATTTTTTATCTTTTAATCTTTGTGAGACTTTCTCGAGTTCAAGATCAACTATCGCACTCATACTTTCTTTAGCAAGTGGTCGGAAAATAACGATCTCAGTTAGACGGTTTAAAAATTCTGGCTTAAAGCTTTTCTTTGCTTCATCCATAATCTTACCTTTAGTATTGTCGAAATCTTGCTCCGCATCTCCAATTGAAAATCCCATGGAAGTATTTCTCTGCAGAATGTGAGCCCCCACATTGGAGGTCATAATTAGAATTGTGTTACGGAAATCAACTTTTCTACCCAAGCTATCAGTAAGCCTTCCATCCTCAAGGATTTGCAGAAGAATTTGAGCAACATCTGGATGAGCTTTTTCGATCTCATCAAATAAAATGACTGCGTAAGGTTTCCTTCGGATAGCTTCCGTTAGTTGACCACCTTCATCGTAACCCACATAACCTGGAGGAGATCCAATCATTCTCGATACAGCATGTTTCTCCATATATTCTGACATGTCGATTTGAACCAATGCTTCCTGATCTCCGAAAATTCTTTCAGCTAAAATCTTAGCCAAATGAGTTTTTCCAACCCCAGTTGGTCCGAGAAACATAAAAGAACCGATCGGACGCTTTGGATCCTTTAAGTCAGCTCGAGAGCGACGTAATGCCTTGGCTACGACTTCCGTTGCAAAATCCTGCCCCACGATGTGTTCGCGGAGGTCATCTTCGAGCTGAAGAAGTTTTTTGGATTCTTTTGCCTCCATTCGATTCAATGGAATTCCAGTCCAATCAGCGACTACCTGAAGCATATCGTCTTCTCCAACAGTTGCACGTTCTTCTTCTTTAGACTTTTTCCATTTATCTAAAACTCGTTCCCTTTTAGCTCTTAATTTCTTCTCTTTATCACGAGCCTCTGCAGCTTCTTCAAAATTTTGGTCGGAAATTGCGGATTCTTTTAGCGCACAAATCTCTTTGATTTCATCTGATAAATTTTCAATTTCAGGAGGACGCTGCATGGTTTCCATGCGGGACCTGGCACCTGCTTCATCGATTGCATCGATCGCTTTATCAGGAAGAAAACGACCCGTAACATAACGTTCGGTAAGCTTGGCGGCAGCTTCCAATGATTTGTCAGAAAAATTTACATTGTGATGCTCTTCATATTTTGAACGAATTCCCTTGAGAATCAATATCGTGTCGTCAACAGAAGGTGCTTCTACTTTGACAGATTGAAAACGACGATCCAATGCCGAATCTTTCTCAATGAATTTACGATACTCAGAAAGAGTCGTGGCACCAATACATTGTAACTCGCCTCGAGATAATGCTGGTTTAAAAATGTTAGATGCATCCATGGCACCTTCCGCAGCTCCAGCTCCTACTATCGTATGAAGCTCGTCTATAAAGATGATGATATTTTTGGATTTCTTAAGCTCATCCATAACCGCTTTGATTCGCTCTTCAAATTGACCGCGGTACTTAGTACCGGCAACCATTAGTGCAAGATCTAAAGTAACTACTTTTTTATCGATTAAATTTTCTGGAACCATTCCTGATGCAATCTGCTGAGCGAGACCCTCAACAATGGCTGTCTTTCCAACACCTGCTTCTCCGATGAGAACTGGATTATTTTTAGTACGACGACAAAGAACCTGAGTGACTCTACGAATTTCTTTTTCACGGCCGACTACAGGATCCATATCACCCTTCCGAGCGATTTCTGTAAGGTCACGACCAAAAGCTTTCAAGGCGGGAGTTTTCACATCCTTACTTTTCTCCTCACTTTCCCCCCCTCCAACGACCGATGCTTCTTCTTCATCTGTTGAAGAAAAATTTGGATCAAGTTCGGAAAGAATTTCATTACGGCAGCGCTCAACATCAACATCTAATGATTTTAAGACTCTTGCAGCCACACCTTCACCTTCACGAAGAAGCCCTAGAAGAATATGCTCGGTACCCACATAGCTATGGTTGAGCCCCTTAGCTTCCTTGCCAGCAAGTGCTAAAACTTTTTTGACTCGCGGGGTGTAAGGTACATTACCTGAAGGTTTAGCTTCGGGTCCTAGACCGACTTGTTCATCCACTGCCTGCCTGACGGAGTCAAGGTCAAGCCCCATTTTTTGTAATACATTGACGGCCACTCCTTGTCCTAAATTGATAAGACCGAGAAGTAAGTGTTCCGTTCCCACATAGTTGTGATGAAATCGATCGGCTTCCTTTCGAGCCAAAGCAAGTACTTGCTGGGCTCGGGGAGTGAAATTACTCATTGGTTCAGACATAATAATTTATCTACCACCCGATAGCTCTTAAGTCAACTTGCTCCATCTAGGTTAAGCTGAGGTGTTCGGGTGAATTCTTTGCGTAATAACTCAGCACGTAACTGGTCACGATCAGATGGTTCAACTGGTTTTCCGGCAGATAATTGTACATGACCGGGTTGTATTTCAATAAACATACGGTCAGCAAGGGAACGAAAGCGTTCTGGAAGCATATTAAAATCCGTGGCCAAACGAGCAAGGGAAAGTAGGTCCATTGCCTCGGAACTCTGCATAAGATGGCAGGATTTTAATGCACCTACTGCCCGGCTAACTTTATCCACCAGTCGAAGACCATCGTCCTGCATGAGCTTATCTCTAGCGAAATTCTCCTGTCTGACGATATTCTTAAGGGTTTCATTCAGGCGGTCAATGATGGCACCTTCAGATTCACCGAGTGTTTGTTGGTTGGAAATTTGAAATATACTGCCACTTGCATCGGAACCTTCTCCAAATAATCCTCTCACCGCTATTCCAAGCTGATTGACCGCATTGATGACCTTGTCCATATTCTTGGACATAACCAAACCAGGGAGATGCATCATTGCAGATGCGCGTAGACCGGTTCCTAAGTTTGTCGGGCAAGCCGTAAGAAAACCAAGTTCGCAGTCGTATGCATAATTAACTTGAGACTCGATTCCTGAATCCAATTCATCAGCCCGCTTCCACACCTTTTCAAATTCCAACCCTGGTTGCAAAACTTGAATCCTAAGATGATCTTCCTCGTTGATCATCACGCAACAATTGCGATCATTGGAAAGAACGATTCCTGAGCCTTCATCAACTTGCGAAAGCTCGGGGCTAATCAAATGTTTCTCTACCAAAATTTGGCGGTCTAATTCGCTCAAATCATCCACTTCCAAAGATGTACTCTCTTTCAAAGAATCCATTTCAGTCATCGCATCCATACACTTTGAAAGAACTGCCCGTCTTTGCCCTTCCTCCGCTTTACCTGGAAAAGGAAACTCCTTCAGGTTGCGAGCAAGCCGTATCCGAGTACTGAGGGTTACAGGAATACTCTTAGGTTTTTTTTTGGATGAACCGAATTTACTGAGCAAATCGTGAAACATAAAATTTAAATCTGAGCCTCTTTTTCTAAGACTTTTAGTTGATCTCTAAGTTCGGCAGCTTTTTCAAAATCTTCATTTTCGATAGCAGATAGTAGTTGTTTTTTTAATACATCGACTGATTGCTCAAAACGAACTCGGGATTCCGACCCGGATGGGATTTTCCCGAGGTGTTGAGTACCCGCATGCATTCCTTCGAGTAAAGGATCCAAAACTGGGCGAAAGACATGATAACAAGCTTCGCACCCAAGGCGTCCACCCTTTTTAAAATCTTGATGAGTAGTTCCGCAGGATTCACAGACCATTGAACCCGCAGGCACTTCATTGGCGGTATCTGTGCTCTCCATTAAATTTCCAATAGAAAGATTTTCCGGGTTGGTTACACCGTTGGCCTGTGCACAAGTTTCACACAAATCCATTTTGTGCATTTGACCATTAAGAATTTGGGTCAAGTGAACGGTAGCTTGTTTATCGCAATGATGGCACTTCATTTAAAATATTGAATAAGTATAATATAAAATAAGAGAATTATGGGTAAAAGACAACGCATATGGTATACAAAACCTCAGTTTATTGAAACTCACATAGTGAACGGTTCTCATTATAATTTAACTCCATCTTTCCGTACATTTTCTCTAAATTTAGAGATAAATTGTTTCGTATGGCTACCAGGATCACCATTTCCGACCTTCCTGTGATCAACTTCCACGCAAGGAATCACTTCTGCAGCCGTGCCAGTAAGAAAACATTCATCCGCAGTCCACAAGTCATATCTTGTGAGGGCCTGTTCCCGGCAAGGAATGCCTAAATCCTTAGCTATATCCATCACCGCACCTCGGGTAATTCCCCGCAGAGAGCCAGAATCTAAAGGCGGAGTAAATAGAACATCTTTACTTAGTATAAAAACATTATCTCCGGTACACTCAGCAATTTCTCCCTTGTCATTAAGCATGAGGGCTTCCTGAAAGCCCACTTTCTTAGCTTCTATCTTAGCTAGGATGTTATTTAAGTAATTAAGACTCTTAACTGCCGGAGGTAAAGCCGCAGCATTAATTCTACGAGTTGGGACCGAAATAATCTTGAGTCCATTTTCATAAAGTTCTTCTGGGTACAATTGGATGTTATCAGCGATGATAATTACGCTAGGTGGACCACACCCGTCAGGAGTTAGACCCAAATGACCCACACCTCGGGTTACCACCAGACGAACATATCCATTGGATAAATTATTAGCGCGACAGGTTTCACATACCGCATCTGCGAATTGCTGGCGACTGATCGGTAGATCAAGGAGAATTGCTTTAGCGGAATATTCCAGGCGTTCTAAATGTTCATCCAATTTGAAAACACATCCATCGTAGAGACGAATTCCTTCAAAAACACCATCTCCATAAAGCAGACCATGGTCAAAAACTGACACCATGGCCTTTTCCTTATCCACAAGATCTCCGTTTAGATAAATTTTCATGCTTAATTATTTTTCATGAACGAATTTTCTCGACTTGGCGAGTGCCAAGAAAAACTTTTATTCACCTATTCGCAATTAGGCTTTCGACTACGGACGGATCAGCTAATGTGGAGACATCTCCAATTTGATCGGTTTCATCGGTAGCAATCTTACGTAAGATTCTTCGCATAATCTTTCCCGAACGGGTCTTGGGAAGTGATGGAGCCCAGTGAATTACATCCGGAGTCGCAATGGGTCCAATAACTGAACGAACCTGATGCTTGAGTTCTCCTCGCAATTCTTCTGTATATTCGATTCCTGCGTTAAGGGTAACATAGGCGTAAATACCCTCCCCTTTGACTTCATGAGGAAATCCAACGACTGCAGATTCTGCCACATATTTATGTGCAACCAATGCACTTTCGACTTCAGCAGTACCCATTCTGTGTCCGGACACATTGATTACATCGTCAACCCGCCCAGTTATCCAATAGTACCCGTCCTCATCTCTCCGGCAACCATCACCGGTAAAATAATAGCCCTTATATTGATCAAAATAAGTCTCTTCAAATCGTTTGTGATCTCCATAAATAGTCCGCATTTGTCCAGGCCATGAGGCTGCCATCGCTAGAATTCCGCTCACATCATTCCCTTCAATCACTTCTCCGCTTTGTGGTTCAAGAATAACTGGTTTTATACCAAAAAATGGAAAAGTGGCCGAACCTGGCTTTAAGGGCGTAGCTCCTGGGAGTGGTGAAATCAGGATGCCTCCTGTTTCAGTTTGCCACCAGGTATCTACGATCGGACACCTCTCCTTTCCTGCATTTCGGTGGTACCAACGCCAGGCTTCGGGATTGATCGGTTCGCCCACACTTCCAAGAATTCTCAAACTGGGCATGTCATACTTTTCGGGCCATTCTTCGCCGGCTGCCGCAATCGCACGAATGGCCGTAGGTGCCGTATAAAATTGGTTCACTTTCCATTTTTCAATGACTTGCCAATAACGATCAGGATTTGGATAAGTCGGAATACTCTCAAACATCGTGGTAGTCGCACCATTGGCTAGTGGACCGTATACGATGTACGAGTGTCCGGTGATCCATCCGATATCTGCGGCACAAAAATATACATCCTCTTCATGGTAATCAAAAATGTACTTATGAGTTGTGGCTGTGTAGACCATGTAGCCTCCGGAAGTATGCATCACTCCCTTTGGTTGTCCCGTGGAACCTGATGTGTAGAGGACAAAAAGAGGATCTTCTGCATCCATTTCTTCACAGGGACAATCTCTGGATACATCATTCATCGCTTCATCCCACCAAAGATCCCGCCCCTCCTGCATGTCGCAAGTGATTCCAGAATCCTCCCCCACCCGGCGAACCACAATGCAAGTCTCCACAGGCTCTCCCATTTGATCTGATGCACTCTTCATTGCCTGATCTGCATTGGGTTTCATCGGAATTGCTTTGGCTCCGCGAAAAGTTCCATTGGCTGTAATCAAAGTCTTGCAACTTGAATCCACGATCCTGTCGGCCAAGGCCTCAGCAGAAAAACCTCCAAACACAACCGAGTGCACCGCTCCGATCCGGGCACAGGCAAGCATGGCCACCGCTGCTTCCGGAACCATAGGCATATAGATCGATACCCGATCCCCTTTTTGAACACCCCTACTTTTTAAAACATTGGCAAATTTTGATACCTGCTCATGTAATTCACGGTAGGATATAGTCTTATCTTCCCCCGGTTCATTCCCCTCCCATATGATTGCAGTCTTTTCAGCACGAGTCTCGAGATGACGGTCCACGCAGTTATAACAAACATTAGTCCTTGCACCCTTAAACCATTCAATCGAAATAGGCCCATCCCTGCGGTCATAATTATGTCCACAGACTTCATCCCATTTTGAAAACCAATGAAAATCTTCCGCCACACCTGACCAAAATCCCTCCGGATCCTCAATACTTTTTTTATACATTGCATTATATTCATCCATATTTTTCAGATGAGCATTTACTGAAGCGGAAGCAGGGGGCTGAACAAGTTCTTTGGAATCAGTCATAGAAAAGAAGATTGAAGTTATAATTTTAACAAAAATTCAAAGTTAGGAAATTGCCCATCGGTTGTCGATGTGCTTTTCATAAGAGATATTTTATGCTCACCTCTGAATTACAATACGATCTACCGGCAGATCGAATCGCCCAAGCCCCTGCAGAGCGGCGCGACCAATCGCGCTTACTCGTATTTAACAGGAAAACCGAAAATATATCTCATCATTTTTTTCACGAACTACCAGATTTGCTGCCATCCAAACTTTCTATTTTACGAAATGATGTATCTGTCCTTAAAGCTCGCCTCCCTGGGAAGCGCCCAAGTGGCGGAAAAGTTGAATGTCTCCTCCTCCGTCCAGCCAATCCCCCGGAAACTACTTGGCGATGCCTGCTTAAACCTGGTGGTAAAACTGCAAAAACAGGAAAATTTTCCCTAGAAGATCAATACTCCGCTGAAGTCATCGAAAATCTACCTTCCGGAGAATATCTCGTAAAATTTGATCTACCCAAAGACTCCGACCCTCCCGCTCTTGCCCAGCGATTGGGCTCGCTACCCCTTCCCCCTTATGTCCGTCGCCCCGCTGACAGCGCTGACGAGGAACGTTACCAGACTGTCTATGCAAAAAGTGAGAACCGTAGTGCCGTGGCTGCCCCGACCGCCGGCTTACACTTCACTCCGGAAATATTGAAAAAACTGCAAAACGATGGACATACCATTCACGATCTAACCCTCTCCGTGGGTCTGGGCACCTTCCGCCCCATCGAAACCGAAAAGGTGGAAGATCATCCGATGCATGCTGAAGAATATTTCCTTGATCCATCCACTAAATCTGTCCTGCGTGATCCATCTCAAAACCGTCTCGCCATTGGCACCACCTGTGTGCGTACCATTGAGCACTACCTGGCCACTGATGATCCGGAGTTAAAATCTCCCACTCGGGCCGAAGCTCAATTGTTTATCCGTCCTCCCTATTCTTTTTTGGGGGTCGATCATGTACTGACCAATTTTCATCTACCCGGATCCACTCTGCTCTGCCTAGTCGCCGCCTTTATATCACCAGGCAAACCGGATGGGCTACCGATGCTCAAAGAGATTTACGCCGAAGCCATAGCCAAAGACTATCGTTTCTTCTCCTACGGCGATGCGATGCTGATTGTGTAAATAAAAACTTACACTAGCCTGAATCAATGAAATTTCTCTGGATCGCCCTGTTGTTACTTGCCTACTCCCTCAAAGCGAACACTTCTTCCATCTTACCCGCTTCTACTCATCTTGGATCTTCAAATTGGTATGAAAGTTCCTGGCTGGGAGTTTATTTTGAATCATCTAATTCATGGGTTTATCAGACAAATATTGGATGGCTGTACATTCCTTTTTCGAATGCGGAAAATTTTTGGATGTATCATGCTGACCTTAAATGGCTCTGGACTACCTCATCGATTTATCCATGGGTTTATGTAAATGAAATCAAAGCGTGGAGATACTATCTTCCCCAACTTGGCTTCTACCGAGCAGACAGCAAAAAGTGGTCTTCTCAAGCCGAATTGGTTACCGAGTTTAGTCAGAACGATTCCGATACCTACACTTCCGCGTATTATTCGAGTGGTGCAATCACTTCAAATAGCAACATCTCAACTTGGTTCGACCGTTCCCTTGAAATCAATGGTCTCCAGCTTTTTGTGGCCGGTGCCGTAGGTGGACAAATTGCCGTGCCCGATGAATGGGCCAAGAAAATCGCCCAGACTGTGAAATTGCTCACCGATGCAAACGATGCCGAAATTGATATTCCATCACAAGAAAGAATGATCCAAGTCCTTCGGGGTGCTTCCGGCACCTGGCATGAAGGATATCCCGCAGCTCAACGATTAGCCTATGGAGGAGGGAGCGATTATTCTCCCAATCCGCTAACAGATAGCGGGATAGAATCATACAACGGTTACCAAAGCCTGTGGAACTACATGATGAACGACATGATATGGTATCGAAACAGCAGTGATGGGGAGATAAACAATGTGGGAAATTATGATATCGCCGAGGTATTGGAGCATCTGATGCATACAATTCATCTGTATGGTGTGCCGGGAGCAGTGACCGGTTCTCAAAACGCACTTCAATGGGATTACGAATTTCACAGCGGTTGGCGGACGAGCGAACTGTATTATGCCATGAAAGAAGCAGTCGATAACGGTGTCTTCAGCCTCAAGGACTATGGAGATGAGAATATTAATACCCCTGACACCTACAGCGTTGCCTCCAAGGAATATCTCTACCTTCTCAATTTCGGCATGTGGGAGTATGGACAGGAATTTTGGGAAAACGGCACTCTTGCCCCCGAGTGGAATGACAATGCCAGAACCCCCTCCGGCGTTCAGCAAAACAACCCTCTGGGCTACGCCTTATTTAACAGTTATATCAAACCGGTTCTGTCCAAGCCGAGCCTAACCGATCTACGCACTATTTTTCAGGACAATGACGGAGGTACTTCCGGATATGTGAGCGATTAGAGAAAATTCCGACTCATTTTAAATCTTCTTGCTGAAACACATCAGGTTCTTTTCTCCACGGATCAAAATCTTGCCATTGATGGGTACGGGAGATGCGATCACCCGTTCTCCCATATCAAACTCTCCGAGAAACTTAAAACCTTTGGAAATATCTGCGATCTGGATCACCCCGTCCTCACGAGGAGCATAAAGGAAATTTTCCGCCACTGTCGGGGAGGCATAATAACTGGAACTTGCCCGCGGAAAGGCATCCTGCCAATGGCTCTTCCCGGTTTTCGGATCAATACAGTGAATTTCTCCACGGTCCCGTAAAACGAAGATCTTCCCTTGAGCCACCGCTGGGGTTGGCACGAAACATCCGGTATCCGTACGGGACCATAAAAGATTGGTCTCGGTTACATCTCCCTTTCCACCCATGCGAATCCCTTTCAAATGGGTGCCGCGCCCATAGGGAACAATCGCAATATTTCCAGCCACTACCTGAGAACCAACCACCACCCAGTTTTTCTTTTGCTTCGGATTAAATCCGGTCGATACCCAGAGCATTTCTCCATCCTTAGCGGAATGAGCCGATAATCTTTCCGCCCCCCATACCAGGATTGCTTCCTTCCCCTGATGTTTGATCAGGGTGGGGGTGGCATAACTATGATCACACTCCGGCGGAGTTTGATAATTTCTTTCCTTTTTCCAGACCAACTCTCCCGTCCTCGGGTCAAACGCGAGCAACCAGGAATTTCCCTTTCTCATCAGGACCACAACCAAATGCTCACTTGTAAGCATCGGAGAAGTCCCAAAATCCCAATACAGGGTATCCTTCCCATAGCTGGATAGATCTTTCTTCCAGAGAATTTTCCCTGCCATATTCAAACAGGCCAAATTTCCACTCTTGAATAAGGCATATAAGTTCGCTCCATCCGTGACCACCGATGGATTGCTCCCCGATCCATTGAGATGCCTTCCTTTTCTTTCCGGACCAATGGTTGTCTGCCAGACCTGTTCCCCATTCATTGAAAACCCAAGCACCGCATCCTCTCCATCAGCCGGACTGGTCAGAAAAATGGAATTCTCCCAAACGATCGGGGTCGAGCATCCCTTCTCCGGCAGGGGTGATTTCCAAAGTAGATTTTTGTTCTGATTTAATTCAGCCGGATAATCTCCTGATTCCACTGCCCCCGAAGCATCCACTCCCCGCCAGGCAGGCCAATTCTTGGCATATACAACGCCAAAGGATAAAAGAAATAGAAATGTCAGTGAGTTTTTCATAAGTTTTGTATGGTTATAAATTTTTTGGATCAGGGAAGTTCACGGAGACGCATTCCCCGGAAGTCAACCGGTGCCCCCTCCGATTCCATCACCAGATGACCTACGCTCGGTTTGCACTCATACCCGCCCGATACTTCCTCGCCGTTTACCCAGAGACGAACATCTCCATTGATCGCCCGAAAATAATAATGATTCCACTCCCCATGCGAACGGGACAACCGCTTGGTCGGAAAAGATCGGGCACTGGTTGGCTTACCCACTTTCCAGGTATCCCCATTCTCGGTATAGGTCAGTTCCGGGTTCATTGCCTTCATTCCTCCGACACCGACTGGAAAGACATCTCCATGACTGGTGAACCAATTGGATCGTTTCTTTTTATTCTTAAGAAAATTTTCCTCATATCCAAGATCGAGGATTTGAATTTCTATCCCCTGTGGCAACCTTCCACGGGGCAAAGTATCGAGCACTTTTCGTGGGCACCAGATAAAGATCCCCGCATTTCCGGCATATTTATTGTGTCTCCATTCCAAAACCATTTCAAAATTCTTGTATATTTTTACCGATCGCAACCCACCAAAAGGATTACCGGTACAATGCATAGTACCGGGTTCCTCTCCAAATTGAAAAGTATCGGGATCACAATTTACCTGTGCAAAATCCTTTTCCGTCATGGTCGCCCATCCGGAATCTGAAAATCCGTCCACAAAGGCCCCCGGTTTTTCTTTAGCCAAGAGTGGAAAAGAAAAGAGCAATACAAGGACTGGTAATATTCTCATACTTTAAATTGCATAGCAGAGATAATTTCTCCGCAAGCCGGTTTTATGGCTAGAAAGAAATTTTCTTCTTCAGGTAAAAAGGCCTATTGTGAGCGAGAAATACACTCAAAAGATTCTACCTGATTGTCAACCTACGGCTTCCCTGATCTGTTGATTCAATTTCTTAAGCTCCGGCATCTCTACTCCCTTGGCTTCTCCACGACGCAGGGCTTCTCCCCATATCGCATTAATCTCCACCGGTTTCCCATCCAAAAAATCAATCAGACTGGAGGGTTTGTAGGGTCCCATTGGTTCGGTGAGTTCGAACTGACGGTCCAGAAATGAATCCTCGATCTCAATATGATAAGCCTTAGCCCCTGCCTGGACTTCGAGCATGAGATCGCGGGCCCGTTGGGTAAGGATAGGGTCGGCAAGAATCAGATCGGTGGTGATCCCACCACCAGCAATGGCCAGCCCATTGAAAGGGATATTCCAGCAGAGCTTTCGCCAAAGAGCTTCATCCAGAGATTCCGATTCTCTCACCCGTACACCTGCGGATTGAAAAGCCTGGACCATCGCCCTGGCGTCTTTCGAAATAGGCTTACCCAACTCCCCAAACTGAACATATCCGGGAAGCAGGCTCTCGATCACATGAGGAGATGTCCGATTGATACAGGTGTAGCAAAGTCCGGCAAGAATGGTACGGTTGTGCCCAAAGCCATCCGCCAGGTTTCCCGCATTGCCCATGCCGTTCTGCAAAGTGAGAAAGCGGGTATGATTGCCAACCAGCGGCCGGATCAAATCGGGCAGAGTGGAGTTGGCTGTTGCTTTGCTCGCGACGATGACCCAATCGCAAACCCCGATCGATTCGGTGCTAGAATAGGCATGCAGTCCATCCACTGGTTCGCGTCGGTCACCTTCGCCGTGATGGACCAGCCAGAGCCCATTTTCCTGAACGGAATCGTAGGAACTGCGAAAATGAAAATGTACATCCTGCCCGGACAGGGCAAGCAGGCCTCCGTAGTACCCGCCGACTGCACCGGGGCCAACCAATCCAATTTTGCCAATCGTCTGGCTTTTCATTCAACTAGCGGCGAAGTGGGGCAACCAATGTATTGACCGCATCTTCCGCGAGATCGGGATAATCGAGCGTGTAGTGAAGACCGCGGCTTTCCTGCCGTTTGAGGGCAGAGCGCACGATCAGTTCCGCCACGCAAACCAGATTACGAACCTCGAGCAGGGAAAGATCGACCTTGGCATTCCAATAGTACTCATTGATCTCTCGCTCCAAATTACGCAGTCTAGCGCGGGCTCGTTCCAGACGTTTGGTCGAGCGCACAATGCCCACATAATCCCACATCGTACGTTTTAATTCATCCAGGTTATGAGAGAGAACCACCCGTTCATCCGAGGCCGGAACATCCCCGTCCACCCATTCAGGCAGGGAAACTTTGGTTTTTTTTCGGGATTGCAGAAAGGCACAGACCGCTTCCGCCCCGCGATTAGCCATGACCACGGCTTCGAGCAAAGAATTACTGGCCAAACGGTTAGCTCCGTGGAGACCGGTGCAGGCAACTTCCCCACAGGCATACAGGCCTTTGAGCTTGGTGGAACAGTCAAGCTCGGTGGGTATGCCCCCACAGGAATAATGAGCAGCTGGAACAACCGGAATAGGCTGCTTGACTGCATCCACTCCCCGTTTTAGGCAGTTCTCGTAAACATTGGGGAAACGGTCAGGGAAATCTCCTTTCATATTTGGGGTATCAAGACGGACATAGGGAGAACCTGAACGCTTCATTTCCCGGTCGATCGCCCGAGCAACAATATCCCGTGGAGCTAAGTCCGCCAAAGGGTGATATTTTTTAAGGAAAGGTTTCCCCTTGGAATCAATCAATTTAACTCCTTCCCCACGAACCGCTTCGGTAATAAGAAACCGGTCCTCATCGGTGGAGTGGAGAGTGGTGGGATGAAACTGCATGAATTCCAAATTCATCGCCGAAAGGCCGGCCCGGGAAGCCATGGCCACCCCATCGCCCGTGGCAATGGATGGGTTCGTGGTGTAAAGATAAGTCTGTCCAGCTCCTCCGGTAGCAAGTAGAACAACGGGGGCGGATACGGTGATCACACGATCCCGGTTGGCATCGAAAAAATAAATCCCGAGAATACGGTCATCATTTCCTTCTACTTTGACTCCGAGTTTACGGGCTTTCTTGGCAGTAACGAGATCGATGGCGAAGTAATGTTCAAATAAGGTCACCCCCTGGTCAGCGATGTTGGATAGTAAGGCTTCCTCGATTGCCTTACCAGTGACATCCTTCACATGAAGTACTCGGCGTTTACTGTGTCCACCCTCTTTACCTAAAGATATTCTGCCATCATTTAGACTGGAAAAGGAAACTCCCATTTCTATAAGGTCCTGGATTCGGGCAGGTCCATCCCGTAAAATCTCTCTTACAATTTCCGGATCACACAGGCCATCGCCTGCTTCGATCGTGTCTTCGACATGTTTATCCAAATCATCACCGGGTGAAGTAACCGCAGCAATACCTCCCTGAGCGTAATTGGTGTTGGATTCAGCTTTATCTTTTTTTGTAAAAATCGCTACTCGATAGCCTGCTTCAGCTACTTTTAGGGCAAAACTGAGCCCGGCAATTCCGCTTCCCACAATGACCATGTCATACTCGGCTTTGACCTGTTCGCTCATCCTAATAACATATTATCAATTAAACGGATTTTGTCGACCCAAGCTGCAATAATCAATATCGAGCGACCCATCTCAATCTCACTCTCGGGCTTCATGGTCTCTCGATCAACTATATCTGCGTAGTTCACTTTTAAAGAATGCCCAGTTTGTAAGATAGAGATAAGTTCAGATTTTACGGGACCTACATCCCTAATGCCATGTTCATTCACCAAAGCTCTACCTGCCTCCAAAGCCTGGTACAATAGAAGGGCATCCTTACGATGCTCAGCTTTAATATATGAATTCCGGGAACTCTTCGCAAGACCGTCCGCTTCCCGCACCGTAGGACCAACAATTACCTCGATCGGAAAATGAAGATCACGGATCATCCGCTTAAGGACAACTAATTGCTGAGCATCCTTCTGCCCAAGTGCCACAAACGTGGGACGGCAAAGATTGAACAGCTTGGCACAGATAGTGGTGACCCCCTTGAAATGAGTGGGTCGGGCGTGGCCACACAATCCATCACTTACCATCTCTTCCGAAACATAAGTACTGGCAAATTTTGGGTAAATTTCTTCATTACTGGGCGAAAAGACATAATCTACTTTATGTTTCCGACAAAGTGAAAGATCCCGCTCCATATCACGGGGATATTTCCCCAGGTCTTCCCCT
>Ga0233432_10000026_pt1 | contig 113897 bp, 106 predicted proteins | sample SI_122_August201_6_FD_179870 | JGI IMG/M metagenome (GOLD analysis project Ga0233432, IMG submission 179870) | Seawater microbial communities from Saanich Inlet, British Columbia, Canada - SI_122_August2016_10_MG | ecosystem: Environmental > Aquatic > Marine > Inlet | place: Canada: British... | reverse complement strand
GATTTAAGGGGTCCATTTTTATCAAATACAACGCAAGATCCTACTGTAGCCTCACCACTACTATGGCTTATATCAAAGCACTCAAGTCGAGCGGGAAGCTCCTCTAAGCTTAAAGCACCCTTTAGTGATTCAAATTTTTGAAGTAGATTTTGTTTAGATGCAATTAAGCTTTTTAGGTTTTGAGTGGCTGTTTTTTCTGCTAATTTGACCCACTTAGCTCTGATAGACCTTACCCCGGACTTAATGTCAACTTTGTATCCAGCTAAAGCTGATATTGCAGAAGAAAGTAGCTCATGGCTATCCAGGGCCATGCCGACAATGATCTCTTTCGGAAAATCACTTTTACTACCATCACGTAAATAATATTGTGGAATAAAATCCTCTAAAATTTCTAGTGGCGAGGATGCCAGTGGGACACGGGGATAAAATGTTCGGCTTCCCATCATTCTTCCTTGACGGATATATAGTATATGAACGCAACCCTGTGCAGGGCCATGTGCTGTAGCTACAACATCAATATTTCCATTACCTGATTCCACGATTTGCTCAGCCTGAATTTTTCTTAATGCAGTAATTTGGTCTCTTAAAAGAGCTGCATTCTCAAAGTTAAGGTTTTTTGAGGATAAATCCATTTCTTCTTCAAATTTTTTAATGAGATTGTCACTTTTTCCGTCAAGGAACATTTTCGTATACCCAACGTCTTTTTGATAATCTGCTGGAGATATAAGATCAACACATGGTGCGGTACACCTATTTATTTGATACTGCAAACAAGGTCGAGATCGATTTTTGAAAAAAGTATCTTCGCATTGCCTAACTTTAAATGTTTTTTGTAGGAAGGTCATGCTCTCACGAACCGCATGAATATTTGGGAACGGCCCGAAATAACTACCTTTTTTCCTCTTTGGTCCACGATGAAAAGAGAGCTGTGGGTACTGATCTTTGTCTGACAAAAATATATGGGGATAGGACTTATCATCTCTTAATAAAATATTGTATGGAGGCAGATTTTGCTTAATGAGATTTTGTTCGAGCAATAGCGCTTCAATTTCAGTTTCAGTCACTGTCACATCAATAGAAATGATGCGATTAACTAATGCTTGGGTTTTTGGCGGTAATTTCGATTTAGAAAAATAGCTAGCCACTCGCTTGCGTAGGTTTTTTGCCTTTCCGATATACAGGATCGATTCATTTTCACCGAGCATCTGATAAATACCTGGTCTTTGGGTAAGACCTTTGAGAAAAGACTTCGAATCAAACGCTGGAGTAGTAATTGACATAACTATCGATATATCCTCGGCTCAATTTCTAACTGAATACTAAATTTTTCAAAAATAGAGGTCTGAATTTCATGCGCTAAGGACAAAATATCCTCAGCACTCCCTCCTAAATTAACCAATACTAAAGCTTGCCTATGATCTACACCGACACCATCTTTTTCATAGCCCTTCCATCCAGCTTTTTCAATCAAATATCCTGCACTAATTTTCATATTTTCATCACAGAAATTATAACTAACTATATCTGGATAGAGCTTTCTCAAACTCAATAAATTTTCTGATGTAACAATTGGATTTTTGAAGAAACTCCCTATATTTGGTATTTTTAATGGGTCAGGGAGCTTTGATCGACGAATAGAACAAACAATATCAGAAATCATTTTTGGCGTTAAACACTCCTCAAAACTCTGCCCATGTTTCATCTGTAACTGTGTATGAAGCCTCATTAGGGAATTTTTTAATGCAGGGTATTCAATAGATATATTTGGCTTTAATGAAAGACGAAGATTAACCGATACGATGATATATTTATCTTGGCCTGCCCTCTTGAACAAGCTATCTCTATAACCAAATTGGCAATCTTCAATACTCATTTTTTTGTATTGCCCTGTAGTTTTATCAACTACCTCTAAAGAATCAAATCTATCACTCAGCTCTATTCCATATGCTCCAATATTTTGAATAGGTGCTGCTCCCACTGATCCTGGGATTAATGAAAGATTTTCAAGGCCAAACCAGCCCATCTTTAGTGTCTTTAAAACGAGCTGGTGCCAGTCTTCGCCAGCACCAACACTTACTACCAAATTTTCTTCATTTTGAGAAAAAAGCTCAATGCCCATGATCGCTATATGCACTACAAGACCTTGCATATCGGCAGCAATCAAAACATTGCTACCTTTTCCTAACACAATTATTGGTAGATTCTTTTCCTGAGCCCAAGTTAATGCTTCAGAAAGTTCATTTTTGGATGATACGGAGCAAAAGTACTCAGCTGTAGACTCAAAGTTTAATGTATTAAGCTTTTTAAGTGACACATTTTTTTCGACGCTTAGCATTTGCTTTCTTACCTGATTAAATGCCGAAATAAACCATCAACAGCGTCTTCGATGAGAGATAGAACACCCTCGAAACCTCCCTCTCCTCCGATATATGGATCTGGAACCTCATTTTTATCAGTTGACCCATAGTCAAGAAACAGCTGTAAAGATCCTGAAAAATCCAAAGGAGCCATAGCCTTTAAATCGATTAGATTTTGTTTATCCATGGCCAGTATATAGTCAAAATCATAAAAATCGGCGAATGATACTTGGCGAGCCTTCAGGTTTGAAAGATCATAATTATGACGAAGAGCAATTTTTTGTGCCCGTAAGTCTGGCGGTCGCCCGATGTGCCAATCGCCTGTGCCAGCTGAATCTACAATAATCTTATGTTGGAGGTTTTCATCTAATATTTTTTTTTCTAAAATTGCATGTGCTGTGGGTGATCGACATATATTGCCAAGACAAACAAACAAAATTTTTGATTTATTTTTCAATTATTTAAGCCTATAAATTGGTTGTTAAAAGTTTAATGACATCCTCTAAATCTTCTTTCGTATCAACTCCCCTAGGCACCTCTATAACTGCTTTATCTACATGTATTCTCTCGCCGTACCACATAAATCGTAATTGCTCTAAAAGCTCTTTTCTTTCAAGGGGGGCAATAGGCCATGATACAAATTGATTGAGCGTTGATATTCGATAGGCATATATACCTATGTGACGCATAGGCAAATCCGTAACAGATATCCTATTTACTTTGTTATCTATAATATTTTCTCGGGGCCAAGGAACTGGGGCACGACTAAATAATAAAGCTAATCCAGCATTATCAATAACTACTTTCACCACATTTTTATCGATAAAGTCCTCATAGTTATCTATAGGCTCAAAAAGAGTAGCTACACCAACAGAATCTCTGGCTGCTAAATTAGAAGCTACTTGATTTATTGCCTCTGGGGGGATCAGTGGTTCGTCCCCCTGCACATTAACAACTATATGCTTTGGAGGTAAATCTAAAAGTTTTGCTACCTCTTGTAGCCTATCTGTTCCAGATTGATGATGACTTGAGGTCATACATGCTTGTCCACCGAAAAGGATGACCTCATCAAATATTTTTTTACTGTCTGTTGCAACGATTACTCTATCGGCATGACTTTTCTTGGATTGAGCGTATACACGTTCAATCATTGTCATACCACTAATTTTCATCAAAGGTTTTCCGGGTAGTCTTGACGAATCAAAACGAGCAGGAATAATAACTGTAAAACTCATATTGCCTCACACTTTTTTGCTAATAGTATAATATTTAAAGGATTGCCATGTTTATCATTTTTAAAATATCGGGGCAGCTAAATATTTACACGTTTCACCTTCTCTAGAAGATCCTTTAAAAAAATAGGGTCAGCTGTAGCCTCTATATGGAGGACCCAAATTTTATCATTATTAATAGCTTTACACTTTACTGCGTCTTTAGCCGTAATAATTACTGGGAGATCGTCATCGAAAAAAAGCTCATCGCCATCAAAATAATAGTGATCTTGCAAACTTTGCAAAATAGGCTCGAACCCCAAACTGACTAAAGTATGAGCAAATCTTTGTGGGTCTCCAATCCCAGCAACTGCATGTATCTGTTCACCATATTTCCAGCCTTTAATACATTCAGCTAGCAAACCATTTGATGAAAATTCATTGGTTATCAAATGAACTTCACCCGAAACTAAATTTGTTAATCTTACTGGTTTAATGGTGAAGTGTGATTCAGCTTCAAAAAAAAATTCATCTTGTTTGATTGATTTTTCCATTGAGCTACTGCTATTGTAATTAGTAACGATGAAATCAACTTCTTTTAATCTTCCCACTGGCTCCCTAAGAGGGCCAGCAGGCAAAAGCAAGCCATTACCAAATTTTTTATTGCCGCTGACTACAGCAATCTCTATATCTCTGGGTAACTTATAATGCTGAAGGCCATCGTCACTTAAAATCAAGTCACAATCAGTTTTTTCAAGTAAATAATTTGCTGCTCGATGACGATTAGGGTCAACAGTGACGGGACAAATATCTGCTAATAACAGAGGCTCATCCCCAACGTCTAAAGCTTGGGACTTTTTATTCAAAAGTATAGGATAAATAGATGAATTTCCCTTATATCCACGGCTAACAATACCAGGCTTATACCCAGCATCTTTTAAGTAACGAGCTATTGCTATCACCAGAGGAGTCTTTCCAGTGCCGCCAATATTTATATTACCAATTACAATAACAGGAACTTTAAGTGAAGAACTGGGATTAATTTTTGTTTGAAAAATTCGACGGATAACGAGTAAGATAAAAAAGATCCATGATAAAGGAGCCAAAAGCACTACCCACCATGTTCGGCGATAAAAAATATCTTCAAAAAACTGAGATGAACTCTTCAATTGCAATCTTTAGTTGTTAGAGTCACTTTTTTCCTCTACCACAATTTTGTTATGAAGTTTTGCGTAATGCTTATTTAGTTTTAATAACTCTTTATGTGTCCCTTGTTCAACGATTTTACCTTTACTCATCATCAAAATTCTATCAGCTTTTTCTATTGTAGTGAGTCGATGAGCTATCACGAAGGTCGTTCGCCCCCTCATAACAGCCTCTAAAGCTTCTTGTATATATCGTTCTGTCTGGGTGTCAAGGGCTGAAGTAGCTTCATCAAGAATTAAAATAGGAGCATCTTTTAGGATAGCTCTTGCGATAGCTAGACGTTGTCGCTGACCTCCAGACAATTTTATACCCTGATCTCCAATAATAGTATCGAAACCATTAGGTAGTTGTTCAATAAATTCTAAAGCATTGGCGGCACTGGCTGCCGCCCTTACTTCATTTTTTGTTTTATTAGCCAATGTACCGTAGGCAATATTATTATAAATAGAATCATTAAAAAGACTTATTTTTTGAGATACGAGAGCTATATGACTACGCAAGTTTTCAAGTTTGTAGCTTTTTAATTCTTTACCATCCAAATTGATCATCCCATCATTTATCTCATAAAAGCGCGGAATCATACTTATCAATGTACTTTTACCACTACCAGAACGGCCAACCAATGCTACAGTTTCCCCAGCTTGTACATTAAACGTAACGCCATTGAGTACATTTTTTTCATTTACATCATACGTAAAGTTGACTTTTGAGAATTCAAAACGCCCATCGACTTTTTTCTTTTCGATGACACCTTCATCCACTTCTTCATTGTTATCTAGGGTTAAAAATAATGTTCCGGCTGCTGCAATACCTTGTTGAATTTTACTGTTAATGCCTGATAGAGCCCTCACAGGCTTTGCAAGTAACGCTGCTGATGCAAGAAACTTTACGAAATCACCACCACTCATTTTTGACAGAACATTAGGATCAAGCACCAGCCACATCAAGAATGAAAGAGCAGATGCTACTAGTAGCTGAATTACTGGGGTGCTAATTGACTCAGTTATAGATAACTTCATTTGTTGTTTTCTGCTATTTTTACTAGCATCTTTCATACGTTGGCGTTCAAAATACTTTGCTCCATATAAATGCATATCTCTGTAACCGCCAACAAGCTCCTGAGTTACCTGGGTTACATCACCCATAGACGACTGTATTCGTAATGCAAGCTTTCTAAAGCGCTTACTTACCGCTAAAACAACTAGTCCAATGATAGGTAGAATGGTTAAAAAAATTAGCGCTAATTTCCAATTTAAATAAAATAAATAACTAATTAGGCCAATAACCAAAGCACCTTCACGTATCATTACTTTGAGAGAATTTGTTGCAGCCTGTGTAACTTGGGACACTATAAAAGTTGTTCGAGCAACTAAATGCCCGCTCATACTTGAATCAAAGTAACTTGCAGGTAGTGATGTATATTTATTAAAAACAGCTACACGGAGATTATGTACAAGAATTTGTGACACATAGGTCATACAATAGCCCCCAACAAAAAAAGATAGCCCTCTAACTAACGCTATCATTAACATTATCAGTGGAACCATCCAGCGGGTATCTAGAATATCACCGCCATCCGATGATAGTGTATTTACTATATATACAGTTAGACCGCTCCCTTGTTCATCCATCTTGCCTGCAGTTGCAGAATCAGCTGTCATACCGCTAATAGCGTTTACTGTGTAGCCAAATAAATCAATGAATGCAATTTCCATTGAAGAAAAAATAATCAACCCCAATATACTTAGAAAGAAAATACCTAGGTACCTTTTCACATAAGATAGTAATCTCATGTAAATTTTTAGGTTCGATATCTCTGGATAATTGGAGTCTGGGTTTGTATCTGACACAGTTTTTTCCTAAATTTATTTTATTAGCTCGGTTTAAAAAAAGAAAACATCAAAAGCCTTTTCATACATACTAATGATAAATGAATATTGTTCAAAGGCTAAAATACATTTGGACTAAGTTATAGATCAACTTTTTTCTGTTGAAAGTAATATATTTTTCTTAACTCTTGATTTCAAAAAAACACATTATAGAATATAATTGTAACAATTAAGCGAAGAGGCAATATAATAATGGCTATAAAACAAGAAGTTCTAACTAATACACTCAACCCAGAAGCAGTTAAGGTTCTGCGAAATACCTACACACTGTTATCGATCACTTTGTTATTCAGTGCCATCATGTGTGGTGTGGCGATGGCTGTAAATGCACCTTTTATGGGTTTGTGGATGTTGATTCCATATATCGGCTGCTTATGGATGGTTGAAAAAAATAAAAATCGCCCAGCTGGATTATTTTGGGTTTTCGCTCTAACTGGTTGGATGGGCTTTACTCTTGGTCCTATGATTTCTTTTTATTTAGCTAGCTCTGGTTCTCAAATTATATTAACAGCTTTAGGTGGTACAGCTTTAATTTTCTTTGCATGTTCATCTTATGTCTTGATTACAAAAAAAGAATTATCCTTTATGAGCGGATTTCTTATGACGGGGCTCATTATTGCTTTTATAGCTGCAATAGCTAATGTTTTCCTCCAGATCCAAGGGCTAGCTTTAGCGCTATCTTGTATATTCCTTTTGATTTCATCGGGTATAATTATGTGGCAAACAAGCGCTATTATTCATGGTGGTGAACGTAACTATATTTCTGCTACAGTGACACTCTATGTGATGCTTTATAACATATTCACAAGTCTCTTACATTTGCTTAGCGCAGCGCGAGATTAACCTGATCTGGGATAAAAAATAGAAAAAAAGATAAACTATCTAGAGAAACTCGCTGATTGGTCTGAAAAAAACGCCGAAAGACTTTCTGCTGCTGAAAACTTATTGCTTACACCAGAACATGTTGAGATTCTTATTTTGGCTAGAGAATTTTATGCTGAATATGGATTCTCCCCGTCAATGCGCCCGTTAATTAAAACTATTGGTATAAATTTGAGTATAGATAAAGCTCACAGTATATATTTGATGAAATTGTTTCCCCAAAGTCCAGCCAAGATTGTTGCGAAACTTGCTGGTCTTCCGAAACCAAAGAATTGTTTGTAATACGTAATATTTAAATTAGCTAATGAAGGTTTTTTTATGTCAAGTAGCAATAAAAAACTGTCGAAGGAAAGCTGTGAAGCTTGTTCTGCTGATGCTGTTCGGCTAACAGCTGTAGAAGAAAACTCATTACTACAGGATCTGCCACTGTGGGATATAAATACCCAACAAGGTATACACCAGATCTCAAGAGTATATGCCTTTGATGATTTTCAGCAGGCGTTAAAATTTGCTAATCAAGTTGGTGAGATAGCAGAGTCAGTTGGGCACCATCCAGCAATACTAGTAGAATGGGGTAAAGTAAAGGTAACTTGGTGGAGTCATGAAATAGCAGGACTTCATAAAAATGATTTTATTATGGCATCAAGAACTGATGATATTTTTGAAAGATGAATATCAGCTTTGTTATCAACCTTAGCGCAACAATATAATAACTCATAAAATTCATAGATCACTATAATTCAAGTTATTTGATATTTTTTATCATTCCGGGAAAATAATGCGTGCATCAAATAAATCCAGTTGAATATGATTATCTGCTTCATTTAAAAATAAATAACCTAAAAAAGGTTTTTTCTCATATCCCGCTACCAACATTTGAAGTGTATAAATCAAAGCCTCTTAATTTCAGAATGAGAGCTGAATTTCGCATTTGGCATGAAGATGGTGAAGTTTTTTATGCAATGAACAATCCTGATAAAAAAACCCCCTATATAATCAACGAATTTCCTATAGGCTCGAAGAAAATTAATGAGCTCATGGCTCCTTTGCTTCTGGAGATCAACAAAAACTATATATTAAAAAATAAATTATTTTCTGCAGAATTTTTAACGACACTTACTGATGATGTAGTTGTTACCCTCATTTATCACAAACCTGTTGATGAAGATTGGAAAAAAGAAGCTACTAACCTTCATACAAAATTTATGATAAATATCATAGGGCGAAGCCGAAAGAAAAAATTAATAATTGGTCATGACTATGTTGTAGAAAAATTACGTGTAGATGGAATTGATTACTACTATAAGCAAATAGAGAATGGGTTTACACAGCCCAATGCAAGAATAAACCAAGCAATGCTTGGCTGGACGCTTCGTCAAACACAAAAATGCGGGGGCGATCTACTAGAGCTTTATTGCGGTAATGGAAATTTTACTTGCGTACTATCGAAAAACTTTAAAAAAGTTTTAGCTACAGAAGTATCAAAAGCATCAGTTAAGGCTGCGTATTTTAATTTAGAGAAAAATAATATTGGAAATGTCAAGATTTGCAGAATGTCCAGTGAGGAGATTACAAGCGCTCTAAATAGAGTTAGAAAGTTTCGTAGGCTAAAAAATATTGACCTAAATAGCTATAAACTGAATACAATTTTTGTAGATCCGCCTCGTGCAGGTTTAGATGAAAAAACACTAAATTTATTAAAGAAATTTAAAAATATTCTTTATATTTCATGCAATCCTAAGACTTTACAAGAAAATATACAGGAAATTAGCACTACACACTCTATAAAAAGCTTTGCAGTCTTTGATCAATTTCCTTATACAGACCATTTGGAGTGTGGAGTATTACTTCAGTTAAAAAATTTATAAAATTATAAATATCAACACTTTATAAAAATATTACCCTGATTAATAAGCAGTAAAAAGTTTTTCTAATACAAAAAATTTAATGTCACGCGCGCACCAAAAGTTGTTTTTTTTGTCCTTAGTAGTTTTTACTGTATTTAAGGTTATAATGAAAAAGCAGGTTTCTGCATAAAATTCAATTAAGAAAATAAAAGAGAATACTATGAGCAAAGGTACAGTGAAGTGGTTTAATGCTGACAAAGGTTTTGGTTTTATAACTCCAGAAGATGGTGGAAAAGACCTTTTTGTACATCATTCAGAAATAAAAAACGGTGGTGGTTACGCTACCTTAAATGACGGTCAGGCAGTTTCATTTGAAGTTGGTCAAGGCCAAAAAGGACCGTGCGCAAATAACGTAGTTCCTGAATAATATATTCAAAAATGAGCACACAAAGGCGGCGGGTTGAATAATAACCAGTCGCCTTTTTTATTAAGTAAGTAAACCCATTATCCTCTCTATCTATATTTGGATCCCCAATAAATCTAATTGTAGTTTTTTTACAAAAACTTTAATTTTTCTATGATTTTCTATATAATTAATGCGATAAGTTACATGTAAAACGTCATCTTCAATTATATCGATGCATATTAATTCTGTAGATATTTATCAGCGGCCTGAGGAGTAACCTGTGAACAACAAAATTTCAAAAATAATTTATACTAAAACTGATGAGGCTCCAGCTTTAGCAACATATTCTCTCTTGCCTATAGTCAATGCGTTTACTAAAGCTGCGAGTGTTGTTGTCGAAACATCTGATCTCTCTTTAGCCTCTAGAATAATATCTACATTTTCAGAAAAACTACCAAAAGAAAAACAAGAAAATAATGCCCTGGAGGAACTTAGTCTCCTGACGCAAGACCCTCACGCTAATATCATTAAATTACCTAATATAAGCGCATCTATTCCGCAGCTTCAAGAGGCAATCTCTGAACTTCAGTCTCAAGGTTACGATATACCAGATTATCCTGAAGCAGCTAAAGATCCAGAAACAAAAACTATAAAAGATAAATATGCAAAAGTTCTTGGAAGTGCTGTAAATCCAGTACTCCGTGAAGGCAATTCAGACCGAAGAGCTCCTAGTGCTGTGAAACAATTTGCACGTAAAAATCCACACACTATGGGTAAATGGAGTCAGTCTTCAAGAACACATGTTGCACATATGAGAAGTGGAGATTTTTATAGTAGCGATAAAGCTACAATATTAAAAAAATCCGGTCCTGTTAATATTCAGCATGTTGACGCTAAAGGAAAGATTACGATATTGAAAGAGAATATTATCACTGATAGTGAAGACTTAATAAGTATTATGTTTATGAGCGTTAAAGCGCTTCGGAAATTTCTGGATGAAGAGATGGAGGGTGCTAGAAAAGCAGATCTATTATTTTCATTACATCTTAAAGCAACAATGATGAAGGTATCAGATCCTATTATTTTTGGCCATGCCGTTACTGTCTATTATAAGGAGGCTTTCCAAAAATATAAATCAATTCTTGCTGAATTGGGGGTTAACCCAAATGATGGAATAGGAAGTGTTTTAAAGAAAGTTGATCAGCTCCCCTACTCTATGAGGGTTGAGGTTGAGACAGAATTTCGAAAATGTTACGAAATTCGACCAGAAATGGCTATGGTTGATTCCGATAAAGGTATTACTAATTTACATGTTCCTAGTGATGTGATTGTTGACGCATCTATGCCAGCGATGATACGTAGTGGCGGTAAAATGTGGAATGCGCATGGCAAATTAAGGGATGTAAAAGCAGTTATTCCAGACACCAGTTATGCAACTATATATCAAGAGGTAATTAACTTTTGTAAGCATCATGATGCATTTGACCCAACAACAATGGGAACAGTATCTAACGTGGGTCTTATGGCAAAAAAAGCAGAGGAATATGGCTCACATGATAGAACATTTACTGTGCCATCAGACGGGAAAATGCAGGTAATTGACCAGCATGGTGAGATTTTGCTTGAACATGAAAATGTCCAAAAAGGTGATATATGGCGCATGTGTCAAGTGAAAGACGAGCCTATTCAGGACTGGGTAAAATTGGCTGTTAACCGAGCCCAAGCAAGTGGTACACCAGCAATCTTCTGGTTAGATGATAAACGTGGTCATGATGCACACATGACTCATAAAGTAGAAAGATATCTTCAAGACCATGACACAAAGGATGTGCGTATTGAAATCATGACTCCTGAGAGAGCTATTCGTTTAACTATGGAGAGAATGAAGAACGGCAAAGATACTATTTCTGTTACAGGAAACGTATTAAGGGATTATCTAACCGATCTATTTCCAATATTAGAGCTAGGAACGAGTGCGAAAATGCTATCAATAGTACCTCTTATGGCTGGAGGAGGTCTTTATGAAACAGGTGCTGGAGGCTCTGCACCAAAACATGTGCAACAGTTTATAGAGGAAGGTCACCTCAGATGGGATTCGCTAGGAGAATTTCTTGCTTTAGCAGTTTCACTGGAAGATATTGCTGCAAAAACTGATAACCCTAAAGCAAAAATACTTGCTAACTCATTAGATAAAGCAACATGCCGGCTCCTAGAAGAAGGAAAATCACCATCAAGAAAAGTGAGAGAACTTGATAATAGGGGTAGTCATTTTTATTTAGCTTTATATTGGGCTGATGAAATCGCAAAACAGGTTGAATGCACTCAACTCCAAGGAATTTTTAAGGGATTGTCAAAAAAACTTCGTGACAACGAAAAAACAATCACAGATGAGCTTATATCTTGCCAAGGAGATAAAGTTGATATCGGCGGCTATTATCGACCTAATGCCGAAATAGTTGAAAAAGCTATGAGGCCAAGCAAAACGCTTAACTCTCTACTAAATAGCGTTGAATAACAAGTTGGTTTTTTTCTATTGTCAAAAAGTAGATACTGAAAGCTAGAATAAGAAAAGAGGAAGTTCTATTAAAATCGATGATTAGTAAATTTTATTTATCAACTTTTGTATTAATCTCAATCTTCATGGTTGGTTCATGCCCTGCCTACTCAGAAAAAATTGCATTGGATTCAATGTCAATAGCAAAAGATATCGATAATATATACGTTCATAAACTATCAAGTGATAAGAATTCTACTGATTTTTTGATTGTAATTAAAAAATCAGTTCCTCTGCATATGCATGCCAATCATACTGAAACTATTTATGTTTTAGACGGAGAAGGCGAGTTTCAGGAAAATAATGAGCGATATATGATCAAACAAGGGGATTATTTGCGCATAAAAAAAGGCACCCCTCACGCAGTAAAAGTCACATCTATTAATCCCTTAAAAGTGTTATCAGTGCAAGCTCCTGAATTTTTTGGTAAAGATCGAATATTTCTTCCTGAAAAAGAATGAATATGATGAAAGCATGCATTCCAATCTACTCCCCCCTCCAAATATTTTTTGGATCCATTTTTTTTGGGCCCCTCGCAATGCTTTACTTTCTTTGGAAGAATTTTCAGAATATGCAACTTTTTACTGAAGCTGGGAAAGTGATGTTTTATGGATCTATTTTTGTAGTTGTTTTGGCAACATGCCTAAAATTATCGCCTAGTAGTATGTCTTCACTTATCATTGGTTTAATTGTCCCATTTTTCTATTCTTTGGCTGCACTACAAATTTCAACATCAATGCAGGCGACCAAAAAAGATATAAAGGCTAACACAAATTGGTGTATGCAATCTTTGTGGAATATCATAATTTTTGGCTCACTTTTTTACGTACCATGGGGGTTCGTTATGCTTGGGGTAATTTCATAACGTAGCCTGATATTAATAATTCACTAATTTATATAAAATATTGGAGGAAAAAGTGACTGCCTATTTGATTGGAGAGGTCGTTATTACTGATGAGTCTTGGGTATCTAGCTATGCAATAAATGTCCATGAAATTGTACATAAGCATGGCGGTAAGTATTTATCGAGAAGCGGAAATATTAAGCAAGTTGAAGGTAAACCGACCGATGCTTCACTGATAGCGATAGTTGAGTTTCCGAACTTAGATGCAGCTCAAGCATTTATTGACGATCCAGACTACCAAGAATTCAGAAAATTAAGGATGAACGGAAGCAACAGCACCGTCCACATAATTGATAGTAGTGATGCTGCTGGGACTATTCCATACCTTAAATGATAATTCTATAGTTTGAAAAAACTGCTTAAGCGCTAATAGTTTTTTAAATCATCATCGCTTATCGGGTTTATTAGTTACATTAACCATCAATAAATTTAGAAGGAATTTCTTCTACAACATCTTTAAATGGATATTTTTTCTCTGGCTGTATTTTCCCAGAGTGTATATCAAGAATTCTTTGGGCAGAGCTTTTAATTAAATGATGAAAACCTTCCTCTATTTTTTTTCTTTCGACTTCAAAAAAAGCCTGCTCTTCTCTCGTAAGTTTAGCCCAATTTTCCAGAATTGGAATATGAGCTGTTGCCTCAGTTAATTCTGAAAAAACTTCATATGCAATATCGTCACTGAGAGTATCCTCTAATAGACTGGAGAGTTTATTTATCCTTATCGCACCCTCAGTCAGGCTTACCTGATTCTGAAGGATCGCAGATGCAATCACCCGAATACTTTCCTTAAATTCGGTCTGACGCTTAATTAAGTGTTTTGAAAGAATATCAGCATGATTTTTTCTTTGTAGATTTTGCCTGCGAACTCTCAGGTGAAGAACAAAAGCATATGAACCCAACATACAGATTATTGATACTGACATAATAATATATTCTATATATGTTATTGAGTTCATTATTTAGTATTTACCACAATTGATAATTCAACTAAGTTAAATTGTATATTTCACTCTATTTTTTGTCATCCAAGTCATGCTTTAGAGACAGGTGTTCCTTATTTTTATCTTGATCAATCCAAGCTTGTGAAATATTGCGCTTTGTATTTGGGCCTAATTTTTTAATAGCATCAAATCTGTTCATAAGGTTGCCTTTACCAGTTTTCATTCGCTTTTTTGCCATCTCAAATGCATTCTGACTTTTTTCAATATGTTCTCCAATATTATCCAATGACTCTATCACCAGGGCCATCTGATCATAAAGCTTTCCCGCTTCATCAGAGATTCTCTGTGAATTTCTATTTTGATCTTCAAAGCGCCAAACATTTTTCACAATCTTTAACATAGCCATCAAAGTACTGGGGCTTGAGAGTATGATGTTCTTTTTATATGCATCGTTAAACAACATATCATCATTTTGCAGGGCTAACATGAAAGCACCCTCTATTGGTATAAATAACAATACAAAATCTAGGGTGTTGATACCCTCCAGCTGTTCATAAGATTTTTCATGAAGTTCTTTTATGTGAACCTTAACAGAGTTGATATGCTGTTTTAGATGCTTTTTTTGCTCCACTACATCAGGTTCATTTTTATATCGTTCGTAATCTGTCAGCGAAACCTTTGAATCAATCACCATGTCTCTTTGATCAGGCATATGAATAATCACATCAGGTAACCTTCGCCGCCCCTGTTGATCTAGATGTGGCTCTTGAGTTACATACTCCCTAGGACTGGAAAGGCCTGATTCCTCGAGCATTCTTTCCAAAATCATCTCTCCCCAATTACCTTGAGACTTACTATCACCCTTAAGGGCACTTGCTAAGTTTGAGGCCTCCCCTCTTACCAGATTAGTCTGTTTCATCAATTCTTTAATTGATCCATTCATTTCACTTCTCGCAGCATTTTCTCTATGATGAGAATCCTCTATATGCTTATGGAATTTGGTGATTTCTTCGCGCAGTGGGCCAATAGAGGAATCGAGTGTGCGTTGATTGTCTTTTGAGAATTTCTCTTGCTTAGAATCAAATATTCGATTAGCTAAATTCTCAAATTCTTTACCTAGAATTTCACGGGATTCTTTTAGTAAAGCTGACTGCTCATTATATTTAGCCTCATTTGATAAGGACTGCTCTCTGAATCTATTTTGCTCCATTTCCAGACGTGTCGCTAATACAGCTTTTTGCTGGTCACGAGATGCTACAGCGCCCTTTGCGACTAAGAATGCTGTTAATGCACCAAGAATAAACCCACCAATAATAAAACTAAAATAAACCATAGTCATATTAGTTATATCTCCTTATTAGCTATAGGTATTATGAAAAACAAAAAACCTATGAAGTACATCTTTTTTCAAATCCAAGGTTGTGCGATCATAGATTTTAACTAGGATAACAAAGTTTAATGCCATGATGCGCCCGCTTTTTGATATTCATGCAATAAAAGATCAAATTAAATCAGGAGCATTAGTGCTCACAGCTACTGATCACCTTGCCATAATAGTCAGAGAAAGCTGGGGGCAATATCAAATAGATCAGGGGAATAAAAGCTGGGCTGAACCTGAAATTTTCGCAATTGAGAGATGGGTCAGAGAAACCTGGTTACGCTATTGTGATAATAGGGAATTTAAGGCTCCAAATTACTCTATTGTCCCTGACCTAACCGAGCATCTTATCTGGGAAAAAATAATTGCAGATTGCTTCGAACCCCTAAGTCCTGAAAATTACTCGAGCCTTGCGAGAGATAGCTATAATATTATGCAGAGATGGAAGATTCCCTGCTTAAGACTTAAGAATACTGCACCTCTGTTCTATGAATGGATCTCAGAATTTGAGTTAGCTTTAAAGAATTATAAATTCATTACTGAAGCTGATGCTGTTCAAGTTTTAGCTGAACTCTTTAAAAATGCAAAAATTAAAAATGTTGGTGATATTATTACTCTTGGATTTGATCAAATACCCCCTTTATACCTAGATCTAATAAAAGTAGCCTCAAAAAAATTGGTACAAGAACCACCAGAGTACAGGTATAAAAAAATTGTTCGAACACCACCAAGATATATCGAATTTTTTGATATGAACCAAGAGATTAGAGCAGCGGCTAGGTGGGCAAAAAAAATTCATATGGAACACCCAGAGCATCGTGTAGGAATTATCCTGTCCGATTCTGCTCTGCAACTAAAGGCTACTGAGAGAATACTTTCGGAGGAACTAAATCCAACCAGTCATGACCCAAATCGCGCCTATGATACATGCTTATATGAGGCATCAACAGTTACGACGCTTAGCGATACACCGATTATCTCAACTGCTCTTCTTTTATTATCAGTAAATGTTAGCAAACTCAATCTCGAGAAGTATTGCCAGCTAATCAATTCTCCATTTTGGGGTAAAAATTATTTGCTATTATCTCGAGCAGTCGCTGAAAAATATCTTCGGAGAAAAGGGCAGTTAGAATTATCTTTTAACCAATTCATCAGCGAGCTTAAGCATTCAGAAAAAAAATGTATGCCCATCGATAACGATAACTTAAGTGATAGCTTTTGCTGTCAAGAAGCGAATAACCATATGAAGGGAATATCTGAAAAAAATTACTTTTCCGTCTGGATAAAACTTTTTCAAAAACAATTAGACTCTTTTGGTTGGCCTGGGCTTCAAGATCTAAATAATTCAGAGAATAACCTACAAAAAGAATGGTTTGATTCATTTGAGAGTCTCGTTTCTCTTGATCAACTTAAGCAAAAGGTGACCATAAAAGAAGCATTAAAATTACTAAATCGAGCAACGGATAGGTATATTTTCAAAAGTAAAAATTACGATATTCCGATTCATGTTATAGGATTGTTAGAAAGCAATACACTAAAATTTGACCACATGTGGGTGACTGGAATGGACGATGCTAGCTGGCCAAATACAAGTGGTATGAGCTCTCTCATACCCATGGATATTCAAAAACGGCACATGACACCCAAATCATCACCTGAAGTACAACTAAACCTTGCAAAAAAACAACTAGAGAGGATAAAAATATCCTCCACTATTACTATCTTTAGTTTTAGCGGAACAAAAGATAATAAGTCATTCAAGATAAGTCCTTTAATTTCTGACCTAAAAGAAATAGAAATTGAGGATCTAAATATCGATGGCAATCTATCAAGCAATCCGATATTCCAGAATATATCATTTGCGAAATTAGAGAGAGTTGAATGCGCGAATGGTCCTGTAGTTGATCTTGATAGGGAAAATATTACTGGCGGAAGTAGTATTCTGAAAAATCAAGCTTCATGCCCTTTTAACGCTTTCGCAATACATCGATTAGGGGCGAAGGAGATACAACCCCCATCATTTGGTTTATCTCTCATGGAAAGAGGCATAATTATCCATAAGTGCATGCAAGTTTTTTGGGAAAAAACCTGCTCTCAAGAGAGGCTAATTAATTTAACAGAGCAGGATTTAAAAGAGGTTATCAAAATATCTATTTGTTCAGTTCTGGATGAATGGAAAATTAAAAGGCCTGACATTATTAAGTCAAAATATCTCTCGCTTGAAACACAACGCCTAAGTACATTAATGTTGAAATGGCTTAATGTCGAAAAAGAAAGGATGCCATTTATAATCTCGTTTTTAGAAAAATCAGAAAATATATATGTAGGTCAACTACCGTTGAAGTTAACAATTGACCGTATAGATCGTATTAGTAGTGGTGAAAACTTAATCATAGACTATAAAACTGGAGCCAATTGTAATACTAGTGCCTGGGATGGCGATCGGCCTAAAGAGCCCCAATTGCTTTTATACGGGCTATGCAATAAAACTAATATGGTAGGTATAGCTTTTGGACAAATTCATATTTCTGCTCAAAGATTTTTAGGGTTCACTAAACTAGCCAATTTATTACCTGAAGTAATGGAATCAAATAAAAATTGGGATGACCGTGTAGCTCAATGGAAGGAATCACTTGAAATTTTGGCTGAGGAGTTCATGGAAGGTTACGCTGTAGCAGCTAATATGAACAAATCTAACTCTGACTTGAACCAGTATCTCGCTCCCCTCAATCGATTAAATGAAGATAATCTGGAACTATATATGGACAAACAAATATTCACCTCAAAAAAGATAGGAAAGCCATAACTAATGAGAATACAGGATCGAGATGAAAGAATATTAGCTTTGGAGCCTTTTCAATCCTTTGCTGTCTCTGCCCCAGCAGGTTCTGGAAAAACAGAATTGTTGACGCAAAGAGTATTGAGGCTTTTAAGTGTGGTCGAAAACCCTGAAGAGATTTTGTGTATGACTTTTGCTAATAAAGCTGCTGATGAAATGAAAAGTCGTGTAATAGAGTATTTAATCAGAGCTTCTAAAAGTGATGATCAAAATACTTACTTGAGCTTACAAGAACATGAAGTTATCGCTTTAGATCTGGCGAAAAAAGCATTATCTAGAAATAAAGCAAAAAAATGGAATTTGCTTGATAATCCATCCAGACTAAGAATATATACGATTGACGGATTTTGTCGGAAACTTGCAGGACAACTTCCACTTGAAAGTGAATTTAATCCATTTACTAAAGATCTCCCCGAGCCCATTACACTCTATAAAAAGGTGGTATCGGAGCTAATTTTATCTCAAATAGAACGAAATAATGATATTAGTAGAGCAATCTCGACCCTTTTGGGTTTGCTTGATAACGATCTAAATGAACTGCAGAATTTACTAGTAAACTTACTACAAGATAGAGGTCAAAGTATTGCCCACCTCTATCAGACCGACAAAGCGAGAGACTATCTTGAAGATTCACTTAACGAGGTGATAGAAGAAACCCTTTTATCTATCAAGAGTATTTTCGATCCATTTAAGGGAGAGCTATTGGAACTGGTGAAATATGCAACTACTAACCTATTGCTTCAAGATGAACCTAAAAACACCGATTTACTCTCTTGCTCAAGCTTAGAGGATCTTCCTAGTCCTACATCATCTGGATATCAACAATGGACTGGATTACTATCAATGTTCTTCACAGAAAAGAAGGAATGGAGAAAAAAATTAACCTTGCATCAAGGGTTTCCTGCAACCGACGACTCAATTGACAATAAAAAGGATGCTACAAAGCACGCGAAACAAAAAAAAGAAGGCATGGGTTACTTAATTGAGAAATTACAAGGTGAAGCAGGGGCATACAAAGCACTACGTGAATTAACTTCTCTACCTGTTCCGCATTATAGCGACATCCAGTGGCAAACAATTAAAGCACTGAAATCAATCCTCCTAGATCTTAGCGGACTTTTAAGTATAGCCCTTAAACAGAATAAAGCTTGTGATTATACAGAGGTTTCATTTGCTGCTTTACGCTCTCTTGGAACAGAGGATTCGCCAACAGAGCTAGCGTTTAAGCTGGACTATACTACTAAACATATTCTAGTAGATGAATTTCAAGATACCTCATCTTTGCAATTTAAGTTAATTAAAAATCTCACCCGTGAGTGGCAACCTGAAGATAATCGTAGCTTATTTATTGTAGGTGACCCAATGCAGTGCCTCTATTCTTGGCGAGGAGCAAATGTCAGACAATTCATGCAAGTGAGAGAGAACCCTATAGGTAATATAAATCTTAGAAAGATAGATTTAATGGTCAATTTTAGATCAACAGCTAAAATAGTTGATTGGGTTAACAGCGTATTTCAATGCGCTTTTGATGACAAAGATGACTTAGGAAGAGGATCGGTAAGTTATAGCCCATCAGTGGCTTGCTCTGAAGATACCTGCTCGAAAAATGATAAAAGTGAAAAAGTCATTACTCTCGATGAATTTATTGATTACAAGGGGTCAAATGATGCTGAAAAAGCAGAGGCCAAGCATATTGCCTCGCTTGTTTGTAAAACAAAGAAGTCTAATCCACAGGGATCTATCGCTATTTTAGCGAATACTCGTAAAGTATTACCTAAAATTCTTATTGCACTTAAAGACGAAGGGGTAAGCTGGCAAGCTACTGAAATAGATCCTTTGAATCACCGAATGTCTATTATTGATCTGAAGTCACTTACAAAAGCTCTATTATCCCCTGCTGACCGGATCTCCTGGCTAGCGATACTTCGATCGCCTTGGTGTGGGCTTAATCTTCACGATCTATTTTTAGTCACAAACTATAAAGCAAAAAGTGAAGATGATTCCTCAAGTACCGAGCCTCCTCTTATTATTACAAATATATTCAGATATACCGAAATAAAAGATATTTCAACTGACGGCAAACAAATACTCAGCCGCTGTTGCGCTGTCCTAAAATCAGGGTGGAAGCAACGCTACAAAAAGCCGTTAAGGGTATGGATAGAGTCCATCTGGATTGAACTAGGTGGCCCCAACTCTTTAACCTCAGAGCAGGAATTAAATTGCTGTCAGCAATATTTTGATTTATTGGAGCTATATGAAAATTCTGGTCGAATTACCGATTGGAGCATATTTGAAAAAGCTTTAGAGGGCCTTTATGTTGTCCCTAATGAAACATCTGATCCCAATGTATTTATAATGACCATACATAAAGCAAAAGGACTCGAATTCGATACAGTGATCATCCCCGGCTTAAACCGGCCAGACAGAAATAACAGCAAAGAACCATTAATTAGATGGCATGAAAGAACAAACAAAAAAGGCGAAGATCGACTAATTGCTGGCCCAAGACCCGAAACTGGACAAGAAAATAATCGTATCTTTGATTATCTTAAACAAGAAAATAAGTTAAGAGAAGAGCTTGAAAGAATTAGAAAAGCTTATGTGGCTGTAACAAGAGCCAAAAACAGACTTCACCTAACATATACCGTTAGTATTGGGGAAAATATAAAGCAAATCGATGAAATGAAACCCTCAAAAAGTACTTTATTAACGGCTCTTTTTGGGCAGGACTGTTATAAGGAGCGCCTCAAAAATCATCCTTTTTTATCATGCAAAAGTTATGATTTTCGGTCTATTGCAAACGATAATTCTAATGATAGAAATAGTCAAAAATTACTTGTAGCTTTAAATAGACTTCCGGCATCGTGGGAAAAAACTCTCAGCTTTAATAAGATTAAAATACCGAAGTCTATCGCGAATATAGTAACTTCAGATGAGAAGAAAACTTCATCCATTATTGCCACTAGTGCCAGACATACTGGAACTGTACTTCATCGTATATTGAATCAAATAGTAATTGATGGGATTAACAAATGGGATGAAAAAAAAATTATCGATCAAATACCTTACTGGCAATCTCAACTTCAAGGCCTCGGCCTCACTAATTATGATCAACCGCTCTCGTTGCTTCAGCGATCAGTAGATGCATGCATTAGGGACAAAAAAAACCACTGGATTTTTGATTCATCACATAAGGATAGTAAGTGTGAATATCGCATTGGTTATAAATCACTAAAAGGGAAGCAGTCAAAAACCTCTATCATAGATCGTTGTTTTATTTTAAATGGCACCCAATGGATTATAGATTATAAGTCGTCTGAACCAAGCAAAGATCAAAGTCGTGATATTTTTTTAAATCAAGAAGTAGCAGAGTATGAGAAAAAATTGAGGCATTATGAAAAAATTCTTCATGATATAAATAATCTGCCTACTAAAACAGGGCTCTATTTTCCACTGATACAACATCTTGAAATTGTTTAAATGATTTATCTTTATTTTTAAAAATAATTCTTAATATTGTTTCAATCTGTAAATATCCTCAATAAATAGAGATATTAAGACGCTATCCTCTGCACTCTAGGGTGAATTTTCATGTAGAATACGTTTAAATTAAATATTATTTGGACAAAAATATGACGCGAGCTATTGAAAATATCAATGTCGATTCACAAGAGATACTGATATCGCCTAAGGCGCTCAAAGAAAAAATACAAATTAGTGATGCTGCACGCAAAACTGTAAATACCGGTCGTGCTGCTATTGAAAACATTCTAGATAGGAAAGACCATAGAATATTTATTGTCGTAGGTCCCTGCTCTATTCATGATACTGATGCAGCTATAGACTATGCTAATCGTTTAAAAGTGCTTGCTGATGATGTTAGTGATACTTTGTGTTTAGTGATGCGCGTCTATTTTGAAAAACCAAGAACAACGACAGGATGGAAAGGTCTTATTAATGACCCCCATCTTAATGATTCTTTTAAAATAACTGAAGGATTACATGTAGGTAGAAAGTTATTAATGGAAATAGCTGAAATTGGCTTGCCAACTGCCACAGAAGCTTTAGACCCAATATCTCCTCAATATATGCATGACCTAATTACGTGGGCGGCTATTGGTGCACGGACTACAGAATCCCAAACACACCGTGAGATGGCTTCAGGGCTATCTTCTGCTGTTGGATTCAAAAATGGTACAGACGGTGGACTCTCCGTTGCAATTAACGCGTTAAAATCAGTTGCTAGCCCTCATCGCTTTTTGGGAGTCAATGCTGAAGGTAATGTTTCTGTGATAACTACTGCAGGGAACTCATATTCTCATGTGGTCCTGCGTGGTGGTGACGGAAAACCTAATTATGACTCAGTGAGTATAGCTATGACTGAAGAAAATTTAAGATCGTCAGGAATTGCTGAAAATATCATGGTTGACTGTAGTCACGCAAATTCAAATAAAAATCATGAATTACAGCCATTAGTTGTTGAAAATGTTACTAATCAGATTTTGGAGGGAAATAAATCAATTGTCGGCCTAATGATCGAAAGTAATATAAATGCTGGAAATCAGAGCATTACTAACGATATAAAAGATTTAAAGTACGGAGTTTCAATAACAGATTCATGTATGGACTGGAATACGACAGAAGTGACTATCAAAAAAATGCACGAAAAACTTAAAAATTTGCTTATTGATAGAAAGGTGTAAAGCCGTGAAATAAGTTGCACTACATGTAAGCTTTACTTTTATCGGTATGGTCTGTGATATCTTTAATTCCCTTCAATTCAGGAATTTTTTCCATCATAGTTTTTTCGACGCCTTCTTTCAATGTTACATCAGCTGACCCACAGCCTTGACAGCCTCCACCAAATTTCAGAATTGCAATATTATCTATGACTTCCTCTAAACTTATACTGCCGCCATGTGATGCTAGTCCTGGATTTACTTCACTATGTAAAACATAGTTTATCTTATCTTCGATTGGGCTATCGTCATTGATATTGGGCATACGCGAGTTTGGAGCTCTTATTGTCAGCTGGCCCCCAAACTTATCATCAGAGTAATCTACCTTAGCATCCTCTAAAAAAGGTAAGCTTTTTTGACCAAAATGAGCCTGAAAATCCGTATAGTCTATTACAATATCATCTTCTTTTTCTTCACCGGGACGACAATAAGCGATACAAGTTTCGGCCTTAGGGGTTCCGGGATCTGATACAAATATTCGAATTCCAATACCTTTTGTGTCTTGTTTTTCAAGAAGCTCTGTAAGGTATTTTTGAGCTGATTCTGTAATATTTATATTTAACATCTGAACCTCTTAACTTTTCTACATAAAATATAATAGAATTTTACCATTCTTGACCTATGTCGACAAACCTATGAGTTACAATCAAGTTAATTTATTATCTATATCAATATTTTTTGATATAGATATTTTGATGTGGTAAAATAACCTTAAAGAGATATTAAATAAACATGGATATTGTAATGATTGATCGAAAAGCGCGCATACAAAAGCTGGAAGAAGAAGCTTGCCGCCGAATTTTAATATTAGATGGTGCAATGGGCACCATGATACAACGATATAAGCTCAAGGAAGATGACTACAGAGGAGAGAGATTTAAGGATTTCCACAAAGATGTGGCAGGTAATAATGATCTTTTATCAATAACTCAAAGAAATTTGATCAAGGATATTCATTTAGCATATTTAAAATCTGGAGCAGACATATTAGAAACAAATACATTTAACTCCACATCTATATCACTTGCAGACTACGACATGGAGAATTTAGTATATGAGCTTAATAAGTCCGGTGCTGAGATTGCCAGAGAAGCTTGTGATGAGGTCTCTACATCCGAAAACCCAAAATGGGTTGCTGGAGTTTTAGGGCCAACCAGCCGTACACTATCAATATCCCCCGATGTTAACGATCCAGGTGCACGCAATACTGATTTTAATGAACTAGTTGAGACCTATATTGAAGCAACAGAAGCATTAATAGATGGTGGCAGTGATATCATCTTAATAGAAACGATATTCGATACTTTAAATGCCAAGGCTGCAATCTTTGCAGTGAAATCAACCTTTGAAAAAAAAGGTTTTGAATTACCAATTATGATTTCTGGCACAATCACTGACGCTAGTGGTAGAACACTTTCAGGTCAAACACCTGAAGCATTTTGGAACTCAGTTTCTCATGCAAAGCCATTCTCTATAGGTCTTAATTGTGCTCTTGGGGCAAAAGAACTTCGCCCCCATATAGAAGAATTATCAAGGATTTCCGATACCCTCGTTAGCGCCCATCCAAATGCAGGTCTACCAAACGAGTTTGGTGAATATGATGAAACACCTCAGGAAACTAGTGAAGTTGTTTCTGAATTTGCTCAAAGTGGATTTCTCAATATAATCGGTGGCTGTTGTGGCACCACACCAGAGCATATTGAAGAAATTTCTAAAAGTGTAAAAAAATTTAAAGCACGCTTAATTCCAACTATACAATCCGCATGTCGATTGTCTGGGCTAGAAGCTTATAGTATTTTTCAAGATTCCTTATTTGTGAATGTAGGCGAAAGATGCAACGTCACAGGCTCTTCTCGTTTCAAAAAACTTATACTAGACGGTCAATACGAAGAAGCTTTAGATGTTGCGCGCCAGCAAGTAGAAAATGGAGCCCAGATCATAGACATTAATATGGATGAAGGTATGTTAGATGCTGTCGAAGCAATGACCACCTTTACTAAACTAATTGCTTCTGAGCCAGATATATCAAGAATTCCGTTAATGATTGACTCCTCTAAATGGCATGTAATTGAGTCTGGCCTCAAGTGGACGCAAGGCAAATGTATTGTAAACTCTATTAGCCTCAAAGAAGGAGAAGCACCCTTCATAGAGCAGGCTAAATTATGTAAAAAGTATGGCGCAGCTGTAGTTGTTATGGCTTTTGATACGAAAGGCCAAGCTGATAGTTTAGAGCGTAGAAAAGAAATATGTGAGCGGAGCTACAATATACTTGTAAAACAGGTAGGCTTTAATCCTGCAGATATAATTTTCGACCCAAATGTTTTTGCAGTAGCAACCGGAATAGAAGAACATAATAATTATGCAGTAGACTTCATAGAAAGCACTCGCTGGATTAAAAAAAATTTACCGTTAGCGCTCATCTCAGGAGGGATCAGTAACGTTTCTTTTTCATTTCGCGGAAACAATCCTGTGAGGGAAGCTATTCACTCAGTATTCCTCTTGCATGCAATACGTGCTGGTCTAAGCATGGGTATTGTTAATGCAGGTCAGCTCACTGTGTATAGTGAAATCCCAAAAGAGCTCTGTGATAAAGTGGAAGCTGTTATTCAAAATCTCTCTCCTACAAGCACCGAAGATCTTGTATCTATAGCTCAAAATTATCATATCGGTGGGCCCAATAAAGAAAATAAAACTGATATCGAGTGGAGATCATGGCCAATCGAGAAGCGACTAGAGCATGCCCTTGTCAAAGGCATCACCTCTCACATCATAGAAGATACAGAAGAATGTAGGCTCAACTCCGAAAGGCCTCTTCATGTTATTGAAGGGCCCTTGATGGACGGTATGAATGTTGTTGGTGATTTATTTGGTGAAGGTAAGATGTTTCTCCCTCAAGTAGTCAAATCTGCTAGGGTGATGAAGCAATCAGTTGCTCATCTTCAGCCTTTTATAGAAAACGAAAAAACCGAGAAAATATCACATAACGGAAAGATACTAATGGCTACCGTGAAGGGTGATGTTCACGATATTGGTAAAAATATTGTTGGTGTAGTGCTTGGTTGCAATAATTATGAAGTCATCGATCTTGGTGTTATGGTTTCTGCAGAAAAAATCATAGAAACAGCTGTGAAAGAAAAAGTTGATATAATCGGACTTTCAGGTCTCATAACACCCTCTTTAGATGAGATGGTTCATATAGCCTCTGAGCTTGAACGAAAAAATTTAAATTTTCCACTGTTGATAGGTGGGGCCACTACCTCAAAAGCACATACAGCTGTAAAAATTGATCCGAACTATCATCAAAATCAAACAATATATGTTGCTGATGCTTCAAGGGCTGTGGGTGTTGCAGGTAAGCTTTTAAATAAAAAAGAAAAAGATAATTATATTAAAGAGATACAGCTGGACTATGAGCAAGTCAGAGAAAGAGCTATTAAGAGAAAACCAAGAAATGATTCCCTTTCTTATCAGCAAGCAAAAAAAGCTAAGTATAAAGTAGATTGGACAAAATATACTCCACCTTTACCCAATAATTTAGGAATCGAAGTCTTAGACGATTATCCAATCGAATTATTGCTAGGTCATATTGATTGGACGCCTTTTTTTATTACATGGGATCTCGCAGGTAAGTACCCCAAAATACTTACTGACCATATTGTAGGTAAAGCTGCTACTGATCTTTTTAATGATGCTCAGTTAATGCTTAAAAAGCTCATCGAAGAAAAAACACTAAAAGCTTCTGCAGTATTTGGATTATGGCCAGCAAATACTATAAATGATGATGACATTGAGGTCTATAAAGATCAATCACGCACCACAGTTCAGTCTACACTTCACCATATTAGACAGCAGTCATCGAAAAATAATGATGTCACTGAAATGTTATCTTTAGGTGATTTTATTGCCCCGAAAGAAGCAAATGTTGATGATTATATAGGTGGTTTTGCCGTAACAACTGGTATAGGAGTTGAAAAGTTAGCTGCCGAATATGAAAAAAAAGGGGACGACTATAATAGTATTTTAGTTAAAGCTTTAGCAGATAGGCTTGCCGAAGCTTTCGCAGAACATCTACATGAAAGAATAAGAAAAAAATACTGGGGTTACTCTAATGATGAGAGTCTAGACAATGAAGATCTAATAAAAGAAAAATATCGTGGAATAAGGCCAGCTCCTGGGTATCCGTCTTGCCCCGACCATACAGAAAAAAAGCAGTTATTTGATCTGCTTGATGTGTATAAAAATATAGGTATTAGCTTAACTGACAGTTTTGCTATGAGGCCTGCAGCATCAGTTAGTGGTTGGTATTTTTCACATCCTGAATCTAAGTATTTTAATGTTGGAAAAATTAATCAAGATCAATTAGAAAGCCTAGCGATTAGGAAAAAGCTTGATTTATCTGAGATAGAAAGGTGGCTTAGGCCAAACTTATAAAGCTAAAGAGTTGTCTGATGCAAAAGAAGAGGGAAGAGTTCAATAAAGTTCAAAGTAAGCCAAATTTTTGGACAATTGTATTAAGCACATTAGCCGCATTTATTGGTGTTCAAAGTAACAGAAACAGGGCTAGGGACTTTAAGCACGGAAATATCTATAGTTTTATAATAGCTGGGATTATATTTACTATAATTTTTATTTTATGTGTTACTACCGTAGTTAGATCAGTACTTAATAATTGAAATAAGTAATTATTACTTATTAAAATAAGAAAATTATATAAACTACTGATTGCTCAGCCAAAAAATTACAGTTGCCACAAAAATACAAGAGAAAGCTACTGCTGCAATAGCATCAACCCTACTATTATTTTCTTGCTCAATTTTATTATCGGTTATTTCTTCTGACATATCATAATTTCCATGTTTAGCAAGGATAATAAAAGGTTTATACATCAACGAAAATAATTATAGCAGTCATGATTAATATTGTCCTAATTACTTATCATTGCTTAGAATATAAGTTTGATTAAGCTGACAAATAATATAATGTATATTTTCGCATGATATATGTCTGTTGTAATTTAAATCGATCGAAAAGAGTAGTTATTATCAATAATTACCGACTGATTTCTATTATTCTGTTTGTCAATAATAGATAATATGACTATTAAAGATTATCAGTGTTGTGACTATTAATGTATTTATATAACGAACAAGACCAAAAAATTATTGAGCAGCGTGTCTCTCAATTTCAAAATCAAACCGATCGTTACTTAGCAGGAGAGCTTTCTAACGATGAGTTTCTTCCTTTGCGCCTTCAGAATGGTTTATATATTCAGCGACTTGCTCCGATGTTACGTATTGCTGTCCCTTATGGTTTATTAAATTCAATACAGCTACGAAAACTAGCACATATTACTAGGCTTTATGACAAAGGTTATTGTCATGTCACAACTCGTCAAAATATCCAACTAAATTGGCCTAAATTAGAAGACGTGCCAAAAATACTTGCAGAGCTAGCACAGGTAGAAATGCATGCAGTGCAAACTAGCGGAAATTGTATACGAAATACTACCTCTGATCAGTTTGCTGGAGCGTCTAGAGATGAGCTTGAAGACCCGCGACCATGGTGTGAAATTATAAGGCAATGGTCTACCTTTCATCCTGAGTTTGCATTTTTGCCACGTAAATTTAAAATCGCCGTAAGCGGAACTGACGGAGATAGAGCGGCGATTCAAGTTCATGATATAGGTATACAAATTGTAAAAAACTCGTCTAATGAGCTAGGTTTTAAGATATACGTTGGTGGTGGCCTAGGGCGCACACCTGTTATTGGTTCCATAATTCGAGAATTTCTACCGCAAAAAGATCTACTTACATATTTAGATGCTATTTTGAGGGTATATAATCGTCATGGAAACAGAGCTAATAAATATAAAGCTAGAATTAAAATTCTTGTGAAAGCTTGGACACCAGAAATTTTTGCCCAAGAGGTAGAAGATGAGTGGGACTACACCAAAGATACTCCAGGAACGCTCACTCTCACAGAAATTAATAGAGTGAAGGGACACTTTACCTTACCACCTTATGAAATTCTTGACGACAAAAAGCTAGATGAAGAAATTAAAACTCAAGCCAAAAATAATATAGCTTTTGATAAATGGCTTAAGAGAAATGTAAGGGCTCACAAGATAGACGGTTATAGCTCTGTAACTCTATCGTTAAAGCCAACTGGTGTAGCTCCAGGCGATTTAACGGACTCTCAACTTGAAGCTATTGCAGAATTAGCTGATGAATTTTCGTTTAGCGAAGTGAGGGCCACCCATAACCAAAATATAGTTTTAGCTGATGTTAAAAAATCTAATCTCTATAATTTATGGGAGAAAGCTAAAATAAGTGGTTTTGCTACTCCAAATATTAATACGTTAACAGATATGATCTGTTGCCCAGGTGGAGATTTTTGCTCTCTAGCTAACGCAAAATCTATTCCTATAGCAGAATCTATACAAAGAAAATTTGAAGATATTGACTACGTCCATGACTTGGGTGACTTATCATTAAATATATCTGGCTGTATGAATGCCTGTGGGCATCATCATGTAGGTAATATAGGGATACTTGGGGTAGATAAAAAAGGTGCTGAGTTTTATCAAATTCAATTAGGAGGAAGCTCCGGTATAGATGCATCTCTAGCAAAAGTTTTAGGGCCTTCTTTTGGGGAATCTGAAGTTCCCGATGTTATTGAAAAAATTCTTAGTATTTATGTTGAGAATCGTAAAGGTGATGAGTTATTTATAGACACATATCGTCGAATTGGAATAGACCCATTTAAAGAAAAGGTTTATCCAGAAAATTTAGCTCGAAAAAAAAGAGATAAATAAATATGCCTAAAATCATTAAAGGTACAGAGGTAGTTGATGATGCCTGGGTTATTATAGATAAGGATTTTGAGGGCCAATTACCTATAGGAAAACTTTTATTGCTTCCTATGCAATACTGGTTGGATAATCGCGAAAAATTAAATCTTACAGTAGCAGGTATATGGATTGATAGTGACGAATCAGTTGAGCTAGTCGGTCATGAAGCAAATCTATTTCCTTTAATTGCAGTAAATTTTCCAATTTTCACTGATGGAAGGGGTTTCTCCATTGCTAGACTATTAAGAGAGCGATACGAATTTAATGGCCAGCTCAGGGCAATAGGTAACCCAATTCAAGATCAGCTTTTTTATCTTAAGAGGTGTGGGTTTACATCTTTTGATCTCAAAGAAGGAACTAACTTAGAGGCTGCAATATCATCATTAGATGACTTTGATAAAAGTTACCAAGGTGCAATTGTTCCACCTGAACCCCTATTTATTTTAAATTCTTTAGAAAATAATTAAAAATTTCTTGAATATTTAACAACGAGTATCTGTATGAATGAGGCTGTTTTTCAATCATTTTTTTTCATTTTTACTGGGTCAGCCATTATTGCAACGATAGCAATTTACGGGCGACAGCCTCTCTTAGTTTGTTATATTTTTCTAGGAGCATTAATTGGACCATTTGGATTCGGATGGGTTCCAGACATTAATCTTTTATCGGAAATATCAGAAATTGGTATTATTTTTCTCTTATTTCTTCTAGGACTTGATCTGCAACCTCAGTCTCTCTTCTCAACATTAAGAAAAGTGACTGTAGTAACGTTCTTAAGTTCTATTATATTTGCTCTTATAGGATATTTTATAGCTAGTTTATTTCATTACAATCAAATGGAGTGCATTGTGATAGGTGCTGCAATGATGTTTTCTAGCACCCTGATATGTATTAAGTTGCTACCAACAACAATCTTGCATCATAAACATGCTGGCGAAATAATTATTGGATTACTGTTAATGCAGGACTTCATAGCTATTTTTGTATTACTGATCCTCTTGAGTAGCACAACTGGCCAGCTTGATTTTGATAGAATTTTCCTAACACTCATAACGCTACCCTTGCTAGTTCTTTTTGCCTGGGCTTTCGTTAAAATAGTGATATTGAAGTTAATTAGCAAATTTGATCAAATGGGTGAATATATCTTTTTGCTATCAATTGGATGGTGCTTAGGTTTGTCTGAAATTGCAGAGGTATTAGGCCTCTCAAGAGAAATTGGAGCATTTATAGCTGGAATAAGCATTGCTTCTAGCCCGGTCTCTCAACATATAGCACTTACACTTAAACCCCTTCGAGATTTTTTCTTAATTATGTTTTTCTTTTCAATTGGCGCAGGTTTCAATCTTAAGTTTTTACCAGAGGTGGCTATAGCTGCTATAATCTTGTCTATTGCTATGCTTATAGTTAAGCCAATGGTATTCAGATTTTTGCTCGGCAAACAAAGTGAAGAAAAAAGTCTTGCATGGGATATAGGGTTTCGTTTGGGGCAAAATAGTGAGTTTTCTCTTCTTATTGCATATATTGCATTCAAGGCTTCGATCATTAGCACCCAAGCATCTCATTTGATTCAAGCTGCAGCGATATTTACATTTTTGATTTCTAGCTATATTGTCATATATAACTTCCCAAATCCGATTGCTACAAACAAAAATCTTAGGCGGGACTAATTTTTTAAGCCAAACTAAAATAATGCTATCTTAATAATACCATCGAATAATAAGCTGATAATAAAAATTTATGAGTATAAAAAAACTACTAAATATACGTATTAAAGCGGCGATGATCGAAGCTGGCGTTGCTGAAGTTTTTTCGCCAATTATCTCCGAAAGTTCGAGACCTGAATTCGGTGATTTTCAAGCCAACGGGGTTATGGCTGCAGCTAAAGAAATGGGATCTAATCCGCGCCAACTCGCATTAAATATACTAGATAAAATTAATCTTGAAGGAATTGCAAATAAAATAGAAATAGCAGGTCCAGGTTTCATCAATATTTTTCTTTCTAATGAATTTTTAAATAAAACAATACAAAAGCTTGTTTCTGAAAAATCTCTGGGTGTACTAAAACCTAAACCTCAAAAGATTGTTATTGACTACTCTTCACCAAACCTTGCCAAAGAAATGCATGTAGGCCATCTGCGTAGCACGATTATTGGTGACGCTGTGTCGAGAACGCTAGAGTTCCTCGGTCACAATATAGTGAGACAAAACCATATGGGTGATTGGGGTACACAATTTGGTATGCTGATTGCTGAATTAGAGGATCAACAAAATACTAAAGACCAAAGTAAATTTCTTTTGAGTGATCTTGAGAAATTCTATCAGCAATCAAAGGAACATTTTGATACGGATATAAATTTTGCAAACAAAGCAAGAGAATATGTTGTTAAGCTTCAATCAGGAGATGAAAACTGTCTCAAGCTTTGGAAGAAATTTATTGATATATCCATAGCTCATAGTGAGTCTATCTATCTTAATTTAAATGTAACCTTGAAACCCTCTGATATAAGACCAGAGAGCTTTTATAATGATGACCTAAAGGAAATATTAGTTGATTTAGAAAATCAAAATCTTGCGAAAGAAGATCAAGGAGCAAAAGTTGTATTTTTAGATGAATTGGCAGATAAAAATGGCACGCCAAGCCCAGTTATCATAGAGAAATCTGGTGGTGGATTTTTATATGCAACCACAGATTTAGCAGCACTACGTTACCGAAATAATATCTTAAAACCAGACAGAATTTTGTATTTTATAGATGTTCGACAATCATTACACATGAAGCAAATTTTTATTTTGGCAAAAAAAGCTGGGTTTGTTGATAAAAAAGTATCTCTAGAACACCACGCATTTGGCACAATGATGGACAAAAGTGGCAAGCCTTTTAAAACTCGAAGTGGTGGGACAGTTAAACTAAATAATCTTCTGAAAGAAGCTACTGAAAAAGCCTTCAAACTAGTCACAGATAAAAATCCCAATTTATCAAAAAAAGAGGTCAGTGTTATCTCTAAAAAATTAGGTATTGGGGCAGTCAAGTATGCAGATCTCAGTAAAAATCGATCAAATGATTACATTTTTGATTGGGATTCCATGTTGAGCTTCGAAGGTAACACATCCCCCTATCTACAATATGCCTATACAAGGATTTATAGTATTTTTGAAAAAATCTCTTTTAGCTCAGAGGATATTAAAGGAGATCTAAAGATATCTACCAATGAAGAGAGAAAGCTGGCGCTAGTTCTTCTATATTTTGGTGAAACTTTGGAACAAGTGGCAGCTCATGCCTATCCTCATATTTTATGTAATTATCTCTACAACTTAGCAAGCTCGTATATGGTTTTTTATGAGCATTGCCCTATCTTAAAAAAAGATGTACCACCAACAATCAAAATGAGTCGACTTATACTCTCGAAAACTACATCACAAATTTTAAAAAAGGGGCTCAACTTACTGGGTATAGAGATTATGGAAAAAATGTAAACTTACTCTAATATTATAATTTATTATTATTTCTTTTTTTTCACGTATTTCATTAGTCTTCTTTTTTTTGAAATTTGCCTATTAGTTAATTTATTCTTTTTACCCTCATAAGGATTTTCGCTGGATCGATACTCTATTTTCACGGGTGTTCCATGAAGATCAAGAGCTCTACAAAATGTTTTTTCCAAATAACGAGAATAGTGAGAAGGTATCTCATCTAGTTGATTTCCATGAATCACTATGATGGGTGGATTTTTTCCACCGGCATGGGCATAACGTAGCTTGATTCGCCTCCCTCTTACTAACGGAGGTTGATGGTGTATTATTGCATCTTGCAGAATTAAGGTTAACTTATTTGTGCTTAACTTATCTATTGCAGAAGCATAGGAACTCTCTATAGATTTGTATAAGTTTCCTACACCTGTTCCATGTAAAGCGGAAATATAGTGAAGGTCAGCAAACTTAACGAAATGCAACCGACGATCTAACTGAACTTTGACTCTGTCCTTTGAATAATCGTTTAGTCCGTCCCATTTGTTAATTGCTATAACTAGAGCTCTTCCTGCATCAACTATTGTTCCCATTAGATGCATATCCTGATCGACAAGGCCTTCTTGGGCATCAATCAAAAAAACAACAACATTTGCATCATCAATAGACTGTAAGGTTTTTACAATTGAAAATTTTTCTACGGTTAATGAAACATTCTTGCGTTTTCTTATGCCGGCAGTATCAATCAAAGTATATTTTGTATCCTCTCTTTGATATTCGATATAAACACTATCACGAGTTGTTCCTGGCTCATCAAAAACTATCACCCTATCTTCACCTAAGATTCTGTTTACTAGTGTAGATTTGCCGACATTAGGCCTCCCCACTATAGCTATTTTTATACCCTTTTCTTGCCTGACATCCTCATCTTTCTGATTAGACTCGGGGAAAGACTCCAAAACACTTTCCATTAAATTTTTTACACCACGACCATGAGTAGCCGTAGTTGGGTATATATTTTTAAGACCAAGCTCAAAAAATTCTGCAGAAGCAATATCAGGATTCACACCGTCTATTTTATTTGCAACTAAATAGACAACACATTCTTTTTCTCTCAAGTATTCAGCTAAGTGGCTATCTAAAGGAGTTAATCCAATCCTACTATCCACTATAAGCATGACTGCATCAGCCTCTTGAATGGCGAGCATAGACTGTTCAGCCATAATCGAATCAATACCCTCTTCTGTTCCTGTTATACCTCCAGTGTCTATGAGCATAAATCTTTTACCAAACATGCTTCCTTCACCATATTTGCGATCGCGAGTCAATCCAGGATAGTTGGCCACTAGAGCATCCCTAGTTTTGGTTAATCGGTTAAATAAGGTTGATTTTCCTACATTTGGTCGCCCCACTAGGGCAAATACTGGAATCATATTTACAAGTCCATAATTATTTTTTACGGGAAAAATAGAAATTTTATGCTTTTATATTTATTTTTATATCGATTGATACAAAAATATAAGCATTTAAAGACTGTAAATAATATTTTACAGGAAAAAATTAAAACATATTATAAAAATTCATATGCACTAACTGCGCCATCATTATCAAGCACATATATGATTTTACCATCTACGATTAAAGGAGCACTAATACCACTGCTGTCGACTTTAATGCGACCTATAAAGCCCCCGTCATCCTCAGATAAGATATGCAGGTAGCCCTCGTAATCGCCTATAAGTAAATATCCATTGGCTACTGTAGGGCGGGCCAAGTTTCTATATCTTAAATGTTTATTAGACCATATTATAATTCCGGTGTTTTTATCCATAGCAATTATATCATTATTGGTTTCGACAATATAAACATGATTACTTCCAACAGCGGGCCCAAGCACTGTGTTAGCATCTTGATACCATAAGGCTCGCCCAGTTTTAGAAATTGCACCAATTCTGCCTTGATGGCTCGCAGCATATAAAATTTCATCAGAAAAAACAGGCTCTCCATCAACATCTACCATTCTTTCCAACTCAGATCGGCCTTTGGGTACGCCTATACGATTCTCCCAAATAGTATCACCGGTTGCGGCAGAAAAAGCATACACTTTTCCTGTTGAAAAACCGACGATAGCCGTATTTCCTCTAACAATAGGGGAGCTTGTACCCCTCAGAGACAATACTGGAACCTCAACTTCATACTGCCATCGAACCTCTCCATTCTGTGCATCAAGGGCATATATGCGCCCATCTTGTGATTGCGCTATTGTGATATCTCCGTTTCCAGCAGGTGCAGATAGAATTTCACTTGAAATTGTTTGCTGCCAATTTTTGATACCATTGCTTGCATCAAGTGCAACCACATCTCCATCTGTACCGCCAACAAAAATTTGATCGCCACCAATACCAACGCCTCCTCCAAGTGGAATCTTTAAGTCTATCTTCCAGATGATTTCTCCAGAATCAGATGCAATAGATGCAATAAGACCATTTTTATCAGCAACATAAATTTTATCGTCAAATAAAGCAGGTTTAAATCCAGCCCCAATAAGTTCTTGGCTGCCGACTGCGCTGGAGGTCCATAATTTTACTAAATCGACTTTTTTTTCTACATCAAATAGTTTAGTGGGTTTAGATTTTCCTGAATTTTTTTTCTCATCTTCAGGATGCTCATAACCTGGTACTAGGTCTTCTACAGCATTCCATTCATCTTGTACTGTTGACCAAAGGCCGGTTACACAACCCGATAAAATAGATGTAATGGATATTATTACTAAGATTCTTATCAATTTTGATCACCAGTTGTATCCCTGTCTTCTTTTAACGGAGACTTTGGAGTAACTTTATTTAATTTAAGCCTAAGAATTTTGACATGGGGATTATCATGATCTTTCAGCTGGTTCACTGCCAACGTATAATAATCATAAGCAGATACTTTGTCCTTTTTAAGCATATAAAAATCACCTTGCGCTTCTGAGTATGCTGAAGTCATATTCTTAGGGATATCATTTTTGATCATTGATAAAGCTAGGTCGATGTTCCCTCTAGAGGCCTCTACTCTTGCCAGACGAAGTTTTATGATCGGGGCTAATTCCCTCTCTGTATGGCTTAAAGCCCACTCAAGTTCCTTTGCTGCCTCATCAAGATCATTTTTTTCAACATGCAGTTTGGCCATCATAAGTGCCGAATAAATTGAATATTGTGAGCCCTCAAACGATATTTTGAGTTCAGTCGCCAGCTTTTCTATTAATTTTTGCTGTGTAGCACTAATTTTCTTACCGGGTGCCACTAATGATATATTCAGCATATCTTGGTATTTTGATGATGCTACCTCAGACTGCTCACGTTGATTCTCTTTATAAAAAGTTAAACCAAAATAACCACCCACAGAAATTGAAATTATGGCTATAGAAATAATCCCATATTCCTTCCACCATTTTTTTAAATTTTCAAGTTGCTCTTCGTCACTGAAATGCTCTGCCACACTTTTTCCCCATTAGTTAATTTTTATAACCTTATTATTCACAAGATTAACAAATTCTTCTTTATTAACGATTATTTGCGGTTGATCTTGACGAAGATATTTTACAGTTATATTGTCTTTTATAAATTCGTTTTCATCAATAATCAGTGCTAGCCTAGCACCACTTTTGTCTGCTTTTTTCATTTTATTTTTAAGGCTTCCTCCCCCACAATGGCTTTGCAGTTTTAAGAAAGGACAAGAGTTTCTTATATAACTGCCCAATTCTATCGACTTAGTAGTCATATCGCCATCGGCAATCACATATATATCTACCTGAGATTCGATACTATCAGGGAACAAGCTTGCTTCGTCAAGAAGCAAAATTAATCTCTCTACACCCATAGCCAAACCTACTGCTGGTGTACTTTTCCCTCCCATCTGTTCTACTAATTTATCGTACCTTCCTCCAGCACAGACAGTTCCCTGAGCACCAAGCATAGTTGTAACCCACTCAAATACTGTTTTTCCGTAATAATCCAGCCCCCTTACCAATCTTTTATTAATATGATATGCGATATCAAGTTTATCAAGGAAGTTGCAAAGATGTTCAAAATGCTCTCGAGATTCTTCATCAAGATAATCATGGAAATCAGGTGAACTATTAAGTAGTTTTTGTGTATCTGAATCTTTGCTGTCAAGGATCCGCATTGGATTGGTATGTATACGTCGCTGGCTATCTTCATCAAGATCGTGTTTTTTTTCATCAAGGTAGGCTATTAGGTCCTTACGGTAACGATTTCTAGACTCAATACTTCCAAGCGTATTTATTTGAAGCGAAAGATGATCTGTTAAGCCCAGACTGTTCCATATCTCAGAAACAAGCTGAATTAATTCAGCATCTATATCGGGTCCGTTGAGCCCAAAGACCTCTACACCTATTTGCTGAAATTGTCTCAAACGCCCCTTTTGAGGTCTTTCATGACGAAACATTGGCCCTTGATACCATAACCTTTGAGTCTGATTGAAGATCAAGCCACTTTGTTGGCATGCTCGCACACAACCAGCTGTACCCTCCGGTCTCAAGGTAAGGCTATCGCCATTACGATCATCAAAGGTATACATTTCTTTTTCAACTATATCGGTAATTTCGCCTATAGTTCTCTTAAATAAATCCGTAGACTCTAAAAGGGGAAACCTTATTTCCTTAAAACAATAGCTTGTTAAAATAGAGGATACTGAGCTCTCTAAATACTGCCAACGTGGCGAATCTACGGGCAAAAGATCGTTCATTCCGCGTATTGATTGTATTTTTTTCATGAGGATTTCGCTATTAAGCTTTCTAATTTTTCAGATTTTTGAAGCGCTTCTTTTCGTATTAGCGTCTCAAGCTCTTCAACTAAATTATCCTGTGATAATTTATGGCTCGGTTTACCATCGATATATATTAAATTATTTGGTGTACCTCCGGTTAGACCAACATCCACCTCTTTAGCTTCTCCCGGACCATTTACAATACAACCTATAATTGCAACATCGAGAGGCACTTTTATGTCTTCAAGTCGATTTTCAAGTATATTCATTGTATTAATCACATCAAAATTTTGTCTTGAGCAGCTGGGGCAAGCAATAAAGTTTATACCTTTACTTCGCAACTTCAGGCTTTTAAGTATATTCCATCCAACTTTTACCTCCTCAACAGGATCAGCTGCAAGAGAAACTCTCATTGTATCCCCAATGCCACCCATAAGAAGATACCCAAGACCGATAGATGACTTTACTGTGCCACCTCGTAAACCACCTGCTTCTGTAATTCCAATATGCAGGGGATTGTCAATGATTTTAGCTATTTTTTGGTAGGCATCAACAGCCATAAAAATGTCAGATGCTTTTAAACTTAATTTAAAATTATTAAAATTCATACTATCGAGAATTTCTACATGACGCATTGCTGACTCAACAAGTGCATCTGACGTTGGTTCACCATATTTTTTTTGCAAATCTTTTTCTATTGAACCAGCATTCACTCCAATACGCAGAGGTATATTTAAATCTTGAGCCTTATTAATAACCTCTTTTATGCGCTTTTCTCTCCCTATATTCCCAGGGTTAATACGCAAACAATCGACACCTAAATCAGCAACTCTAAGTGCTATTCGATAATCAAAGTGTATATCGGCTACTAGAGGAACTTCCACTTTTTTTCTTATTTTACCAAAAGCTTCAGCAGCATCCATTGTAGGAACAGAAACTCTTACAATATCTGCCCCTGCATCCTTAATATCCTGTATCTGTCTAACAGTCGCTGAAACGTCAGTTGTCTCTGTATTCGTCATACTTTGTATTGAGATTGGCGCGTCACCACCGACTGGAACATCGCCAATCATAATCTGACGTGATATTCTTCGTTTGATTGATGACTTCATATGCATAAGTAAATTGTCTCTATCATTTTCTAGCTCATTACAAATTTAATCGGTTGCAGTTGGTGCTTATTTGCATGACGCTCAGACCGTCTAGTTTTATCGCTTACCGTTCCGGCTAATTGACCACAGGCTGCAGATATATCGTCTCCTCTCGTAGTTCTAACTGTAACAGTATGCCCTGCATTTTTTAGTATATCTCTAAATCTATATAATGCAGTTTTAGTAACTCGCCTGTAATCAGACTGATCAAAAGGATTAAATGGTATCAAATTAATTTTGCAAGGGAGCTTACTAAGTAGTATTGCCAATTCTCGGGCATGCTCATCCCTGTCGTTAATATGATCCATCAAGGTATATTCTATTGTTATTTTACGGCGAACATCTGGCATCTTATCAAGATAACGTTGCGCAGAAGCAAGCAACAAAGAAATGGGGTATTTTTTATTTATAGGGACTAGCTGATCTCGAAGCTCATCATTAGGTGCATGTAATGAAATGGCTAGAGATACATCACTAACCTCAGCCAATTTATCAATCATGGGAACAACACCAGAAGTGCTAAGCGTTACACGCCTTTTTGATAGACCGTATGCATTATCATTTAGCATTAAACCCATAGAGTCTACAACGTTATCAAAATTCAGAAGCGGTTCACCCATTCCCATCATAACAACATTACTTACTACTCTATTAGCTTTGTCACCAAAAGAATTAAAAGCTTTTACTGCGATCCATAACTGTCCAATAATTTCAAAGGCGTCAAGATCACGACTAAATCCCTGTTTCCCTGTAGCACAAAAACTACAATCTAGAGCGCAACCAACTTGTGAAGAGATACAGAGTGTTCCTCGATCTTTTTCTGGTATAAATACCGCTTCAACACAATCGCCACCTGTAACTCGTATAATCCATTTACATGTACCATCTTTGGATTCATGATAACTAACAACCTCAGGCGCTTTAATTTCTGCAATAGATTTCATCTTTTCCCGAAGATCTTTTGCGAGATTGGTCATTTGATCAAAGTCGTCGACTCCAATTTGATGTATCCACTTTAAAACTTGTGTAGCTCGAAATGGTTTTTCTCCCATATCTTTAAAAAATTTTTCCAGTTTTTCAGGAGATAATCCCAAAAGGTTCATTTTTTGTCGGCCTACAGCAGGTTTATCTTCAAAAGTCGATATCGTCATATTATAAAAATACCTTAAGCTTGCCTCAAATGTGACAATTAGCGCTCACAAAGTTGGTCTTCGGTAAAAAAATAAGATATCTCGCGCTCAGCAGAAGCAGTTGAATCAGAACCATGAACTGCGTTCGCATCTATGGAATCAGCAAAATCTGCACGAATAGTTCCAGGATCTGCCTCCGTTGGGTCTGTTGCTCCCATTAAATTACGATTAACAATAACTGCATCATCTCCATAAAGAACCTGAATCATAACTGGTCCGGAGGTCATAAAATCTACTAAATCAGAATAAAATGGACGGCCTTCATGTTCAGCATAGAATCCACCTGCCTCTTTTTTTGTCAGATGCACCATTTTAGACGCAATAATTTTTAAATTGGCTTTTTCAAAACGATCATATATTTCACCAATTACGTTTTTTTTAACTGCATCGGGTTTAATAATAGAAAGGGTGCTTTCAGTAGCCATTAACTCTTCTCCAGGTAATTTGTTTTATATTTTTTAGGCAATCGTCGAATCGATTCACTTTTAATAAGCCATTAATAAGTTAATCGATTTTACCCGTGAATACACTAGGCTACAAGGATAGTCAGGATAGCTATAAATATAATGATGATAATAACGCATTAATCTCTAAAAACGCTCAAAATATTAGGGATAATTAGCGCTGTAGTCATTAATTGATATGCTGGTTTATTCTATTTCTTCGATCCAGGCAGATTGAATTGCCTCTAAGATTTTTTCTCCACAACGTTTTGGATCATCACTAAAATTTGGTAACTCAATTATATATGTCCGCAGATCCATAAAGTTTATAAAATGAGGGTCTATATCCTCATGTGCCTCAGCTAACCCAATTGCAATTTCTTGAATGTCTGCCCATATCAGTGACACAACGAACTCCTAGTGTTTTTCAGAAACCATATTAATGGTATATTTTGGTATCTCAATAACTATGTCTGTATCCTTAACGATTATCTGACAGCTTAGCCTTGAATCTGGATCGACACCCCACGCTTTATCTAAAAAATCTTCCTCAAGATCATCAGCCTCTTCAAGATCATCAAAACCTTCCCTTACAAATACATGACAAGTTGTGCATGCACAAGATAATTCACATGCATGCTCTATTTCAATATTATTTTTTAATGCTAGCTCACATACATTATCCCCAGGTTTAGCATCTATTACAGCGCCTTTAGGGCATAGATTTGAATCTGGTAGAAATCTCACTTTGGGCATGTCAAACCTCATCCTCTAAATCATCAATATTGTGTCCTGCTAAAGCTTTTTTTATGCTTGCATCCATTCTTCTTGAAGCAAATTCTTCGCTTAGTCTTGATGTTATTTCTATCTGTTGAGAAATCTTTCGGCAATCATCGTCGTTACAGATATTTTTTAAATCAATCAAAGCTAAGTTCAGGCAATTATATTCGTCATTATTAAGAAGTTGACGACCATCCTTCTGAAGTGCAACTAGCAGGTCTTCGTACAGTCGCTCAGCATCAACCTGGTGCTCTCTAAGAGCTCTCATCAGCATATCTTCTTTTGCATTTCCATAAGATTCTTGAAGCATTCTAGCAATATCTTGATCTTTTAATCCAAATGATGGTTTGACCTCGATAGATGACTCTATACCACTAGTCATTTCTTTTGCTGAGACACTAAGCAATCCATCTGCGTCAACTTGAAAAGTTACAAGAACTTTAGCTGACCCTGCGGTTAAGGGTGGAATTTTTCTTAACTCGAAACGTGCTAATGACCGACAATTAGATATTAATTCACGTTCTCCCTGCAGAACATGAATTGACATAGCAGTCTGCCCATCCTTAAATGTTGTAAATTCTTGAGATTTAGATATAGGAATTGTTGTATTTCTATGGATAATTTTTTCCATCAACCCACCCATAGTCTCAATTCCAAGAGATAACGGTATTACATCAAGTAACAACATATCGTCTTCAGGCTTATTGCCAATCAGCACGTCAGCCTGAATAGCTGCGCCTATTGCTACCACTCGATCAGGGTCAATATCTGCTAGTGGTTTTTTATTAAAAGTTTCTGTTACTTTCTTGTGGACTAACTGAGACTTGGTTGAGCCTCCGACCATGATGATATCTGTAATATCTGTTACTTGAAGACTTGAATCACGTAATACTTTTTTGCAACAAACTAATGTTTTTTCAATTAATGGGGTAACTAAAGATTCAAATACTTCTATTTCCAACAAACCCTTCCAACCTGCAACACTTACTTCAGCATGCATTGAGTTAGTTAATGCTTCTTTGGCCTGTCGAGCGGCTATCATGAGTTCTCGTTGAAGAGATGGGTTTAGATCATCGCTCAAAGATGCTCTTTCACATATCCATTTTGCAACTGCTCTGTCTATATCGTCTCCGCCTAATGATGAATCACCACCTGTGGCTAGAACTTGGAAAACTCCCGAGGATAAGCGTAGTATGGAAACATCAAAAGTTCCTCCACCGAAATCATAAACTGCAATAATTCCTTCTCTGTCTTGATCTAACCCATAAGCTATGGCTGCTGCAGTTGGTTCATTAAGGAGCCTAAGTACCTTGACTCCTGAAAGTGTTGCTGCAGCTTTAGTCGCTTGTCTTTGGGTTTCATCAAAGTATGCTGGCACTGTTAAAACTATTCCATCTAAGACTCCACCTAAGGACTCCTCTGCTCTTGATAAAAGTACTTTAAGTATTTCAGCTGAAGCCTCAACTGGGCTTATTTCTCCAGCAGAAGTTTTGAATTTCGGCATACCTCCATCTTCTGAAATTAGGAAATCATAAGGCAGCTGGCTTCCTAATTTTTTTATATCTTTTATGCCACGACCCATAAATCGCTTCACTGAGCTTAATGTATTTAGTGGGTCTATTGATGACTTTAGGTATGCTTTTTGGCCAACTAAAACTTCACTTATAGACCCAAAATATACTACAGAAGGAAGCAAGTACCGCTCATCGCTATCCAATAAAACTTCTGGAGTTCCACTCCTGACAGAAGCCACAAGAGAATTGGTTGTGCCAAGATCTATTCCTGCAGCTCTACGATGCAAATGGGGGCTGGGCGATTTTCCAGGCTCTGATATTTGTAATAAGACCACTTCTTTACCGTTTATATAAGTTGTTTCAATTAAAGTTTTCTAGTTCTTCATTAAGCTGTGTTAGTTCAGTCAAAAATTTATCTAGAAATTGCATTTTTGCTAAAGCTTCAGCAGCAACTTCAAAATTATGTTGGTTAAAATAATTTTTAAAGGTATTTTTTGTTTCTTCATATCGTTCTTCTACGCGTTGATTTAGATCTGCTCTGGCGACACAGAAGTTAGTAGATTTGGAAACTTCAGCTAATTCATCTCTGAATTCAATTTGCTCCATGAGAAACGCAGGATCATGTAATGTATATGAATCATTCAAATAATTTTTGTCTTGCAAAGATAATAGATATCGTGCTCTAGATAAAGTAGATTTTAGTTCAGTATACGCTTGGTTTATTAAAGAAACATACTGCACCGCTAAGAGTTGCTCTTGGGGTGTACTTCTCATATGTCGGTCAGGGTGAAATTTTAACTGTAATTCTTGGTAGCGTCTTTCAAGTAAAGCTAAATCTATCTCATAGCTTACAGGAAGCCCAAACAACTCAAAATAGTCACAAGAAAATTCTATATTTTTCAATTCGTATAGCCCTATACAAATTCATTAAACATGAAAACTCTCACCACAACCGCATTCATTTTTAACATTTGGATTTTTAAACTCAAAACCCTCATTAAGGCCCTCCTTTACAAAATCTAATTGAGTACCATCTAAAAAGGCAAAGCTCTTTGGATCAATAAAAAGTTTTGCATCTCCGCTTATAACAGCTATATCGTTTTCATCTATCTCATCTACAAATTCCAGAATATAGGATAGGCCTGAACATCCAGTAGTTTTTACCCCAAGCCGAATACCAACGCCATGACCTCTATTTTCTAGATGTCTTATCACGTGTTTTTCCGCTGCACTTGTCATTGAAATAGGCATACTGCCCCCTTATATATTTGAGCCCTGATTAGCTATATCACGCTTTTTACGAATATCTGTGACAGCAGCTTTAATGGCATCTTCAGCCAAAACTGAACAATGAATCTTCACAGGAGGTAATGCTAATTCATCAGCAATTTCAGTATTTTTGATGACTGAAGCTTCATCTAATGTTTTTCCTTTCACCCATTCTGTAAGAAGGGAGCTTGAAGCGATAGCAGAACCGCAACCATATGTTTTAAATTTAGCATCCTGAATTATACCAGCAGCATCAACCTCGATTTGCAATCTCATCACATCACCACATGCTGGTGCTCCAACCATACCGGTACCAACATTACTTGATTTATCGTCCAGCTTTCCTACATTTCTAGGATTGTCATAATGGTCGAGTACTTTGTCACTATAGGCCATAATCAAGCTCCTTAATTTTTAAATTTATTACTTTTAATGTGCAGCCCACTCAACGAGGCTGAGATCTACTCCATCTTTATACATATCCCAAAGGGGTGAAAGCTCTCTCAGCTTTAGGACTGCTTCACGTATCTTTTTTATAGCATAGTCTACTTCTTCCTCAGTACTGAAACGTCCAAACGAAAACCGTATAGAACTATGTGCCTGCTCATCATCTAATCCTAATGCGCGAAGCACGTAAGATGGTTCCAAACTAGCCGAGGTGCATGCTGATCCTGAAGAAACAGCTAAATCTTTGAGAGCCATAATTAGAGATTCTCCTTCAACATATGCAAAACTTACATTTAAGTTACCTGCGACGCGTTGTTGAAGAGAGCCATTCACCCTGACAGCTTCCATATCTGATATACCGTCCCACAACCGATTTCTTAGTGATAGTACTTTCTGATGATCATCTTCCATTTTTTCGCCAGCGATACGGAAAGCTTCTCCCATACCAATAATTTGATGGGTAGCTAGAGTTCCAGAACGCATTCCTCTCTCGTGTCCTCCGCCATGTATCTGGGCCTCAATTCTGACTCTAGGTTTACGTCGAACATATAGTGCGCCTATACCTTTTGGACCATAGATCTTATGGGCTGAAAGTGCCATCATATCTACTTTTATAGCTTCCAAGTCAATTGGAATTTTACCAACACTTTGTGCAGCGTCCACATGAAAATATACCTTCCTGGCGCGACAAATCTCACCTATTGCGGCTATATCATTAATAGTTCCAATCTCGTTATTAATGTGCATCAAAGAAACTAATGTTGTATCTTCTCTGATGGCATCTCCAACCATTTCAGGCTGTATAATTCCATCCTCATCAGGAACCAAGTAACTTACATCAAAACCTTCCCGCTCTAGCTGCCTACAAGCGTCAAGAACAGCTTTATGTTCTATTTTAGATGTGATTATATGCTTTCCTTTTTTTTGATTGAAGTGAGCGCAACCTTTTATAGCTAAGTTGTTCCCCTCAGTTGCACCTGAAGTCCACACTATTTCTCTAGAATCTGCATTTAATAATTTTGCTACTTGGCCCCTAGCTTCTTCAACTGCTGCTTCAGCCTTCCATCCAAAAGCATGAGATCTAGAAGAAGGATTTCCAAAGTTATCTTCACCAACAAGACAATCTGCCATCATTTTGGCTACACTAGGGTCAATAGGGGTTGTTGATGAATAATCTAAGTATATAGGTAATTTCATTTCTTTTTTCCAAAACAATTTTCGTTAAAAATATTTAATTCAGCAACTATTAGTTTGCAAGTTAATCAACTGGATATCATTCTTACGCACAAGACTATCAAGACTAACGCTACACAAAAAAACATGTATTTGAACACTTAAGTCATCCCATAAATGATGTGTAAGACATAAATCACCCTTGTGGCAATTACCAGCGCCATTACAGCTTGTAGCGTCAATAGACTCATTGACAGCACCGATTATTTCTGCAACATTTATGTCTTGCATGTTTCGTGACAGACTATAGCCGCCGCCAGGGCCTCTTGAACTATTAACTAAATTTTGTTTTCTCAACTTAGAAAATAGTTGCTCTAAATAACCTCTGGAAATACCCTGACGCTTTGCAATATCTGCCAAACTAATAGGGGCATCTTCTTTATGCATAGCTAAATCCAACATTGCAGCGACTGCATATCTGCCGCGTGTGGTAAGCCTCATGAATGATCCTCACTATTTGATAACCATTATCATTTGCAATTATAATGCTAGAATTACTATTCACATTAATTATACTAAAAACCAAGTCTTTTAGTCAAGTAAATAACCTATTAATTTAGTGTGGAATTTAATATTGAAAATAATTAATCTTTATTATTTTTAAATTGATAAATCGCATTTCTAATTGAGGTAAGCACACCACGTAAAATTGATAACTCCATTTCATCAAGACGTATTCTGCCATACAGGCGCCTGAGTCTAGTCATAGTTTGACGTGGATTACTTTTATCATGAAAACCAATATCTACAAGAACCTGTTCTAAATGCTTGAAATAAAATTCTAAATCGTCAGTCTTTGCAGGAGGCTGGTCCCATTCATCGAAAACAGGAAGAAGCCCGTTTCTATCTGATAGAGATGCCATTCGAACCTCATAACAGAGCACTTGGACTGCTGAAGCAATATTAAGTGAACTATAGTCTGGATTTGAGGGAATATGTACATGATATGTACATTTATGGAGCTCCTCATTACTTAATCCCCTATCTTCTCGACCAAAAACGATAGCGACATCATGCTCATTAGATTCTTGCCAAACTCTTACACCGCATTCGCGCGGATTCATTAATGGCCAAGGAATTCTTCGCTCTCGTGCACTGGTTCCAACAACTAACCCACAACCAGAAATAGCTTCGTCTAGGCTATCTACAACTACAGCATTATCAAGGATATCAATAGCATTGGCGGCTCTCCAAGTAGCTTTATCTGCTGGATAATCTTGGGGGTCAACAAGATATAATTGATTCAAACCCATAGTTTTTATAGCTCGAGCGGCCGCACCTATATTTCCTGGGTGACTTGTGTTCACCAGTACAACGCGAATATTGTCAAAGTTTTTCATATTAGAATACTCAAAATACAAAAACCAAAAGGGTTTATATAACTAAAAAATTGATGGGAAATAAACTTAATGCAACTTAAATAATTTTGAACTTAATAAGTATTAATTATCGTCTTTTAATATAAATATTCTAACAGGGTATATCCTATAAATCATGGATTTTAACTAGTGAAAACTAACATACATGTCTGGCGTCTGTTACAATTATTTTTTTAGTTGTTGGAATAAATTAAAATGGAACCAATGGTCAATATTGCACTTCGCGCTGCACGAAAGGCCGGAGATCTAGTTATTCGAGCGACCAAACGTATAGACTTGGTCAATGTTGATGAAAAAGGTCGTAATGACTTTGTCACAGATATTGACTATGCCGCAGAAAACGAAATAATCTATCATCTTAAAAAAGCTTTTCCTGAACATACTATTATCAGTGAAGAAGCTGGACTTTTGAAAGGTGTAGAAGAAGACTATCAGTGGATTATAGATCCACTCGATGGAACTACAAACTTTATCCACGGTATTCCTCATTTTGCTATCTCAATCGCTTGCAAACATAAGGGTAAAATAGAACACGCAGTCATCCTTGATCCAATGCGGCAAGAGGAGTTCATAGCAAGTCGGGGCAGAGGTGCTTTTTTGAATGGAAATAGAATCCGTGTATCAAATCGATTATCTTTATCGGGAAGTATAATTGCTACAGGAATACCTTTTAATGAGCCGTCTATACAAAATATGAACCAATACCTAAAATGCCTACATGAGCTAGCAGAGTCATCTTCAGGTATACGGAGATTGGGGGCTGCATCACTCGATCTAGCATATCTTGCCGCCGGCAGGTTCGATGCATTTTGGGAAATGAACCTAAAGCCATGGGATATTGCTGCAGGCATATTACTCATAAAAGAAGCTGGGGGGCTTGTCAGCGACTTCAGTGGCAAAGATAATTATTTTAGTAATGGAAATATAGTTTGCTCTACTCCAAAACTTTTCAAGCCAACACTACAAATAGTCCAAAAACACTTGGGGTTTTTAGAATCATAAACTTATACCTTTAGTTAGGTCACTAAAATTTTGGTAGATGTTTTAACGGGTCAACTGGCTTACCCCCTTTTCTTATTTCGAAATATAAGCTCTGATTTTTAGTTTCCGTATAACCTGATTCTGAAATTTTTTGATTCGCTATGACCGTTTCGTTTTCTTTAACAAAAATTTGTTTGTTGTGTGCATATGCGCTTAAATAATTTTCATCATGACGAATAATAATAAGCTTGCCATAACTTCGTAAGCCATCTCCAGAGTAAACTATAACACCTGGTGCGGCAGTAAAAACAGGGGATCCATAGTCACTTTGGATACTTATACCCTTGAATAACTTTGAGCTATTAAATGTTTTCAAAACTTTTCCTTTGACAGGCCAATTCCAATCCCACTTTCCATCCAAGAAAGATAGAGATTTTGTATTTTTAACCGAATATGGTGAACGCTTGATAGATTGAGTTGCTGAGGACTCTCTGATCTTTTTTTTACTATTCAGGTCTTTAGAATTAAGCGATAAGCGCTGTCCTATAAAAATTTTATCTGTCAGTTTAATATTATTTATCCCAGCAAGTTTTTTGGTATCAATTTCATATCTCCAGGCTATCGAAAATAAAGTTTCCCCTGATGAGACAATGTGGTGATTTATTTTATCAGTAGCAGGCTGCTGCCGATGACTAACTGGGGCTTTTGGTGTGTTGCATCCTGATAGCAAAACTATAATTAAAACTAAAAAGCTAATCCAAGTAGAAATTTTTAAAACAAAGCAGTAATTAAACATATAAAATTTAAATCACCCTTTATTTGTTACTCTTTTCGCTAAAAAGTCTATACTGAAAACAACTAGAAAGCCTAATATCATAAGGCTAACTGCTGCATAAGTAAGTGGATCCTGTTCTGTTAAAAAAGAATATTCTGTAGGAAAAAGTAACTGATAAGATAAATTAAACTCAGAATCAGTATCGCTTGCATTCAGTGAAGCCGAATTTTTCCATGGCCAGACTATCATTAAAGAGCCCAACAGAAAACCAATTAGAGTTGAAATAAATACAGAATAATAAGTTCTGAGAAGGATTATTAGAATTCTTGAAAAAGCCAATAATCCAAAAATACAGCCCAAACTAAATATCAGTAAAATATTCCACTGAAACTGGCTGATAGCACCAATAATAATTGGATATATCCCTAATAATAATAATATAAAACTTCCGGAGATTCCCGGTAAAATCATTGCACAAACTGCTAGGCTACCACCAAAAAACAACACAAAAAAACCTTCTGATGAAGGGGCTGTTGGTGCTATTGAAATTAATGATATAACAACTATCCCGGTAATTATACCAAGTAGCTCATTCAGGCGAAGACATGAAAGTTGCTTTATCATATATAGTGCTGAAGCTAAAATCAGCCCAAAGAAAAATGACCAAACTAAAATTCTTTCTTCTATTAAAAAATAGTGCACTATACGAGAAAAAAAGATGATACTAAATAAGGCTCCAGAAAAAACAGCAAGAATGAAACTACCATTTATAGCGCACCAAAATTTATAAAATCCCTCTTTTTTTAGTATTTTAATTGATCTTAGATTAATGGATGCTATAGATTCAATAAGCTCTTCATAAATGCCACTTATTAAAGCAATCGTTCCACCTGAAACTCCTGGAACTAAATCTGCAATACCCATTAATGCTCCCTTAACAAAGAGAGTTAACCGATTTCTTATTTTATTTTCAGTTCTTGTATACATAATATTTTAAAAAAAAATTTAAAATCAATTGTCATAAAATAATCTGTTAATGAGACTGATATTATTTAGAGAGCCCCTTAACAAGTGGTACAAAGCGGACTTTTTGTGCTACTTTTTCTCTAAAATTCAAACTCTCACCATCTCTTGTGATAACTCGTAATTCTTGATCATCAATGGTGCCTACAGGGATAATTAAAATACCATTAGGCGCTAACTGCTTTAATAAATCTCCTGGGATCTCATGGGGAGCAGCAGCACTGAGAATAGCGTTATAGGGAGCAAATTCTGCTAGTCCTGTTCTTCCATCACTATGGATTAATCTGACATTTTTGATGCCCAGGTTAGCAAGCCTCTCACGGGCTTTTTCTTGCAAAGATTTTATACGTTCTACGCTATAAACCTTTTCAACTAGTTGCGCTAAAATCGCAGCCTGATATCCAGAGCCTGTTCCAATTTCAAGAACTTTTTTTCTGGGCCCTAATGAGAGCAGTATTTCTGTCATAAGTGCTACTACATACGGCCTAGAAAGTGTTTGACCGAAGCCAATTGGCAGAGCCGTATCCTCGTAAGACCTGTGAGAAAGTGCTTCGTCTAAAAATAGATGTCTTGGAGTTACCCTAATTACATTTAATACTTTTTTATCAGTAATTCCTTGGTCCTGGAGACGCTGGATTAATCGCTCTCTGGTTCTTTGCGATGTCATTCCTACTCCACAAAAATCGATAACTTTCAATAGGTTACCTCTCATTAATTTTATCTATAAAAGTTTTAATGATATTTTTTTTAGCTTATATACCTATTGAATCAGCGCAACAGCATGGCAAGCTATCCCCTCTCCTCTTCCCTCAAAACCTAGATTCTCTGTGGTTGTAGCTTTAACATTAACTACACCTGCATCACTTTCAAGATCAGATGAAAGGTTTACAATCATAGCATCAACATAGGGTGCCAACTTAGGCGCCTGAGCTATAATTGTGATATCAACATTTACGACTGAGTACTCTTTACTTTTGATCAATGAAACGACCGATCTTAGTAACTTGCGGCTATTTATATCTAAGAAACGTGGGTCTGTTTCTGAGAAATGCTTGCCTATATCGCCCAGTGCTGCTGCCCCAAGTAGCGCATCACAAAGTGAATGTATTAAGACGTCTCCATCTGAATGAGCTAAAAGGCCGTATCTAAAAGGGATTTTGACTCCACCAATAATAATATGGTCGCCTTCCCCGAATGCATGGACGTCATAACCATGACCAATTCTCATAGTTTTTCCTGTTGAGTCATTATTATGGCTTTAGCTATTGCAATATCTTCAGGGCGGGTAATTTTTATGTTGTCTCGACTTCCTTCAACAATTACAGGATCATCCGACCCTGGGCAATCGGTCTCTAAATATCTTTCTACAGCTAACGCTTCGTCAGTTATAAACCAACCCTCTATTTTTGACTTTTCTAGGGCTTCGTAAAGTAACTCAAAGTGAAATAATTGTGGAGTTTGTGCTTCAAAAATAAGGCTACGATCTTCAACAGTTGAGACATTTGGATTTTCACTAATAACCATACTTGGCTCTACTCTTTTCAAAGTCCCAACAACTTTTGTAGCAAGTATACCGCCTATATTGTCAAGTGAAGAAGTCTCCGTCTCCGAGATTAGATTTTTTATATCATTAACTTTAACACAGGGCCTTACTGCATCATGAACTAGTATCCAGTCAAATCTACTTGCTCTCTCTTTAATGTGCTCAAGCGCAAAAAAAACAGAGTCTCTTCTTGTTTTACCGCCAATAACTATTTCAACAGAAGGATGCTTTAAACCAGATAAATTTCTCCATAAATTGTCTTTAGGATTGACAGCAATTATTACTTTAATATGCTCAATTTCTAATAATTTTTTTAAAGTAAATTCAAGAATCGTTTGGCCAAAAAATTCCTCATATTGCTTTGGTTTAATTTCTGAAAACCTACTTCCAATTCCAGCTGCAGGTATGACTATCCACGTTTTTCTTTTACTTAATTCCAGTAAGTATTCTTCTGAAAAATGCTTGCTTGTCACTTAGTTCTCCTCCTCAACAACCATATAAAAGGTTTCGCCATCCTTAATCATACCAAGATCTCTTCTAGCTCTCTCTTCGATACTATCCGTACTATTGGTCAGATGCTTGAGTTCTTTTGCTAGGTCAAGGTTTTTTTGTCTTAGATTTTCATTTTTTTTCTGTTGAGAAGTGACATCATTTTGAAGTTTATATTTATGAGGAAGACTCCCATCACCAAACCATAAACGATATTGGAGGGTTGAGATAAAGACACATAGAATGATTATTAGCCATCGCATATATTCATTCTAACGGACTTAACCGATTTCGCCAGTGTTCTTGTTTAAAGATAACTTAATATTTTCTCTCTCCATCACTATTAAAATGCGAATACATATTAAATATAATTAACCTAGTTAAACTCAGATATACCCCTGTAAGGAGCTTTGACTTGTAGATCAGACTCTATGCGAAGTAAGCGATTATATTTTGCAGTTCGATCTGAACGACAAAGAGAGCCGGTTTTTATCTGACCTGCACTTGTTCCAACTGAGAGGTCTGCAATAGTGGTATCCTCTGTTTCTCCTGATCTATGAGAAATAACCGCAGTATAATTTGCTTTTTTTGCCATTTTGATAGCAGCTAGAGTTTCTGTCAAAGTTCCAATCTGGTTAAATTTGATTAAAATAGAATTCGCCACACCCAGCTTGATTCCCTCTCTCAATATTTTAGTATTAGTTACAAAAAGATCATCACCCACTAACTGAATTTTTTTTCCTAGTTTTTCTGTTTGGTATTTCCAGCCATCCCAATCAGATTCATCCTGACCATCTTCAATTGAGATGATGGGATACTGATCACAAAGGGTCGACAAATAATCCGTGAAGTCTTCAGAGCTAAATATCTTACCTTCACCAAGCAACTCATACTGACCATTGTTATAAAATTCAGATGATGCGCAATCTAATGCTAACATGATATCTATGCCTAATTTATATCCAGAGGCCGTCACTGCTTCTTCAATACAAGCAAGAGCCTCGGAGTTTGAAGATAAATTAGGGGCAAAACCACCTTCATCACCCACCGCAGTGCTAAGACCTTTTTTGCTTAGTATTTTTTTTAATGAATGAAATATTTCTGCTCCCATCTGTAATGCCTGTGAAAAACTTTTTGCAGATACTGGCTGAATCATAAATTCTTGAATATCAACATTATTATCTGCGTGTTCTCCTCCATTTATAATATTCATCATTGGAACAGGCATACTGTACTTACCAGGAGTTCCATTAATATTTGCTATGTGCTCATATAATGGTATACCAAGTGATATTGCTGCCGCCTTAGATACAGCAAGAGAAACAGCTAGGACAGCATTGGCCCCTAAATTAGCTTTATTTTCAGTTCCATCGGCCTCTATCATCAATAAATCTATAGCGCATTGATCAAGAGCGCTTTTACCAAGTAATAATGGCTTAATAATTTTATTTATATTATCAACAGCCTTGAGAACACCTTTGCCCAAATATCGATTATTGTCGCCATCTCTTAGCTCAAGCGCCTCCCTTGAACCAGTTGATGCACCTGATGGAGAGCAGGCAGAGCCGGTACTTCCGTCTGCTAATATAACCTCTGCACTTATTGTCGGATTACCCCTGGAGTCTAATACCTCATAGGCTCTGATGTCAGAAATATTGCTCATCTAAAAATCTCCAAAAAAAATATCTATGCTCATAAAGCACACATAAAAAAATATAAATTATAGTTCAAGTGATGGCTGAGACTTTACAAGATCATCTAATTCTTTTATCTGTAAAAGATAGCTATCTAATTTGTCTAACGGTAATGCGCTTGGTCCATCGCACTTCGCATTATCTGGATCAGGGTAGGCTTCTAAAAATAGGCCGGCTAAACCTACAGCAATGCCTGCTTTTCCTAACTCTGCTAGTTGATGACGGCGACCACCCGAGATAGGGCTATCAGGGTCTCTTATTTGAAGTGCATGAGTTACATCAAAAATAATTGGTAATCCCTCACTCACCTCTTTCATCGTTCTAATACCAAGCATATCTACAACAAGATTATCGTATCCCATACAAGTACCTCTCTCGCAAAGAAGCACATTACTATTACCACATTCTTTAAATTTATTTACAATATTAGTCACCTGAGCCGGGCTCAGAAACTGAGGTTTCTTGATATTCACGACAGCGTCGGTTTTAGCGATCGCTTGAACTAGATCAGTTTGCCGAGCTAAAAAAGCGGGTAGCTGTAAGACATCGCAAACTTCAGCTACTAACTCTGCTTGATGGGGCTCATGAACATCAGTAATAACCGGTATTGAAAATGATTCTTTAATTTCTTGAAATATTTTTAATCCTTCATCTATACCAATACCACGATATGAGTGAAATGATGAACGGTTCGCTTTATCAAACGAAGCTTTAAATACATAAGGAATACGTAATTTGTTCGTTGCTGTAACAAAATGCTCAGCTACCCGCATAGAGAGATCTCTTGACTCTATTACATTTAATCCTCCGAACAACACAAAAGGTTTATCATTACTAACTGGAATATTTTCAATATTGATTGTTACAGACGGAGTAGTTGCTTTTGATATTGTCATAAGTCAGCTTTTCCAAGAAAATCAGAGGTTTTTTGTTGTTTGAGTGACGCTTCTATAAAACTTGTGAACAGCGGATGTCCATTTCGGGGTGTAGAGGTAAATTCCGGATGAAACTGGCATGCAACAAACCAAGGATGATCAGATATCTCGATCATCTCTACTAGAGATTTATTTTCTGACCAGCCACCAACTTTCATACCACCATTCTGTAACTGGACGACATAATTATTATTGACCTCATAGCGGTGTCGATGTCGTTCAAAAATCATATTTTTCCCGTATATATCATAAGCGGTTGTACCCTCTATCAGATAGCTGGCTTGACCCCCAAGCCTCATTGTTCCACCTAAATCTGAATCTTCATCACGTGTTTCTACTGAACCAGAACTGTCTACCCACTCTGTTATAAGTGCAATAATTGGATGAGGTGTCTTCTGATCGAACTCTGTGCTATTTGCACCCTTCAGGTTACAAACATTACGCGCAAATTCTATCATTGCAACCTGCATACCAAGACATATTCCCAGATAGGGTATTTTTTTAGTACGAGCATAATTGACGGCATTTATTTTTCCCTCAACTCCACGTATTCCGAATCCACCAGGGACTAAAATTCCATTGCAATTATCAAGAAGTGATATTTGGTCTTGCAAGTTTTCCGAATCTATATATCGAATATTAACCTTGGTTTGGTTTCTAATACCTCCATGTATTAAAGCCTCGTTCAGAGATTTATATGCATCCAGAAGCTCAACATATTTACCAACCATAGCAATTGTTATCTCATGTTTTGGATTAGAATGATTTTCAGCGACCCAATCCCAGTCGGAAAGGTCGGGTTTTGGGCAATCTAAGGCAAGCCTAGTGAGAACAGTTTTATCCAGTCCTCGTGTTTCTAGATCTCGAGGAATAGCATAAATAGACTTAGCATCTAGTAACGTAACAACAGCTTCTTCAGCAACATTTGTAAAAAGTGCAATTTTTTTTCTTTGGCCTTCATCCAGCTCGACAAAACTCCTACAAAGTAATACATCTGGCTGAAGTCCAATAGATCTGAGCTCCTTAACGGAGTGTTGAGTTGGTTTTGTTTTAGTCTCGCCTGCTGCAGCAATATATGGGACTAAAGTCAAATGTATGAGGATTGAGCGGCTAAAGCCAAGGTCGAGTTTAAGTTGTCTTATAGCCTCAAGAAATGGCTGTGATTCTATATCACCAACTGTACCTCCGATTTCAACAATGGCGATATCAAAGCCTTCGCCTCCTGCCAAAATACGTCTTTTTATCTCATCGGTAACGTGTGGAATAACTTGAACTGTAGCGCCGAGAAAATCTCCTTTACGCTCATGACGCAGAATCGTTTCATAAACTTTACCACTGGTAAAGTTATTAAGCTTACACATTTTTGAAGATAAAAATCTCTCATAATGCCCAAGGTCAAGGTCTGTTTCAGCACCGTCTTCTGTAACAAAAACTTCCCCATGTTGAAAAGGGCTCATCGTTCCTGGGTCTACATTTAGATAGGGGTCTAATTTTAAGATAGTGACATTAAGACCTCTGGCTTCAAGAATTGTACCCAAGGAGGCAGCTGCAATTCCTTTACCCAAAGAAGATACCACCCCACCTGTAACAAATATATAACGCGTCATTTAAATCCTTAAAGGCACATTGTACTAAAAAGCAATTAAATCAAGCTATATTTCTAGGGTAAGAAAGAAAAACTTAGGTTTATTCAAATTACTTTTTATATAATGATGGGAAATTAGATTAACAGAGATAGTAAATTGTCTCAATATATTACTACGATATATAGACTTTATTAGTGTAGCCACTCAAGCTGAATGCCAAGTTCATCTGGTTCGGCGCAAAATTCATCACATACCCATAAATCACCAACAGCCGCTAAATGATTATCGATATAAATTAAGGGTATATTATTTCGCAACCAAGGCTCTAACAGATATTCTTGAAAAAGTTTTTTTAAGGTATTAGAGCCACTACGCCCCTTTGGTTTACAGCGCTCACCACCGCTACGGAATCTAATTTCTAGATTTTTTTTAAAATCCATTCTAAGACCGCCCTTTATTTTTCGTTTCACACATAAGCTACTACTATCAGGGAGAATTAATTGGCTCGAACCATCCCATTTTATAGAATATTTTTCTAACAGCTCTAGCCCTTTTTTTTTCTTAAATGAATAATTTGGGTCATCAAAATTGAAAGGCAAAAGATATAGTTTTTTATTAAACCTTCTTAACTGCAAATCACCCCAGGATACAATAGGCTCTGCATCAGCTTTTGAACCAATCATTTGATCTAATGCATTATCCAGCACAGCATATGATGGTAATGTTAAATTATGTAAATTGAACCAATATCTTAAGATATTTTTTTGCCTTATTATTTCAAAGCCATTAAGTTTATCGATTGATATACTCCAGCCAACTCTTTCGGAAACTTCCGTTACAATTGCAAAGTCTTTCTGAGCTAATACATTTATTAAAAAATCTGATTCTGCGAAAATATTAGCGCTACGATTAAGCTGAAAAGAAGAGTTAGGCCAGCGTTCGTTTATTGTTGGTATCAACTTATGCCGTATGAAGTTTCTATCAAAGGCTACATCTAAGTTACTATCATCCTCAATCCAATTAATTTGATTAGCTAACGCATAAGATTCTAGATCCCTGCGAAAAAATGGCAGCAATGGTCTAAATAGCTCTCCATTGCCTAATAATCTTGATATTGGCATTCCAGACATGCCTTTTATTCCAGAGCCTCGAAATAATCTAAATAGCATGGTTTCAATTTGATCATCTGCATGATGAGCTAAAATTAGTAAATCGTTTTTTTTAAGTAATTTTTCGAATATGCCGTATCTAGCTTCTCTAGCGGCATCCTCGATACCAGTTCCTCTATTTTTAATACTTACGGTTTTACAAATTATATCGACACCAAGCTCAAGACATATATCTTCGCAATGTTCTTGCCAAATGTCAGAATCGGCCGATAACTGGTGATTAACATGTACTACTGTTATCTTTTTTTTACCAACAAGCTCAACCATTACATGCACTAATACATGTGAATCTAGACCTCCACTATACCCAACGTACAAATGGTTCGCCTCATTAAACTTATCGAGGTGCTCAAAAAGATGTTTAACTTCGAACATCATTGGTACCTTAAAAAAAATAAAAAGAAAGTATAACGTTACTGTCAATTTACAAAAATGACAGTCAATACAATGGATCGATAATTTTTTGATAAATTAAGTAAAATAAACTCTAGGAGCCTAAATATCTTTTATTGCTCGCCATAACTCATTAATCTTTGATAGCGATTTTCTATTAGCTCATCAATAGGAATAGCAGCTAAATTATCAAGTTGTTTAATTAAAGACATTTTCAGGTTTACTGCCATAGCCTCGATATCTCTGTGTGCTCCACCGATGGGTTCTAAAATCGTTTCGTCTACTATACCTAGATCTTGTAAAACAGTAGATGTGACTCCCATAGCTTCTGCTGCCTCAGAAGCTTTAGAGGAAGTTTTCCATATTATATTTGCGCAACCTTCTGGCGATATAACAAAATAAGTAGCGTATTGAAGCATATTTATATGATCGCCAACACCTATCGCCAAAGCCCCTCCAGAACTACCCTCTCCTATAACTGTACAAATTATAGGTGTTTTGAGTCGAGACATTACAGCAAGGTTATTAGCAATAGATTCGCTGATGCCTCTCTCTTCAGAATCAATTCCGGGGTATGCGCCAGGTGTATCTATGAGTGTAATAACTGGGATCCTAAAACGTTCTGCCATCTCCATTAACCTCAGAGCTTTACGGTACCCCTCTGGCTTTGGCATACCAAAGTTTCTGTCTACCTTCTCGTTTATACCTCTACCTTTTTCTTCACCTATGATAACTACTGGTCTTCCCTCTAATTTACCAATACCGCCAACAATAGCTTTATCGTCCCCAAACTGTCTATCTCCATGTAGCTCATCAAAATCAGTAAAAATACGACTAATGTAATCTGTCGCGTATGGTCTAAGAGGGTGTCTAGCAACTTGAACAGTCTGCCATGAGGAAAGGTCTGAATAAATTTTTTTTGTAAGCTTTTGGCTTTTTTCTTTGAGCTTTTTTATTTCTTCAGCAATATTAATATCACTATCATTGCCGACTAAGCGGAGTTCGTCTATTTTGGATTCCAGTTCCGCAATAGGTTGCTCAAAATCTAAGTAATCTAAATTCATATGAAATTGCTACCTGTAATAATCATGTCACCAATTATAACCTAGTATATTTTGGCAGAGAAATAAGGTCTTTTTAAAAAAGCATAAATTTATTTGTTTTAATTTTCTAATTTTTAGTTCGTTAGAATCTCAAGTGCACCATATCATTTCCAACTTTATTTTTTAACTTCTGAAGCAGTTCATCTTTGGGTGAAACAAGCCATTTGTCACCTAGAGCTATTTCGCACAAAGCATCTCTATTATTATAACTTATTCTGACTGGGCATTTTCCATCGCGATAATCTTGCATGATTCTGGAAATATCATCAACAGAGAAATCTTTTAGATCTTCTTTATTCATATCTATTACAATAGCCTTCAAATATTTTGATCTAGCCTCATACAAAGTATTAATTTTATCTGCCCTCATCTTCACGCCATCAGTATAATTATCTGCGGTAATTTGTCCCTCAATGACTAAAAATTCATCTTTAACAATCTTTTCTCTAGCCTCTTTATAAGTTTCAGAAAAAACTGCCACATCAATTTGAGCACTTTTATCATCTAGTGATATTATTGCCATAGTATCACCACTACGAGTTCTCACCATTCTTATATCCATAACTAAACCTGCCACAGTTTGTGGCGTTTTTTCTACCTTAAGTTCAAATATTTTTCTTTTAATGTAGCAAGCTAGCTCATCGCTATACTCATCGACTGGATGCCCTGATAGATACAGACCTAAAGTATCTCTTTCTCCGCTTAATCTTTCCTTGGAGGTCTCTGAGGAGATATGATTAAATTTTTTATATTTGCATTTTATGGCTGGGTCGTTAGGATTGTCCCCAAATAAATCAGTGATACCTATAGTTTCATTTCGAGCATGCTGTTCTGCTGTCTTGACAGCTTCACTCATAGCCGACAGCATAACTGTTCGCTGATAACCAGGCTCACCAGCGGGGCCTATACTATCCATTGCACCGGATCTTATTAATGCTTCAAGTGTTCGCTTGTTAATCTTTTTAGCATCAACTCTTGAGCAAAAATCAAATAAATCAACAAAATTTCCACCTTTTTCTCTTGCAGTGATAATGCCCTCTACTGGCCCTTCCCCCAAACCTTTAATTGCACCGAGGCCGTAAATTATCTCACCCTTACCCGAAACGGTAAAAATAAAATAGCTATGATTTATATCTGGTGATAATAATTTTACTTTTCTATGATTACACTCTTGAACCAATCTGACCACTTTATCTGTATTCTGCATATCAGCAGATAAGACTGCTGCCATAAATTCAGGCAGATAATGTGACTTAAGGTAGGCTGTTTGATAAGCCAAAAGTGCATATGCAGCAGAATGGGATTTATTAAATCCATATCCAGCAAATTTTTCTACTAGATCAAATATTTTTATAGCGAGGTTAGGATCAATCCCTTGTTTTTTAGCGCCTTCTTCAAAAATTTCTCGTTGTTTGGCCATCTCCTCTGGCTTTTTTTTCCCCATAGCACGACGAAGTAAATCTGCCTCTCCCAAAGAGTACCCTGCAAGAATTTGGGCAATTTGCATCACCTGCTCTTGATAAACTATAACTCCGTAAGTAGGCTCTAAAATTGGCTTTAGGCTTTGATGCTGAAATTTTTCATCAGGATAGGCCACTCTTGATCTACCATGTTTACGATTAACGAAATCGTCAACCATTCCGGACTCCAGCGGGCCTGGCCTATAGAGGGCTACAAGCGCAATGATATCCTCAAATGAATTAGGTTTTACGCGCTTCATTAAATCTTTCATACCTTGTGATTCTAATTGAAATACAGCAGTCGTCTCTCCTTGCTGTATGAGTTCAAATGCTAAAGGGTCATCTAATGGGATATCATTTATCATTAATATTTTGTCTGAAGAATCATGGAAGCGCTTATTCACCATTCTGACTGCACAATCTATAATTGTTAGTGTTCTTAGTCCTAAAAAATCGAACTTGATCAACCCTGCACTTTCTACATCGTCTTTATCAAATTGAGTGACGAGACCCTCTCCTGTCTCGTCACAGTATAATGGAGAGAAATCTGTGAGCTTTGTCGGTGCAATAACAACTCCCCCTGCATGCTTGCCAGCATTTCGTGTAACACCTTCAAGTTGAACTGCCATATCCCAAATTTCTTGTGCTTCATCATTTTCAGATAAAAAATCTCTCAAAATATCCTGCTCTTCAACTGCCTTTTTTAGAGTCATTCCAATATCTGCTGGGATCATTTTCGATAACCTATCTGCTAAACCATAAGGTTTACCCTGCACTCTGGCAACATCTCTTACTACCGCTTTAGCTGCCATTTTTCCAAAAGTAATTATTTGAGAAACTGCATCACGACCATATCTACCTGCCACATATGAAATAACCCTATCCCTGTTGTCCATACAAAAATCTATGTCAAAGTCAGGCATTGATACTCGCTCAGGATTTAAGAATCGTTCAAATAGTAAACCGTATTCAAGAGGGTCTAAGTCTGTAATTCCAAGTGCATAAGCAATTAATGAGCCCGCTCCGGAACCTCGTCCGGGACCCACGGGTATTCCATTTTCCTTAGCCCATCTGATGAAATCCATTACTATTAAAAAATAGCCTTGGTAGCCCATTTTTATTACAACTTGAAGCTCAAAATCAAGGCGATCAAAATATTTTTTTCTATCTTCTTTAGGATCTTTTTTTGGGACTGCAGGAATCTTTGAAAGTCTATCTTCAAGGCCTTCAATAGATAATTTTTTAAAAAAATTATCTTTGGTTAATCCCTCAGGAATAGGGTAATCTGGCAAAAAAGTTTCGCCTAATTTAAGCTCTAGGTTACATCGACAGGCAATTTCCAGCGTATTTTCAAGAGCCTCTGGTATGTCGTTAAAAAGTTCAATCATTTCATCTTCTGAACGAAGATATTGCTCTTCACTATATGTCTTGGCTCGCCTAGAGTCTTCTAGAACATACCCTAAACTAATGCAAACTCGTGATTCATGGGCTTCAAAATCATCAGATTTTAAAAATCTAACGTCATTTGTAGCTACTACGGGGCAGTTAAATTTTTGAGACAACCCAATAGCGGAATGAATAAAGTCCTCTTCGCCTATTCTTCTGGTTCTAGTTAACTCCAAATAAAATCTATCGGTAAATATCCCAATCCAACTCAGCAAAAATTTTTCGGCCTGAAGATTATTTCCCGCAAGTATTGCTTGACCAATATCACTTTGACGGCCACTAAGTACAATAAGGCCCTCCGATGCATCCTTAATCCAATCACTATTAATCATAGGAACACCGTGACTTTGGCCCTCTTGATAAGCACGAGATATCAGTTTTGTAAGATTTCGATAACCAGTCATATTCATTACAAGAAACGTCATGTTATATGTTGGTATATCGTCAATAGTGCTACGAATACATAAATCTGCACCAAATATAGGTTTTACGCCAGATAGATGGGCAGCTTTATAAAACTTAATCAACCCAAAGAAATTGGTTATATCGGTAAGGGCAACAGCCGGCATGCCCAGCTCAGCCACCCTGTGAACAAGTGGATTTATAGAAATGAGGCCATCAATTAATGAATACTCACTGTGAAGCCGAAGGTGAACAAAAGAAGGTTGGGGCATAAATAATTAAATCCAAAAAAAATTCTAATTTCTTGCGCTAGGACGGATTAAATATATAAATTATAATTACAAGCTTATAGTCATTATTATTTGTTTAGTACATGCCCACAAGATTATATAATAAATCGAAACTTTTAAAGTGTTCTAGTTACTATACTCTTCATAGGTTCAAAGGTTTTTCTGTGAATAGGGGTTGGTCCTAGACGCTTTATGGCATCTATGTGTTCCTTTGTTCCATAACCTTTATGACTGGAAAAACCGTATCCAGGATATATTTTATCTAAATCTCTCATCTCTTTATCTCTGTAGACTTTTGCAATAATCGATGCTGCGGATACGCAAGGGACTATTGAATCTCCCCTGACTAATGCTTCTGAGGGATATGACCAACTTGGTAAACGGTTACCATCAACTATTATATATTCTGGTGATAGCGAAAGACCTTCGATAGCGCGCTTCATAGCCAACATGGTAGCCTCTAATATATTGTATGTTTCAATTTCTTGTAAATTAGCTCTAGCTATACTCCAACACAAAGATTTATGTTTAATTTGGGCATCAAATTTCTGACGGTTTTTCTCAGAAAGTTTCTTTGAATCAATAAGACCAGGTATTTTATTTTTAGGGCAGAGAATAACTGCGGCTGCAATAACATCTCCAGCTAAAGGTCCTCTTCCAGCCTCATCTACGCCAGCTAAAATTAGGTCATCATATATCATTTGTGAGTTTGTACTCATTTTTTGCTCAAAAGCTTAACAAGTGCTTTTGCTGCAGTTTCACTTCCTCCACACTTTAAGCTTTCATGAAGAGCCTTGAAGTGTTCCTCTAATTTTTTTCTATCAACTGGATTATCAAAAAAATTCATGATTCCTGATGAAATATTACCCAGAGTGGCATCTTTTTCTAAGTACTCTGGAACCAATAACTCATTTGCAAGAAGATTAGGTAATGCAGCATATTTTATTTTTATAATCTTAGAAATTAATGCATAAGTCAGCGCTCCTAGGCGATAGCTTACAACCATTGGTTTTTTTAACAGCATAGCCTCTAAAGTTGCCGTTCCCGATGAGACCAACACTACGTCTGCAGCTGACATTGCTAAAAGTGATTGTCCGTCTAGAACTTTTGCCTTCAAAGATGGATAATTTTTTAAAATATCTTCTATTTCATATTTTCTTTCTGGCGAAGCAGCCGGAATAATTATCTGAAGTTTAGTAATTCTTTTTTTACAATAGGCAGCTACATCTATAAATAATTTACCTAATTTTTTTATCTCTGAGGCCCTACTACCCGGCATAACTACAAGCACAGGATTATCAGCCAAGCAAAGCTCTTGGCGAGCCTTATTAGTATCTAATTGAACTGCTAGATCTTCAGCTAAAGGATGGCCAACACACACTACTGGAATACTATTTTTTTTATAAAAATCCTCTTCAAAAGGGAAAAGAGTAATCATTAAGTCAACGGAGCTCTGGATTTTTTTTATACGTCTCTGTCTCCATGCCCATACTGAAGGACTTACATAATGCGCAGTCTTAATTCCTTTAGCGTGTAGTTTTTTTTCTAAGCCAAGATTAAAATCTGGAGAATCAATTCCAATCACAAGATCAAATTCACTATCACAGAAGTGTTTAAATAGATTTTTACGGATTCGAAACAGTTCAGGCAACCTTTTTAAGGGCTCAAAAAACCCCATCACAGAGAGCCTTTCTATAGGAAATAGGGATGAAAATCCCTCATTTATCATTTTCGAGCCACCTATACCCTCGTATATTGCGTCGGGGTAATGCAATTTTAATGAGCGAATCAATCCAGCCCCTAACTGGTCACCGGATAACTCTCCTGCAACAATTCCTATTCTGTAGGAATCAACCATGACTTAACGTATTATTCCGCGAGATGAAGCTTTCACAGAATCGAGCATCAGCTGAACTTCCGGTTGTTTTAATGCCAACTCATTAAGCTTGGTTAGAGCATCATCTAAGGAAAGTCCCTGTCTATATAAAATCTTATAGGCTTGCTTGATGGCCAATATTGCATCTTTGTTAAATCCGCGACGCTTAAGTCCGACTGTATTAACGGTTTTTGGTGCAGCTGGAGAACCAAATGCAGTTACATACGCTGGAACGTCTTGTGGAAGGAATGCAGCAGGACCAATCAAAGTGTGCGGCCCAATAGAGACAAACTGATGGACTAAAACGTACCCTGACAATATCGCCCAATCACCGACGTTAACGTGACCAGATAGAGATGCGTTATTGACCAAAATACAGTTACTGCCAACTGTTGAGTCGTGACCTATATGAACATATGCCATCATCAGATTATTATTTCCAATAGTTGTTATACCTCTATCTTGAATAGTTCCTCTGTGTATTGTGACACCCTCACGAATAGTATTGTTATCTCCAATTACTAATTGAGTTGGCTCTCCATCATATTTTAAATCTGGTGTATCTTCACCGATTGAAGAAAATTGAAAAATACGGTTATTTTTACCAATAGTTGTAGGGCCCTTAACTAAAACATGTGAGTGGATAATTGTTCCAGTGCCAATCTGGACGTCTGGACCTATGGATGTCCATGGACCAATTTCTACGCCTTCATCTAACTCTGCTGTTGGGTCAATAATTGCTGTTTTGTGTATTAGAGACATTTTTTTAAACCGTTTTTAATGCGCAAAGTATAGTGGCTTCACAAGCAAGCTCGTCATCTACTGTAGCTTTACATTTGAAGCGCCAAATCGTTCTTTTTACTGAATCGACTTTTGCCTCTAGCATCAGTTTATCTCCGGGGATTACCTGTCGCTTAAAACGAACGCCGTCAACTCCTGCAAATAAATATAAGACGTTATCATCTGCATATTTATCTGCAGTTACGAATCCAAGAACACCTGCGGCTTGAGCCATAGCCTCAATAATCATTACACCAGGAAAGATAGGTGTATTTGGAAAATGTCCATTAAAAACCTCTTCATTAGCTGTAATGTTTTTATAGGCCAGGATTCTCTTGCCTAAATCCATTTCGACAACCCTATCAACTAAAAGAAAGGGATATCTTTGTGGAAGGCGTTTTTTTATATCGTTTATATCCATTGCATTATCTCTAGGAACTTCATAATTTTAAAATGTGAAAATTATACCTTTTTTTCAAGCCTCTTGAGACGTTGAACTAAATCATTTAGCTGTGTGAAGCGGACCGCATTTTTTTTCCACTTTTCTGTCAAGCTTAATGGTGTACCAGATGAATAAGAGCCAGATTCAGATATTGATTTTGTAATAATTGTACCGCCAGTCGTAGTTACACCATCACAAATTTTTAAATGTCCAACAATTCCTGTTTGTCCAGCAAAAATACAATTTTTTCCAATTTCTGTACTTCCTGATATGCCAGAACAGCCAGCAATAGCTGTATTTTCACCAATATGTACATTATGGGCTATTTGTATGTGGTTATCGAGGATCACACCATCCTCGATAACGGTATCACTTAATGCACCTCTATCAATCGTGGTACATGAACCAATTTCAACTCTATTGCCGATAATTACTCCACCAAGCTGATGAATTTTTACCCAGTGTCTTGAGTCATGAGCAAAGCCAAAGCCATCCCCTCCAATCACGGAACAACTATGTATGGTCACGCTATTACCAATGGTTACTCCATGATAAATCGATACATTTGAAAAAATCTTACAACTATCGCCTATTATTGACCCATCTCCTATGGATGAATTAGGACCAATTATAGATTTTTCTCCAATTATGACATTCTTGCCAAGAACAACATTTGCCCCAATAGAGGCAGTCTTAGAAACTTTGACGCCAGCTGATATAACAGCAGTTTTGTGTATACCTAATTCAGACTTCGAACCAGAGGCAAAGAGCTCAGATACCAATGCATAAGCCAAATAAGGGTTATCCACAACAAGAAAATTACCAGAGCAATCTGATAAATCCATTTTATCTACGATAACTGCAGCTGCATCCGTGGTTGATAAAAACCTGTTATAGGATACATTTGCCAAAAATGTTACATCCTTAGCAGTTGCATCTTGTATAGTATTTAAGCCTTCAACTGTTTGCTCACAGTTACCCATGAGCTCTGCACCGATGTATTTAGCTATGAAGTCTAAAGAATAACTAGGCATTATTTTTATTCAGCATATTTCCCATACCTATAAAAAAAATTAATTCATTTTTTCATTTAGTCTATTAGTTAACTTATTAGTGTAATCGACACCCTCTCCTCCAAAAATAGCTGCTTCTTTTCTAAGCAAAAGAGTTAATTTTTCTTCAGTGATCAGCTCTTGTAATGCTTCCTGAATCTTTTCTTCTGTCGCTTTTATTATTCTTGACTGAAGTGCTTTTTGTTCAGATTTAAGTTTTTTCTGAATCAATTCGATATCGTCTCTGAGATACCCCATCTTTTTTTGTGCCTCATCGTTCTGATCTGCCGACCAAGTCATGCCTTTATTTTCGATTTCTGAATTAAGCTCTTTCATTTCCTCCAGCAGTCCATCAAATTTAGTTTTAAGAGCTGTAAATTGGGGATTAGTCTCAGTTCTTTTGATTTCAGCTTGGGCATATTCAGTTCCAAATACTGCAGCATCTGGAGCTACGATACCTATTTTCATAGGTGCTTGCTCCGCGACTATGTTTGCAGAAATTAATACCATAAAGGTAGCTACTAAAATATTTTTTATACGCACTTTTTTCTCCCTAAAATAAATTATTTAATATTATATATGAAATTCTTTACTGTAATCTAAAATCCTCCTCCCATATTAAACTGGAACGTTTCTTTTTCGTCCTCTTTTCCTGTGTTAAAGGGCGATGCAAAACTAACAGATATAGGCCCGAAACCACTTTTCCATGTACCCCCAACACCAACAGAATACCTCAAATCAGATATAGTAGGCTCTTGACAAAAATCTTCAGAGACATCTCCGCAATCTGTATCAAAAACATTACCTGCATCGAAGAATAATGCCATTTGGACTAGATTTTTATCTTTTAAAAATGGCATAGGAAATAATAATTCAACTGTTCCTTCCACGACTACATTACCACCAAAGGCATCAGCCTCATCTTCAAATCCTGGGGTTATTGGTACATCTCTGGGGCCTAATGTATTTTGCTTGAAGCCTCGAACAGAACCGTTTCCTCCTGAATAAAAGTTCTTAAAAAACGGCAAGGTATCTGTATCTAAATACCCATCACCATATCCTCCGTTAGCGTGAAGATGTAACACTAAATTTTCACTTAAAGTATGGAAAAACTGGCCATCATAATTAAATTTATAATAATTTAGATCGCCTACTGGCATTGTAATCTCTGCTGATATCTTATGAGCCTGACCTCTTGTTGCATCATTTCCAGATCCATTCAGTGTGGATATACCCCATGACAAATTGGAAGTAAACATAAGATAATCGTCTCCCTCCTCATCGAGAAATTCTTCCATCAGTCTAGTCTTGAAATTCCCTCCATCATCTAATTCAAGTTTTTCAACACCCAAACCAAAGCCAATACTTTGAATTTCGGATATTGGCCAACCAAATGTGGTAGATGCACCCATACTTTCGGTCGTATAGTTTGACAAGTTACCCTCTTCAAAATCTTGTTTTTTTGCAAAGACCATGAAACCAGCATTTACACCATCTTTAGTAAAATAAGGATCCGCGTAATGCAAATTTAAATTTGTTTGGAAGCCGCTCTGATTTAATCCCAATTTTAATCTATTGCCAGTTCCCAAAAAATTCTGTTCTGCTATGCTCGCTCCAAGTGTAACCCCATAACTTTGGGCCACGCCAAAACTTGCTCCAACACTTCCTGATGGTTGCTCTTCTACGGTATAAAATACATCGATTTGATCGCTTACACCGGGCACAGGTCTGGTTTCAGACTCTACAGTTTTAAAAAATCCTGTTCTCTGCAATCTATTCTTTGACCATTCGATTTTTTTAGTTGAGGCTGTAGCTCCTTCAATCTGACGCATCTCTCTTCGTAAAACTTCATCCATTGTTTTTGTATTTCCGCGAAACTCGATACGCCTAACATAGGCTCTTTTACCTGGATCAATATAAAAGATAATTTTAGTTGTTTTATCCTCATTATTTAGTTCTGTCACACCTTTCACCTCAGCAAAAGCATAACCATCATTGCCCAGCCGCTCAGCAATTTTTTCTGAGGAAAAGGTCATAAGGAATTGAGAAAAATCTTCACCTTCTTTTTGAACTATGAGGCTTCTGATCTCTTTTTCGGGTACCATAGGATTACCAGCAAGAACAATCTCAGATACAGTGTGAATACTCCCTTCTTTGATATTAATTGTTATAAACACAGAATCCCGATCCGGGCTTATAGTTACTTGGGTTGATTCAACTGAAAAGTCTAGGTAGCCTCTATTTAAGTAGTAAGATTCAACTCTTTCTATATCACCTGTTAATTTTTCTCGGTTATATTTATCGTCTTGTGAAATAAAAGATAGTAAGTTTGATTCTTTTAATTCGAATAATGGTTTTAATGTAGCGTCATCGAAAATTAAATTACCAACGATATTAATACCTGATATAGCCGCTACTTCTCCTTCGTCTATTAAGACTGTCACAACAACTCTATTTTGAGGAAGCTCCTCAACTTCAATTTCAATACCTGCACCATATCTGCCTTGCTTGACATATTGCCGTTCCAGTTCCTGACTCATACCTTTCAAAACAGCTTGTCGAAATATCTGCCCTTCAGATAAGCCGTTGTCTCTCAGAGAAGAGAACAGGGTTTCTTCGGGAATTGCTGTATTACCCTCGATGATCAATTTTGCTACTGCTGGTCTTTCTATAACCGAGATAATTAAAATTCCTTCATCACGAGAGATTTTTATATCATTAAAAAATCCTAGTCTAAATAAATCTCGAGTAAGATCACGAACTGAGGAGCGATCTACAATATCCCCTACACTCACACTCAATGATCCAAAAACTGTGGCTGAAGAGACTCTCTCGAGGCCATCTATTCTGATATCCTTAACTTCAAAGAGCTCTGCTTGAGAGCTAAAAGAGATCACAGCTAAGAAGAAAAAAAGGGGGAAGGGCTTCATTGGATGATTGTGCACCGTTTATTAATTTTTAATTTAGATTGTCGTTATCGCTATAATAACAGTAATTAGTGAAATTAATTCAATATGTCATTATACAGGGCTATGGACATCAACCCAACCACCAAAAATATACCTAACTTAAATCCAAATAATTGTATTTTATCAGATAAGGGTGACCCCTTAATGGCTTCAATTATGAAATACATTAAATGCCCGCCATCCAAAACTGGAACTGGTAGTAAGTTCATAATACCCAAACTTATACTTAGCAGTGCTAGAAATCCTAAGTATGCTGAAATACCATACTCAGCTGACTGTCCAGCAACCTTACCAATCGTTATGGGGCCACTCAGATGCTTGAGAGAAATGTCCCCTATAAACATCTTTTTAATAGAGCCTAGGATCATAACTGAAATATCCCAGGTCTTATGAATCGACTCATTTAAAGCCTCAAAAGGACCATAAGAATAATTTTTTATCATATTTTTTGGCCAATCTGGAACTCTAACAGACATACCAACTTTCCCTATATTTTTTCCTTCAGCCGATGTGGTTAGCTCGGGGGTTATTCTTTTATTTAATATAGTATTTTCACGTTTCACCTGTAAATTTATATTTTCAGACGGTCGAAGCTGCACATATTTAACCCATTCTGACCAGTCTGATAAAGAATATCCATCTGCCGACAACAGCAAATCTCCTTGCTTTAATTCTGATTTTTCTGCCGGACTTTTTGGTATAACTGCATCAACTATGGGGGGAACTTTTGGTGAAAATAATATTATACCTATACTCTCAAGTGGATTTAGCTCTGAAGATCCAGACATCCAATTATTTAAACTACCGCTATAATTATAATTTTCAGGGCTATCTGGGAACTTAACTGTAAAATTTATCTTTCCTGACTCTCCAATACGATTTATCAGCTGTGTATGCAGCTTTTGGATGGTGGGGGTTTGCTTTCCGTCAATAGCAATAATTTGGTGTCCTGGTCTGATACCAGCTATTTCAGCAATGGATCCAGGTACAATTGATCCAATAACAGGAACTATGCCTGTCACTCCTTTCATAAATAATACCCAATATATCAATATGGCTAATAGAAAATTGGCGGCTGGGCCAGCAATTACAATGGCCATCCTCTGCCAAACATTTTTCTGGGTAAATGCATAAGGTAGATCCTCTGGAGATACAGACCCCTCTCTTTCATCTACCATCTTTACGTAACCACCCAATGGTAAAGCTGATAGAACAAACTCAGTTCCTTTTTTATCCTTCCATTTGTAAAGTTTAGAACCAAAGCCGATGGAAAAACGAATAACTTTTACACCACATTTTCTAGCCACATAGAAGTGTCCGAATTCATGAAATGATATCAATACAGCAAGGGCAAGTAGTGTATAAAAAATTGTTACAAGCAAGTCCATCTAAGCTCCTGTTAAAAAAATTAAATTTCTGACTATATAGTGTTACCTTTTAAAATATTCAGAGATTAATTTCAAGGTCATTTCTCGTGATTTTTTATCGCATATTTGAATAGCTTCAAGCGAATCTGGGTTTGTTAATGTTGTCTTCTTTAATGTAAGTGCTACTATTTCTGCTATTTCTGAAAACATAATCTCTTTGTTAAGGAACGCTTCTACAGCTATTTCATTGGATGCATTTAAAGTTATTGGTGCACTACCTCCTGCTTTAGCAGCTTTTATTGCTAACGATAAACAGGGAAATTTCTTCAAGTTTGGCGACTCAAAATCCAGTCGCATTGCACTGATAATATCTAAACTATTCACTCCGGAGGAAATTCTCTGAGGCCAAGCAAGGGCATGTGCAATAGGAGTTCTCATGTCAGGGTTACCCAACTGGGCTAAAATCGAACCATCTAAATATTCTACCATTGAATGCACAATACTTTGAGGGTGCACAACAACCTCTATCTGATCAGGCGTAAGACTAAAAAGCCAGCAAGCCTCTATTAGCTCAAGTCCCTTATTCATCATGGTCGCAGAATCCACTGATATCTTTTTACCCATTTTCCAATTAGGGTGAGAGCAGGCCTCATCTATTGTTATCGTAGACATGCTATTTAGGTCTCGAGTTCTAAAAGGGCCACCTGATGCTGTTAATAAGATCTTATTGATACCACTCTCTTTTGAACAGGCATAATCATGGGGCAGACATTGAAATATAGCGTTATGCTCGCTGTCAATCGGTAAAAGAACGCCATTACTTGAATTTACTGCATTCATTAATAAAGAGCCGGCCATAACTAAAGCTTCTTTATTTGCCAACAAAATCTTCTTACCAGCTTTTGCCGCTTCTAGTGTTGGTAATAGTCCGGCTGATCCAACTATTGCTGCTATGACAGTATCAACTGATTGATCGCTAGCTATCTTACCTAGACCATCAGCTCCTTCGAGCACAACGGTTTCTGGTGACGAAGCCTTTATCAGCTCCTTGAGCTCTATAGCCATCGAAGTATCTGAAACTACAGCAAAGGATGGCTTAAATTGCTTACACTGAATGGCAAGTTCAGCTACCCTCACGTTGCAACTTAAAGCGAAAATTTTAAATCTATCTGGATGTTGAGAAACGACACTTAAGGCGCTCACACCAATTGAACCTGTCGCTCCCAAAACTGTAATTTTTTGCATAAATGATTATAACTTTTTTTAAACTTGAAAATTACTATAAATAAAAACCAAAGTGAAGATTGGAAAAGCCATAGTGTGTCCATCTATGCGATCTAGAATTCCTCCATGACCTGGAAGGATATTCCCGCTGTCTTTTATTCCACGATGACGCTTAAACATACTGATTAGAAGATCCCCGATTACAGAAGAGAGCACTGTAATCATAACTAATGAGAATAATGTCATTATGTTCATTAGATTTGTTTTTAAAAAGAGCCCTAAAAAAGTGACGAAAATTACATTTATAATAATAGCACCTAAAAATCCTTCCCAGGTTTTATTTGGACTTACATTTTTAGACAGTTTATGTTTCCCGAACCTTATTCCTACGAAATAAGCTCCAATATCAGATAAAGCGACGATTAAAATTACTCCAGCTATTAATAATTTTCCATGATCTAGAGAAATTAGAATTGAAAGGGATAGCCAAACTGGAATTAGAATAAGCAAGCCGATAATACCCCTTACTAATGGACTTCTCCAAAAAATAGTACCTCTTGGATAGCTGTTTATCCAATAAATAGCAAGTATCCACCAAGGAATTAGGCACTCTAGGATAGATTTTCCTGTATCTATAAACGCTGGCAGGGACCTATCAGCACCCATCAAAAAACCTAATGAGGCTATTATTACTAACATAAATGAGCAATATAAAAACTTTGTGTAAGAAAATTGGAGGCCAGCTAAATTGCCCCACTCCCACCCAGCATAAAGAATTACGATAGCTGAGAAAAAAAGAATAACATCAGCATTAAAAAAAAATAGCACTGCAGTGAATACCATAGAGATAATTACGGCTGTACTAATTCGCTGTTTGAGCACACTTATTTCCTTTGCCTAATGATGCTTCATCCCGCTTACCAAAACGACGCTGCCTCTTCTGGTAGTCAAGAATTGCGCTATCAAATGTTGCAGCATCAAAGTCAGGCCAAAAACAATCTGTAAAATATAATTCAGTATAAGCCATGTGCCACAATAAAAAATTGCTTATCCTTTTTTCTCCACCAGTCCTTATACATATATCTGGTGGTGGAAAGTTCTCTATGCACATATTTTCAGAGAGCAAATCCTCAGTAATATCGCTAGGCTCTATTTGATTAGATTTAATTTGATGGGCAATCTTTTTTGTCGCTTCAGAAATCTCCCATTTTCCACCATAATCGAGGGCCAATATCAAAGTACGTTTTCCATTTTTTGTAACAGCCTCTATTTCCTGTATTAGCCTATTGAGTTTTAGGCTGAACCTATCTCTTCGACCAATTATCCTTAATTTTATATTTTTCTTTGTAAGATTTTTAGATTCTTTTTTTAGATAACTGGTCAATAATGACATGAGAGAAAGAACCTCACTTTTAGGGCGCCTCCAGTTCTCACTACTAAAAGCGAAGAGTGTGAGCATACTAATATCGTATTTATTCATGGAATTGAGAATATCACGAACCTTTTCAGCTCCGACTTTGTGGCCATCAATTCCTTTTAGCCCTCTTTTTTTTGCCCATCTATTATTACCATCCATAATAATAGCAACGTGGTTAATGGGAGGCGGTTCTATTTCTATATGGCTAGGCATGTATTAACTCTAACTTAAATTTCTAGCAAATCAGATTCTTTACTGAGAAGAGCTTCATCAACCTGTTTGATAAATCTATCTGTAATTTTTTGAACATCTTCTTGAATCTGACGCTCGTTATCCTCAGTAATATCTTTCTTCTTAAGCAAATCTTTTACATTGGATAAAATTTCGCGGCGGGCATTTCTTATGGAGATTCTAGCGCCCTCAGCCTCAGAGCGTGCTTTTTTAATAAAGTTTTTTCTAGTTTCTTCTGTCAGCTGCGGCATTGGTATACGAATCAGATCTCCAGTTGTTGATGGGTTCAACCCTAAATCTGATTTATGTATTGCTTTCTCCACCTCAGGTATTAAATCTTTTTCCCAAACAGAGACAGATAAAGTTCGAGCATCAATAACATTGACGTTTCCAACTTGAGATAAAGGAGTATCTGAACCATAATAAGAGACTGTCAAGCCATCTAATAAACTAGGATGTGCTCTTCCAGTCCGAATTTTTTTAAAAGCATTTGATAGAGCACCAATGCTCTTTGTCATTCTCGCTTCAATATCTGTTTTTAGGTTATCTAGCATTATTTTTTTCCTCGATCAAGGTTCCTTCGTCACCGCCTACAACTATATTCAAAAGGGCTCCCGATTTTTCCATTCGAAAGACTCTCAGGGGCATATGATGCTCTTTACATAAACAAATAGCGGTTAAGTCCATTACACCCAACTTTTTCTCTAAAGCTTCATCGTATGTAAGATGTTCATACATTATTGCATCTTTATTCAACAAAGGATCTGAAGAGTAAACCCCATCAACCTTTGTTGCTTTTAGCACAATTTCGGCATCAATCTCGATACCCCTTAAACATGCTGCTGAATCTGTAGTAAAGAAAGGATTTCCAGTACCTGCTGAGAAGATTACAACATCTCCACTATCCAGATAACGTGTAGCTTTACGCCGATCATATTGCTCCATCACACCGCTCATTGATATTGCAGACATGACATGTGCAGAGATATTATTTCGATCAAGAGCATCTCTCATAGCTAGTCCATTCATCATTGTTGCCAGCATACCCATATGGTCACCAGTGACTCTCTCCATACCAGCGGCGTTTAGTGCCGCCCCTCTGAACAAATTACCTCCACCAATCACTAAACCTATCTGAACACCGATGCCGACAAGCTGTCCTATTTCTAGTGCCATTCTATCTAAAACCCTTGGATCAATACCAAAGCCTTCTTCCCCCATTAGCTCTTCACCACTTAGCTTAAGTAGAATTCTTTTATATTTCTTATCTCCAAAAGACGGCATATGTGACTCCGAAATTAATTATTTTATCTACAGTAACGTCAACTGATATTGTTCTGCAATTTTTTAAAAAAATAATCACAAAAAAAAGGAGGCTAAAGCCTCCTTCTATTTTGCTGCATTTACTTGGGCAGCAACTTCTGTTGCAAAATCAACTTCGATTTTTTCAATCCCTTCCCCAACCTCAAACCTAGAGAAAGACAGAATCTTAGCATCCGAATTTTTAACTAACTCGCCAACAGTCATTTCTGGATTTTTAACAAATGGTTGGTTAATTAGACTAGATTCCGAGAGAAATTTATTTATTCGACCGTTAATCATTTTATTAATAATTTCATCTGATTTACCGCTTTCTTTAGCCTGAGCAATAAAAATTTCTTTTTCTTTTTTAACCAAATGGTCTGGCATATCCTCTGGTTCAACGACCTGGGGATTTGAGGCTGCAACGTGCATAGCAACATCTTTTGCAACTTCTGTATCACCTTTTTCTAATGCAACCATAACACCTATACGCTTATTACTGTGTATATAGTTACCAACAACAGTGGAGCTGAGGATTTTGACTCTACGAATACTGATATTTTCTCCGATTTTTTGCACTAAAGCATGGCGAGCTTCCTCCATGTTCACTATAAATTCTTCAAATACAAATTTATCAGTATCAAAAGCCTTATCAAGCGACTCATTCACAAAGCCTATAAATGAATCATCACGAGCAGCGAAATCTGTTTCAGTGTTTACTTCGATCATAACACCGCGCTTGTTATCTTCAGACATTTTTACCGCAATAATTCCATCAGCTGCTATTCTACCTGCTTTTTTTGCAGCTTTTATTCCACTAGATTTTCGCAGATCGTCAATTGCTTTATTAATATCTCCATCAGAAGCTGTTAGGGCTCTTTTACATTCCATCATCCCGAGACCAGTGCGGTCACGAAGATCTTTGATCATAGATGTAGAAAACGCTGCCATTATCTTCCCCTTAATTTAAATTGTTTAAATTCGATAAAGGGGGCATTGCCCCTTTTCAGAGGCAAAGCCTCGTCGACTTGATTGAAAAGAACTATTTTTTAATCTTATCCTCTGAATCAACGCTCTCTTTTTTCTTATCGGTTTCTTTAGCTTTGGCAGTAACTTTTGAAGTTTTTGCTTCGACTGCCACCTTCGGTATTTTTACTGCTGTTTTTGCTACTGTTTTCTCTTTTACTTTAGTCTTAGATTTTGCTTTTACTTCAACCTTCTTTTTTGTTTCAACCTTTTTTTTCTTTTCAGCATTCTCTTTTACTTCAGCATTCTCTTTTACTTCAGTTTTCTCTTTTACTTCAGTTTTTATTTTAGGTTTCTCTTTTGCTCTTACTTCAGTTTTTATTTCAGTTTTTTCTGAAACCTCGACAAATTCATCTTTTGCAACCACTTTGTTAGCTTCTGATTTTCCATCCAAAATAGCATCAGCTACAGCGGTACAAAATAACTTAACTGCACGAGTGGCATCATCATTTCCGGGTATTACATAATCAACACCTTCTGGATCACTATTGGTATCAACAATACCAATAACTGGTATACCAAGCTTATTAGCTTCTTGTATCGCAATACGCTCATAGTCGACATCAACAACAAAGAGTATATCTGGTAACCCGCCCATATCCTTGATGCCACCAATAGAATTATTAAGCTTTGTCATCAGTCGAGTTCTCATCAAGGCTTCTTTTTTTGTTAGCTTATCAAATGTTCCATCTTTGCTTTGCTCTTCAAGTTCACGAAAGCGTTTTATGGAAGCACGTATTGTTTTGTAATTAGTTAGCATTCCACCTAACCAGCGATGACTAACAAAAGGCATGCCTGCACGAGCTGCATTTTCGGCTACTGCCTTTTGTGCTGAACGTTTTGTTCCAACAAATAAAACTTTATTATTGTTAGAACCAATCTTGTGAACGATTTTTAGCACCTCATTAAAGGCTGGAACAGTATGGTCCAGATTTAGTATATGTATCTTATTGCGAGACCCAAAAATAAATTTATCCATTTTTGGATTCCAGTAGCGAGTTTGGTGTCCAAAATGAACGCCAGCTTGCAACATTTCTTTCATGCTTACAGTGATCATATTAATTCCTTTTGTTAGGGTTAGGCTTCCATATACCCCACAATTCAACCCATTAAATATTAGGCACCCTGAAGTGTGTGACGACATATGTGTATCATTAGCTACAGCGCGAAACTTTAGCGGTGTGCTTTATAACATAATTTAGTTAATTTGTGAACGAAAATTGGTTAAATGATCAGTGTTGAAGCTAGATGCAAGTACGGGGTAAATTTATTCAACTTTAATTTGATAGATTATATTTTTAGTCTGACATGTCATTTTTAAAAGTCAGCTAAATATTCTACTGAAGTTCGCAATCCTATATTATAATAACGGTGAAAATAATCGTTTGGTAGATGACATGTCAGTGCATATAAAAAGTGTGGATGAGCTAAAAAAAATGCGTATTGCTGGAAAGCTCGCTGCAGAAGTTCTTGAAATGATAGAACCGTATGTTTCTAGTGGAGTATCAACTGAAGAATTAAATATAATCTGCCATAACTATATAGTTGACGTACAAAAAGCTATACCAGCACCGCTTGACTATAAAGGTTTTCCAAAATCTATTTGCACATCAGTCAATCAAGTGGTTTGTCATGGAATACCATCTGAGAGAAAAATTCTTAAGAATGGTGATATTCTAAATATAGATATCACTGTGATTAAAGATGGTTATTTTGGGGATACTAGTAAAATGTTTTTTGTGGGGACAATACCTAGTCATGCAAAACGGTTAGTAGATATATGTCAAGAAAGTCTATACAAGGCTATATCTATTGTAAGGCCTGGTGTACGCCTTGGAGACATTGGGCACATCATTCAACATCACGTTGAAAAAAACCATTATAGCGTGGTTAGAGACTATTGTGGGCATGGTATTGGCACAGAATTTCATCAAGATCCGCAAATACTTCATTATGGCCGACCTGGTACAGGCTTTGTAATGCAAGAAGGTATGACTTTTACAATCGAACCTATGATAAATGCAGGAAAACACCAAACTAAAGTGAAAAAAGATGGGTGGACTGTCGAAACCCTCGATGGAAGATTATCCGCCCAATGGGAGCATACGCTCGCAATAACCAGTAATGGAGTTGAGGTTCTAACTGCTCGCAGCGAAGAGTCTTTCTGATGGGTAAGATGACGACAGATCCAACCAAATTTTATATATTTGACGAACAAAAGTTTGTAAAAGAATTAAGTCGTGGAAATACTATACAAGTATACAAAAATGCTATTCAGAAGGCTGAATTTAGCCTTGAAGAAAAATTCAAGAATGAAGAAAAAACAGCGGATCTATTAAAAGCAAAGACCTCTTTCATCGATATCATTCTCAAATATGCCTGGGGTCAGTTCGAATGGGATAAAAAAATATCTCTCTTAGCTGTTGGAGGATATGGAAGAGGAGAACTTCACCCTCATTCGGACATCGATTTAATGATATTAGTTAGCTCAAATAAAATAAATTTATATCAAAAAAATATAGAAGCTTTCCTCGCGTTTTTATGGGATATACAGTTAAAAATAGGCCATAGTGTTCGATCAATCTCTGATTGCGTTAGCGCTGCAAAAAGAGATGTGACTATCGCAACCAATATAATGGAAACAAGAACTATATGTGGTGAAGACGCTATTAGAAATAATATGCTCAAGAAAACCAGTCCAGATAGAATCTGGCCACTTAAGTTGTGGCCATCTAATGAATTCTTTAAAGCTAAGCTCATAGAGCAGACCAATCGCCATGCTAAGCATGGCAATACTGAGTACAACCTTGAGCCCAATGTAAAAGAAGCGCCTGGTGGACTAAGAGATATTCAAACTATCAACTGGGTAGCTAAAAGGCATTTTGGAGCAAACTCATTAGAAGAGCTTATTAACGATGATTTTATTACGCCTGAAGAATATCTACAGCTAAAAAGAAATCAAGATTTTCTTTGGAGAGTTCGTTACGCCTTGCATCTAATTGCAGGTAGACCAGAAGAACGGCTTTTATTTGATCATCAGCGTAAGATTGCAAAATTGTTTGGATATAAAGATAGCGAAAAACGTATGGGTGTAGAGCAATTCATGCAGGATTATTATCAAGTGGTCCTATCGGTTCGAGAATTGACTGATACATTGTTTCAGTGCTTAAGTGAGTTAATTTTTCAAAATAAAAAAAGTGGGGAAAAAATTAAATTAAATCGGAGATTTATTGTTAATAATGGCTATATTGAAACCACCGATTATCATGTTTTTGATAAAGATCCGTCTGCACTTCTTGAAATTTTTTGCCTGACTGCAGAAAATAATAAAATTGTCGGTATTCGTGCAACCACCATCAGACAGATTCGCCGATATCGAAAATTAATCGATGAGTCATTTCGAAGCTCACCTGATAATAAGTTGTTGTTTTTACGTTTATTGCGCTCCCCATACAATATGACTACCCAGCTTCAGCGTATGACAAGATATGGCATACTTGGAAGATATTTGCCTGAATTTGGTGCGATTATTGGGCAAACTCAACATGATTTATTCCATCAATATCCCGTAGATGCACACACACTTCAGTTAATAAAAAATATGCGTGGCTTCGATAAACCGGGAGAAGCTCATAGATACCCTACTACTGCTTATGTTTATAAAAATTTACCTAAGCCTGAATTAGCTTTCATCGCTGGCCTATATCATGATATTGGTAAAGGAAGAGGTGGTGATCACTCAGTTTTAGGGGCAGTAGACGCTGCTGAATTTTGCGCACGACATTATATGTCAAAAACTGAATCAGAATTAGTTGCATGGCTTGTAGAGAACCACCTATTAATGTCAAGTACATCTCAAAGATCTGATATTTCTGACCCAGATGTAATTCATAAATTTGCCAAAATCATTGGGTCCCAGATAAAGTTAGATTATCTGTTAGTTCTAACTGTCGCAGACATTATTGCTACAAATCCAGATCTCTGGAACAATTGGAAAGCGTCGTTGATGCGCCAACTTTATACTGAAACAAAAAAAGCCTTAAACCGTGGTCTTGAAAACCCAGAGAGCCGAGAACAATGGGTCAAAAATACTAAAGATGAAGCTTTTAAGAGTATAAATGAATCATCTAAAATTACTGTTGAAAAAATATGGGCTGGCCTCGATGACGAGTTTTTTCTAAGAGAAAATGCGAATGATATTGTACGATACACAGAGGCTATATTAAAAAATGGTAAAGAAAATAAACCTATAATTTTGATAAAAGACAAAGGTTTAGGAACACCGATTGCTACACAAATATTTATAGGGACCAATGGATTGTATAAAGTCTTTCCAATAATTGCATCGACGCTTGATAAACTTCAAATTAAAATTCTTGATGCAAGCTTACATACAACTATAAGTAGTAGTTCAAATAAGCAGGTCAAAGAAACCGCATTCGATATCTTCTATGTCGTAAATCAAGATGATAAGCCGTTCGGAGAAAATATTAAGATTGTTTCTCAAATTAAAAATGCCCTCAACGAAGCTTTTCGTGACCCTGAGCAAACTGTTCTTTATCCATCTAGAAGGATCCCACAAGATCTCAAACAGTTTAGCACAATGACTAATGTAGTCATCAGTACCGATCTGTCTAGGCTATCTACGACTCTTGAAGTAATTACGCCTGATAGGCCAGGCTTGCTTTTATGTTTAGGTCAAATTTTTATGGAATTCAAACTCCAGCTTATAAGTGCAAAAATATCAACTCTCGGAGAACGAGTCGAAGATGTTTTTCATGTGGTAGATGCGAACTATAAACCCCTGGGTGACCCTTTTGCCTGCTCGCAACTAGTACAAGCAATATGCGATGAACTTGATGCTCGGGTAATGAAAGAAATAGAAGGCGCACCACTCCAAAAAATGAGTCTATGGAATTGAAAAATTTACAGAAGATAACTTATGAATACTGATCTCGAACAACTTCAACAATATCCTTTTGAGAGACTTTCTGCACTTTTTTCTGGGCTCGAACCACCGAAATCACTTAAAAATATTCCCTTATCGATTGGTGAGCCAAAACATCCACCACCAGAATTTGTTGCTCATACAATCGCTGCCTCAATAGATAAGGTATCTGTTTACCCTAACACTAAAGGAACTTCAGAGCTTAGGCAGGCAATATCAATTTGGCTGAAAAATCGTTTTAATCTTAACTCTATAGACCCAGAGTCACAGATTTTGCCTGTAAATGGTACGCGGGAGGCACTTTTTGCTTTTGCTCAAGCTACTATTGAGAGATCAAATAGTCCAACTATTTTAATGCCAAATCCTTTCTATCAAATCTATGAAGGGGCGTCTATTTTGTCGGGTGCTAATATATATTTTCTAAACTGTGATGAAGAAACTGGTTACTTAACTGACTTCACCTCTGTACCAGAAAAAACTTGGAGGACGTGCCAATTAATATATATATGCTCTCCAGGAAATCCTAGTGGAGCTGTGCTTAGTAATAGTAAGATGCAAGAGCTCATAAAGTTAGCCGACAAATATGATTTTATTATAGCAAGTGACGAATGCTACTCTGAAATATATTATGATGAAGAAAAACCACCCGCTGGATTACTTGAAGCCTGTTCTATAATTCGTCGCCATAACTATAAGAGATGTGTGGTTTTTCATAGTCTATCAAAGCGTTCTAATTTACCTGGCCTGAGATCAGGCTTCGTTGCTGGAGATGCTGATATCTTGGAGAAATTTTTAAAATACAGAACATATCATGGTTGCGCTATGCCGCTGACTACTCAATTAGCAAGTATTGCAGCATGGAATGATGAAAAACATGTACAAGAAAATCGAAGAAAATATAGACAAAAATTCAATGATTTTCAAGAAATTTTAGGAGGAACATTACCTCTTGATATCCCAGATGGAGGATTTTATCTGTGGATGAATATTTCACCAGCTAAATTAGGTAGTGATGAAAGTTTCTGCAAGAATCTTTACTTACAACAAAATGTTACTGTCCTGCCTGGTCGATATCTTGGCAGGCTATCAAAAAATAAAAACCCTGGAGAAAACTACGTGAGAATGGCACTCGTAGCTCCAGTTAATGAATGCCGAGAGGCCGCTGAAAGAATAAAACAATTTGTTATATCTTCAAGAAAAAATAAAAAATGCTAAAAAAACAGAGGGCTGAATATATACATTTTAAACTAAACCAAATATACCCATCTATACCCATACCTCTAGTTCATAAGGATGTATACAGCTTATTAGTTGCAGTGCTTCTCTCTGCACAATGTACAGACTCCCGTGTAAATCAAGTTACACCAATACTTTTTGAGATTGCGGATAATCCAAAAGATATGTCTAAAATTCCAATCCAAACTATTTATGAAATAATTCGACCATGCGGTCTGGCGCCAAAAAAATCTAGAGCCATACATGAACTATCAAATATTCTTGTGAACAAATTTCATTGTGAAGTACCAGAGTGTATGGAGCTGCTGGAAACTCTTCCAGGTGTTGGTCATAAAACAGCAAGTGTGGTTATATCGCAAGGTTTCGGACACCCCGCTTTTCCAGTTGACACACACATACATCGACTTGCTCAAAGATGGGGGTTAACGAATGGCAAAAGCGTCACTAAAACAGAAAAAGACTTGAAGACACTTTTCCCAAAATCCAGCTGGAATAAACTCCATCTTCAGTTCATTTACTTTGGTAGGGAGTTCTGCTCTGCATGGAATTGCGATGGTACTATTTGTCAAATCTGCACCAAATTATACCCAAATAGAAAAAAACCGATGAAAACAAAAAAAGCATGATGTATTTATATTAAAATTTGATAAGTATATTGCTATATATTTATAATTCCATATCGAAACTTATTCTAAGTCAGCTAAAATATGGCAATAACACAAATTTATGGTATTAAAAATTGCGACACAGTCCGTAAAGCAAGAAAATGGTTGGAGCAGTCTAATATAGAGTATATTTTTCATGATATTAGAAGCGATCAGTTTAACAAAGAGGTACTTAAAAAATGGCTTCTTAAATCAAAAGTTGAAGCGATCATCAATAAAAGAAGCGCCACCTGGAGAGGGCTTTCACTAAAAGTACAAAAAGAATTTCTAGAAGAAAAAAATACTGATCTGCTGTTTAAGCTACCAATAATAATAAAGAGACCTATACTAGATGTTGACGATACTATTTATGTTGGATTCACAGCAGATAAATATAAATCTATTTTTTTTTCTAAAATTTTATAAATCAAATTATGAGTTTTCACTCAGGAAATAACAATAATGAAATTATTTAGCCTTGGTTTGGGTGTTGGGACGCAAAATAAAAAGAAGGAATGGCTGGAGATATTTTATCCAGAACCGATTTTGAATCCTAACTATAAATTTTTATGTGTATTAGAAAAAATTTTTAATTATAAAGGTGGAAATCATATTTTTTCTTTAAATGGCTCCCTTCTTGAAGAGCTCTCAGGTGAATTTTTAAAGATACAAGAACACAGTTTATCCACATTATCTAAAAGACTTATAAATTCAAAAAAACCAGTATTAATTACTATATTAGAAAATGATGCTGAGCTCACTTCTGTCCAAGAAGCATACCTTAAGCTTCATTTACTGTCATACAGGCTCGTTAAACCAAACAGTATCAATCTTAATGGAATGTTTGGTGTTCTCCCAAATATCGCATGGACAAATCAAGGGCCCATAGATATAAGAGAGCTCGGTGATCGTCAACTTGAAGCACGACTTAGTGGTTCAACTTTACTTGTAAACAGCATCGATAAATTTCCAAAAATGGTAGATTACGTTGTTCCCTCGGGCGTTCGTATAGCTGATACAGCAAGAGTTAGGCTTGGAGCTTATATTGGTGAGGGAACTACTATAATGCATGAGGGATTTGTAAACTTTAATGCTGGAACACAGAGTACAAGCATGATTGAAGGGCGAATATCTCAAGGTGTATTTATTAAAGAAGGTTCTGATTTAGGCGGGGGAAGCTCAACTATGGGGACTTTGTCTGGTGGTGGGGAAATTATTATCACTATTGGAAGTAAATGTTTACTAGGGGCAAATTCTGGGCTTGGTATACCATTGGGTGATCGTTGTACAATCGAAGCAGGACTCTATATAACTGCAGGTACAAAAGTTAAATTAATAGGTGATAAAGGGCAACTAATAGTTCAACTGAAAGCTCGCGATTTAGCAAATAAAAATGATCTTCTGTTTAGACGAAATTCTCAAACAGGTGCTGTGGAGTGCCTAACTAACGATTCAGCAGTTGTATTAAATGACGATTTACATAGCTCAAATTAAGCACGTTATTTATAATAATTTTCTATAAAAAAATTCAAGGTCTAAACTTATGCATACACCATCGCACAACGGTTCCGAAACTATAAAACTGGCTTGCGATCTAATAAAGCTTAAATCTGTAACACCAGAAGACGCTGGTTGCCAGAAATTAATGATGAATCGGTTAGAGTCATCTGGCTTTAAAATTCAAGATCTACCTTACGGTAGTGTAAAGAATTTCTGGGCAGTTCATGGTGATGTAGGTCCAACATTATGTTTTGCCGGGCATACAGATGTTGTACCTGCAGGTGATGAAAATTTCTGGAGTTATCCGCCCTTTCAGCCTACCCTAGATGGAGATTTTCTTTATGGTCGAGGTGCGGCAGATATGAAGGGTTCTCTTGCCGCAATGATAACTGCAACCGAAAGATTTATATCCGCATATCCCGAACATAAAGGTAGAGTTGCCTTCCTTATAACTAGCGACGAGGAAGGGCCGGCTTTAAACGGAACAGTTAAAGTAGTTGAATATCTGAAAAGTCAAAATGAAATTCCTAAGTGGTGTCTTATTGGTGAGCCTTCTAGCTCAGTAATAACCGGAGATATCATCAAAAACGGACGAAGAGGATCACTCAATGGTGAGTTAACTGTAAAAGGTATTCAGGGTCATGTCGCCTATCCTCAAATAGCGGATAACCCTATACATAAAATATCACCTGCCTTAGATGATCTTGCTAATGAGCACTGGGATGACGGAAATAGTTTTTTTCCAGCTACAACTTTCCAAATATCAAATATTAATGCCGGTACTGGAGCGACCAATGTGATTCCTGGTGAGGCTAAAGTAGTATTTAATTTTCGCTTCTCAACTGAAATTACTGAAGATGAAATTAAAAATAGGACAGAAAAAATACTCCAAAAAAATCATGTAGACTATGAGATAAAATGGATTTTAAGCGGCAAACCCTTTATTACGGGAGAGGGAGAACTTATAAATGCAGCAAAAGAGAGTATATTTGAGGTGGCAGGCTTAAAAACTAAATTATCCACAGCAGGCGGCACTTCAGACGGGCGCTTTATTGCACCCTATGGAAGCCAAGTTTTAGAGCTTGGTCCTGTGAATGCCACCATCCATAAAGTTGACGAATGCGCTAATATCAAAGAATTAGATTGCCTAAGCTACATATACCAGCGAGTCCTAGAAAAACTATTAGTTTGATGCTTAATTTAAATTCAAATACAGAAAATCAGATAGGAATTTTTTTATTTGAATATATGTCGTATCTTGTAGATTTACCTTTCAAAGAATAACTAGGTTCTTGATCAGATAAGAACTTTGCATGAATTGGTCGCTTAACTACAACTCGGTATCTAGCTTTACTTTTGGCTAATGCAAGAAGCTTATCAGAATCCTCGTCTGGCCCTATCAACCTTTGTAATAGCTGCATTTCCTTTTTAACCTGACTTGATTTCTGCCTGGGTGGAAACATGGGGTCTATATAAACAATATCTGGCATAGATGTATCTTCGAGAGTATTTAGATGATCAATAGAGTCATTATTTACAAGTGTTATGCGCTTAAAAACTTCTTTAAAATCTTCACCTTTTTCATCCTCTATCATTCTCGCTCTGTAAATACCATCAGCAAGCAAAGCCGCCAATATATCATTTCTTTCAAGCATCAGAACTTTTGCACCTAATGAGGCTAAAATAAATGCATCTCTACCCAAGCCTGCGGTGACATCCATGATATAAAGCTTCTGCTTAATACTTTTTATACCAATCGCTTTTGCAAGATTCTGATTTTTTCCTCCTCCATGTAAGCGACGGTAATCTAAAGAGCCAGTAGTGAAATTACAGCTAATCGGTCCGGGTGAGTGTTTCCCTAGATGTATGACTTCTAATCCATAATTACTAACTAGTAAGGCTAAATTGCTTTGTATTTCATTAGATTTGCTATACGCCAATAATGGTAATTTAAGCTTCGTAGCGAGCATAGATGCTCGGTCCTCTAGGCCATCAAAAAACATCACAGATATAGGAAAAACCACTTCATTCATATGATAATCCGTCTTTCAGTTTCGGCTGATATCTAAATTAGCCAATAAGAATCAAACAATACATTTTTTAATAGTTAATTGGAATCCAATCAAAATTTAAATTATTAAGAGGTGAGTCTGAGAAATACCTATACTTAATCTATCAATCAAAGACTATATAAACTCATAAAAAACAAAGGAAAAAAGTCTAAATTAAATTACTGATAACACTTTTTTTATGTGCATGGAAAGTTACCCACAAAATCTGTGGATAACTTTGTGTATTACTTAAAAAAAATTCTATAGAATCCACCTAGTTTGGGAGGTAGAGTTAGATTGGTTGTTTTTTAATCAACTATAAAAGTGTAATAATATCAATATCTTACTAAATTAAATTCATAAATCAATGACTTAGCGATATTGCAAACTATTATATATTGAACAATATGTATAATTGTGGAAAACCTAAGTATGTAAATTAAAAAAAACCGCAAAAAAACATATAGTTATGAGAGCTATAATACAACTAAATATTAATATAAATTATAAAAATTTAGCTCTTTAACTGTATCCAATCGAACCCTTCATTTTGAGTGGCATAAGATACAGATGAAAGTTGTTTAGATATCTCAGAAATAGTCTCCTTTACTAATGAAACGCTATTATTATTCTCGCTAATATGGCCTATAACTAATTCTTGTAATTGTTCAAGCTTAATATTTTTTAAAAAATATAGCATTTGTTTATTATTTAAATGGCCCCAGTCACCACCCACTCTATTTTTTAAAGATCTTGGATAAGAACCATTAAGTAACATATCCTCATCATGATTCGACTCAATCATAAGGCCATCACAGCACTGGTAAAGCTCTATAATATGTTCTGTTATAGCGCCAACATCAGTCAAAATTCCAAAAGTTAGCAAGCCACCTCTTATAATAAACTGAACTGGCTCTCTAGCATCATGTGGTACTAGCACGGGAGTTACTGTAAGGTTTTCAATATGAAAATCTGATTGTGTGTCAATATAAGTTAAATTCAGTGCAGATGAGTTTCTTAAGAATTTACTTGTTCCAGCAGTTGCCATTACTGGTATTTTATATTTTTTTGCTAAAGAAGAAACACCGCGTATGTGGTCTGAGTGCTCATGGGTCACTAGGATAGCATTTATTTTTGAGGGGGCTAGGCCCGAAATACTTAATCTTTTCTCAGTCTCTTTTAGAGAAAAACCACAATCAACCAAAATAACAGTATCATCATGTTCAATAATTGTACTGTTACCCTTGCTGCCGCTACCGATAGAAGAAAATCTCATAAATTAACTAAGATTTCCACGTATGATTTTCAATAGTTTAATTTTCATAAGCTGATCAAGAGGAATGTTGTTTTTGTTCGAAATTTTCACTATAACTTTATTTGGGCTTTGAGTAACCGCTACCTTGTATTCAAGAGCGGGTATTAACTGATCTTCCGCACTTCGAGAATCCAAAAAATTACCAACTAGTCCAAGTAAAGATTCATCCTCTGTTACTAACTCTATCTCGGTAAACTCTACTGATAATTGCCCACTCGCTTGATCATCACTAACTACAGAGAAGCCACCTAATGATAATGACTTCAACACTGATGCCCAACTACGAGCATACCCCAACTTCATTTCTATGTATGGCTCTTCATTCTCGGGAATAACCACTTTAACTCTCGACTCTCCACCAATATTTTGTGCAAGCAAGGAAACAGAGGTTCCGGTAACATCTGATACTAAAGTATTAGCTATTATTTTAGTAAACTCCTCTTCTCTGGAGAGACTCATAGAATTCAATGGCCATTCTGTCAATGAATCCTCTTGACCAGCTAATATATGCATCTGAGTAACCCTAATCTCACTACTACTGACTCCTACACCTGGAGAGATAAGAAAACGGAATCTATGGCTATATTTCTCATCATCCTTGAACTGCAACCATCCAGTATCTAGAATGCCTTTTGGTGGATCCATTTTTGCAGTAGGAATAGCGCTTCGAGTTAAAATACTTCTGAGTCTTGGCCATACTTCTGCAGGCGGTTTATTGATAGCAATCCATTGTTTTCCAGAAAATGATAATATTTCTACTGACTCCTTTAAAAGGTTCACAGATAAAGGCTGAGGTCTGGGGGCAGAGAAAGATTTTTTAGGAAGTCCTGCGACTGGTATATTTGGAACAATATATAATTCACCAATCGCCGCATCAGCAGGTGCCTCCATAGGTAAAATTTCCCTAGAATGCAAATAATCATTTGCACGATTACGTATTGGATTTTTATCTTTGATGTCATCGATACTGCTACAAGAAACAATGGAAAATAAAATTACAATCAACACTATCCGTTTAATTTCTATTGACATCAGCTAACTCCAGTTTTCTGAATACCCTGTTAGTTATTTTAAAAGGTTAGCAACCTCAAGCGCCTCACAAACCTCTATTTTTAGATCATCCGATAATTCTGTTAGAGGCAGTCGGATCCCATGTTGGATTAATCCCATTTGAGCTACTGCCCATTTTACTGGAATCGGGTTTGATTCCAAAAACAGAACATCATGGACGGGCGCAAGAAAATTATTGATATCCGTTGCCTCTTTTTTTTCTCCGGCTATTGCTAATTTGCACATTTCTGCCATTAGTCTCGGAGCAACATTAGCAGTAACAGATACGTTTCCATGTCCACCTAATAGCATTAATTGAAGTGCTGTTGCATCATCTCCAGAGTAGATAGCAAAGTCTGAGGGGCATATTTCAATTAACTTTTTTGCTCTTTCCAGATCACCAGTTGCATCTTTTATACCAACAATATTATCCACAGAAGCTAAACGTTTAACAGTATCTGGGAGAATATCACATGCAGTACGCCCCGGTACATTATATAAAATTTGTGGGATATCAACTGAATCAGCAATAGACTTATGATGCAGATAGAGTCCTTCTTGGGTAGGTTTGTTATAATAAGGGGTCACCAGTAAGCAAGCATCGGCGCCACTTTCTTGTGCGCGTTGCGTCCACTCAATAGCTTCTTTAGTAGAGTTAGCTCCAGTACCTGCAATCACTGGAATTCGTCCAGATGAATCCTCAACGATAGCAGCAATAGTAGCCATGTGCTCTTGGACATCCAGAGTAGGAGATTCTCCTGTGGTTCCAACTGCTACAATAGCATTTGTACCCTGTTGGATATGCCATTCAACCAGGCCATTTAAGCGGTCCCAGTCAACCTCAAGACTGTCTGGGATCATTGGTGTCACCAAAGCAACTATACTGCCGGTAATCATCTATTTCCTCGATATTCATTAATTAATTATTCGTGACATGGTACTGACCATAACGAACTAGAACAAGCATTTGATTCATAATATTAAATGAATTTTTTAGGTGTTTTTTAACCCCTTTTTTTTGAGTATGGCCTCTTTTCTCCTTTTGGACGAGTCTTAAACCGTCGGTGCGCCCATAAATACTGATCTGGTTGCTGTAAAATCATTTTTTCAATCACTCTATTAATCCTCTCTGCATCAGAAACTTCATCATTCTTTGGGAAACCTTCTAATGGTCGATGCACGGTAATTTTATACCCTTCATTACCAGGAAGCCTGATATGTGAAAATGGCAAGACGGCTGATTTACCAACTTTAGCGAACTTTGCAGTAGCGGTAACCGTTGCAGCTTGTATTCCAAAAAAACTCGCGAATACACTCTGTTTAGGTCCGTAATCTTGATCAGGCGCATACCAAATAATTTTACCATTCTGAAGTGCTTTTAATATCCCGCGAACATCGTCTCGAGTATACACATCGGCATCAGCTGATCTTTTAAGCCTCCCCTTTTTTTGTATATAGTCATACACTATATTTTTATGTGGGCGATACATTCCATCAATTTGTCGCTCCATCATGAGCCCGGAAGCTCCAACTTCTATGGTTGTATGATGAATAGCCATAAGCAATGCACCACGTCCATTAAGATTATCTATATGCTCAACACCCTCTACGTGAATAATTTTTTTTAGTCGACTTGTAGGCCACCACCAAGCTATTCCAACTTCAAAAAATGCAATCCCATAACTGATAAAGTTAGCGCGCAAGAGATTTTTTTGCTCCTGTTGAGATATATCTGGGAAACAAAGCTTTAAATTTGTTTCCGCCACTTTATAGCGATATCCTCCAATTAAATACATCAGTAGGCCGAGTTTATGCCCAAGGTAGACCATTAATGGATAAGGCAAAATAACAGCTAGCCTCCAACATCCAAAGCCAAGCCATGTAAGCCATAATTTGGGATGGAAATGCCTCCATGTAAGTTGTTGATCCTTCATCAGTCACCTAAACTTTATCTGAAAAGTTAAACACATTTTCATAAACTATCTTTAAATCTATGAGAGGTTTGTTATATCAACTATTGGATCTACTTCAGTATCATAATTAATACCAGACACTCCGAACCCAAATAACTTAATAAACTCCTCCTTATACCCTTTGAAATCTGTCAATTCATGTAAATTTTCGGTTGTTATATTAGACCAAGCATTGGATAGTTCTTTTTGTATTTCGGGTTGAATTTCAAGTTCATCAACCCTTAAACGCCCCACATCATCTAGACGCGGTGATTCAGAATAAAGGCATTCTGTATACAAGCGATAAAGTTGTTCGATACAGCCTTCGTGGGTGCCTCTCTTTTTCATTGCTTTAAATAATAAAGATAAATAAAGTGGCATTATTGGAATTGCAGAGCTTGCTTGAGTAACCACAGCTTTAAGTACTGCAACTCTTGCTGTTCCATTGATAGGGGCTAAAATTTTGCTTATTTTCTTAACCTTTTTATCTAAATCTTGTTTTGCACGACCAATTGTTCCATTCCAGTATAAATCCCATGTGGCTTTTTCACCAACATAGGTAAATGCTGAGGTTGAAGCTCCTTTTGCTAAGACGCCAGCATCATTTAGTGATTCCATCCAGAGGCACCAATCCTCACCACCCATGACTGCTATAGTTTGTGCTATATCTTCTTCACTAGCAGCACTTAAATTAAATTCCTGTATTTCTTCTTTATCAGTATTAATGCCCCGAAGAGTAACATTTTTCCCAATAGGCTTAAGGGTTGAATTAAAAATTTCACCAGTTTTTGGATGCTGCCGACGCGGAGAAGCAAGACTATAAATAACCAAATCAATTTGACCTAAATCTGTTTTTATATTTTCAATTACCTTTTGTTTTATTTCGTCAGAAAAAGCATCGCCATTAATACTTTTGGCATATAAGCTCTCTGATGAGGCATATTTATGAAAAGCTGCTGAATTATACCAACCAGCTGAAGCTGTTTTTTTCTCGCCTCCTGGTTTTTCAAAAAAAACACCTAGAGTTGAAGCACCACTGCCGAAAGCAGCTGTAATTCTTGCAGCTAAACCATAACCAGTTGAGGCTCCAATAACTAGTACCCGCTTTGGTCCATCAAAAGTTTGCTGTTTCTTAATATAGTCAATTTGTTCTTTTACATTAGCGTCGCAGCCGAATGGATGTGCAGTAATGCACATAAACCCGCGAACTTTTGGCTTAATAATCATTCTTTATCTCCGAAGAATCCAAAAAAGATACTTTTAAATTGAGTTAGATCTGCATGATACATTGTAGTTATATGTCCACCAAGTAATCAAAGAAGTCTAAAAATCAAAAAAGACTCTGGTAAAAATTCTCTTTTTGAATAAAACTATCATTTATTATAAAACACCCTGTCAAAATAAAAGGTAAAATTATGTTCAATAAAGATTCGATTGCCAAACTAATTCTCCGATTATCTCTTGGATTTCTGATTCTATTTCATGGTGTCGCAAAAGTCATAGATCCATCATCTATTGAATTTTTTGGGAATCGCCTGGTTGAATTCAGTCTTCCTTCCTTTATAGCCTATGGTGTCTATATAGGAGAATTGGTTGCCCCGCTAATGCTGATTATTGGTTTCTATACACGCACTGCAGCATTTTTAATTACCGTAAATATGGTTTTTGCAATCATGTTATTTCATACCCATCACCTCATAGAGCTAAATCAATATGGTGGCTGGGAACTGGAACTTCAGGGTTTTTATTTCCTAACAGCGATAATAATTTTTCTTCAAGGCAGTGGCAAATATGCAGTAAGGCCTAGTTGATATAAACTTAACAATCTATAAAGCTCGATAGATTTTATTATTTATTATCAGTCTTATAAGAATAACCTAAATAAATATAAATACGAGGTAACCAATAATGTTGCTCAGCGATAAGATACTCGCTATTAATAACGATTTGCCAATAAGAACAGATAGCCCAATTCATAGTGGCAAGGTTCGATCTGTTTACTCTTTAACAGCTGAAGATAGTCGTAGATTAATTCAACTGAAGGGCTATAAGGTCGCAACAGACGCACCTTTGGCAGTGATGATAATAAGTGATCGTATTTCAGCTTTCGATTGTATTTGGAAGGGAGAGGAAGGCATGGATGGTGTTCCAGGTAAAGGGGCTGTACTGAACGCTATTTCCAATTACTGGTTCAAATTGTTTAGTGAAAAAAATTTAGCTGATAGTCATATTCTTGATATTCCACACCCTTTTGTTTGGATAGTTCAAAAAGCAAAACCAGTGATGATTGAAGCTATCTGTAGAAATTATATAACTGGTTCAATGTGGAGATCTTATTCCAAAGGGGAACGTGAATTTTGTGGAATAAAGCTTAAAAATGATCTAAAGAAGGATCAAAAACTAGACGAACTATTAATCACCCCATCCACAAAAGGGGTCTTGACAGGCTTATCTGGTATCCCTGAAGCTGACGACGTAAACATCACTCGAACCGATATTCTTAATAACTATAAATCTCTAAATTTCAAAAATATATCTGATATCGATCATTATGAAAAACTTCTCAAGGAAGGATTTGAGGTTATAAACTCTAGTTTAGCTAAAATAGATCAAATATTTGTTGATACTAAATTTGAGTTTGGTTACGTAAAAGATGACAGAGGAAATGAAAAACTCATTTATATGGACGAAGTCGGAACACCAGATTCTTCGAGGATTTGGGATGGTCCGTCATACAGGAAGGGTAAGATAATTGAGAACTCAAAAGAGGTGTTTCGTCAACTGTTACTAAATCATTTTCCGGATTCAGATATACTATTGAACAAGGATAGAATTAGTGAGCGTGAAGCACTAGCTAGAGATAGTAAACTTCCAAAAGAAGTTCTTATGAAGGTGTCTAGAACATACGCCCAGATAGCCGAAAAAATAACTGGCGAAAAGATTTTGTTATCAGAAAATCCTAAAGCTGAAATAATAGAAGTTCTTGATAGAGATTATGGGCTTATCGTCTAATATCTTTTTCTATATATATACGCCTTGTACGAGCTGGCATTCGGGTTAATAACTCATAGCTAATTGTTCCAGCACATTTGGCTATTTCATCTATAGATAGATCTTTACTCCAAAGAATAACTTCATCGCCTAGCTCAACTAACGGCAGGTCTGTAACATCAATGGTTATCATGTCCATAGAAACCCTTCCTGCCATAGGGCAACGCTTCCCGCGAATCAATACAGGAGTTCCATTTGATGCATTAAGCGGGTATCCGTCTCCATAGCCTATTGCGACTGTAGCTATAACTGTTTGACGATCGGCCTTCCAAGTAGCAGCGTACCCTACCGTCTCACCAATTTTTATAGTCCTTAAAGCAATTATCTCAGATTTAAGAGTCATCACCTGCCTCAATTTGCTTGCCCCACCCTTAGGAACAGAAAAAGGTGACCCTCCATAGAGCATAATACCTAGTCGATTCCAATCTGCTCTTGTTTGAGGCCACCCTATCAAACCTGCTGAATTACAAAAACTTGTATTAACAGAAAGATCTTTCATGGCATTTTTTATACGGGACAGCTGTGTTGATGTAAAATCATTTTCCAAGTCATCAGCGCAAGAGAAGTGTGTCGCAATAATAATATTGTCCGAAACATTATCAGAAGCGCTGAGATCTTTATAAGTGCTTATTAGCTCTTCAGGGGTGATACCAAGTCTATGCATTCCAGTATCTACAAAAATCCATACATTTAGGGGAACAGAAATTTGAGCCTCAATTATGGCATTTTTTTGTTTTTGATTAACACAAGAGATAGAAAAGTTATTTTTTGATGCAATAGTGATCTCATCATCAGTAAATGTGCCCTCAAGCAAATGGACTGGGGTCTTTATTCCTGCCTCACGAAGCTCAATAGCTTCCTCTATAGAGGCAACACCAAAAGCATCAACATTATCAGAAAGAGCTTTAGAAACACCTATAGCGCCGTGACCATAGGCATCGGCTTTGATGACTGCCATAATTTTTGAGTATTGAGAAAGACCAATAGCAACCTTTAAGTTATATCTCAGGGCATCTAGATCAATAAGAGCTTTAGCTGGACGAGCCATAATGGAATTAAAACCCCCAAATATCTGTTTTTTTACTATTCACAAATAAGCTAAATTTGATTTATTAGCATCAATTAACATTAATAATTCTTCTTACCATGAGAATAAATTTTTTGAGCTAACAACCACACATTCCCAATTTCACCATTACCAATAAGATTTCCATCAACCTCTACTACTGGAATTACACCTTTAGAGGAGCTTGTCACCCATACTTCAGCTGCAGAGTAAACCTCTTTCTTAGTTATAATTCGCTCCTGTATTGCAATAGAACCATCTTTTCTTAATAAATCCAATAAGATATGGCGAGTAACACCTGGCAATATATGGTTGTCTAATGGAGGAGTGATAACAGTTCCATCTTCAACAATATAAGCGTTGCAGGTAGTTCCTTCTCTCAACTCATCGCTATCATTAAATAATAATGTCTCATCAAAGCCCTTTTTATATCCTTGTTGAAAATGCATGACATTACCGAGCAATGCTGTAGATTTTATTTGACATCGAGACCAGCGAAGATCAAGACTGGTATTTACTTTATATGGTGTGATTTTATATTTATGGACTTCTTGCTCAGGTGATATTTTAAAAGAAAAAGCAAAAACTGTTGGATTAATTCCATTTTCATAGGAATGTGAGCGATTGTGTTCTTCTCCACGACTTACATGAAGATATATTCCCAAACTTCCAAAACCGTTTTTTTTAATAAGCGTCTTACAGATATCTAGCCATGTTTGATACGGCCAATTTAAATTGATATCAAGTGCAGATAAATTAGTGTTTAAACGATTTATATGTAAATCAAACCCAATTATTTGGCCATCATAGCTTGGAAGGACCTCGTAGACCCCGTCCCCAAACAAAAATCCCCTATCCATTGGCGATATTGTAGCTTCTTCAAGAGGAATATACTTATGATTGAGAAAAACTATACTCATTCAATTACCTAGATTATTGATTTTAATTTTCAGACAATAATTCAATTTTATAGCCATCAGGGTCTTTCACAAATGCCAATATAGTATCACCGAATTTCATAGGGCCGGGCTCGCGGTCAATAATTCCTCCAGCTAACCTTATTTTTTCACAAGCTTCATACACATCTTCGACACCTACAGCGATATGCCCATAACCATCACCATGATCATAATTTTTTTTGTCCCAATTATGAGTCAACTCAAGTACTGAATTTTCAGATTCACATCCATAACCAAGAAAAGCTAATGTGAACCTTCCACTAGGATAGTCTTTGGATCTTATAAGACTCATACCTAAAGTTTCAGTATAAAATTTAATCGATCGCTTAAGATCTCGAACGCGCAACATAGTGTGTAATAAACGCATGATATCACTCTTCTTCGGAAAATTTCTAAAGGGGACAGAAACTTGTTAATATAAAATTTAATCCAGTTTTCGCCCTTTGTTGGCTGCAATTCTGAGACGTAAAGCATTAAGTTTTATAAAACCTTCTGCGTCTTTTTGATCATAGGCACCATCGTCATCTTCGAAAGTAGCAATCCGCTCGTCAAATAAACTATCCGGTGACTTTCGGCCTACTACTACTACATTTCCCTTATACAATTTGAGCCTAACAATCCCATTGACTACCTTTTGAGTGGTATCTATAAGTTTTTGTAACATTGACCTCTCTGGTGACCACCAATAACCGTTATAAACTACTTCTGCATACTTGGGCATCAAGCTATCTTTGAGATGAGCCGATTCTCGATCCAAAGTAAGGGATTCAATAGCTCTATGTGCATATAACATGATCGTGCCTCCGGGAGTTTCATAGCAACCACGAGATTTCATTCCAACGTAACGATTTTCTACTAGATCTAGTCTTCCTATACCATTATCGCCACCAACTTTATTTAAATGGGATAAAATCTCTGCTGGAGACATTAATTTATCGTCAATTGCAACGATATCTCCTTTTTTGAATTCAAGGTTGATATAAATTGGGGTGTCAGGAGCATTTTCTGGAGAAACTGTCCAGCGCCACATATCCTCCTCAGACTCCATCCAAGGATCCTCTAAAACACCACCCTCATATGAGACATGAAGTAAATTAGCATCCATTGAATAAGGTGATTTTTTCTTTTTTCCAGAGAAGTCGACGGGGATTCTGTGTTTCTCACAATAGTCCATAAGCTTTTCTCTTGAGGTTAACTCCCATTCACGCCATGGAGCTATAACCTTTATTCCTGGCTTCAATGCATAAGCGCCTAGCTCGAAACGTACCTGATCATTGCCCTTGCCCGTTGCACCATGAGCAATAGCGTCTGCACCTACTTCGTTTGCTATCTCAATTAGTCGTTTAGAGATCAAGGGACGAGCAATCGAAGTACCCAATAAATATTCACCTTCATAAACAGCATTAGCTCGAAACATAGGAAAAACATAATCACGTACAAATTCTTCACGTAAATCATCTATGTATATCTTATTAACACCTAATGCTTTTGCTTTTGCTCTTGCTGGCTCAACTTCTTCGCCTTGACCAATATCAGCTGTAAACGTGACCACCTCACACTTATATTTTTCCTGCAACCATTTAACAATAACAGAAGTATCAAGGCCGCCAGAATAAGCTAAAACTACTTTATTAATATTGGTCACTAAGTAAACTCCTATTTCAGTAATATTTTATGATTGAAAAAGTATAGTCTATTCTAATATGCTGTTGACTAGTTTCACAGCAAACACTTAATAATATACTCATAAAACAACAACCTTGCTAACAAGAAGGGTATAATCACATTGAATTTATTTTAAAGGGTGCAAAAATCCCATTAGCATTATCTGTAGAAATCAATAAAAGATAATAAAATTATAATGAAAAAAGATATCCAAAAAGAAATAACTATAATCCGCCCAGATGACTGGCATGTTCATTTAAGGGATAGCGAGGCATTAGCTTTCACTGTAAAAGACGCAGCCAGAAATTTTGGTAGGTCAATTGTAATGCCAAATCTAGACCCTCCAGTTTTAACAACAGCCCAAGCTTTGTCCTATCGTGAACGTATATTGAACAATCGTCCAAAAAATTCGCACTGGCAACCATTGATGGTCATCTATCTAACTGACAAGACTGCGCCCGAGGAAATCACCAAAGCTAAGGCTTCAGGTAAGGTATTTGGATGCAAATACTATCCAGCTGGAGCTACCACAAATTCTGCATCAGGGGTCACAGATTTAAAAAAAATCTTTCCAGTCCTGTCGCAAATGGAAAAAGAAGGTGTCCCTTTGCTTCTCCATGGTGAAGTCACTGATCAAAACGTTGATATTTTTGATCGAGAGTCTATTTTTATAGACCTCCATCTGAAGGAACTTGTAAGCAATTTTCCTGAATTGAATATCGTATTTGAGCATATTACCTCAAAAGAGGCGGTCGATTTTGTAGCAGGTGCGACTGACAAACTGGCTGCAACGATTACACCTCAACATCTTTTATATAATCGTAATCATATGCTTTCGACAGGGATCAGGCCTCACTACTATTGTTTACCAATTTTAAAAAGAGATACCCATCAAAAAGCGCTAATATCTGCAGCAATTAGCGGTAACCCTAAATTTTTTCTTGGGACTGATTCTGCTCCACACTCAACGAATACAAAAGAAAATGCCTGCGGTTGTGCAGGCTGTTACTCCAATCATGCTGCTATAGAACTATATACAGAGGTATTTGAAAGAGCTGGGGCGCTAGATAAGCTCGAGGGATTCGCTAGTCATTTCGGTCCAGATTTTTACAAGCTTTCGAGGAATGACGATACAATAACACTACATAAAATACCTTGGGATATACCTGCAGAATTACCATTTATTGAAGATACCATTACCCCATTGGAGGCAGGTAAAACTTTACAATGGCAAATAATAAAACACACTAAATGATAGAGCTATGAATCCATGAAACAACTTATGTCAGACAGATTTAGGGGATTTTTACCTGTAGTGGTTGATGTTGAAACTGGAGGTTTTAATTCTGAGACTGACGCACTTCTTGAGATAGGCGCTGTCATTCTATCTATTAACGAACAGGGGAGGTTAACTCCTGGATTTAACCTTTTTCATTCAATTATTCCCTTCCAAGGGGCAAATATTGAACAAGCTGCGCTTGATATCACTGGAATTGATCCAAATGATCCATACCGAACTGCCACAAACGAAAAAGAGGCTCTAACCTCTTTTTTTAATGATATTAATGATGCAGTCAAATCTGAGTATTGTAGTAGAGCTGTTTTGGTTGGGCATAATGCTCATTTTGATCTAGGCTTCTTAAATACTGCTATCAAACGTAATAACATCAAAAAAAATCCTTTTCATGGCTTTACATGTTTTGACACAGCCACCCTGAGCGGTCTGGCATATGGGCAGACTGTTTTAGCTAAAGCATGCAAGTCTGCGCAAATTGAATTTAATAGCGATAAAGCCCATTCTGCTATTTATGATGCAGAAAAGACTGCAGAGTTATTTTGCGCAATTGTAAACAAATGGAATGACCTTGGTGGATGGGATTAATATGAAAATCGATATTCTTTGATAAGAGAATATTTATAATTCTAATATTGACGCTCAGGAATATGAACTACTAGTCCGTTTAGCTCCTCAGTTATCTTTATGTTACAACTTAGTCGACTATTTTTTTGAGGATCAATAACTCCTTCAAGTATCATAGCTTCTAGCTCACTAGTTCCGTCTAACTTATTAAGCCAATTTTCATCAACATAGCAATGGCATGTGCCACATCGCGATTGTCCTCCACATTCTCCTAATATACCATCGACCATGCCACTTAAAGCTGCTTGCATGACGGAGTCCCCATCTTGGGCCTCAACCTGGTATTCACCTCCATTTGGTCCTATAAAATAGACTGTTGGCATAGTTTCACTCTATTATCTTCTTTATGGGATTATTATCCTATTGTAAGTTTACTTATAAAATGTAACCCTAGGTAATTAAATATTTATAAGGAAAGCTTACAATTTTCTTAGCAATAACAATACCTCTCACGTTAGAATGCGTATAATTTTTTGAACTTCAAAAATCAGCGCCAAGGTTTTCTTGGTGATTAATTATGAGAAATAATAATGGACGATTCGTTTAAAGAAAGATCTCTTCGCTATCACATGGATCCTCTACCTGGAAAACTAGAGATTCGAGCCACTAAACCAATGGCCAATGCCCGCGATCTAGCAATGGCATATTCACCCGGAGTTGCGTATGCGTGTGGCCATATAGTTAAAAATCCTACAGATGTAGATAAGGTAACTGCACGAGGGAATCTTGTTGCGGTCATCACAAATGGATCCGCAGTTCTAGGTCTAGGAGATATAGGTCCGTTAGCATCTAAACCAGTAATGGAAGGAAAAGCTGTACTCTTCAAAAAATTCGCTAATATTGATGTTTTTGATATTGAAATTGATGAACCAAATGTTGACAAAATAGTTGATATTATAGCGTCACTTGAGCCGACTTTTGGTGGAGTGAATTTGGAGGACATCAAAGCTCCGGAATGCTTCCTCATCGAGAAAAAACTGCACGAACGTATGAAAATACCAGTATTTCATGATGATCAACATGGAACTGCTATTGTATCAGCAGCTGCAATTTACAATGGTTTAAGAATCGTTGAAAAAAGAATAGAAGATATTAAAGTTGTTGTCACCGGCGCTGGCGCTGCAAGCATAGCATGTGTAAATCTTCTTGTTACGATGGGGCTACAAAAAAATAATGTTCGAATGATCGATCGTAATGGGGTTATTTATAAAGGTAGAGAAGTTGGGATGAATCCATGGAAAGAAGATTATGCTTCTGAGACTAGTGACAGAACATTAGATGATGCGATCGTTGATGCTGATTTATTTTTAGGTCTTTCTGGTCCTGGAATATTAAAAGCTAGCATGATAAAAAAAATGGCGCCAAACCCGTTAGTGCTTGCTATGTCTAATCCAACACCAGAGATAATGCCTGAATTAGCTAAGAAAACTAGGCCAGATGCGATAATAGCTACTGGACGCTCAGATTTTCCCAATCAAGTCAATAACGTCTTATGTTTTCCCTTTATATTCAGAGGGGCCCTAGATTGTGGTGCAACGATCATTAACGACGAGATGAAAAAAGCATGTGTAATGGCTATTGCAGATCTAGCTCATCGTGAAGCTTCTCCAGAAGTAACCGAAGCTTATGCGGGAGAAGATTTAAAATTTGGACCAGATTATCTTATTCCTAAACCGTTTGATCCTCGACTTATCGAAGAAGTTCCTTTAGCTGTTGTAAAAGCCGCCATGGCAAGTGGTGTTGCCACTAGACCAATTGAGGATCTCGAGGCGTATCGTAATAAACTTCATAGCTACGTTAATCGTAGTCAGCTTTTTATGCAGCCTATGATTGAAAGAGCTAAAAAGAATCCACCTAGGATAGCTTATGCTGAAGGGGAGAACGATGACGTTTTGAGGGCAATGCAGGGTATTATTGATGAAAAAATAGCAAAACCGATTTTAATTGGACGGCCAGCTATTATTAAACAAAAAATTAAAGAAATGAATTTGCGTATAAAATCTGGAGCTGATTTTCAGATATTTAATCCTGAGGATGATAGTCATCGAGAAAATTACTGGCAGTATTACCATAAATATGTAGGACGTTCTGGAATCTCTGTAGAAACAGCTAGAAACTCAATTCATACAGATAACTCAGTTATAGCAACTATAATGGTTGCACTGGGTGATGCAGATGGGCTGATATGCGGGAAGTCAGGACGTTATGATCAACACTTAACGAAAATTGCAAGCATCATTCCGCCTCGCGATGACAAAAGTAGTATATCCTCTATCTGTATTTTACTTTTAGATGATGGTCCATTATTCCTAGCAGATGCATTTATTAATGTAGACCCAACAGAAGAACAGATCATGCATATCACTGAGGATGCTATTGAATTTGTCGCGGGGTGTGGAGTAATACCAAAAGTTGCACTTCTCTCTCATTCAAATTATGGCACCTATGACGATCAATCAGCTCATAAAATGAAAAGAGCTGCGGAAAAACTTCGCGGCCAGATTCCAGATGTCGAAATTGATGGTGAAATGCATGCAATGTCTGCATTGAACGAGGCTTTAAGAGAAACTATTTGTAATAATGCAAATATTACTGGAAGAGCTAATGTGCTTATCATGCCCAACATGGACGCTGCTAGCATAGCTTTGGGTTTGATACGCTCACTCACAAATGCGCATCTCGTTGGACCGTTTCTCAACGGCCTAGAAAAACCAGCTCATATTTTAATACCATCCGTTTCAGGGAGAGGAATTCTTAACACAACAGCTATGATGGGGTCTGATTTTTTTAGTGCTAATGAACCTCTAAAAAATCAATAAGAAAAGATATGACTAATTATAATAAGAATTATTTAATAATGCGGAGGTTTGTCAACCTCTCCAGTTTCGACACTCAGTTTTTCGGTTAATGCCCTTGTAGAAGAAAAAAGTAACTCACATTTTTTATTAATTTCATCTATTTGATTTTGTTGTCTGCAAACCACATCATTCAGCTGAGTGATAGTATCTTCCTGGTAGGATAATTTGGTTTCTAGTTCAATAATTCTATCTATTGACATCTGAATCTCCAATATTGTTCTTGCAAAATAAAAAACCGCAAAAATAGTTTCTGCGGTTTTTTTGAGCTCTCTAAGTTAAATCAGAGGCGCTAAATCTATTATTTTTTATTGCTATAGATTATCGGCATTGTCAGCTAAGTATGAAGCGACGCCATCAGGTGATGCATCCATTCCTTTATCGCCGTCTTTCCAGCCAGCTGGACAAACTTCGCCATGCTCCTGATGGAAACTCAGTGCATCTATCATACGAAGCATTTCGTCTATATTGCGTCCCAATGGTAAGTGATTTACCACTTGATGATAAACAATACCATCCTCACCAATCAAAAATGAGCCACGAAAAGCGACGCCTGCATCTCCAAATTCAACATCATAAGCTTGGCATATCTCATGCTTCATATCTGCAACAAGAGGATAATTAACTTGGCCAATACCTCCATCGTTAATAGCTGTATTACGCCATGCGTTGTGAGTAAAGACTGAATCGATGGAGACGCCTATAACTTCCACACCGCGTTTTTTGAAATCTTCCATACGATGATCAAAAGCAATTAGTTCTGACGGACACACAAAAGTGAAGTCTAAAGGATAGAAAAAGATGACGGCTTTTTTACCCTTAATAGTTGAATGCAAATTAAATTCATCAACTATTTCTCCATTAGCTAACACTGCTCCAGATGTGAAGTCTGGGGCTTGTTTTCCAACTAGTACACCATTTCCCATAATAAAGCTCCTTTCTATTTTATTATTGATTACCGGTAAATTTTTTGATGCCGTGCTATTCAGTTTTCATAGAAACGGATAGTTGCATACATCATAGACGTTAGATGAAATTAAAAAATTTTTCTATATTTTCTGTTAGTGAAGATTAACAGAAAGCAGCGGGTATCGTCAAAATACCATAATTTTTTCTCAATCTATTCTATATTTTGAGACGCTTTCTTAATCAGTGGCGCTAATTCACCTTTTTCGTGCATTTCTGTGATGATATCACATCCTCCAATTAACTCTCCCTTAACCCAAAGCTGAGGAAATGTTGGCCAATTGCCATAAGAAGGTAAATTGGTTCTGATTTCAGGGTTACTAAGTATATCAACAAAAGCAAAGCGCTCTCCACATGAAGTGAGTGCCTCTATAGTGCGCGCAGAAAAACCGCACTGTGGTTCACTAGGTGAGCCCTTCATATATAGAATAATTGGGTTACCTTCAATTTGCTCACGTATCGTTTCCATTATGTCCATTAATGATAATACCTTTATAAAAGTAAAATAATTATATTGGTGATATTTTAACCTTTTATTCATTCCGCTAAAACTATTACTTAACTCATTTTTATAAATTATTTAGATTGTGAATATATTTCATTGAAGAATTAATCAACAAGCCTATAAATACAATGAATAACTATTATCATTCAAATATCTGAATGATAATAGTTATCATTTATAAAAAAATAATGTATAGTGCACTGGTTAACTCAATAGAGATAACCAAAAAGTCTTATTAAAATTAGGAGATCGGCAAAATGTTTAGAACAACGATAATAGGTGTCGTACTTTTATCTGTTGCTTTTACGGTAGACGCAAAGCCAACTTTGGATGAAATGTATGAATTGATTCAAAAACAAGCGGCTGAAATCGCCAGCCTGAAAGATGGGCTTGCTGAAAACAATGCTAAAACTGAATCTACATTTACAGCTGTAGAAGAAATTACTTCTAGTCCAACTGCGAAATTAGCGGAATGGGCAACTAAAACTACTATGGGTGGCTATGGTGAGCTTCACTACAATAACCATAACTCTGATAATTCAACCAGCTCGAAAGATGAATTTGATTTACATCGATTTGTATTATTCGTAGGTCATGAATACAGCGATACGATAAGATTCTTCTCTGAATTCGAAATCGAACACGCTCTTGCTGGTGAAGGTAAAAAAGGTGAAGTTGAAGTTGAGCAAGCTTATATTGAATGGGATTACACCGAGGGGCACAGAGTCAAAGGTGGTGTATTCTTAATTCCAGTAGGTATTTTGAATGAAACTCATGAACCACCAACCTTTTATGGCGTTGAGCGTAACCCAGTTGAAAAGAATATCCTTCCAGCTACATGGTGGGAAGGTGGGATTATGTTTAGCGGAGAGCTCACTCAAGGTTTGAGCTATGATATAGGTGCTCACTCTGGCTTATACATCAATGGTGCAAGCTCAGTCGAAGCTGACGTTGGTGCTGCGGGTGATCCAGTCTTAGGTAAAACTAGTGCAGGCAAATACAAAATTCGTGATGGTCGTCAGAAAACAAGTAATGCTAAAGGTGACGATCTTGCTTATACAGCACGAATCAAGTACACCGGTGTTCCTGGCTTAGAATTAGCTGCTACCTTCCAACACCAAGAGGATGTTTGGCAAAGTGAAACAATTAATGGTGTTTCAGGTGTTGAAGCTGATTTAATCGAAGCTCATCTTGCTTACAAAAAAGGGCCATTTGGTTTAAGAGCACTTTATGCACAATGGGATCTTGATGATAATATAGAAACTGTCAAAGCTGGTGCAGACGAACAAGAAGGTTGGTATATTGAACCATCTTTTCAGCTCACTAAAAAGCTAGGTGTTTTCGCACGCTTTAATGAGTACGATAATACTGCCGGTGGAAGTCAAAATTCAGAAAAAGAACAAATTGATGTAGGATTTAACTATTACATACATCCGCGCGTTGTTCTTAAAGCTGATTACTTTGACCAAGATAATGACAGTGAAACTGAATACAAAGGCTACAATTTAGGTATAGGCTACGATTTCTAGTATCATTACTGATATGTTAAAAAATATGAAAATGTATTTTTTTGAAAAAACTGGAACAAAGAGGGTCACATTTGTGACTCTCTTTTTTCTGTTTCTGTGTGTTTTTTCTTTAACTTCTAATAAAGCTTATAGTGCCACGTATCAAACAACTCCAGAGTTTTTAAGCGAAAATTTTAGTGTACCGCCATCTAAGGCAAAATCACTCTGGCTAACACCAGAATTAAAAAAACTATCTACTGAGATACTAAGCCGTCCAGTCAGAGGCATGCGTGTCAGATATTATAGCGAGAATGATAAGACTGCTTGGATACTTGAGGAAATCGGGAAAGAAAGGCCTATAACTGTGGGTGTCATAGTGAACGGTAATATTGAAGATTTTCATATTGAACATGTGAAAGTTTTAGCTTTTAGAGAGTCTCGTGGATGGGAAGTTCGCTATCCATCATTTACGAATCAGTACAAGAATGTAAGAATGACACCTAACTATGAATTAGATCAAAATATTGATGGTATTACAGGTGCTACTTTGTCGGTATGGGCATTAAATAAAATAGCTAGACTTGCCTTATTTTATCACCAACAGGTGTTAGCTCTTAATTAATACCTAATCAATATATGCTGCATCTCTTCCAATAGGAAAGTCATACTTGAAATCCAAACTTAAGCACAAGATTTCTTTTAACTTGCGATGGCATCGACGGGTTGGTTTGTCGGTCATGGTTGTATTAATTTTTCTTTCGATTACAGGAATACTTTTAAATCACTCACCAGCGGCGGGTCTTAGTAAAAGAATCCTAAACTCCGAATGGCTTCTGGGTTGGTATGGCTTCGAAACAGTTGCATTATCAGGTTTTAAAGTTGGAAAGCAATGGATCAATCACCCTGGAGATCGTGAGCTATATATAGATGGGCAGCCTGTCGCCGCTTGCGCACCTCCTCTTTTAAATGCGGCACGCACAGATAGTTTTTTAATTGCTTTATGCAAAGATGAACTAGTTATTCTTAACTTTAATGGAGAACTTGTAGAAAAAATTAATACGCTTAGTGGTCTGCCAGAACATACAACTAATGTGAAATATCTCAATAATACACTATTCATTCAATCTCATGACAAAATTATGTCCCTAGACCCAGATACACTTGAAATTAAACCCAGTCAATTAACGATAGAGAGCTGGCCTCTCCCTTCGTCGCTACCCTCAACTATAGTAGAAGAGCTTAAGCAGGACTCGCAGCTACCTGGCATATCTCTGGAAACAGTGATATTAGATTTACATAGCGGTCGGTTTTTTGGTGATGCAGGCGTCCTGTTTGTTGACTTTATGGGGCTGTTAACTGTATTTTTAGCTATGACAGGAACCTATGTTTGGTTTATGAAGCGTCGCAAGAAGCATTTGAAGCGTCGTAAGAAGCTCACTAAGCGCTTAAAAAAAGAAGCTAAGGCCTCACAATAGATCAATAATATATTTTTATTAGCCATTGCCAATTTGTAGAATACCTTATAATATTCTTTTATAAAGGTGGCCATCAGCTGCCTTTTTTTGTTTTCAGGCTTACTAAGTAAGCTGTTATATTCATAAGTACAACAGGAAAAATATGGTCAGTAGTGCATTGATGAACAACTATGGCACTAGAAAAATTACCTTATGCAAAGGGGATGGATCTTGGGTTTGGGATGCTGATGGTAAGCGCTATTTAGACGCAGTATCAGGGATAGCAGTTTGTGGGCTAGGTCATGCTCATCCTGCTATAACAGAAGCTTTATCTAGTCAGGCTCAAAAAATTATACATTGCTCTAATCTTTATAACATTCAAGCACAAGAAATATTGGCTGAAAAACTGAAGAAGATATCTGGTTTAGAGAAACTTTTTTTTAGTAATTCTGGTGCTGAAGCAAATGAAGCAGCTATAAAATTAGCCAGACTTTATGGCGCAAAAAAAAGAAACCCCAATCCTACAGTCATTGTTATGGAAAACTCATTTCATGGAAGAACAATGGCCACAATTTCAGCTACGGGAAGTGATAGCTACCAAAAAGGTTACGCGCCATTACTTCATGGATTTGTTAGGGCGCCTTATTCGAATCTCACAGCGATTAAAGAGATTGCAGAAAAAAATAAAAATATTGTAGCGATACTAGTCGAACCCATTCAAGGAGAAGGTGGGGTTATAGTTCCGGATTCAAACTATCTACAAGACCTTCGTCAAGTTTGTGATAAACATGATTGGTTGATGATAGTCGACGAAATACAGACCGGTAACGCAAGGACAGGCTCTTATTTTAATTATCTACAACATAATATTCTGCCTGACATAGTAACAACGGCTAAAGGGCTAGCAAATGGAGTTCCTATTGGAGCCTGTCTTGCTGGAATAAAGGCAGCTAACCTAATGAGCCCGGGCAGCCACGGTTCTACATTTGGAGGTAATCCTCTAGCATGTGCAGCGGCATTAGCCACTATTGAAGCTATCCTGAAAAATAAACTGCATGAAAATGCAAAAAAACAAGGAGAATCTATCAGGCAGAAGCTTAAGGAATCTCTCAAAGATTGCAAAAATGTTGCCGAAATAAGAGGTCAAGGGCTCATGATAGGAATTGAGCTTAAGGTACCATGCAAAGACTTAGTTGATTTAGCAGCTGAGCAAGGTCTTTTAATTAATGTTACTGCTGGATCAGTTATTCGCTTACTCCCCGCCCTTAATATAACGAATGAGCAGGTAGAAATTCTGACTAATATACTCACTAAAGTGATAAAAGAAGGTTGATATAAAGATGGCACCTAGACATTTCCTGACACTCAAAGACCTGTCAAAAGAAGAGCTAAAAAAAATTCTATTAAGAGCTGCTCAGCTTAAAGAAGAGCAACGAAAAAATATTTTATATCAGCCTTTCATAGGCAAAGTTATGGCAATGATTTTTGAAAAGTCATCTACTAGAACAAGGGTGTCCTTTGAAACGGGAATGGCTCAGCTTGGAGGTAGCGCTCTTTTTTTATCGCCTAAGGACACTCAACTTGGTAGAGGTGAGTGTGTAGAGGACTCAGCTAGAGTGATATCAAGTATGGTAGATGTAATTATGATGAGAACATATAATCAAAACTACATCGAGAATTTTGCATCTTACTCCTCAGTGCCTGTTATAAACGCACTTACAGACGATCATCATCCATGTCAATTACTAGCTGACATGCAAACATTTATCGAGCTAAGAGGAAGCATAGAGGGCAAAAAGGTAGTTTGGATTGGTGATGGAAATAATATGTGCCAGACATATATGCAAGCAGCAGATATGCTTGATTTTGAACTCACAATTGCATGCCCTGAAGGTTTTGAACCATGCACGAACTTGCTTGACCAGTTAAAGCAAAACGTTACTGTTATTCATGATCCAGTAAAAGCAGTCTCTGGAGCACATTTAGTGGCAACGGATACATGGGCTTCTATGGGTCAAGAGTCTGAAAAAAATATCCGAGAGATTGCATTCAAGGACTTTCAAGTAAATGAAAAATTAATGGATTTATCTGGCGACCGCTCAATATTCATGCACTGTCTTCCCGCCTATAGAGGGCAAGAAATTAATGAAACCATCATGAACTCTAAGTACTCAGCTGTCTGGATAGCTGCTGAGAATAGACTTCATTCGCAAAAAGCACTTATAGAATTTCTTTTGAGTACTTAAAAAACGAAAAATACACATAAAAAAAGAGGGCAATGTTAAATTTGTAATTTAAATTGCCCTTTTATGCATCTATTACAAAATTCTTTTTACTTTTACTATTGTCCCTTTGCAACCCAAAGCGCAGCTTTTGTTATTGCATCTGCTTCGCCTTCAATAGCCTTTTCAACTTGGGCCATAGTAGCAAGAACATCGTCGTGACTGAGGCCTTTATAAATCTTATCTTCTCGGACACAAGCCAATGGTCTTAATGTACCTATTCCTTCGTACATTATTGCTCGACGAACGTTCATTATGGGTTTCAAGTTGTCAGCACCATCGTAGACTATAACGCTATTTTTTCCTCGTCCAACTGTCATTTTTGAAGCACTGATACCAGTAACATTCGCAACAATTTTTCCACCATCTGTTAAGTTTTTTCCGTCGAATTTCATGTTTAAAGACCCTCAAATTAAATATCTATTTCAATCAAAGTTATGAATTATTTATTTATTATTAACTAATTTTCAATTAGTTAGCTTCGAATATAAGCACTATGTCATATATGAGCCGTAATATTATTATAAATATATTATTAAAGTAAATTATTTTCGTAAAAAAATATGAAATTTATTTTCATTAGTTCTGATAGATAAATTATACTTTTGCTAAATTCTTTACGTAAACCCAGCTTTTTTTACCGGACTTTAAAGGGATCATGATTCTCTGATAATCCTCAACCTCATAGCAATCAATTGTTAATAAATCCTTTTTAGTTACGCTAAATAAGGTACCAAAAACCTTGTGAGCTTTATTGCCAGTAAAATAAATAATCGGATGCATCTTGTTCTGGCTAGCTTTTAAAACAGATAAATCTTTTATTTCTAAATGTTCAACATAATAGCCTTCGATAGTGTCTTCAGCCCCAAAAAGTTTCTTTCCAAGTATTTCTAACTATATATTATATTCACTTGTTGAAGCGTTCCATACGAGAAAATTTTTTGCATGATTGTTCCTTTTTTCTCTGTGAGATATAGTTTTTAATATGGAATATTTTATGGAAATTTATAAATATCAAATTATCGAGATTTTTGCTTATTTCTTTTACATCTTATTGAGCAGTACTTCACAGAAATCCAATCTTTTTCCCATTTTTTCCGCCAACTAAAAGGCTTCTGACATACTAGGCAAACCTTTTCTGGTAGATTTATTTTTTTCAAAATCTTTCTTCATGGCTACTTTTTATACCATATTCTCTAAGGCAATTTTTTTTATCCTCCTAGCTGAATAGGCTGTTGGTGCTAATTTTGCTCTTTTTTCACATACTACATAATTTTTTTTGTCTGTTAGACTATCAGAACTAGGTTGACTTTTAGTATCTTTAGGTAGGTTTTTGTCGTCCATACAGTATACGCTTATGGACGCTCCCACCAACAATACGTATATAATTTTTTTAAAAGCAAACATCATATCTCCAGTGTACTAACTATTTATTTTACTAATATTAATATATGCATGCAGATCATTGCACCTAAAAAATACATAATTTAAAGTCTACCCCCCAATAGCAACACCCTCCCTTCTTGGGTCGGAGCCACCATATATCTTGTCTTTCACCTCAATTATATTTAATCCTGAAAAGAACTCTTTTAAATTAACTTTGTAGCCCATTTCTTCTAAAGATTGCTTTATGTTTATCCTTCTTGTACCCGCCTCAATATCAAAATCACCAAATTTATTAATCGCATGTGGTATTGAAGCAGCTTCCTGTACGTTCATATCCCAATCTAGAAGGCCAATAATGGCATTTAGTACAAAACCGATTATGTTGCTGCCCCCTGGGCTTCCGATAATATATATGGGTTTATTTTCCTTGAAAATAATTGTTGGGGACATTGATGATCGAGGTCTCTTCCCAGGCTCTATTCTATTAGCAACTAACTTACCACCTGAATGACTTATAAATGAAAAATCTGTTAGTTCATTATTTAGTAAGAAACCACTTTTTGTCATTAGGTTAGAGCCAAAGGAGCTTTCGATTGTGGATGTCATTGATAGGATATTGCCGTATTTATCAACAATAGATATATGAGAAGTTGATGGGAGCTCACGTGACATATCTGGATGGTAGTTTAATACAGTCTTTGTTTCGGGTATGCCTGGTCTGACTATTGGAATTTTGTATTTAGTATTTAATAACCTACTACGGTACTTAAGATACTTTTTACTTAATAGCCCCTCAACTGGAACATCAATAAAATCATCGTCAGCCATATACAATGATCGATCGGCAAAGGCTAATCTCGATGCTTCACCAATAATTCTCCATGTTTCTGGATTTGCTGATCCAAGTTGTGAAAGAGGAAAATTTTCAACTATTCCCAATATTTGATTAACTGTTACAGCACCTGATGATGGTGGACCCATGCCACAAATCTGGTAATCATGGTAGGATGAGCAGACTGGTTTCTTTTCTTTTATCTCATATAACAATAGGTCATTTTTTGAGAGAAACTCAATAGTTGAGCTGTTATTTACTGTAAATACTATATCGTCTGCAATTTCTCCTGAATAAAAAATATTAGCCCCATACATTGAAAATTTGCTTAGTGTATTTGCGTATGCTTTATTTCTATGGACCTGCCCAGCTCTGATTTTAACTCCATCAGGAATAAAGTAGTCTCTAGTTCTTTTTATTTTTGATATTGAGTCATAATTTCGCTCAATTGAGGAACTTAGTTTTTTGGAAACTATAAAACCATTATCAGCTAGGCTAGTCGCCTCCTCAAACAATGAGGACCATTTGAGTTTTCCCCATTTTAAATAAGCCTGTTCAAGCAACGCTGGAGTGCCAGGTACTCCAACAGACCTACCTCCTAAAACAGCATCTGCAAATTTTAGAGGACTTCCATCCTTGGTGAGAAATATAGAGGGTTTTACTTTTAATGGTGCTGTTTCCCTTCCATCAAGAGAGGTAATTTTTTTACTGCCATTATCATAATATAATAAGAACGCACCGCCACCTAGGCCTGATGATTCTGGCTCAACTAATCCCAAAACGAGCTGTGCTGCAATCATTCCATCAACTGCAGTACCTCCTTTTTCTAGAATTTTTGCTGCCGCCTTAGATGCTTGAATATTTGCCGTAACAACCATCCAGTTATCTGCAGTAACAGGCAAACCCTCTTTTTTTAAATGCCCAGACTTAATTTTACTTGATATATTTTGATGTTGTTTTTTTAATGAAAAAATTTCAGGATCTCGCTGATCAGGAATTTGTAAAGCATATAAATTAAGCATGAAGCTCATAACTAATATTGCAATGATCGATTTAATCATCACTAATCTTCTGTCTTTTTTCCATCTCTCCATTCACATGCATACTCTTCACCATTTATATCAACAAAAGTACCTTTTCCGTGCTCTTTGTCGTTCATAAAGCTGCCAACGTATTTTCCAATACCTGGCTTAGTAAGTACACCCTCTCCGTTAGCTTTACCAAATTTATACTCACCAGAATAATTTCCACCATCGGGATATGTGTAGACTCCATAACCATGATATTCACCACTAAGAAATTCTCCTTTGTAGCTGGAACCATCGGGATAATTATATGTACCCTTCCCTTGTTTTTTCCCATCTATCCAGCTACCAGAATATTTATTTCCATCATCAAAAAATAGAATTCCTTCCCCATGTTTTTTGTCATTCTTCCACTCTCCCTCATACTTGGCTCCATCATCATCAATATAGGTTCCATAGCCATGCTTCTTGTCATTTCTCCATTGACCCGTATATATATGTCCAATACTGTAAGCCATTACACCCTCACCACATGCATGTCCACTATCAAATTGACCTGTATATACACCAATGATTGGATTGTTTAAAATTCCTTTTCCATGAAATGCACCCTTTTTAAACTCACCTTTATAAAATGTCCCGTTAGCTAAATATAAAGTACCCTGGCCGTTGATATGACCATCTTTCAGTTCACCAATATATTTATCACCATTAGAAAGGGTTATAGTTTCTAAGATCTTTTTCATTTTTTATTACCGGTCAATCAAAGTTACTTTGTTTAATACAATTCTTCCCAATTTTGATATTATAACCCTTTGGATAACCAATAAATTATTAAGCCATTAAAAAATTAATATGAAACTGAAAATACACTATTTCATTTTGCTTTTTGGATTAAACTCATATGCTTTTTCAAGCTCAGTATGTTCAAATTTTGATGAATGTAAAAAGCTAGCAGAATCTGGAGATAGCAATAGTCAGATGGAGCTGGGGATGATCTATGCGACAGGTAATGGTGTGGAAAAAGACTTCACTAAAGCTAATGTTTGGTTTTTTGAGGCTGCTTTGCAGGGAAACAAAGATGGTATGTTTAATATTGGAGTTTCA
>Ga0233432_10000023_pt1 | contig 115956 bp, 110 predicted proteins | sample SI_122_August201_6_FD_179870 | JGI IMG/M metagenome (GOLD analysis project Ga0233432, IMG submission 179870) | Seawater microbial communities from Saanich Inlet, British Columbia, Canada - SI_122_August2016_10_MG | ecosystem: Environmental > Aquatic > Marine > Inlet | place: Canada: British... | reverse complement strand
AATATTCGCGTACCTATTGTGCCGCCAAATGTCAGCCTGTTAACGGCCAACGGTCCCTACGGCGATTTAATTGATTACGGACAAAGCCAAATCGGCGCGGAAATTTTAAACATTTCTATAGTTGCTGGATTTGCCTACAGCGATACGTCAGTGAATGGCCTACACGTTTTGGTTACAGCACGTGAAAGCGAACTGGCCGCGGCGACCTTGTGCAAAAAAATCGCCGAAATGGCTTGGTCAATGCGCCAGCGCTTTCTTTGGAATTTGGTGCCGCTAGAAAAAGCGGTAGCTAAAGCTGTAGATGTAGGACACGACAACAAATCACTGCCAGTGCTGCTGGCTGACCTTGGCGACAACGTAGGCGCTGGTGGTCCCGGCAATACCTTGTGGTTGACCAGAGCCCTGCACGAAGCAAAAACGACTGGCGTTGTCATTGGTAGCTTTTTTGATCCTGAGTTAGTGAGCGCTGCAACGGACGCCGGGGTTGGATCAAGTATTCAGGCTACGTTCAACGGCGATGGTTGGGAAGGCGCAGAATCTACATACTTAGTGGACAACGTTCTGGTGCAGCATCTGCATCCTGGTGAATTCTATATTTCCACAGGCCCGCTTTCTGGCATGCGCGTGAATGCTGGCCCAATGTGTTTACTCAAATTCGATGGCATACAGATTTTGGTCACCAGCCGCCGCCCCATCGTTTGGCCTGACCCAGAATTGTTAGAGAGTATGGGCATAAAGGTCGCTTCAATACGCACTTTAGTTCTAAAGTGCCGCTCAAACTACAGAGCGGTGTATGGTCAATATTTTGACTCAGAAAATATGATTGAAGTGGATACACCGGGGCGTACTTCTCCTGTGTTATCCCGTCATGACTGGAAGCGAATTCCAAGACCGTCTTATCCTCTGGATCTCGACTTTGATTGGGCCCCATAATTTATGTGACATATCGACAGCCAAGAATCACTCTGCGCACTTGAGCAAAGACACCCTTTAACGCTATCAGGTGAGACTGAGTTTTATCTGGCACTCTACCAATGAATTTTGATCGCCGTGCGGCAGAGCCAAACTGCCTTTGTACATGTAGTGATCTTTACAAGAGCGAGATCAACTCACCTATTGAACTGGGTTGCGAGAAGGCGCGAGAATAACTCATGCAATACGGAGAAGCAGACACCACTTATAAGGCCGCCGGCTGCGAAGCAGGCATCCGGCAGCTAGTGGACCATTTCTACGACATTATGCAGGCCAGCTACCCGGGCATCTTTTCTTGGCACCCAAGCGACAACAATGAAAGCCGAGACAAATTGGCACGTTTTTTAAGTGGGTGGATGGGTGGACCGCGCCGATTCAAAGTAAAATATGGTCCTATCAACCTTCCTCATGCACACGCACACCTAGTGGTAACATTGAAGGAGCGAGACCAATGGCTCGACTGTATGGCAAAAGCGATAGATCGAATGGCGTACCCAGCAAGCCTAAAAAGTTACCTAATAGATCAACTGACCGTGCCTGCCGAGCGAATCAGACAAGTGTCTACGGCGAGGGCCGAAGGGACCATGCGACACAAAGATTAACCGGAAAATTCCAGCACTTACGGAGAGACCACATATCACCGGGCCACCTTTAATACACCAAAAGGCGTTGAGCCGATACTGCATATTTTGGCTAATGCGGACCATCGACTTCTCGTTAGTTTATTAAATTTTCTAAATTAGCTAGTCTAGCAAAATCATCTTAACGATTTCCAACGCTCACCGTCACAATCATGAGTCTCATTTATCGTCAACACACCCACTCGCTAATGCTGGATTCGACCACTCACTACGCCCATGTAAAAGGTTTCCAGCGATGTTCAATCTGTCCTTTGCGAACAGCCAAAATCTCGCCGAATTGCAGCATCACGAACTCGCTCTGAGTGGGCCGGTAAAAGACATAATCGTCTACATTCACGTCCACCGCGTCAGACGCGTTAAGCATTTCTTGATTACTACTCCTGCCAAATAGCGGATTAGTTACCAGGCCTTCAGGAGAAACGGGCTTGGCTTGCCAATAACCACCATAAACAAAGATTGTTCGCGCTCTATTCGGATCCCAAAGGCCTTGCGCCTCGCCAACCCAATCCGCTCCTGCCGTCCAAGTGCCTACGGTAGATTTGAGCACAGGCGTTGCTATATAGAGTGCAGGTCGGTGGTTAGCGAGAGATGGCAGGTCAAAATCTAGCGGCTTGACGAACCCCGAACCAATGGAAAGTTCGTTGGCAATGCCCTCCACATTGCCCCACAAAGTGTAGGTGGGGCTACCAGCCGCATTGAGGGTTAGATCATTTGTGCTGTTCGTCTTGGCGCCACTTACGAGCGCAACATCTAACATTTTTTGATAACGCTGCTGAACCTGTTGGAACTCTTCCTGCTGCCCAACTATGAGTTCAGGCATTTTCACCACATGGGGGTCGTAGCCCATGAGTCCGTTAAAAGTAAGCTGTGGCGTTTGCTCTATCGTTTTGAGCATCTGCTGAAGGACTGCAGGATCATGAACCCCGCCGCGATGCAGACCCACGTCTAATTCAATATTAATACGCATGGATACGTTTTTTGTCTGCGCCAATGACGCGTATTGGGCTAACCGTTCTGGCGTATCTATAAGCCATTGCAATTGGGTAGTTGGGTCGAAGCGCTTTAACGCAGGCCGGTCATAAAACCTTGCGGCCGCCGCCACTGGCATAGGTTTGCCAAACAGAATGTCCGACTGCCGGTTGCCCATTGCGCCTAGAAACGGTTCATGAAACGCCATCAATTTATTTGAGTCGGACAAGTTACTAACGTAATCAATGAGAGAGGTACTAGGAACAGACTTGGCAACAATGCGCAAATCTCGCCCGCCCAGTGCGCGACTGACCTCGCGAACATTATGATCTAACGCATCTAGATCAATAATCATTGTTGGGCGTCCTTCGCCATTTTGGCGCAGCACATTATTTAGCTTGGTAAAGTAGTCGTTGTGTCCGCCTGCGCCTAATTTACTCGGGCGCATAGCAAGCAGTGCAGCAGCGCCGCCAAGGGCAACGCCACCGAGAAGCAAAGACCTACGACTAGGCATGGGAGGAATCTCCTAAACCAAACAAATGTTTGAGATGGCTATTAAGCATTCTCCCCTTGGGATCAACACTTTCACGCACCGACAGGAAGTCCTGCCAATGCGGGTATAAGTTTGCAAATTCTTGCGGACCTAACGTATGCAGCTTGCCCCAATGAGGGCGACCATTGTATTTCAGAAAAATAGGTTCTATGGCGGCAAAGTATTCCACGTAGTCTTCGTCTGCAAATTGGTGCACCGAGATTGAACAGCCATCGCGCTGGGAAAACATACTCAGCCAAATATCATCTTGCTGGGTGTAGCGATACTCGATAGGAAAAATTACAGGTATGTCTTTTTCTACAATGGTTGCAAGAATTTCTTTTAGGCATTCAGGGCCTGCTTCTGCGGGCACCGTGTATTCCATTTCACGAAAAGGCACTACTCGGTCGTGGGCTAACACTGTATATGAGGGACCAGACTTTATAGTTGCCGCGCCGTCCGCTGCCGAGTCGATGATCTTTTGATAAGCAAACTTACCAACAAGGGGTAGAACGCCTAAGCTTTGATACGCATCGCGAATTTGAAAAATTGCAGTTGGATCTTCTTCGCCCGAACTTACTGATGGCGCAGATGGATCCACTTCATTGGTGCGTACCACTAAGGCCATTGAGGTATGGGGAAATGCGAGAAATTCAAAATTACGATTTGCAGCTTTCTCGTTTTCAATATTTTCCAATATGCCGTCTAACGGCTCTACTGTTGTCCGTTGTTCTAAACTAAATGCAGGCACCGTGCGTATTTTTACTTTGGTGATGACACCGAGCGCTCCAAGACCGCACCGCGCTGCATAAAATAACTCTGGGTTGCTGGCGTTGTTGCACGTCACCAAGTCACCAGATGGCATTGCGATAGTTAGCTCTTCAATCATTGAAGAAAGAGAACCCATGGTCACACCACTGCCGTGGGTGGAAGTTGAAATGGCTCCGGCAATGGTTTGGTAATTAATGTCCGGAAGATTTGTTAGCGCTTGGCCTTGAGCATCTAGCGCTGGACCCAGCTGATGCAGGCGCGTGCCTGACCAAACCTCAGCAGTATTCTGCTCTGCATCAACGCTTATCAGACCGTTCAATAAGTCTGTGGATATCAGCGTTCCGTCAGTTGGCACAACGGCGCTGAAGGAATGTCCCGCTCCCATCGGACGCATGCTGCCACTGTTAGTTGAGGTCATAAGCGAAACCAATTCTTCTTCGCTTTGCGGTGCAATTCTGTGTGCAGGCTGGCAACCCTGATTCTTCGCCCAGTTCATCCAAGGCAGCGGCTTACCTGTTTGAAAATCGTAATCTAAAGAGGCCGTTGGACCCATTGAGGCCTTACCGCACCCAGATAGCCCCAAGGCAACGCTGGCGCCTAGCGTACCGAGCACTGAATTTTTGATGAGTTTGCGACGATTGATCATTGTGTATTCGCCTCGCGTAAAGATGGGCTGGGGGAGGAAACTGGGGAAGAACTGGGAACCAATGGAGCAAGACCACTCATGGTTGCTACTAAGTTGCGGATTTCGGTTTCGGTGCAATACCCGCAGGTGCCCAACGGCGGCATGTTGCCAATGCCCACAATAGTGTTGCGCACTAATCCTTCAAAACCACCTTCTGTTTCAGCAGCACGGCGCTGCCACTCAGCTGCGTCCCCCATCACTGGCGCACTGGTTTCTGCACGGGCGTGGCAATAAGCGCAGATTTGGGTGTAGGCGTGCGACTCGCGTGGGGTGAGTTCAACGGCTTGGGTACTGGCAGTTAAGGCAAGAAGCACCCACGCTGCAAAAATTTTCATAAATGAGCAGACGCATCTGCCTTGTAAAACTTTCATCTTAGCCACCCGCTGCAAATGTTGACGCTGGACTATAGGGCTATTAGCGAAGGCGCACAAACATCACTCGGGGCTAATATATAGACACTGTTTCGGACAAAGTTACGCGCACTGCTACAAACACTAGACCTAAATACCCACCATCCTATTGCGTGGCCGCTGACTGTGTATCAGCGCTGGCAACTACATTTCGCAATATCTGCCAGCCAATACATAAGAAGCTGTTTTTTGGCCCTCGCTAATATACTTCATGATCATCTGGATAAGTTGGGTCCCAATTTTGCAAGAACGGCGGCTCGGTATTGAGCAGCATGCCTTCAGCAATTTTGTAAACCACTGGATAGGGGCCTTGGCCTTGCAGCCGACCTTCGCGAATTTCAATTAGCTGGTCACGTAATATTTGTAAATCGCCGCGTGAACTATTGGGGATGGTATTAGTTGGCGAGGCATGGGCGCCGCGGAAAATGATTTCTTGCATTGCATTGGTACGATCCAAGACCTTGTCTGCCGACTGCAAGTAATCGCCAAGACGCGCGGTCGGAAACATTGAATTCAGCAAACCGCCGTCTGAAATAAAATCGCCTGAAAACATCACCTGTCGCTGAACGTCTAGCAACGAAACTGAATTGCTCGTATGCCCCGGCGTATAGATCAACAACAACTCGCGATTACCCAGATCTATCAGAGAATTGGGCTTCACCCATTCCGTGACCCTCCAAGTAGGCAGATCAATGCCCTCACCATCGCCCAGATGTTCTCCCCATGTAGGTTGCAATAAGTTACCGTCAGCGCGCTCACGCACATGAGGCAAATCTACAATTGCGATTTTTGCCCAGGTGCCTTGGCCAGTATGGTCGTAGTGAAAGTGCGAGGGCATAAACGTCACGGGCAGATCCGTAAGAGACTCTACTACTGGACGAATATCGTAGTGGCCTACGCCAGCGTCAAAGAGCAGCGCGCGATTGTCCCCCAGTACTAAATAATTTACGTTGCGGGCCCATGAATAAGGCTCAGCAATGGCGTAGGTCTTTGCGTCCAACTGAACAATTGAGAAATGATTTTCATCACCGAAAGGTTGTCCGCCGGGCACGGGGTTTGCGTCCACCAACTGCGGAATTTGGGTGCCGCTTGTAATCAACGGTATAAGAATCTTATGTCGTTGCGAGATCGCTAAAGTGCCAAGCATCACCAAGACCAATAATCCGACCAGTATTTTACGTCCCACACGCTTCTCCCAATAATATGTAGTTGTTTTTAGGCGGTAGATCTCTGCGCACATCACACCCGAGAGCGTAGGTTGACATCGGTAGCATTTATTGTGCTGACTGACTGAGCTAACAATTACTCTTTTGCCCCTAAGAAACCTTAACCGATTTAGAACCCAACATGGCTACAATAGGGTTCGCCTCCATAACTGATTTACGTAGCGCCAAACCAATCACCAGACCTGCAATAAAGCCGCCCAAGTGCGCCCAGTAATCTATGCCCTGCTCACCACTTAATACGCCAAAAATATTGATGGCAAGCCAAATACTGAAATACACAGGCGGCGACAATTTTTTCTGCCACACAACAAACATAAATGTTATGCGTGCATTACGAAACCAAAGCAAATACAAGGCAAAGAGACCAGCTATAGCGCCACTGGCGCCTACTCGCGGAATTTCACTTTGCATATCGAACAGTGTGCTCACGGCGCTGGCGAAAATACCCATGCCCAAATAGATCAGTAAATATTTTTTAGCACCCAGCACGTCTTCAATGTTGTCGCCAATGATATAAAGGAAGTACATATTGCCAATGAGATGCATCCAGCCGCCATGCAAAAATGTAGCGGTTAACAGCGTATAAAGTTGCTCGCCGTTAGCAGTAAACGCAGGGATATTCGCGAAATTTTCTAACACCCAGAACATGGTGTACTGATCGAATATATATAAACAAAAAATCAGCACGTTCAGCACCAGCAGGCTTGTGGTTACCCACGGAAAAACCTTGGGTTTAATGTTGTATTCAACTGGCACTTGAGTGAGAAACTGAAAGAGCCAAGTCTTCCAGGAAACAGAAGTGTTGAGATTTAAAAGCACTTCACGAATACGCGGCGACTTCTTTACCTGCTCTATTTCTTCATGATCGATCCATGCTCCGCGGCAACTTTTGCACACGTCGACCTCAATCTCAAAACCCTCCAATAAATGATAAGCAGTCATCATGTGTTCACATTCTGGGCATGATCGGTCGGATGTTTTTATTTCCATGCCCAACTGCTTCGAAAAATCAGCGTCTTTTTCGCCGTTATCAACCGTACTCAGTAGACCACTTAGCTCATTTCTCTCAAACCACATGCCAGCGCAACTGCGACAAACATCCACTGTCTCAGACAGATAGTTTGTTTCGTCCAAACTTACATTTTTACAATTAGGGCATTTCAGCATCGGCAACCTCTCTTTCAACGGATTCAACCGTAACATTGTATTCTGCTAGTTCGCCCGCCAACTTTTCAGTGTTTGCATAAATTAGCGGCAACACCACCTGCTCAATATGATCCAGTTTTTCAATCATCTGCTTTTTGACAAAACTTGCGCCCAAAATACCTGCTTCCCGCTTTGCTATCAGATCTTCGGCAAGGTCGTAGAAAGCCCGGGTCTCAGACAAAAAGTGGCTAGGGGTTTCTAAGGTAAACGGTGAAAACTTCATGGTTTCCCAGACGTAGTAGCTAATCTTTGGATGATTTGCGATCAAGGTTTGCTTAGGCACATTGCGCCCAAGATACTCGTCGTTATAGATACGTAACAGGTCCACATTATCACTTACCTCCTGAGCAAGAGATTGGCGTAAATAGTAGTTACTTTCTTTGCTGGCAATGTCGTCAAAAATAATCGCCTGCCTTAAACCCACCTGTGCGGCTAGAAATACGCCCACTACCGTTGCGATCATCATGAAAATTTGGCCCACCCAATAACTGGCTTTTTTTATCTCATCATCCAATTTGCTGGTTTTCACAGCGCTTTTTTTAGCCACTTCATACGCGCTCTGACTACCCTGATGCACTTTCTATGCTCCCGTCTGACCTGCAATAGTTACCGCTGTTTTTTTGTAGCAGCAAATATGTTTAGTTTTCTAAACCTAATCTCGGTGGCCCAAAATCCATTGCTCAAATACTCTTGAGCGGTGATCTCCGCCGGTGCTATACGCGATATTTTGGACTGACGTCGCAATTCAGGTGGGATTTGGAATACAGCGAGACGAATTGTATATAGCTTTCCCGCATTTCACTTTCAACAAAGACACTGCTGAATTGATCTAGGCGGTTGATTCTGTGGGACGAGTGGTGGGTTATGGCATACGTTTATTTTGAGTTAGCGACGGTTATGTAAGAGGCACTTGGCCGGAAAAGAGAAAATGAATCGCAGGTTTATGGCAAAACGTGCAGCGATACACATGACTACCAGATAGTTTTACAAAGTGCGTAATCCTCTCCAAAAAAAAAATATGCGAACCAGTTCACATAACCAATAGTTTTTTCACCTTATGTTCGACCGACTTTCGACCAACTGTTAGAAACAGATTGAAACATATTTCCCGCAGGGGAGTTTCTAACGTGCAAATTCATACTGTTGTTCAAAGAGGGAGAGGTTTATGACCTTATTCAGCCAGGAGACGAAAAAACGAAAGTTTCGCGCATTTCGACTAATTCGCGCATTTCGAAAAAAAGGACTTCTTAGTGTCCTTTATATAGGAGCACTGCTCTTAAACTTAATAGGCATCCAAGGCGCAGTTGCTGAGGATGAAATCATTGAGGAGGTTTTGGTAACTGGATCATTCTTAAAACGAACGGCCCAAGATTCACCCTCACCGCTATCTGTCATTACTTCAGCAGATATTGATGACTTAGGCGCGGCTGATATCGCCGAGGTCATTCAGTCACTACCCTGGCAATCGGGTAGTCAAACCAGAACATCGACCTTCCAGGGCGAGGGCGCAGATGGGCGAAGCTCAATCAACCTTCGTAACCTAGGTCACGGGGCTACGCTGCCGCTAGTCAACGGCAAGAGACAGGTGCCATCATGGTTCAACCCCCGGGGTAATTCTTCAGTTAACGTTAACGGACTTATTCCAAATATTGCTTTGGAAAGGGTAGAAATAGTTAAGGACGGTGCCTCAGCGTTATACGGTTCTGACGCTATCGCAGGCGTGGTGAACTTTATTACCAAAAAGAATTTTGAAGGCTTTGACCTGCAGTACCAATATTCAACCGATGAAGAAACTGGAGAAGGTGATGCCAATCAATTCGCTGTGATATTTGGTACGCGCAGTGACAGAGGCGGCATTGTTGCGTCGGCTTCAGTTCTGAATCGAGATGAGATCAATGTAGATGATCGCTATGATCGTTTTGGAGGTTCGTCTGCATCAGGAACAGGCCAGCCAGGAAGAATTGTACCTAGAGGCACCCCCGTATGGGCCGCCCATGGCTTAAGACCAGGTCAAGCCGTAGACGCTAATATAGATGGCGGAGCTTTTCCCCGGGACGCTCTGGGCACTTCTTTTGGACAAGCTGATGTAAACTGTGAAACTGCCGCAGCCCAAGAACAGGGCGGCCCACTGGGACCCGTTTTTGGCAACAATATCTGCGCCTATGACTTTGGCTCGTTCTTTTCCCTTCAGGCCGAAGAGTCCCTACGAAAAGTCCACGTTACAGGTGATTATGATATCTCTGAGAATCTACAAGCTTATTTTGAGTTTGCAGGCAACGATTCTGAATTTGACCGCTTGAATTCTCTAAATCCAAACGCGCCTATACTTACTATAGGCACAAATCATTTTGGCAATATTGAAGACGCGTTCCGCAGAGGTATAGTGCCTATCGAAGTAGGTAACCAAACCCGATTAATTGGTGGCACCCGAAATACGTCACGCGCAGATCGTCCAATAAGCACTTTTACCAATACCACTAGGTCTGACCAAAGATTAGTGCTGGGGGGTATTTGGGATACGGAGCTTAGTGGTAAAAGTTGGACAGTAGACTTTTCCTACACTGCTAGCGAGCACGACACTGCTACAACCCAGGCACAAGATACGTTATCCGCACAGTTTGAATTGGCGATAGCGGGATTCGGTGGGCCTAATTGCGATATCGTTAACGGTACAGCTGGCGATGGCAACTTACGCTATGCCCAATCTAACGGTCAGTTCTTTGACCCTAACGGTGGCAACTGCTACTACTTTAACCCCTTTGGTAATTCGAGCTATGATCGCAATGGTGGCGCCCAAACAGACCTTACTTTAGTGAATCCAGATGAGCTTTATGATTATGTAGCCGGTCGAGTAACAAATGACTCCGTCTTCCGCCAACGGATCATTGATGTCATCGCCAGTGGCGAAATATTTGAATTAGGCGGCGGCACAGCCGGCTTAGCTGTCGGCTACCAACGAAGAGCCGATAGCGGCAGCGCAATTTTTGACGCCGCAACTAACAGTAATAATCTAGACTTTGCTTTTGGCACCCAAGATTGGAGCGGTAGACTTACCACCCAGGCAATATTTGCGGAAATAGGCTTGCCCTTCACCGACAGCTTAGAAGTGAATATTGCTGTGCGCTACGAGGACTTTGATGAAATCGGAGAAAACACAGTTGATCCAAAAATCAGTCTCCTGTGGCGACCAGTAGAATCCGTATCTCTACGAGCATCGTACGGCACCTCGTTTAGAGTGCCATCCATACAACAACTCTACGGTAACATCACAACGGTTCATAACCTTGCGGACACCGGTCTAGGCGGCACGGCATTCAGAGCAGTAATAACCGAAGGTAATCCCGATCTGGCGCCAGAATCATCTAAGAACTTTAACCTTGGCGTGTCATGGGCACCAGAAGATGGTGTGCTTGAAGGTCTACAAATTGACCTAGATTATTATGACTACGAGTATACCGACATTATCACCAGAGAAAGTCATAACAACCTACTGAGTGAAGATCTAGCAGCACTCAACGCTTTTGTTAACGCCAATCCTGGCACTACATTGCTTGGAGCTGTTCAGGCTGGCGCAGGTAACCGTACTCAAATCGTCCGTAACGGTACCGGTGGTTTGCTCCGAGTTCTACCCAATTTTGCCAACGCAAATGGCGCGGATGTCAGCGGCATAGACTTGTCTACCTCTTATAGCTTTGATACCAGTGTTGGTAATTGGAGAGCTGGTATTCAAACCGCATGGTTAGCTAACTACGAGGTTGAAGTGGCTAGCAGAACAGGCGGCGCGCCAACCGTATTCGATGCAGTAGGCGAGTACAATGACGCAAACCCGGTAGCGCGACCTCTTCCGGAATGGAAAGTGAATGGCACATTGAATTGGGGCCTGGATCAGCATAGAGCATTCTTGTTGGTTAAGTATGTAAGCGGGGTGAATCACAATTTCACCGGTGGCTCCACCTTCTTCGCAGCAACTGCGGCATTAGCGCATGGCCAAGCCTTTGCGGATAGATTCCTTGATTCTTCGATAGATTCTTGGGTTACGGCAGACGTTCAGTACACCTATTCCTTCGGTGATCTTAAGTATCTTTCCGATGCGTCTGTCACCGTAGGCATACAAAACTTGACCAATGAAGAGCCACCCTTCGTTCCTGTTATCACAGGTTACGACGGAACGCTGCACGATCCACGCGGTCGTTTATGGACCTTGAGAGTTAACGCCAGTCTTTAGTTTCACACTATAAGTTAACTCACTTAAGCCCCGACTAGTTCGGGGTTTTTTTTGCTCGACTTTTTCTTGACTTTAATTCCTCGCCCTCGCCAAAACACGATTAACAGCTTGAGTTAAAATCTACATTTAAAGGCTATAGATAAAGACCAGCGCCCTAGCGCGCTCGGATTCATAATTTCAGCTGCTACATGTACCCATCCTACTTCTGCTACCCTCGTAGTGATACCCATAAGCAGGACAATAGCGATGTTAGTCACCCCCATCACCCCAGTTATTGGCGCTGAGATCAGCGACGTGTCTTTAGCCAACCTCAGCCCAGCTGAAGTGGCTCATATAAAGGAACTGTTTCTAAAGCACATGGTGTTGGTGTTTCGCGACCAAGCGCTGAATCGAGAACAACACAAAGCTTTTGGGCGAAATTTTGGTGAGCTGCATATTCATCCGTCCAAACGCAGCGCCGAGAGTGGAGGGATGAAACGCGAGGGGAATGATAGCCAACGCAGTGCCGTGGTAAACGATGATCCTGAGCTTTTTATTATCGACACCAAACCCGATGCCAAACAAAGCAATGGCGAGGCATGGCACTCAGATGTTTCTTGTGAAGAAATCCCCCCGCTGGCATCGCTCTTATACGTGACTAAAACCCCAGAGAACGATGGAGGCGATACCATGTTCGCCAATATGTACGAGGCCTATGACGCGCTGTCTGATGACCTCAAGACTTTACTCATGAATAAATCCGCCTTTCACGATGGGGAAATAGATCTGCGCAACTACGGTATTAGGCTGAAACCTGGGCAGGTTTATCCCAAAGCCAGCCACCCAGTTATTCCCGTGCACCCTGAAACCAATCGACCATATCTGTTTGTGAATGGCAGTTTTACCTCGCATATAGAAGGTATCGCCAAATGGGAAAGCGACATGTTGCTGGCGGGATTGCATAAGTTCGTGGCCGCTAGTCCTAAGTTTCAATGCCGTGTGAAGTGGACCAAAGACACCCTCACCATGTGGGACAACCGATGCGTGCAGCACCATGCCATACGTGACTACGTAGGTTATAGCCGCTACGGAGAAAGGGTCTCCGTGCTGGCCAAGCAAAGACCTCATGCATTTTTACCGGCCAGTTAGACAGTCCCATACTCCGCTACCTTAGTTAGACAACTTTGAGCTTCTTTCTATGAATAGTGTTTGCGACCTTGAGTAGTAGCCTGCAATCGAAACAAGGGGATTGGCAGCTTCTGCATGAGTTCCTACATTTCTTAGCTTGGCTTTGTACCTTGTTATTCTTGTATATCCCCTAGGCAAAATATTTCTCCGCGCTTTTGAATTTTTCGGCAAAGAGCGGCTAAGATGAGGTTCTCCATAAGGTTTGCCAAACATGCAAAACTCTCTATTCAAAGGCCTTAAGGTCATCGACTGCGCTACCGTAATCGCCGCCCCTGCTGCTGCAATGATCCTCGCTGATTTTGGCGCTGACGTGGTCAAAATTGAGCAACATGGTGAAGGCGACATGCTGCGTATGTTGTCCCATATCCCAACCACCCCTGAAGCCGGCAACGAGTGGTTTTGGCAAATGGATGGTCGCAACAAAAAGGGCCTGTGCTTAGATCTCAAGTCCGCCCAAGGCATGGAAGTTCTGCACAAATTAGTGGCCCAGTGTGATGTATTTGTCACCAACCACCCAAGCGGTGTGCGTGAGTCTCTGGGGCTAACTTACGAGGATTTAAAACCGATAAACCCAAATATGATTTATGCCTCGCTCACCGCTTACGGAGAGCAAGGTCCTGAACGCAACCGCAAAGGTTTTGATCAACTGGCTTATTGGGCAAGAAGCGGCCTTATGGATCTTATGCGCGCACCCAATACACCGCCAACCCAGGGCCTGCCCGGTATGGGTGATCATCCAACTGCCGTGGCACTTTACGCCGCAATTGTTACCGGCTTGCTGCACAGAGAAAAAACAGGCCAAGGTGGCATGGTACATACCTCGCTTTTGGCCAACGGCCTTTGGTCTGCCTCGGGCATTGCTCAGGGCGCTATGGCCGGCGGTGATATGGCCGCGTATCGAGACAACAACATAGTCAACGGCGCCATGATGCGTCCCTACCAAACGCTTGATGGCCGCTGGCTGCAATTCAATATGATCCGCAACGACGAGTTATTGTCGTTATTACTGGCGGGACTAGATGCCATTCACCTACTGGCAGACCCGAGATTTGGCGACCCCGAAGAAATGTGGTCGAATAGACAGGCCTTTGGTGATGAGATTCAAGCCGTTGTAGGCAGTCAGTCTTCGGACCATTGGCTAGAGATTTTTGCGGCCTTCGAAATACCCGTGAATAGAGTTGCCACTATTGAAGAAACGTTATTTGATAAACAAATTGTTGAAAACAAAATGGCCGTTAAACCAAACATAGATGGCGTTGAGATCCCACTCATTATTAATCACCCAATTAAGGTGGACGCCATAGAGCAAGCAGCTATGACACGGGCGCCTAACCTAGGTGAGCACAGCGAGGAAATACTCCGAGATCTTGGTTACTCAGAAGAGGCTATAAAGGCACTGCGCGCCGACGGCACTATTTAGCTTAAATCAGACTGACTTAGATCAGACTCACCTAAATCAGAGCTAGCTCTCAGTTAGCACTGGGTTAAAAAATTGTACTAGAACAACGAAAGGCCTAAAACCACGTACAAACAGGACATTGATATGAGCAAGTTAATCGCAATTTTTGCACTCTTTATCACTCTCAGCCTATCTCTCGTCTTGCCCAGTCTGGTGCAAGCGGGCGACGCGCGAAATACAGCCACCAACAACGATGACTGGGTAGAGTTATTTAATGGTAAAAACCTAGACGGATGGACTGCCAAAATTGTCGGACAACGGCTAGGTCAAGACCCACTTAATACTTTTGTTGTAAAAGATGGTTTGCTGCGCGTAAATTACGCCAACTACAAAAAGTTCTCTAACCAGTTTGGTCATCTGTTTTTTGCCAGATCCTACTCTCACTACAAATTGCTGATTGAATATCGTTTCGTAGGTGAACAAGTCAAAGGCGGTGCTGGTTGGGCTAGGCGCAATAGTGGCGTCATGCTACACAGCCAAGATCCAACAACCATGTCTTTAAAACAAGACTTCCCAGATTCTATTGAAGCCCAATTCTTAGGTGGCCTGAGCGACGGCAAAAAAAGACCAACCGGCAACATTTGCAGCCCTGGCACAGAAGTAGACTACTTGGGCAAACGATTGAAGGGTCATTGTCAGGCCTCTTCAGGCGACACCCTTGACGGCGACCAATGGGTCCGCATTGAAATGATCGTTAACGGTGCGGAGTCCGTTGTGCACATGGTCAATGGTATCGAGGTAATTCGCTACGGCAATCTTCAGTTAAGTGAGGGCTCCGCCAGCGCCAAACAACGCCAAGCGCTGAACGGCAAAGCCGCACCACTAACACTTGAGCAGGGTTTCATTGCGCTACAGAGCGAATCTCACCCCATAGAGTTTCGCAGAGTTGCCATTCAAAACTTGGCTCAATAAATTTTAAGACCCTAACTGTCCCGCCATTCCTCATTCAATTCGCGAATAAACTCACCCACTGTTTGAGGTCTCTTGTTCGGGTCTTTTTCTAAACAACACAAGCAAATTTGCTCTAGCCGCAACGGCACATGCTGTTGTGAGGCCTCGCTTGGGGTAATCGGCTTGTCTTTCAAAGTGCTGCGCACCAGCTCGTCCATAGACTCGCCAAGTGAAGAATTTGTTCCCGTGAGAATTTCGTAAAGCACCGCGCCAAGGCTGTACACATCAGTACGGCCATCAATATCTTTTGCGCGGTTAATCTGCTCAGGCGACATATAACAAATGCTGCCCTGCAACTTGCCGCGACCGGTCATAGTGGAGTCATCATCGCTCAGATCAAACTCCGTGTAGGCAGACTCGCTGTCGCTGCCATCTGGGTGCCAAACCTTGGCCAAACCCCAATCTAACAGCAGCACCTCTCCATATGGCCCAACAAGAATATTGTCTGGCTTTACGTCGCGGTGGATTACACCCATGGTGTGCGCGTATTGCAGCGCATAAGCTACCTGCATCAACACCTCAACCATTTGCCCAAGCTCGTATCGCTCACGGTAATCTAACACCTCGCGCAAGGTGTAGCCGTGCACCAACTTCATGGTGAAGTAGTAATGGCCCTTGGTATCACGCCCTAGTTCATAGGTAGGCACAGTATTGGGATGTTGTAACAGCGCCGATACTCGCGCCTCGCGCAAAAGCCGCTGCTGCTCCACCGGGTCATCGGCTAATTCTGGGCGCAACGTTTTGTAGCAAACCACGCGGGAGAGGTGCAAATCTTTGCACGACTTAATAAGCGATTTACCGCCTTTGGCTATGGTTTTGAAATAGGCATAACGCGTTCCAAAATTAACGCTTTGTGGTAACGGAGCGTCAGTGTCTTTAAGATAGACCTGAGATTCAGCGAGCGCTGTCTTACCGTTTTTATCGGAATCATGACGCTGAGGAAATCGATTCATTATTGGTCCAGTAGCCAAGTTTTGTATAGCTTACACCCGCTAAAGTGCTGGGTGTAGGCGTGATTAACCGGCTACGTGAGGGCTATTGATGATGCTTGTCCTCATAAGTTAAAGCATCGCTAACAAATAATTGATTGAGAAGTAATTGATCACCGTACCTTTAGACAGCCCCACAGATTACATTGCTCAAATGCGCACAGCTGCGCCTTTTAACCGGGATCAAGCAACTGCTACACACCCGCCCAGCGGCGCTGACTATTGGCTAAATTTGACCTTTTCAATGACTCAAGCCATTGCCGACAAATTTACGCAGATGCCGCAGGTCAACGTTTTAAGCGAAGAGGTAGAAGAACCTACCGCCATTGAATTACAGCGCTTTGATCAGCCGGGGCCCGTGTTTGCACGGCACATCTTGCTCTGTGTAGACAATAAACCACTGATGATGGCGCGCACAGTTACGCCAGCCTCAAGCCCAGATGTGAGCGCCTTAAAAGGGCTGCTGGAGCGCCCCCTAGCCGAACTACTGTTCTCAGATAGAAGCTGGCAACGACAAGACGCCCTACAACCCCTTGTGCTGGCAAATGGTATGTTAGGTCGAAGCTGCTTGTGGCGTCATTCCAACAACCCTGAGAGTGGCTTGTTAGTAGAAGAGTTTTTTCTACCGGGACTGTATGAGCAAGCTTTCTGAGCAAACTGCTTAAGTGAGCTTCTTAAGCAAACTTCTTAGGTAAGCTACCGTAGTCAACTTCCGAAATAAGCTACTTTGCCCGCCCAAACCTCCACCGACAGAACTTTGAGCATAGACGCCAAGCGATGCTAGGATGAGCGCTCATGAAGCATTTGAGTGGAGGGCAATATGCCGCGTTTTGTAGATCTTTCCGTTTCAATAGATAACAACGAACACAGCGATCATCCGGGCGGTAGCCCCAAAGTTACATACCGCACACATGCCGAAACAGCCGGTGGCCTGGCACACTTTTTCCCTGGCCTTAAACCCGAAGACCTGCCTGATGGCGAAGGTTGGGCAGTTGAAACCATTACGCTGTCTACCCATAACGGCACCCATATGGACGCGCCATGGCACTTTCACTCAACCACTAATAATGGCGCAGATCCGGCACCGTCAATTGATGAGACGCCACTAGACTATTGCTTTCGCCCCGGCGTAAAACTGGATTTCCGTCATTTACCTGACGGTCACCTTGTTAGCCCAGCGGAAATTGAAGCGGAGCTTGAACGCATTGAACACAAACTTGAGCCGTTAGATATTGTTCTAGTGAATACTCGGGCTGGGTCGGTTTATGCACAACCCGGCTACGTGGACGCAGGGTGCGGCATGGGACGCGATGCCACCCTGTTTTTGACCGAGCGCGGCGTGCGCGTGGTAGGTACAGATGGCTGGTCCTGGGACGCGCCGTTCAATCACACAGCAAAAAAATGGGCAGAGAACCCAGACCCAAGCATGATCTGGGAAGGACACAAAGCGGGCCGAGAAATACCCTACTGGCAGATGGAGAAGTTACACAATTTGGAAGCCCTTCCCGCTAACGGGTTTACTGTAGCGTGCTTTCCAGTGAAAATTGCCAAGGCTTCAGCCGGTTGGACACGATGCGTTGCGCTGATCAACGACTAATAGCGAACCCCGCATAGTTCACATAAGCGGCATAAAATAGGATGGGCGCCGAAATAGCTTAGGCGTCTATCACTAGTCTACTTAACTAAGTTCTTAGCTAGCTCCTTGCTCAAGCTCCTTGCTCAAGCGCCTGACTAATACTCAAAGCATCACTTTTCGTCGTAATGATACTGGGGTTGCCACGCATTACTGTCGAAATCGGCCAAACTCATTAGCCCATAAAATGCATTGAACTGATCGCCGCCACCAAATGCCGCGCGGTTCAGGCGCAAGATCTTGTTACCCTCTTTGCGGTAGACCACTGCGCCAGGATAGTTGTCGGCCTGGCCAAATACACACTGATCTTTTATGTATTGACCGCCGCCATGACTGGCTAGGTTAAATCGCCAACCGCGATCCATTGCAAACTTGCGCTGATATTCAGGGGTCTCATGGGAGACCAGCGCCACTGAGAGCACCGATTCTAAGTGCGGTAGATAGCCATTAATGCCGTCTGCCCACAGCGTACAAAACGGACACTGACTGCCCATATTGTGAATGAGCAGCAACTGCTCTCGCTGACCAAATAGATCCATTAGAGTGACTTCACCATTAAGGGTTTGAAATGCATAATTTTCTACCTCAACTGGCGTCTGCTCTGCCCTGACTTTTTCAATTTCGTTGTTAAGCGCTACAAGCTGGGTTTCTAGCTCCCTGAGTTTAGCGGCTGAATTTAAATCCTGCATAATCTACTCCCCGTTTGGACAGCAAAATTGTTCTGAAAAATTTCAGAACAATTTTGGCTGATCGTTTTAGCCGATAGCTTTGACTATCGATTCTGATTATTTACCCAAACGGAAGGACCACACTTGCTAGACCGAACAAGCGTGCAATTTGTAGAGATGAGCGCAGCAAATGACGACTAAAAACCGGCGTCAAACCCACTTCAAACTAACTTTAGACAGTTGAGTATTTTGAGCGTGGCCTAAGCTTCCCTTTTATGCAGCTCCTTCTTATGCCCCGCGCTCTTACGCCCATGGCTACTTTAGATTTTCTTGCGAAAACGGCGAACCAGCACCCAAGGAATAATAACAATGAGCGTTAAGACCGCTAGTAGACCACCCACGAGATAAACTAAAAGTATTGGTCTGTTAGCGAAAACTTTACCCAACATGACTTGCCCTTGGTCGTAATCAGGCCGCACTTCCACAACGCCATTTTGTTTTGCCCATAGGACATAAGCGGCTTTCAGCTCAATAAATAATTGAGGCTTTGCAGAAGCTAAATTCTGAGTTTCGCCGGGGTCAGCGCTGATGTTAAACAACTGCCACTGAGGTTCTTGGCCGCGAAAGCGGTTATACACAAGCTTATAGTCGCCTTGAAAGAGTGCCTTATTACCGCCCAATTCATAGCCAATAATTTCATCCGCCAAACGCACGCTAGCGCGTTCATCTTGCAACACTGGGATAAGGCTTTTGCCTAGCATATCCGAGGGTAGGTCAACTGCACCGGCAAGCTGCAAAACGGTGGGTGCTATGTCTGTGATCCAAGCGAACGACTGAGAAACTGCGCCAATATTCGCAGTTACAGGCTGACCGTTTACTTTTCCGCCGATGACCAATGGCACACGCATACCGCCTTCGCTGGCAAAAAACTTGTACCACGCCAACGGTCCAACGGCTGCGCTGGCCCAGCTTGGGCCAATATCATGGTAGCTGTCTATCTCGCCCAACGTTTCTATATCGGTGTTAAAGCCGCTGGCGCGCATCCACGCATTCATTATAAACGCCGGCGCAGCAGGGCTAACACCTTGTTGTCGGGTGGCCAATGAGCCTTCGGCGCCATTGTCAGAAAGAAAAATGAATACCGTATTGTCTAGCTTGCCCTGCCGCTCTAAGTGCGCGACTAGACGACCAATGTGATGGTCCATCGCGTCTACCATGCCCGCATAGACCGCCATACCTTTGCTCTCAAATGCTTGAGTCTGGGCGTCTAAGCTGTCCCACGGCACCGTCGTGGGCGCCACATAACTGGGAACGCTGGTGGGTAAAATGCCCTTATCCAACAGCCCCTGAGATCTTTGCGCGCGCAGCGTAGACCATCCATCAGCATAAGTTTGCAGATATTTATCACGGAATTCAGCCGGGGCTTGTACCGGAATATGCACCGCTTGAAAGGCGAGGTAGGTGAAGAAGGGTTTGCTTGCGTCTTCGTCTGTCGCGCTATCAATGTACTCTATCGCTTTATCAACGAGGGTTTTGGACGAATAAAAGTCCTCGGGCAATTCCGTGGGTTGACCGTCTTCATACCAATTGGCATTTTCGTAAATGGGTAAATAGGTGCGCTGCCGCCAATTGTCTGCGCCGGTGTCACCCAATGAAAATGCGCGATCAAATCCGCGCTTGCTGGGCAGTTGTTCGGGGTTTTGGCCTAAGTGCCATTTACCCGACATGTATGTTCGGTAGCCCTGATCCCGCAGACGCTCGCTAATCGTCGCAACATTTTTATCTAAAGCGCCCTGATAAGCCGGGCTGGTGGCTTGGTAGTCTGGAATGGCCTCAATAATATTGGCCACGCCTGCGACGTGACTGTCTACCCCTGTGAGCAACATTGCCCTAGTGGGTGCACAAGAGGCCGCCGTGTGGAAATTGGCAAACCGCATACCTTGGGCTGCAATGCCGTCTAGATTGGGTGTATCAATTTCGCTGCCGTAACTGCCGAGATCGGAAAACCCAAGGTCGTCAGCCAAAATTAGAACAATATTTGGCGGCTGAGTTGGCTGGGTTGTAGGGGCCGCATGCACCGCTTGCGCCAAGGAGGAAAGCACGCCAAAGAGCAATGCAACAGCAACTGAGTAGTTAGTTTTTTTAATGGACACGCGCACAATTCAGCCTTTGGAGATATCAATGAAAGACATTAAACATGACCTAGCTAAATGAAACTAGTCTTACCGCTTCTGTATCCAAGAAACAGCGCAATCCAAAATCTGTTCCGCAGAGGAAAAAGACAAACAAATAATCTGCACTGAAAAAGCCCGATGGTTTAACCTCAAGACTCAGCGAGATGGAGAGAGCTATGTTTGAGTTACCCGCAAAAGCATTGGAGATTAAGGACGAGGTTGAGGCTTTTTTTAATAGAAGAATTTTGCCTAATCACAAGCTCTGGTTGCAGCAAGCCCACCAAGGACAAAGTGTCCCTGATATTGAGCAAACGCTCAGACTAGAGGCTAAAGAGCTCGGCTTATGGAATATGGCGCTGCCACGGTTAACGCACGACGAGCCTGGAATGCGTTTGTCCAACTTGGAATTCACTGGCGTGGCAGAGATTCTTGGTCGCCTAGAATGGGCATCTAATGTTTTTAACTGCCATGCGCCAGACGTACCTAACATGGAGTTGCTGCAACTTTTTGCCACAGCTGAGCAGAAAGAGCAGTGGCTCAACCCTCTATTAGCCGGCGACATTGGTTCAGCTTTTGCCATGACTGAGCCGCATGCGGCTTCATCTGACCCAGTGAACTTAGAGACATCCATTGCGCGCGACGGCGACGAATTTGTGATTAATGGCAGCAAGTGGTTTTCATCCAATGCCTCCCATGCCAATTGTAAGCTGATTATTTTAGTCGGGGTTACCGACCCTGACGCAGCTAAATCTAAACGACAATCACTGGTGCTCATTCCTCGAGATGCGCCGGGCATTAAGCTTCTGCGCAATCTGCCAGTTTTTGAACATCTGTCTGATACAAATACCCATCCAGAGATGGAATTTAACAACGTGCGGATTCCCGCCAGCAATTTGTTGGGTGAACAGGGCGCTGGCTTTGCCATTGGCCAAGCTCGTTTAGGACCCGCGAGACTCCACCACTGCATGCGGGCCATTGGCGAGTGCGAGGTATTGATCAGCCTCATGATTAAGCGCTCTCAAGAACGCAGCACCTTCGGCAAACGTATTGACGAATATTCGTCTACCCAAGAGGCAATTAGCTTGTCTCGAATTGAGCTCGACCAGTGCCGGCTGCTGGTACAGCGCGCGGCGCATTTGTTAGATACCGTTGGCAACAAGGTGGCACGCAAGCAGATTTCTATGATCAAAGTCGCGGTTGCGCGGGTTTATCAGAGCATAGCTGACAGAACAATTCAGTTGTATGGGGCTAGGGGCGTGACCAATGACACCCCTGCCGCTCGTGCATTTGGCAAGGCCCGGGCCTTTCGCATTTACGACGGCCCTGACGAAGTACACCTACAAACAATTGCTAGACTTGAAGCCCAAGAACAAGACGGTGAATTACTAGAGCACTACTTAATGTAGGACGTCTTATTAAAAAGCCTCTTTAAGTGGCGCGTCTGCCCAGCTACAAGCAAGGTGCGAGACGCGCCCAAGCACGAGCAGCCTCGCCCTAAATAATTCTCAATATTGGCAAACAAACGCTTTGACACGCTACCTTTCCGTCGTACTGTCGTGCTTTGAACTAGGCCACAAAAATGGAGTAAGCCTATGCTCACTGATGAAGAAAAATTTCGCTTCGACCTAGAAGGTTATCTGGTGATTCCCGGCGTGCTCAGCGCTGATGAATGCGCCGCATTATCTTCCCAGTGCGACGAACATTGGCCAAGACAAACTGATGACGGCCCTTTTCGAAGAACCGCTGACGTGAGCAAGTGGGGCGAGTCTTTTCTCAACTTAATGGACCACCCAAAGGTGCTGCCGTATTTAGTTGAGCTGATTGGGCCGCGCCTACGGGCGGACCATGATTACTCAATATTTATGCAACCTGATGCACCGGGCCAGTTACTCCACGGCGGCCCATTTTTATTTGAAACCGATCATTGGTATCAATATGCCGACGGCGTTATGCGCAACGGTTTAATGGTCGCGACTTGGGTGCTGAGTGATGCGAATGCCGGCGACGGCGGGTTTACCTGTGTGCCTGGCAGCCATAAAACCAATTTTATTAAGCATCTGCCTGGCGACGTTCGCGCCCATGAGCGCAAGCCAGAGTACGTTAGGCAACCGGTACTCAAAGCCGGCGATGTGGTGCTGTTCACTGAAGCATTGATGCACGGCACCGCGCCTTGGACGGGTGTAAACGAACGCAGAGTATTGCTTTTCAAATATAGCCCACCACACTCCAGTTGGGCCAAGACGCCCTACAATTTGGCCGACTATCCAAACGCTACAAATCAACAAAAGCGGCTTATGGCACCACCCTCTGTCGAGGATCATGAACGGGTTGTCGAATAAGGGTTTCTCACGAGGTTTGTGGCCTCTACCGTAATTGGCATTACAAGCTTTATGCGCTTTGCCAGTTTTTTGCTGGTGGCTTTTCAGGGCGTCGTAATCTGCGTTTAATCAAATGGCGTAGATAAAGAAACAAATAGACACCGCTAGACAAAGAAAGAAAAAGAATCAAATGAATAAAAAACACGCGCTCATTTTTGTCACTATTACAGTCTTTCTAGACACCGTGGGTTTCGGCATCATCGTCCCCGTTATTCCACAGTACCTTGCGGATGTGGCAGACGTAAACTTGTCAGAGGCATCGGCCCTCAGTGGCTACTTGGTGGTCAGTTATGCAGTCACCAACTTTCTTTTCTCACCCCTTCTCGGTGGGCTCAGTGACAGTTTAGGGCGGCGGCCGATTTTGGTGGTTTCGCTATTTTTCTATGGCATCAGTTACTTGCTCTCTGGATTTGCCACCGCCTTGTGGGTGTTGTTTTTGGGACGGCTATTAACAGGTATCACCAGCGCTACCTATGCAACTGCTAACGCATTGATCGCAGACGTTAGCCCGCCAGAAGAGCGCGCACAAAACTTTGGACTCATGGGTTTAGCATTTGGCTTAGGTTTTATCTTTGGGCCTGCGCTAGGCGGCATCATTGGCGCATGGGACATTCGAGCACCGTTCTTTTGCGCTGCAGGGCTGGCGTTCATCAACTGCACTTATGGTTTCTTCTTCCTCAAAGAAACCCTTGGCGCGGAAAATAGAAGACCCTTCGAGTGGCGTCGAGCCAATCCCTGGGGCGCAATAAAACAGGTAGGCCGCTACCCACTACTCATAGGTCTGCTTTGCGCAGTGTTTTTGTACAACATTGGCCACCATGTTTACCCGTCGAACTGGAATTTCTACACCATAGAAAAATTTTCTTGGAGCCCTTGGGACGTGGGTCTGTCTATGGCTTTTGTTGGCGTGCTCTCGGCTATCGTACAGGGCGGACTCATTAGAATTGTCATACCAAAATGGGGTGCAGTAAATTGCGTTTATGTAGGCGTATTTTCCGCGTGTGTCGCCTATACGGGCATCGCTGTTTCAAACACCGGAGCGGAACTGTATTTTTGGATGTTAGTCTCGGCACTTGCGGGTCTTGGCGGTCCAGCAATAACCAGCATTTTGTCCAATCAAGTGGAGCAAAATGCACAGGGCGAATTACAAGGTATTTTAGCCAGCATTGCTAGCTTAGCCACCATCGCCGGACCACTGATTATGACCCAGACCTTTACCTACTTCACCTCCAACCAAGCACCCACCTACCTTCCCGGCAGCGCCTTTCTTATTGCCGCAGCATTTACTTTCATTGCGTTGCTTATATTTGTAGTGCAAATCCGTAAGTTACCAAAAGAGTCGTTAGTTACCTCAGACAGTTAGAATGCGGCACATACTATGGAATTCTTTGATTCCATTTTATCGACCAGCCTTAAAGCAAACTTGTATAGTTAGATTTTCTGGCTGGTGGCTAACCACTCTCGGACTGGCGTTCTGGATTTTCGGCAGGCGTTTTTTCTAACGCTCGTTGCTGCGAAATAGTCTGCAGGTTTTTTGCGACTAATGGCGCTAATTTGGTCATATGTGGAATTTTCATGAACAAACGCCAAGTTGGAATATGCGATCGGAAAGACAATCTCGCATTACGTACCCACTTTGGAAAGTGCTTTCCCCAACTGGCATTATTCATTGCGCCAATACCTACGGCGTATAAATAGTCATCAATTGTTTCTGGGTGAGGGGTTACTCGGCAAAGCTTATTTTGCATACCTAAATCGCTAAAGGCGGTTTCTACATGAGCTATAAGCGACGCGCTATACACCTGCTGGCACATTGACACAGATTGCAGCGTTATCTTTTGCGCACTGAAAACCGGCACAATAGGTCTGTTAGACAAGCCATTGGCTGTGCAGTCTACAAATAGAGTTTGTTTAGGCACATTAAAACTGCCCTTTTCTAGTAGGACCTGACCCTCTTCAATACTGACCACCCGGCCTGCGCGCACTACATTTTTGACACTTCGCAACAGGGCGAGTTCTTCGCGATTAACTGTGGCGCAGCGATATTTTTCCGCCCATACAGACTCGTCAATGCGCATCAACATGCCATCGGCCTCAAGATTGAGTAACAACGCTTGTAGCGTTTCGGACTTGGCCATCGCCTCCTGCTGTTTGCCCAGAGATAGGAGTAATCCATCTGGGTGAATATTTCCGCGATCAAGAAGCCAAGCATCATTGGGCATAATCCAAGTAATGAGATCTGGCGCTAGCCCCAAGCCTAAAAGATATAGAACGGCGTCCATACCGGTTTTACCAGCGCCCACGACCACATACTGCTCGTAGGGGCTGGAGATATCTGCGAGCCCATTGGGGGGCACCACTTCTAAACCATGAGTCACTCTGTAGGGCGGTGGGCGCATAGATGGCACCTCAACTTTCATGTAGGTGGCGTCAACCAACTTGCGTTTAACATCTACCGAATATTTTTCGCCGGTCACCGTCGACGTAAAATCAGAATTCAATTCCGCAGTTGCCACATATTCGCAGTGCGGGAAAAATTTCAGCCGACCTGACGCCACATGCCTTTCTAGTACGCGCTGAAAGTACGCAACCACTTCCAAGCCAGAAGCCAAGCTCTTGCCGCCACTGCCTAAATTTTCGGAGTTCACGCCATAGAACGCCGCAGGCTGGTGCAATGAAACAAAAGGATAGGAACGACGCCAATGCCCACCGGGACCAGCGTAGCGATCAACCAAAACAACTGTGGCCGTTAAGTCGCCGCTGAGTATCTCATCCACAAAGGCCATGCCCATTGCGCCAGCGCCTATCACTAAATAGTCCGCCGTTAATTGATTCGACACTGAGCTTGATTGGTCGGTCATATCCACACTTCTCTTTGATCTATTTGCGCCCCACAATACCGATATGACAGACATACTCAAATATAATCGCCAAGCGTGGGACGTACAGTCCGAGAACGCTGAAAGCCCTTGGGTCCAACCGGTGGACAGCGCCGCCATTAACGCTGCTAGGAACGGTGATTGGGACGTCATATTGACCCCAAATAAAAATGTACCCAAGGCATGGTTTGGCGACATTCGCGGCAAAAACGTTTTGTGTTTAGCATCGGCAGGCGGGCAGCAGGCACCAATACTTGCGGCAGCGGGCGCAATGGTCACCAGCTTCGACAACTCACCCGTGCAATTGACTAAGGATAAATTGGTGGCGGATCGGGATGGATTGGATATCCATTTAGTACAAGGCGATATGGCCGACTTGTCCTGCTTTGATGACGCCTGCTTTGACCTAATCTTTCACCCGGTGTCGAATGTTTTCTCCCAGACCATTAGGCCCGTTTGGCAACATTGCCAGCGCGTACTTAAGCATGATGGCCGCTTACTAAGCGGCTTTATGAATCCGGATTTTTTTCTTTTCGATCACTACGACATAGAAGCCGGTGGGCCACTGGAAGTTCGATTCGCTCTGCCAAACGCAGACATAGACTTACTCGACCAGGCAGAATTAGATAAACGCAAAGCCAGTGGCGCAGCGCTCGAATTTAGCCACAGCTTAGATGATCAGATCGCCGGGCAAATAGACGCAGGCTTTGTTATCGCCGGCTTTTTTGAAGACAAATGGGACAATGCAGCCACTCCACTCAATGCCTATATGCCAACGTCTATGGCCACCTTGGCAATAAAGACCAACGGCATTTAGGGTCCCACTATATTTTGCAACGCAGATACTAATATTGACCACTTCAACAAAGGAATAAAAAAATGGATCTAGGACTTAAAGACAAAGGAATTATCATTACTGGTGGCAGCAAGGGCATTGGCTTTTCTATCGCTGAAGCCTGCGCGAAAGAGGGTGCCTGGGTATCTATTTGTGGCCGCACCCAAAGCAGTTTGGATGAGGCCGCCGAAAAGCTCAAAAGCTATGGAGGCAAAATACACACTGCGGTTTGCGATATTGCTGAGGCAGACGCCATTGCCGCTTATGTTGATGAAGCCGCCAGCGCTCTGGGTGGCCTTTACGGATTGGTAAACAACCCAAGTGGGTTCGGCAATTCAGACAATGAAGAGGGATGGCAAAAAGGTATCGACATAGACCTTATGGGTGTTGTGCGCACAACTTGGGCCGCCACCCCACACCTCAAGGCCAATGGCGGAGGCAGTATCTTAAATATTTCATCCATCAGCGGATTGGCAGCGTCAGGCAATATTTCCTACGGCGCAGTGAAAGCCGCTGTCATTCAGTTAACCCAGAGCCACGCCAAAGCAATGGCCGCAGATCACATTAGAGTAAATTGCATAGCTCCTGGCTCTATTGAATTTGCCGATGGCGTTTGGGACCAAGTGAAGAAGAATATGCCAGATATGTATGCCGCAACATTGGCGGGCATTCCTTTTGGGCGCATGGGCTTGCCTGAGGAAGTTGGCAGCGTTGCCGCCTTTTTAATGTCGGCGCCCGCTTATTGGACCACCGGGCAAACTATTGCTGTTGATGGTGCGCAGAGCCTTTAACACCAGAACATTCTAGTTAGGTGGTTCGCTATGACTTGTTGCTAAAGGCCTGATTTACAGCCTTTAGCGACGATTATGCCTCTACTGACGCGGAGGCCATAACATCAGCGTTGGCGTGTTAGCCACATACGCCTGGTACTCCGGATCTTCGCCCCACTGCTTGTGTCCGCGTGCTTCTAACATCCGCACGCCACTTACAGCGGTGAGTAGGAAGATCACCCACAACGGCGACAGCATTAAGTAAATCTGGTTACCCACTAATGTTGGATAAGCGATGATGGCAATACCCACCCATAGGAGGATTTCACCAAAATAATTGGGGTGACGGGACCACGCCCACAGACCCGTATTAATGAACTTATTCGCATTCTCTGCATTATTGCGAAAAGCAGTCTTCTGATTATCCGCGATCACTTCAATGGCAAAACCGATCACCCAAAGACCCGTACCTAAAACAAAAGCCGTGTCTAAACCAACGGTGCTACTGGAGGTAATGCTGCCCAATGCTGCGCTGGCAGTGATATAGACCCAAGCACCTTGCAGTGTCCAAGTCATCAAAAATGTTGGGAATGAGGCTTTGATTGACCTGAAACGTCGGTCTTCGCCAGCACGCTTAATACGGAAGAACAAAAACGGTCCAAGGCGCAGCGCCCAAATCACAATCAGGCCGGTGATTGTTAGCGAACGTAAGTCGTCAGCGCCAGCCAACACCGCAGCGGCGACCACAACTACAATGTAGGTCAGACTGCCAGTCAGGTCGAAATAGGCTTCGGTTCTTGCCAACCATGCATGAATAAAAATTAGCCACTGCACGGCAAAAGCGAAAACACCACACCAGACAAACACCGACATACCGTCGTACAACACGCCTTGATCAGATCCAGACCAAGCCACCATGGACGCCAGTGCAACGGCGCCAATGATGCTGATAATTCCTACTATCCACTTTTGCATATTACTCCCCTGTAAATTCGCTGTGGTGATCTCGGCTCGTATGCCAGATTTCTCCACCAGTTCCTTCTTCCCATTGCTTGTACTTTGTCATGATAGATGTGAAAAGATCGTTGTTGAGCCAAGCTTCCAACCAACGCACAAGATTAGGCCTTGGTTGTTGGTCAAACCACTGTTTGTCGACAAATGCGAACTGACGAATGAACGGCATGAGCGCAATGTCTTGCATCTGGGGTACATCACCCAACAAGTAGTCCTGTTTTTGCAGACAGTGCTCCAATTCATCTAGCCAGGCCAAAGCCTGATCGCGGTAGTAAGAGGCTGGGTGTTCAGCGTCTCGGCGGTCATATTTGTAGGCATCTAAAAGCGGCTTAAACTCTTGATCGAATTTTTCTATGTAAGCCTTTTGAGTATCTAAGCCCCCGAACTTAAGCCACTCAGCGCAATGCTCCGCGATAGCCCAGATCACTAGGTCTAAACTTTCATCGATCACCTGGCCGTCGTTGGTGATGAATACCGGCACAGTGCCCTTGGGCGAAACCTCGAGCATTGAGGCGGGCTTGTCCCGCAACAAAATTTCGCGGACTTCAACCTGTGTATCTATAAGAGATAGGGCCATGCGCCCACGCATAGCGTAAGGGCAGCGACGAAACGTATAAAGGGTGTGCATAGATGCGCTTATTGACCGTTCTGCTTAGGCATATCTAATGCCACCAAATCTTGCGCCCAGTCGATTTTGGACTCACACCAAACCTCTTTCTTTGGCGGCAAGTCAGCTACTTCGGCCAACATACCGGTACGCAAGCCCAGCATGCGCTGCCCCCGCGGCACATCTTCTACCACTGAGGTTGCGTAAATATGGGTACCGCAGTCACCACAAAAGGCCAGTTCACGGCGATTGCCGCTGTCACCGGTTTTGAAATACAGCTTTGGTGTGCCATTGAGCATATTAAAATCAGCCTCTTTGACTGGCAAAATACTGCGATAAGGCGCGCCAGACATCACCTGACAATCTCGGCAATGACAAACAACGGAAAAGTTTTCGTTAGCATCCGCAGTAAACGCTATTTCCCCACAATGACAGGCACCATTAACTTGCATATCTCTCCCCTTATTTCCCTTAACAGTTACGCAATACTTTGGTCCATCTTACCTTTGCAAAGCAATACTTGCGCAGGCTTATCTTTGCAAGGCTTTTGCCTATAGATTTTGTTGAGGCATACTCCCCCGGTAACTTTTTAAAGCTTTTTGGCTTTTTAGACTTTTATTCTTTTAGACAGAGGAGAGCGCGTTGGATAAGCCCACCAGAAGCCTGCCCCAGCCTACACCGGAAACACAGCATTTTTGGGAGGGTACTCAAGCTGAACAACTGTTGCTGCAACGATGCACCGATTGCGCCCATACGTACTTTCCACCAAGACCTTTTTGCCCCTCATGTAGTTCGCGCTCTGTGGAAGTTTACGCAGCCAGCGGTCGAGCCACTTTAGCCAGCTACGTGATCAACCAGCGTCCACATCCAGCATTTGATGGGCCTTACGCTATTGCGTTAGTGGATCTAGAAGAGGGTCCTCGGATGATGACCAATATTGTGGAATGCGAGCAAACACCAGAGGCCTTGCAGCTTGATATGCCCTTAGAAGTGCGCTTTGAGCAGGTCAGTGAAGACATTAAGCTGCCGCTATTTGCTCCCGCAGGAGCAGATAAATGACTGGCGTAGCTGTAGTGGGTGCAGCGGAAACCACCGAACTGGGCAAAATCCCACACTTAAGCCAGCAGCAACTCCATGCTGATGCGGCGCTGAACGCAATGGCGGACGCGGGTCTCACCGCGAAAGACATAGACGGCATAGCCACAGCCGGCGAGCGACCAACAGATTTGGCTTACTACCTCGGCATTACCCCAACATGGGTAGACGGCACTTCAGTTGGTGGCTGCTCCTTTATGCTCCATGTTCGCCACGCGGTGGCTGCAATTGCCAGTGGGCAATGTACAACTGTACTTATCACGCATGGCGAAAGCGGTCGCTCTGGTGTTGGCCGAAGTGGTTTTCCAAGAGCACCGGCGTCTCTTTCAGGACAGTTTGAGGTGCCATTTGGACCAATGGGACCGCCGACAATGTTCACCCTGCCGGTTCTTCGATATATGAAGGACTACGGCATGAGCCACGAGCAACTGGCCATGGTTGCGGTTGTGCAAAGGGAATGGGCGTCAATGAACCCAAGAGCCAGCTTTCAAGATGAGATCACGGTGGACGACGTGCTCAATTCAAAAATGATAGCGTACCCATTCCACTTGCTGGAGTGCTGTTTGGTCACCGATGGCGGTGGCGCTTTGATTTTAACCAAAGCGGATCGAGCTGAAGATTTCCCAAATCCACCTGTACATATTTTGGGTACTGGCGAGAGTGTGGAAACGCCTATGGTCAGCCAGATGGAGGACCTCACAAGTTCTAGAGCCTTTAAAGTTGCAGGCGCTTTTGCCATGCAAGACGCAGGCATTACGCATGCGGATGTAGACCACTTAATGGTCTATGACGCGTTTGCCCACCTGCCAATATATGGCTTAGAGGATTTAGGCTTCTGTAAAAAGGGCGAAGCCGCTGACTTCATTTGGGAGCAAAACACAGCTCCCGGCGGCAGCTTACCAATGAATACTAACGGCGGCGGCCTGTCCTATATGCACTCCGGCATGTATGGCATGTACGCATTGCAGGAAAGCGTTAGACAAATTCGCGGAACTGCACCGGCTCAAGTAGTAGATGCGAATGTGTCCCTTTGTTTAGGTGTAGGTGGCATGTTTGGTGCCTCTGGATGTATTGTGTTTGGCAAAGAGCCAAAGTAAGCCTCGTTGATCAATCGGATCTTTAACCTCGTTAGCATGCTAACGCTCTAGAATCAAAAATAGGAAAAAATATGTTTCGCAAAATCGTTTTACTCACTCTTCTAACTACATTTAGCGGCAGTCTTTTCGCGGCAAGCGCCGAGGAACGCGCGCAAACTGCTATAGATACACGCCAAGGTCTACTTAAGGTTGTGGCCAGCTACTTTGGTCCAATCGTTGGCATGGCACGTGGGCAAATTCCATTTGACGCTGCGGTTGTCGAAAAAAATGCAGGAAAAATTGCCCAGCTTGCGCCCATGCTGGCAGACGTTTTTGCTAAGGATACGCGCGAAAGCGGCCTGCAATCTGGCGCCAAGGATGGCATCTGGGAAAACATGGCGGACTTCAACAGTAAGGCTGCTACAACAACAGAGCGAGCAATCGCCCTAGCCAACGCTGCAAGCCAAGGCAAAGGTCCTACCATGAAGGCCTTCGGCGCATTAGGTGCCTCATGCAAAAACTGCCATGAAAGCTATCGCGAAAAAGACGAAGGCTAAGCGCCAACACACGCGCATGCCCGACAATTCCTCGTCTAAAGAAGAAGTTTCTTCTATTGAAGAGGACTCTTCACTCAAAGAGGAATCACAACTAGGTGTCACCGAGACGCTGGTTTGGGATTTGCCCCTAAGATTATTCCACTGGGCGCTCGCATTGAGCCTGGTGGGATCTTGGGTCACAGCAGAAGCTGGCTTCGACTGGACAGAAACGCACTTTTTATTTGGTTACACCGCACTTGGGCTAATCAGTTTTCGACTGCTCTGGGGTTTACTGGGTACCGCTCACGCACGGTTTAGTAATTTTCTAACCGGGCCAAAAGCAGTTATCAATGCGCTAGGCCAACTAAAGCAAAAAACACCACCGGGTGAAGTCAGTCATGTAGGTCATGGCCCAGTAGGTGGCTGGGCAAGCGTCGTACTGCTGGCGCTGGTCTTGACTCAGGCAGTAAGCGGGCTATTTATTAGCGACGACATTTTCTATGCAGGCCCCTATAACAGCGCGGTCTCAAGCAGCCTCGCTGACTACCTAGGCTGGCTGCATCATACCAACTTTAATATTTTGTTAGCAGCAATAGCCCTACACCTAATTACGATCACTTGGTATTTGCTCGGCAAAAAAGAAAACCTGATTGGGCCTATGTTAACGGGCAACAAAAATATTAGCCCTTCTTTGGCACACCGTAAGACGCAATCTAAAACACAACCGATGACGCAACCAGCCGTTTACAGCAATCCTCTCTGGCGCGGCTTTCTTATAGCAAGCTTTGTTTTGGTGATGATCGTACTACTGGTCAACCTAGCACCTGAGCCCGAGTACTTTTAATACTACTCGCAACATTCACCTTTAGACTGGGTCCTCGACAAAGTGCCCTACCTATTCACGGCCTCTTAACAAAATAACCAAATCTGATAAGTTCTTTATTCGGTAGGTTGCTTTAGAAAAATCTTGGCTTGCTGTGAATGCATACTCCACCACCGCGCAATCAATGCCGGCAGCCACTGCGGAACGCAGTCCACGCTCAGAGTCCTCTATCACCAGTGCCTGATCTGGCGTTATAGAAAATCGCTCGAGCGCGGTCAAATAAGGTTCTGGATCCGGCTTGCTGTTGGTGTAGCTTGATCTTGTCAAAACAAGATCCATATGGGGAACAATGTTTAAGTTGTTTGGGGAGTGGTCATGTATATAGGCAAAGTCTGCATCTTTACAAGTGGTGACTATAGCCATTGAGTACTTTTGTTTTAGCTTAACTAAAACCTCTTCAACACCCTCGATAGATAAATCTTCTGCGCCGAGCAACGTTTGATAAAGCACATTACGTTGCAACCTTTGCGAGGCAATGACTTCTTCAGGGAGACCCCTCACTCGCGCGAGTTCCCATACATCAGAACCGTTAACCATAATCTGCATATAAATTGGCAGAGTCAGGTCTATGTCTAACTCCGACAATTTTCGGCGCGTTGACTCGTAGTACAAATGCTCGGTATTGACCAATACACCGTCATGGTCGAACAACAGGTGACTATATTTTTGCATACTCAAAAGTTTTCAAGCGAAGAAAAGTCTCTCGGCTACCTTTTTGGCAGCAAGGTTTTTTGCGCGGGTAGCGTTACGCCACCCGATACCGCTCAATCTGAATATCATCTTCACCAATATCAGAATAGTTGTCGGTAACCCTGCCACGAATATATTCTTGCCATGAGAAAGCACGGTATAAAGCGGTACCCTGCTGACCTACCCAAGGCTCTATAACGGCTTTTACCGCGGGCTGATAAAAGAACGGAATGCTGTAACGACCTTGCGCTGAATGCACCGGCAGTACTCTATGTACACCTGCCGTACAACGATCGTTAGTCCACACCTGCAGCACGTCACCAATGTTTACCACAATGGAACCTTCTGCCGGCGGCACGTCTATCCAACCATCTTTCTTTGAAAGAGCTTGAAGACCGCCATGGTTGTCTTGCAACAACAAAGTGATCGCGCCTGGATCGGTATGATGATGTAACGCCATATCACCCAAACCGGTTAGGTCTGAGCGCTCTGAATCTGGCACTGGGTCTGCGGACGGATAATAATTAAGCCGAGCGGCGCTGGAATGCAATTTGCCAAAGCCTTTGTTCATAGTCTGCGCCACTTCGGCGTCAGACATACCAAGTGCCGATAACACCATGCCCATGGTGGCTTCAGACAGCTGGGTAAAGGACTGAAAGAAATCTGTCAGAGCGGGCCTAAAGCCATCGGGCTGAGCTGGCCAGCGTGTATGTCTTTCTGGATTTTTAGAGATATGACCGCCGGCCTTGAAATCAAATACTTCTTTTTGATCGCGCTTTTGCTTGGTCAATTCACGATCGTAGTAGCCCAGAGGGTTGCTTTCGTCTCGATAAACAGCCGTTTTCTGGTCTCGCGGCATGGCAAAAAATTCATTCGATGCGGCAAAGGTAGAGGTCACCACATCCTCTAAGCCATGATTGGTTAAAATGAAAAAGCCATGGTCCTCGCACGCTTCTACTAAAGCGTGTTGATCAATGGCGGCAAAACCACCCTTTTGGTATTCGGCAAAATCTATTGTAGGAATATTTTCCATTGGGATTCCCCTGCTAAAGCACCCATCCTAGCGTCAATTAACCCACGGAAATAGACTAATAGTCTCATCAACGTAAATTCGCCACGGGCTTTTACATTAAAAGGTTTAAAGCGCCATCGGCGAAACGAGGCAACGACCACGTTGGCCTATACTCAGCTCTTAGGCTAGGCTGGACTGATCTTGCCTATCCGGTGAACTACTGTGAGCAAATTTATGCCCCATTCTGTCAAAGCTGCTAAAACAATACTGAGCACTGCTTTCCTATCTATTAGCCTTTTGGCGGGCTGTTCCAACGACGGCTCAACAGCTAACGATGCCACGTCTGCAAGAAACAATGACGATGACGCGTTTCTTTTAGCAGCCCAAGCGATACATGCATCCGCGCTGACATTGGACGCTCACGCAGACATTGAGATGCCGGGCAAGCCTTCCGCTTATGTGGGCGCAGATGGGCTGTCCAAAGTGGCGCCTGAGAAGATGGTAGCGGGTGGATTAGATGCAGTCGTAATGTCTGTGGCCGTGAGCCCAGGCCCCAGAACCCCGGAAGGCTATGCGGCAGCGCAAAAGATCGCGGCAGCAAAGCTGGCCGTGGTTAAAGCCATGGCAGCGGATACGACAAATAATACTGTTTTAGCGCTATCCCCAGATGCGCTGATCAGCGCTCATGAAGCGGGCCAGTCAGCGCTACTGCTGGGCTTTCAAAACGCACTTATTCTTGGCGAAGATGCCTCGGCCATTGAAACCTTTTATGCCGATGGAGTGCGCCTATTTGCGCTGACCCACATGGGCCACAATGCATTTGCGGATTCGTCACGACCCTTGTTTGATGCTGCCACCAATCAACGTGAAGCGACGGCGGAACATGGTGGATTATCTGAGCTGGGCATTGCTGCCATCAAAAAGATCAATGCGCTGGGCGCAATTGTTGACATCTCACAGCTGTCGAAACAGGCAGCGCTGCAAGCGATTGAGTTTTCCACAACGCCAGTGGTCGCCACTCACTCCAATGCTCGTGCACTTACGCAAGTCAGCCGCAATCTGTCCGATGAGGAGTTGGACCGCATCGCTGCAACCGGCGGTGTTGTGCATGTTGCGCCTTTCAGAGGTTACCTCTTTGATACCTCTAACCCGCAAATGGATGCAGACATTAGAGCCGTGCGACGCGAAGCTAACATAGACGAAGACTACTTATACCCTTTCGAACTTTACTGGGAGATAGACGATGCCCAGGTGAAGAAAAACTTCCTCACTAAGGTCAGCAGCTTACTCGGCCCAATCAGCTTGGAAGACATGCTCAACCATTTGGATTACATAGCCAAGCGCATTGGCGTAGACCATGTCGGCATTGGGACTGACTTTAATCATGGCAGCGGCATACCCGGCTATGAAGACGCCAGTGAATCCTTCAATGTGACCATAGGACTGCTGAAACGAGGCTATAGTGCCGAGGACATAAAGAAGATTTGGGGCGGCAATTTTATCCGCGTGTGGCGCGAGGCAGAGGCAATAACTGAGGCAAACGCACAGTAATGTTTGTCACAACAAGCGCGCTATCGCGATATAAAGCGCGGAGCAACTACTGCTCCGCTGCTTTGGCGAGTAACTTGACCTGCAATTTGTTTACTAGCTTCCGGTCCAGTTAGGCGCACGCTTCTCAGCAAACGCTACTGGTCCTTCTTTGGCATCGTTAGAGCTAAAGACCTTTTTCTGCAAGGGCACCTGCATTTCCCAAAGCTTATCCTCTTCAATGCCCATAGAGGCTGCTCGAACCAGAGTTTTGGACGCCACAACAGCGAGTGGGGCGTTTTCTGCAATGCGTGCCGCCAAAGCCAACGCTGCATCTAACGCCTCACCGGGTTCGGTAAGGGCGCTTAACAATCCCGCATCCAATGCTTCCTCGGCGGTAATAGGTTCTCCGGTCAAAGCCATTTCCATAGCTTTCGCGTAACCCACCCGGGCAGGCAGTCTAAAAACACCACCCGCTGCGGCAAAAAGCCCTACTTTGACTTCACGGATACCGATCTTGGCGCCTTTTGAGGCGACAATAAGATCACAGGTCAACATTATTTCGCAGCCACCAGCCAAGGCAAATCCATTTACTGCGGCAATGAGCGGCTTCGTCGCACCCGTGCGCACAAACTCATTTAATGGGCCAATGTCTTCTCCACGGGCAAAGGCTTTGAGATCCATTCCGGCACAAAACGCACGGCCGTTGCCTGTGATAACGCCTGCGACCAAGGAATCATCAGCATCCAATTCCTTAATGGCATTCCAAAGGCCATTGGACAACTCACCGTTGATGGCATTCATGGCATCTGGTCGATTCAGTGTAATGACCATCACGCGACCTTTGCGCTCAACTATGATTGCTTGTTCTTCGCTCATTTTGGGATCTCCCTTAGTTTATAATTCTTAAAGCATCGCATTAAGCTACTTATTTCGATAGGCAAAAATAGCTTCTGCAAAATGTTCTTTGGCATGATGGCGGGTGCGAAGTTGTTTCACCCGGGAAGGCGCTGTACCCACAATCTAGAAACAGCAGCTTTGTCGCCGCTGGGTTCAACTACTGCCCCAGCAAAGTCTTCAATAACCTCATAAGCTTGAGTACTCGCAGCCACCTCCGCTCGCAGCGCGCCCGGGGCTACACGAAAAGCAGCGCTGCGGGGTCCAACGATGTCTTCACCCAAGTCATGCTGTAAATGCTCTTCTACCATCAGATGACCACCAGGAAGCAGATGGTCCATGAGCGTTGTAAGTAATCCAGGAGCGACAAATCTAAACAGAATAATCAGCTGGAATTGTCCGAAATCATTTATTGGGTCTTTTACTAGCTCTTGTATTGGGTTTGAGGTCACCGATACAGCCCTTGGGTCCCCTCCATTAGTCTTGGGAAGCAAGCCCTGGCAAACCCAACCCACTTTCACACCAACATTAGTTGCATAGGCAGCGCCACGGGCAAGGGCGGCAGCGGAAATATCTACACCTTGAGTGGCAAACCCATAATCGGCAAGGAAGACGCTGTTACGACCTGCGCCGCAAGCAAGATCTAACGCTCGACCAGGACTTTGCTCGCTATTATTCGCCACCGCGCGAATATTTTGCTGTAGAAAATCACTAGGCCACGGTCGCTGAGAATATGCGCCTTCGCGATAACGAGCATCCCACCGAGTTCTATCGTCCATAACTACTTCTTTCTTATTACTTCGTAGGGCTATTAAAAAATTTCGCATCATTGGCGCCGGAACTGAGGCAAATAGCCAACGCGCATAATCATATACGCTAACGCGCCTTGCATGCTGAGAGCCTAAGCGCTAGCTTATGCCACCTCTCACTCCTGCAGCATAAAGTGTCGAACCCTGAAACCGCAAATAAGTCCAAATTAGACCGTACAGCAATATGGTTGTCGGGTTTATGCCTGATACATTGCTTGGCTGTGCCTGTCACTTTGCTGCTCATGCCATCAGTTAACAGCTGGCTTGCAGACACAGAAACAATGACCCACTGGCTGTTATTGGCCTTCGCAGTGCCTATTAGCATGCTGGCCTTGTGGCGTGGTTACCAAAGTGAAAAAAGTATTTTAACTCTAACACTTGGCGGTATTGGGCTAACACTGATGTTCTTAGCTGTGATCCATGTATTGGGCGAGAGCTGGGAAATTCCACTTACCGTAGTCGGTGTGATACTTGTTCTTATTGCGCATGTTAGAAACCTCACACACCACCAACATTCAGAATAAAAAAACGGAGTTCTTTGCTATGAAATACGACAATATTTTACAAACCATAGGCAACACCCCGGTGGTCAAGCTCAATCGCTTCGGCCCTGACCATGTAGACATGTACGTGAAAGTTGAATCTTTTAACCCGATGGCTTCAGTTAAAGATCGTCTAGCCTATGCCATCATCAAAGACGCACGTGACAGCGGCGCACTTAAGCCCGGGCAAACCGTTATTGAGGCCACCTCTGGTAATACAGGTATTGCGCTCGCCATGGTGTGCGCCGTTATGGGGCATCCGTTTGTAGCGGTAATGGTAGAAACGTTTTCCATAGAGCGGCGCAAGCTGATGCGCGCACTGGGTGGCAAGGTTATTTTAACCCCTGCCGCAGAACGTGGCACCGGCATGGTTAAGCGCGCAGAAGCATTGGCTGCCGAGCATGGCTGGTTTATGGCCAATCAATTCAAAAACCCAGCTAACCCTAATTATCATGCCAGCACTACTGGTCCGGAAATTCTTTCAGATTTTGCCGGCGAGCGTCTGGACTATTGGGTTACCGGATGGGGTACTGGCGGCACCTTGTCTGGTGCAGGAAGAACCCTAAAAGCCGCGCGCCCTGCACTACAAATTGTCGCCGCAGAGCCTGAACAGGCAGCGCTGCTTTCTGGTGGCGAATGGTCACCGCATAAAATCCAAGGCTGGACCCCAGACTTTATACCTGAGGTTTTGGATCAAGAAATCACCGACCACATTGTGACAGTGAACGAAGACGAATCTATGGCCTGTGCATTACGCCTTGGCCAGGAAGAAGGCATATTTGTGGGCATATCCGCTGGTGGCACGCTTTCTGCCTCGCTGAAAATTGCCGAACAAGCTGAGCCGGGTAGCGTGATTTTGACTATGCTTGCGGACACTGGCGAGCGCTATTTGACGACGCCTCTTTTTGCTTCTATCAACGAAGGCTCCGACGACGAGTGGCTTGCTAGCCTGAAGTAATTGCTTACTTTAGGCAGCTAAGACAAATCTAGGCGCGTGGCCACCGCGTTGGTTGAATAGGTTAATGCTCTACGCGCTGCAAATCGTTGTAGTGCTTCGGGACCTGACTCGCGGGAGTTCTGCCACGAGGTAAAATCTGGGTACCACGTCAGCAAGTGCATCACGCAGTTTGCCGATGGGGTCTGCGGCGCGAACAGACCCATAGGCTGAGCTGCGTAATTCTCTCCCACTTCAAAGCTCTGCCAAGCAGCACTGGACAAAGCCACTACCTCTTCAATGTCCTTACCGTCCAAAACAAAATCACGAAAAACGTATATTCCAGCCTGGCTGAGGGGCGTGTTGTCTGTCGGGCGGGCAGTGGCTTTGAGTTGATAGACCTCAACCACACGAACATTTTCTGGCAGCGCTAAACCATCTTCCTGTTCATCGTGGGCAGTGACCAACATCAACTCGTTTGATGCCATGCCAAAAACACCATGCCATATACCCCAGAGCGTTGTAGCCGCATAGGCCTCCACAAGCTCGCGCAGCATTTGCACAGGTTGTTGCAGATCTTGAGTGGCGAACGCCAGCCTGCGTTTCGTATAAAAACTCACTAGTCACCCCTTTATCGACTCTCTGTTAACTCTCGATCACTTCTCTATCCAAGACTCTATCAACGTCTCTATCAACGCTCTATTCATGCTCTATTAACGCTCTGATAGCCCGCTGTTGCTGCCTTGTTAATGCCTTGTTATTGCCTTGCCATCAAATATTGACGTGTTTTAACTCTGTGCGCTTTGCGGCGAAAAGTATTCAGTTTAGTACACTGACAATTCTGCAATTTTGGCTCTTAACCAATCCCCTGAGTATGCACCGGGGCCGAGATTTTCCGCCAGCATCTGCATAGCCATCACAACACAGGCTTTATTTGCTGGCGTTGGCACGTCATGTAAGCGGCCAAGCAAAACAATTTCGCCGTTCAAGTAATTAGTTTCAATATCGCCGGTGCCTCGCTGCATACTCTGCCAAGAGGAACCCGCTGAGCGGTCGTGACCAGGAACGTGGGTTTCAAGCATAACGCCATCGCGCCGACGCTTAGCCTCGTCCTTATCCATGCACTCAATATCTGCCGCTGCAAAACAAGCTAACGCTTCGCTTCGTAGCGCAAGGGAAATGTCTCTTGCATCTACCGCGTCATGCAAACCCGCCTGTAAAACGTTGGCCAAGTTGATGAGCAGCTTTGCGTATTTTTGCCGCATCACTTGAGCATCGGCTCGCGCACTGAACCCCGCCAACTCTAGATCTGCATTAATCTTTTCCGCACAAGGGTCCAAGCCTTGAGGATAACAACCCGTATCTAATATACCGCCTTTGTTTGCTGCATGGCTCACCACTAAACCGGGTTCTAGAAATACCGCTGGAAGTATCACAACACTGGCATAAACATTGGGGAAAAAACGTAGAGACTGGCGCTCGTTATCCACCCCGTTTTGCACACAAACAATAGGTGTATGCGCGGGGGCGACTTGGGACAAATCTTCTAGTGCCGCCAATCCATGTTGAGACTTCATGCACATAAGCACCACTACACTGGCATCAAAAACAATTTCTCGCGGATGTAGTACGGTAGGAATTTGCAGTATTTCATCGCAGTCTGGTGCTACGAAATGCAAACCGCGCCTCTGCAACACGCGACCATGCTCGCCTCTCGCGATCAGCGTGACCTTAAAGTTTTGTCGATGTAAGCGCGCGCCAATGGTTGCGCCAATACCGCCAGCACCATAAATAACGTAATGGGCAGGTTGATCCGAAGTCGCCGATGACGGGGGTGTGGGGCTTGAGGCCATAATCTGCTTACCTACTTTTGTGCAAAACTACCAACAAAACTTCTCTGTCACTCTAGTTGGCTCGGAAATGGGTTAGACCACTGGGCAGAAAACTAGTTATAAAACTGGTTATACGGCTGCTTGTATAACCTCTTATGAACAAAGCCGGATTATCTGAGCATTGCTGGATAGTCGAGTTCTGCGCCCCAATGAACTTGCGCAACACTGGCGTAACGCGATTCATTGACAAACCCATGATGCCGCAGTGTTTCCATGTCACGGCTGATGCGCTCTAGTTCTGAACCTTTGGCGATCATAGCTGTTGCCGCAATATCTGCCACATGCCTAACAACTTCAGCACAGGTCTGCACCGCATGGGTACCGGCCAAATATAGATCAGCACGATCTAACGCATCTGCCTCATTGCCCGCCCCAGCTTTGTCCCAAGTGTTTTCCAGCGCATCATAAAACATTAGCCGAGCAGCGCGGTATTTTGCTAACGCTTTACCATAGTGTGCTTGAGCAATATTCTTATCACGCACTTTGCCCGCTGCACCACCCGGCGTTTTATCTGCCACCAAGGCGCTCACTTGTTGCAAGGCGCGCCGAGCCAGACTAAAAACCACTGGTACATAGGTGGCAAAAACAATTCTCGAAGGGCAAAGATATAGCTGGCCGCGAAAATGTAGATTGTTGGGTGTATCTGGCGTTGCTGGCGGGGCCACCTGCAAATCGGGTACAAAAATGTCATCCAGCAATACGTCGGTACTGCCAGATCCGCGCATGCCCAGCGTGTCCCAGTTATCCAGTTTCTTACATTGGCTCATGGGCACTACAACTGTATACATCTCACCTTCTACCAGCATGGGCGACATGAGCCAGCTAGCGTGGTCGCAGCCGCTGACAAAACGCTGAGTACCACTCACTATGTACCCATCAGTGGTTTTGCGGCCCTGCATAGGCGTATGACCACTGGCAGAAACCAACTGATCTGGATTCTCAGCCCAGAGCAATTCGACCATTTCCGCTGGCCATTTGGCAGCCATTAACTTGGCGGCATTAAAAACCATGACATGCCACGCGGCGGCGGTATCGCTGTCAGCCAATTGCTCGCAAAGCAACGCACAGGTCACCGGATCAGTTTCAAACCCGCCCAAACTTTTCGGTAAAAATAGTCGCGGAACACCCGCGGCGACAACAGCAGCAAAGGATTCATCATGCAGCCTACTGTTTTGTTCTGCCCAACTTGAATGGGCGGCCACGGTTGGCTGCGCTACTTTCACGCCGCTGAGGATCTCGGATCTACTCGAAAAAGTCTGTGCCATATTTATCTTGGGTTCTGTCTGCATGGTTTTCTCTTTTTTCTTCTCTTTCTTTTTCGGTTCTTTTCGTTTTTCTATTTTTCTGTTTTTTTGTTCTGCTTGTTTGTTCTGCGGTTCTAGCCGCTGCAATTAGCGCATTTACCTATCTTTTTAGCGTTGCTTTAGCAGCTAAATTAAGTCGCGAGCATGAATGTAGTTAACATGAAGTTAAAACACAATTTTCGAAAATATTTACGCGTGTCACTAAAACTAATCACTATCTACCTATTTGGCCGACAAAAATTCCTGAAAAAATCCGCAACTTTAAGAGCTAAGACCTTGTGATTAAAAGGAAAAAAATTCTTCACAATATTTTCATTTTTTAGCGGTTTATTTTGTCGAGTTTTTCTGTATTCTTGCTTACCTCACCAGCCGAGACTGTATCTATATACAGTGTTTTTTTCCTCGGCAGGGCGAATGCACAGTATGCAGTCGGGCTGGATGAGACCAACCACTTGCCGCGTTCTCTTGCGCAAACAATTGCGCACAAAACTGCGCCATCTTTTGAACAGCCTCATACACCACCCTTCATAGCGCTTTTTTGCCTCGCTAACACCTGTAAAACCTTCGCAGAACCCCTTGCTTAGTCCTTGGCTGGAAAGCTTGGCAGGCGCTCAAGCCACGGGAATTCTCGATCAGCGACAGCCAAAAACTCTGGGTTCAAAAAACTTTCTTTGGTGTTGTAGCGCAAAGGTTCGCCGTCTTCGGTAAACACACCACCACCGGCAGCAACGAGCACCGCCTGGGCTGCGCCAATGTCCCATTCGCTGGTCAGACCTAAGCGCGGGTATATGTCAGCCTTATTCTCAGCCAGCACACAAAGCTTCAACGAACTGCCCACTGGCGTTCTGGTGCAATCAGAAAAGCGATTACCCAGCTCACTCAAGTAGGCTTCCAACCTGTCGCCACCATGATTACGACTTGCCACGACCACCAAAGACGCTTCATCTGCCTGGCGTTGTTGCGGCTTAAGGTCGGTTCTAACCCCTTCGTGCAGCAAATAGGCCTGGCCCTTGCGGGCGTTGCCGACATAGATTTTGCCTTGAAAGGGCACACCAACCACGCCAAATATCGGCGCATCGCCCTCAATCAAGGCGATATTCACGGTAAACTCACCGTTACGATTTACAAATTCCTTAGTACCGTCTAAAGGATCGACCAGCCAATAACGTTGCCACTGAGAACGTACGGCATAACTGGGCGGCTCAGATTCTTCGGAAATGATTGGGATATCCGGCGTGAGTTCCTGCAAACCCGCTTCAATTATCTTGTGCGCCGACAAATCTGCAACGGTAAGCGGCGATTCATCGCTCTTTGTCTGCACATCGAAGTTTGTTTCGTAAACTTCAAGAATAACCGAGCCAGCAGCGGCAACAATGTCCACTAACTGCCCAGTAATTTTTTCTAAACGTTGGTCATCCATAATAATCTTCTTAAATTTTGTGAGTCGCACTGGCCGCTGCAAGGCGAGCCTTACATAATGTTAACGCAGCAATTGCTCGGGCTTCATTAAATTGATCTGATACCAATAATTCATCGAGCCGCGACAATGGCCAGAGCACCACTTCTGGAGGCTCAGGCTCATCACCGGGTAAAACTTTGGCGTATAAGTCGCGCGCAAACATAACATTGATCGTATAGCCCATATGCCCTGGCGCAATAGACAAGCATTTAACAAATTCAATTTCACGCGCGGCAAAACCAATTTCTTCCGCCAATTCACGATCCGCTGCAACTTCTAACGTTTCACCCTGATCTACCGCACCCTTTGGCAGAGTGAGTTGGAATTCGTGAAAGCCTGCTGCGTATTCGCGAATAAGCATTAATTCATCGTTTTCGTTAATGGCGACCACAATGACCCCTGAAGATGCACCGGCGGGAAGGCGTTCATATACACGCTGCTCACCCGTACTGAACTCGAGATGCATGGCCTCGATTTTAAAAAAGCGTGTGGCGGCCAAGGTTTCTGTTTTAATTATTTTAGGTAAAGGCATAGAGTAATGGTGCACATTGAATGAAAAAGATTAGCTATTATAAGACGCTTGCGGCCAACAAATCCGCCTAGATTCGCCACAGGTTAGTGGCACGCGCTAAAACTTAGCTAAACTGATGACCGTCAAAACCTTAGCCACCGTTATAGCTACAACTATCGCTACAACTAGCGCTACAACTATGACCACAAATATAATAAGGACACATTGCCGCCATGTCAGAGGCCAACCCAGCAGAGCAAACTCCTCCTTTAGATTGGGACAACATTGATACCGTTTTTTTAGATATGGACGGCACGTTATTAGACCTTAACTATGACAATCAGGTATGGAGTCATATCGTGCCCGCGGCTTGGGCTGAGGCACAACAGATTTCATTTACTCAAGCGCAGCAGCTGCTCGGTCAGCACATGTCTAGTTTGCTCGGCACCATGCCCTTTTACAGCTTTAACTATTGGAGCGAATTTACCGGCTTAGACATTATGCAATTGCACCAATCTGCCACTTCGCATATCGACTACCTTCCCGGCGCTGAGGATTTTCTCACCTGGCTACAAAACAGTGGTAAGCAAACCTATATCGCAACTAATGCGGACCGTAAGGGCTTTGATTTAAAACACCAGACCACCGGCCTTGGCGATTATGTGCAGGGAATAGTTTCTAGCCACGACTTTGCTGCACCTAAAGAGCAGCAAGCATTTTGGCTGGCCCTGCAGCAGCAACACCCATTCGACCCAGCGCGCACTTTGTTTCTGGATGACACTGCCCGGGTTTTAGATGCCGCGGCTAAATTTGGAATTCGCGAAAACTGGGCCATTCTCAATCCGGACTCCCGCAAACCTCCTCGCGAAAAAACACTACACCCTGCGGTCAGCAATTGTGCCGATCTTATTATGGGGTTGTCGTGAGCGGTGTACGCGTAGACCGCTGGCTTTGGGCCGCGAGATTTTTTAAGACTCGCTCCTTGGCTAAAACCGCCGTTGAGGGCGGTAAAGTCCACGTCGATGACCAGCGCACAAAACCCGCGAAAGAACTACGTATCGGTCAGGTGCTGACCATTCGCAAAGGCATTTTGCTGCAAACGGTCATTGTGGATGCATTGTCTGAGCAGCGTGGCCCAGCAACTGTAGCCCAGACCCTATATACGGAAACTCCAGAGAGCATAGAGTTACGAGAGATTTCTGTTAGCAGACGCCGCATGGAGCGCGCTGGATTAACAGTGCCCAGTGGCCGTCCCAACAAAAAGGACAGGCGCGCGTTAACCCAGCTCAAATCATTGGATCAAGATTGGCATAACGAAGATGAATAGATCCTCATTTTAATACTCGCTTTTATGAACGAGAGGTTTATTGACAAAATGCCTAGCCCCCAATGCTTGGCTGTTGAATAATGAAGCTTGGCGAGACAATTCCCACTTTAAAGCAGCACTACCCCGTATGGACGTATTACACCGATTTAGTTTTATTGACCTACCCATAAGAGGCCAGTGGGTGCGTTTGGAAAACTCCCTCGCAGAGGCCACCCAATTTAGAGTTTATCCAAAGCCCATCCATGAAATGCTGGGCCAAATGCTGGCAGCGGTGGCAATGGTTGCTGACAACATTAAATTCTCTGGCGCGGTGACTCTGCAATCTCGCGGTGACGGCGACTTACTGAGGTCGCTGGCGGAATGCAAAGACCAGTCTTTCTTGCGTGGCATTATGCATCTGCAAAATCCAGACAACCACGCAATCGACGAACAACCCTTAGCGCAATGGTTGGGCAATGGCCAACTGGCGTTATCTTTAATTCCAGATAAAGAGAGCGGTATGCAGCCCTACCAAGGTTTTGTCTCGCTGGAATACGACACTCTGGCTCAATGCTTAGAGCACTACTTCGTCACCTCGGAACAGCTCGAAACCTGTCTTAATTTTGCCAGTGATTCATCTGCAAAAGCACCTAGCGTGACCGGACTGCTGCTGCAGCGACTACCCAATAATCCCCAGGCCACAGAAATTGAAATAGATGCTGCGCGTGACGCTTGGCATACGCTGACTACGCTGGCTGCCACAGTCACCGACGAGGAGCTCAGCCAACTAGACGCGCAAACCCTGCTCTACCGACTTTTCCACGAACACCCTTGCCGTCTGCACGAACCTCGAGCGTTGTCCTATCGGTGCTCATGTAGCCGAGAAAAGACCGACACCACGTTAATGATGCTGGGTAGCGAGGACCTCAGCGCACTGATTGAAGAGCAAAGCGAAATTACCGTGGATTGCGAATTTTGCGGTAATCGTTATACCTATGACCGAGACAGCGCTACCAAGGTGCTCACCGACCTCGAAGAGCAAACTACCGCTGCAAACCCAGCCGGTGCTTCATCAGACGACCCAAAAACTCTGCACTGAAACATTCACCTAGCCCTTACTCCTTCATGACTTAGTATTACTAAGCAGTACTTGGTCTGGCGACATCAAACAGAAGAAAAGGCATCAAATACCTACAAAAGCCAATAATCGGCTGTTCCCCACCCCATATCCTCTGGCATAATTTGCAACCTTTTTCGCCAAGTACATGAATATTATGTCCCAAGAACACGGATCCAGCGGTCAAACTAATAACCACAATAATCTGACTACAGCCGACCTCGCAGAACGCGCAGTCATTCGAGGTGAGGGAAGATTCGCAAGCAACGGCGCAATAGTTGTCGAAACCGGCGCTCGCACAGGTCGCTCACCAAAAGACCGTTTTATTGTCGAGGAGCCTTCAACTTCAGAATCTATCGACTGGGGCAATGTCAACTTGCCTATCGCAACTGAGGTATTTGACCAGCTTTGGGATCGTGTTCAAGTACATCTTGGGGAAACCGAAACCTTTACCACTAATTTGCATGTTGGTGCAGACCCAGAGCACTACTTACCCATTGAAGTAACAACCCAATACGCTTGGCACAGCTTGTTTGGCCGGGCCATGTTCATTGACCCAGAACACTACAACCCGCACAACAAAGAAATTTGGCAGGTGGTTAACGCGCCATTATTTGAGTGCCAGCCTGAGCGCGACGGCACTCATAGCGATGGCACTGTGATGATTAACTTTGCCCAGCGCAAAGTGCTAATTGCAGGCATGCGATACGCCGGAGAGATGAAAAAATCTATGTTCTCCGTACAGAATTTTTTGCTGCCTGAAAAAGATGTGCTACCGATGCACTGCTCAGCAAATATGGGTGAAGCCAAGGACGTTACTTTATTCTTTGGCTTGTCTGGAACGGGTAAAACCACCCTGTCAGCAGATCCATCTCGCTTATTGATTGGCGACGATGAACACGGCTGGGGCAAAGGTACCGTGTTCAATCTTGAAGGCGGCTGCTATGCCAAGTGCATCGACCTAACACGGAAAAACGAGCCTGTGATCTTTGACGCAATTCGCTTTGGCGCAATTGTAGAAAATGTTGTCATTGACGAAAATCGCGACCCAGATTACACCGACAGCTCGCTTACAGAAAATACTCGCGCCTGCTACCCGCGTAGCAATATCGAAGAGAAGGTGCCGGAAAACAGAGCCGGCGAGCCCAGCAACATTATCTTTTTGACCTGTGACGTGAGTGGTGTAATCCCACCCGTGTCACTGCTCAGTAAAGAGGCTGCGGCCTATCACTTTCTATCAGGCTATACAGCCCAGGTAGGTTCTACCGAAATTGGTTCTACAGAAGCCTACAAAGCAACCTTCTCTACTTGCTTTGGTGCACCATTTTTTCCGCGACCAGCCGGCGTTTACGCGGATCTTTTGATCAAGCGTATTGAAGAGTTTGGTTCGCGGGTTTATCTGGTGAATACCGGTTGGACCGGCGGTGGCTACGGCGTTGGTGAGCGTTTTAGCATTCCAATCACCAGAGCGGTCATTGCAGCTATTCAAAGTGGTGAACTGGAAAATGCTGAAACCCAAACATTGGCGGGCTTCAATTTAGATATACCACTGAAAGTCGCGGGTATTGACGATAAGCTTCTGAACCCACGCGACGCTTGGGCAGACAAAGCAGCCTACGACGCGGCTGCTAGCTCGCTTGTTGAAAAATTTGTAGAGAACTTCAAGAAGTTCGAGGTCGACCCAGCAATTGTAGCAGCAGGTCCGACTAACTAACGGCCCGATCCGACTGAGGGCTAAAGCTGCGCTCAGTCGGCACAAGCTAGCTGCTTTGTTAGAGCTGGGTTTTAAGAATTTTAGATTCAGAAATTTTGGGCATTTTGCAAAGTCTTTCTGGATCGGAGGGGCGGCGTAAGATATGAGTCTAAATTCAGAAAAACTACAGCTGCTCAGCGGCGTCAAGTCAGGTTTAAGTCAGCTGACTCGAGGCATTGAAAAAGAGAGCCTGCGTATATCGTTAGATGGCAGGCTAGCCCAAACCCCTCACCCCCAAGCGCTCGGCTCGGCGCTCACCCACAAAAATATCACTACGGATTTTTCTGAAGCGCAGCTTGAGTTGATCACTGGCGTCCACGCCAGCCCAGAAGAATGTTTGGCGGAACTAGAGCGCGTACATACATATATCCACCAAAATATTGGCAACGAACACCTGTGGCCAAGCAGCATGCCCTGCATCTTCCCGAGCGATCAGGCCACTATTCCCCTCGGACAATATGGCAGTTCTAACATCGGTCAGGCGAAAACAGTTTATCGACGCGGCCTTGGGCACAGGTACGGTCGCTTAATGCAGACTATTTCTGGCATTCACTACAATTTCTCGCTGCCCGATGAGTTATGGAGTGCATTGGGTGTGCACGACCAAGAGCAACGCACCCAAGCCTATTTTGGTTTGATCAGAAATTTTCGCCGCTGGTCTTGGCTGCTGATTTATTTGTTCGGCGCTTCGCCCGCAGTGTGTAGGTCGTTTATTCAGAATCTTGATCACCGCCTAGACCCTTTCAATGAAGGCACATATTACCTGCCCTACGCGACTAGCTTGCGTATGGGTCGGCTGGGGTATCAAAGCGACGCTCAAAGCGAGATGCATGTCTCGTATAATTCGTTGGACGCCTACTCAAAATCCATGCGCGAGGGCCTGACCAAAAGTCACCCGGAGTACGCGCAATTTCAGCCCACTGCTGAGGGTGAACACCAGCAGCTGAACGACTCTATTCTGCAAATTGAGAATGAGTTTTACGGCACCATTAGACCCAAACGTACTGCCCGGTCGGGTGAGCGTCCATTACTGGCCCTAAACAATTGGGGTGTTGAGTACGTAGAGGTGCGCTGTATTGACCTAAACCCCTTTGAACCAATGGGCATCAACTTAGAGCAAATACGCTTTATTGATACCTTCTTACTGTTGTGTTTATTGGCAGACAGCCCAGAGGACAGCCGGGAAGAAACTGCGCGCATGGACCGCAATCAGGCCACAGTTGTTGAAAAAGGCCGAGAGCCCGAGTTGACCTTAGAGCGTGACGGCAAAATGGTCACGCTAACTGACTGGGCCAATGAGTTGTTAACTCAATGTGGGCCCATCAGCCAGTTGCTTGATAATGCACATCGTGGCGAAAACTATCGCCAAAGTTTGAGCAAGCAAGTGCGTAAAATTGCTTCTGCACAACAAACGCCGTCGGCAAAAATTCTTGCGGCATTGAGTATGAAAGGTTCTTTTTCCAAGTTTTCATTGGAGCACGCAGAAAAGCATCACACGCATTTTCTCAAAACTGCTTTGCCTGCCGAGGAAGCACAGGCTCTGAAGCTGGAAGCCGAGGATTCAATCAAGCGCCAAGCAGCCATTGAAGCCGGCGAAAGCCTGTCATTTAACGAGTTTCTCAAAGATTACATAAAGCTGGCATAAGCTTAGGCTTATCATTGTGCAAGCCATCGCTCAGCAACAGCTCATCAAGCCACTCTAGTATGAATTTTTTAGCTCACTGCGTTTTAGCGGACCATGCCGCCAGCCACTGGCAAACAGACCCGCAAACTCACCAAGGATTACTGGCCGGCGCTGTTATCGCTGACTTCACCAAAGGCCCAGTGAACCCAACATGGCCCCAATCATTACAAGCCGGTGTGCGCCTGCACCGCAGAATTGACGCGTTTTCAAATAATCAGCAAGCCATCAAAACCACCTGCGATAGGTTTCCCGCAAACTATAGGCGCTACGCCCCCATCTTCGTTGACCTACTCGCCGACTATTTTCTTTCTCTTAGTTGGGACAGTTGGCACAGCGAACCGAGGGCTGTTTTTTCCGCACGGTGCTACGCGGCACTGACCACCTTTGAGGGTTTTCTCCCTGCTCATGGCAAAAGATTTTTGCACTACGCCCAGCAACAGGATCTTTTTGCAAATTACGACCAATGGGAAAATATTGAACTTGGCCTAGGTTCAGTTTTACGACGCCTCAACAAGGAAGACTGGTTTGAGGAGGTCAATGAGTGCGCTAAATCCTTACAAACATCGGCTCAACCAGACTTTCACCTGTATTTCGCGGAACTTGAGCAACAGCTGCCTGACTGGCGCGAGCTTTTGCAATAGATGGCCCGCCCACTGACGTATAAACCTTCGATTTGCGCGGTTTTGCGCTGACTGAAGGCAATCCGACGCAAACTTCGGTCCACATTTAGCCCCTCTTAGACTACCCTACGCACCCAGAAAATTATTTTTTGAGCGGCAGCCTTAATTGCCCCTCCTGAAACCAAGGAATTAAATTGAAAGCGGTATTGTGTAAATCCTACGGCCCAGCCGAAAACCTCACATTTGAGGAAGTTAACGAACCCGAATTGAAGCCAGGCCAGGTAATAGTTGACGTTAAAGCCAGTGCACTCAACTTTCCTGACGTACTTATGATTGAAGGAAAGTACCAATCCCAACCAGAATTTCCATTTTCCCCCGGCGGCGAAATCGCCGGCATTATCAGCGCCGTGGCGTCTGATGTAGATGGATGGAAAGTTGGCGACGCTGTATTTGGCGGGTCAGGCCATGGCGGTTTTGCAGAAAAACTGGCCATCTCTGCAAAAGGCCTAAAGCCAAAACCAGAATCCATGAGCTTCGCACAAGCCTCAGGTATCAGCACCACCTATGGCACCTCTTATTACGCACTAAAGCAAAGGGCCAATTTACAGCCCGGTGAAACGCTCTTAGTACTTGGCGCCGCTGGCGGCGTAGGCCTAGCTGCGGTTGAACTTGGCAAAGCCATGGGTGCCCGAGTAATTGCAGCGGCATCCACAGATGAAAAGTTGGCAGTGGCAAAAACCGCTGGCGCTGATGAGTTGATTAACTACAGTGACGGCGATTTAAAAGATAAGGTCAAAGCATTGACCGGCGGCAAGGGTGCCGACGTCATTTACGATCCAGTGGGCGGACCGCTATTTGATCAGTGCATGCGCTCTATCAATTGGTACGGCCGAGTTTTAGTCGTTGGTTTCGTTGGCGGTGATATCCCTCGGGTACCTACCAACCTCGTTTTGTTAAAGAGTTGCCAAGTAGTCGGCGTCTTTTACGGCGCATTTTCAGCTCGCTTCCCAGAAGACAACGCTCAAAACTTCGCTGAAATTATGTCTATGTTTGAGGCTGGCAAAATCAGCCCACTTATCGGTGCAGAGTATCCTCTAGAAGAATACGCCCAAGCACTTAATTGTCTGGCCGAAAGAAGGGCCGTTGGAAAAGTAGTGGTTAATATCTGATGTTGGAATCTTGGAAATCTGAACAGTGGGCTTTAGCAATTTGCATCCTTAGTGGCGGTCTACTGTGCATTGGCTTAGTCATGGAACATGCCATGGGCCTCAGCCCTTGCCCGTTATGCATGATGCAAAGAATTTGGTTGGCGTTAGTCGGCTTAACCGCTTACGCAAGCCTAGCGCATAGCCCTCGTTGGGGTATTTATCCTTTAGTGGGCGGCGTTTTTGCAATTATCGGCAGTGGTTTTTCACTGCGCCAAATTTGGCTACAAAACTTGCCAAAGGACCAGGTGCCAAGTTGTGGTCCTGATCTGGCATATATGATTGAGTCGTTTCCACTGAGTGACTTACTTGCCGCCATGACATCAGGCACTGGCGACTGCGCCGAGGTCAGCTGGTCGCTACTTGGACTGAGCATTCCGGCTTGGTTGTTTGCTGGCTTTATGGTTCTACTCTTTGGCTGTGTCATGCAAATTCGCCAAGGTATTAAGTAGCGCTTTAAAGCGGCTCTTTAGCTGCTCGCTTTAGATCATAAGAGACAGAAAAATAACCCGAACGTTAGAGTCGAGTACGCAAGGATTAAGTATGAGCGCAACCACGAAAAAGATATTGGTGGTCAATAGCAAAGGCGGCAGTGGCAAAACAACTATTGCTACAAACCTTGCTGTGGCGTTTGCCAATCAAGGGCTAAAAGTTTCGCTACTGGACTGCGACAGACAGGCCAGCTGCCTACATTGGGCGGAAGAGAGAAATGCCCAAGCACCAAAAGTAACGACTGTTGCCAACTATCATTCCGCCGACAAACTTACTGCGCAAATCGACCACGAACTTGATCACGGCACAGACGTTATTGTGATGGATGTTACTGGTCGGCATACCGATGCGGCATTGTTTGAAGCGGCTTTGAAAATCTGCGACCTAGTCCTAATACCTATGTTGTCATCTTCATTGGATATAAAGGCGGGCGAGCGTTTTGTCGCCGACCTAATGACCCATAGAGTCATGCGCGCGACCCCGAAGCCAATGGGCGTGATTTATAATCGAGCGAACACTAGTTCAGCCAATCAACAAAGGTTAGAAACTCTTCTGCGCTGCCTTGATGTGCCAGTGATTGCAGAATTAAGAGACTCGACCGTGTACGCAAACGCTGCGGAAAAGGGTGCCGGTATAATGGAAATGCGAGAGAATGCTGCAGCCAGTAAAGAGTACTCTGCATGGCGCGATATTATGCTTTGGATCGACAGAAGAACCGCCGTTAGACGCGAGCTACCGCGCCCCATACAAGCTGGCAGAAAAACCACTGGCAGCAACCCCAAGCAAACTAGAGTTTCTTGATCGCGCCAATGCTATAGCCGTTTTGCTGGCTCTTTGAGTTTCAGCAAAAACCCAGATGTAACAATAGCGCGCTCAAAGATGTGTCTCGGCGATCTCGCCCCAAAACTTTTTATGCCCGAAACTCCAACTAGGAAAGAAGAAAATTAGCTAATGCTGCGTGTACAAGATCTTAAATTCGAGCGCGGTGATGACGTGCTTTTTGATGGTGTAAACCTTGTCGTCTACCCCGGTCAAAGGGTGGCCGTGGTCGGTCGCAATGGTGTTGGCAAATCAACATTCTTTAACTTGGTGCTAAAAAAGCTAGAGGCCAGTGGCGGCGAAGTAGATTTTCCTGAAGATTGGGAAGTGGGTTATATGGCCCAGGAAGTGGAGATCAATGATCGTCCAGCCATAGAATTTGTGATCGACGGGCACAAAGAACTGCGAAAAACAGAAAAGGCCATTGCCGAAACTGAAGACCCCGTAAAGCTGGCTAACCTTTATACGCAATACGACGACCAAGGCGGTTATCAGTCTGAAGCTCGGGCGGGTGAAATTTTATACGGCCTGGGTTTTAACGACGAAGAAACCACAAAACCTTATCGTGCTTTTTCGGGCGGTTGGCGTATTCGCCTAAACCTAGCACAAGCGCTTATGGCCCCCAGCGATATGCTGCTGTTGGACGAACCGACTAACCACTTAGATCTTGAGGCCATATTGTGGCTTGAGAATTGGTTGAAGCGCTTCCAAGGCGCGCTCCTCATTATTGCTCACGACAGGGCTTTTCTTGATGCCACTGTCACCCAAGTACTTTACCTTGCTGGTGCTGAAGGCAAATTCTATAAAGGTAATTATTCGTCATTTGAGCGCCAACGCAGCGATGAGTTAGAACGCGAACAAGCAATGGCGGTTAAACACCAAGCTCAGGTTAGCCACATACAGCAGTTTGTTGACCGCTTTCGCGCAACCGCGAGTAAAGCGAAACAGGTACAGAGCCGGATAAAGGCATTGGAGCGAATGCAAACTCAAGCGGCCCTGCATGTTGATTCCGATTATCGAGTTAACTTCAGCAACCCGGATAAGGTCTCCAACCCACTGTTCAGCTTTCGCAAAATGGACCTTGGCTACGGCGATTCAGTGATTCTTAAGCAGGTTGGCCAAACCGTATTACCCGGTGCAAGGATTGGCGTGCTGGGTGCCAACGGTGCCGGCAAATCAACACTGCTCAAAGCCATCGTTGGCGACCTAGAGCCACTCAAAGGGCAGCTCGAAAAAGGCACCCATTCGCATATTGGTTACTTTGCTCAACATCAACTGGAATCATTGGATGTATCTGCTACCGCCTATGAATCCATGATGGAGATCAGACCCGACTTTAGAGAGCAACAATGCCGGGACTACCTTGGTGGCTGGGGCTTCAACCTACCAATGATACAACGACCCATTAAGAGCCTTTCTGGAGGCGAAAAAGCCCGCTTTGTTATGGCAATTTTGGCCTCAGAAAAACCCGCAGTGTTGGTGTTGGACGAGCCTACAAACCACCTTGATTTAGATATGCGCGACGCCCTAGCGCTGGCGCTGCAAGCCTACACTGGCGCGGTCATTATTGTGGCTCACGACCGAAGTCTACTGGCGAAAATTGTGGATGAGCTTTGGTTGGTGGAAAATGGCACATTGACTACTTACCATGGCGACCTTGAAGACTACACTGCCGCTAGAATTGAAAACGGCTCCGCCAGCGTTGGTAGCAAGGACACTGCCGGGTCGAAAAAAGCCCAACGCCAAGAGCGCGCGGCTGCAAGAGCTTCGCTTACCGAGCTACGTAAGAGTGTGCGTAACTTTGAGAAGGAAATGGAGCGCAGCAACACAAAGCTAAAAGCCATTGAGGATATTTTGGCCGACCAAAAGACCTACGATGAAATGCCAGCCGATGAATTGAATGATCTATTGGCAAAAGCAGCAAATTTGCGCAAGCAAGTGGATAAGTCTGAGGAAGGCTGGTTAGCTGCCAGCGCAGAATTAGAGAGTATTGGCTAACATTTGACGAACCCGCAGAACTGCTGCCTTACGCAACTGCGCTAACTAGCCAATGGGCTAGGCAAAACTAGGAGTTTGTATGAGGACGTTTCCACAAACCAGAATGCGTCGGAACAGAGAAAAAGATTTTGTTCGGCGTCTGGTGCGAGAAAATCAGCTCACTGCCGATGATCTCATTTACCCAATGTTCATTATCGACGGCGACAATCAAGCCTCAGACATTGCGTCTATGCCTGGTATCCAACGCCTATCTATCGACCTTGCGGTAAAAGAGGCAAAGATGCTCCACCGTCTTGGCTTGCCTGCCATCGCGTTATTTCCTAATGTGGACAGCAAAGTTCGCACATTAGATGGTGCTGAAGCTTATAACCCAAATGGACTTGTGCCATTGGCAGTACAGGCGATTAAATCGGCAGTGCCTGAACTTGGCATCATTACAGATGCGGCCCTAGACCCTTATACCACCCACGGCCAAGACGGTATCTTGGATGACACTGGCTACGTGGCAAACGACATCACCGTTGAGGCCCTATGTCGGCAGGCCGCTGTGTGCGCCAATGCAGGCGCAGACGTTATCGCCCCTTCGGATATGATGGACGGCAGAATTGGTTCAATACGCCAGGAGTTAGAAAAATCTGGCTTTATAAATACCCGGATCATGGCCTACTCGGCGAAATACGCATCCTCCTACTATGGGCCTTTTCGCGACGCCGTGGGTTCGACGAATAGTCTGGGTGGCGGCAATAAGCAGACCTACCAGATGGATCCCGCTAATTTAGAAGAGGCGATTCATGAGGTTGGTTTAGACATAGATGAAGGTGCAGACATGGTTATGGTGAAGCCTGGTATGCCCTACTTAGATGTCTTACGCCGGGTTAAAGACAAATACCAAGTGCCTACTTTCGCTTACCAAGTGAGTGGCGAATACGCTATGCACGCTGGCGCAATTGAACAAGGATGGCTGGGGGAAGCGGTCATTGGGGAGAGTCTGCTGTGCTTCAAACGAGCCGGCGCAGACGGTATTTTGAGTTACTTCAGCAAACAGTGGCTCATATCCCAAGCAGAGCAAAACTGAACGCGGATTTGACAGCCCGGATTTGAGAAGCGTCAAATATAGGTTCAAGCTAACTCAGCTAAAGCACCGCACAGACAACAATTTATGCGACCATTTATCCGCCAGTAGCGGCTTTATGGGGACACGTATAGTTTATCGGTGCTACAATTTTCTTTTCCAAAATATTAGGAGGCTCAGATGAGCGACAATATCGTTCATACCAGTGACGACGGCTTTCAAGAAGACGTTCTTAACTCAGATAAACCGGTACTAGTAGACTATTGGGCTGAATGGTGCGGACCATGCAAAATGATTGCACCCATCTTGAGTGAAGTTGCCGGTGAATACGCTGATCGGATTAAGGTATGTAAGTTGGATATTGATTCCAACCAAGCTACGCCACCAAAGTACGGCATCAGAGGCATTCCTACGCTTATGCTCTTCAAAAACGGCGAAGTTGAAGCCACCAAAGTAGGTGCACTTTCCAAGTCTCAGCTACAGGCTTTCTTGGACAGCAATATCTAAAATTGGCACCGTTGATAAGTGATTACAGCCATGGGCCTAGCTTAGGCCCGCCCTAAAAACGCTTTATGTCTGAATAGAGCCTTGCATTCAGGCTTCAAAAAACGGCAACTTACGAGCAAACTTTTCCAAAAAAGCGGTTGTCAGAGGTAAAAAATCATACCATTTAGATTGTTTTTACTCCTTGACCCCCAGCCTGAAGTCACTAGACTAAGGGTTGAGAGATACAGCAAATTTCAAAAGTTTAGAGCTTTTGCGCTTTTGTGAAAAAAGGCTTCGAAAAAAAAACGGAATAATCCTCGAGCCCCATCTCCCACAGACCCCCTTTATTTTGATCACGCCTAATTTCCCTGTGCATACTTTGTAGCACTGCGGAGAATTCAAACAACACCACTACTACTACGGTTTTCATACTAATATGGCAATGCACCTTTCAGATTTAAAACGCCAACCTGTCGCAGAACTCATGGAGACTGCTCGAGAGATGGGTCTGGAGAATGTCGGCAGATCTCGCAAACAAGAAGTTATTGCGGCGATAGTGCGCAAACAATCTAAAAATGGCGAAGACATTTACGGCGAAGGAACGCTGGAGATTCTTCAAGACGGCTTCGGCTTTTTACGCTCACCTGACAGCTCTTATCTAGCCGGCCCAGATGATATCTATGTGTCTCCCAGCCAAGTTAGACGTTTCAACCTACGTACCGGCGACAGCATTGCTGGAAAGATTCGTCCACCTAAAGATGGCGAGAGATACTTTGCGCTACTCAAAGTTGATGAGATCAACTTCAGTGAGAGTACAAACAAAACCCATAAAGTGTTGTTTGAGAACCTTACCCCACTATTTCCCGATGAACGATTAAAGCTTGAGCGTGGTAACGGTAGTACCGAAGATCTGACCGCGCGAATTATGGATCTTGTGGCACCAATCGGTAAGGGCCAAAGAGCACTGATCGTTTCGCCTCCAAAAGCAGGTAAAACCCTAGTCCTACAGAATATTGCCCAATCCATTGCATCGAACAATCCTGAAACTGTACTGATTGTACTTCTCATTGACGAACGCCCAGAAGAAGTAACAGAAATGCAACGCTCGGTTCGTGGCGAAGTGGTTGCTTCTACCTTTGACGAACCGCCATCACGGCACGTCCAAGTTGCGGAAATGGTCATTGAAAAAGCCAAGCGTTTAGTTGAGAACAAAAAGGACGTAGTCATTCTTCTCGACTCTATAACGCGCCTAGCTAGAGCCTACAACACCATCGTACCTTCGTCCGGCAAAGTACTCACCGGTGGTGTAGACGCACACGCACTAGAACGTCCAAAGCGTTTCTTTGGCGCAGCGAGAAATATTGAAGAAGGTGGCAGCCTGACTATTGTGGCGACTGCATTGGTAGATACGGGCTCCAAGATGGATGAAGTAATTTACGAAGAATTTAAGGGTACCGGTAATCAGGAATTACACCTTGAACGTAAAATTGCTGAGAAGCGTGTTTATCCAGCAATCAATATACGTAGATCTGCGACTCGCCGTGAAGAGCTGCTAATGACAGAGGAAGAACTGCAAAGAGTTTGGATTCTACGCAAGCTGTTGCATGACATGGACGATATAGCAGCCATTGAGTTCATCTTGGACAAACTGAAAGAAACTAAAACTAACGATGATTTCTTTAACTCAATGAAGCGATAGAACACCAGCCCTGGGGGCGACGCGCAAAAGCTGAGCGCTACGCCCAGCTTCTATGCAAGTAGAAAATCTCTCCCCGATGAGCGAGAGGCATACTTTGTTGTAACCGTAATCAGCGAATCAGCGAATCAAATAGGTAATAGCCAACATATTAGGCCTTCAACAGATATTGTAACGCGCGTTGAGAGTCGCCCAAGCTGTGACAAGCTCGACCTAGTTCACGATAAATCTCGCTGCGCACTGGATCACTCTCAGCAGTTTGCGCCAGCGCATTTTCAAAATAGTCTCTAGCCGAAGACACCTGGCGCTTAACAATTGCAAGATGTCCCAGGGTCATCAGCAAGGCAACGTCGTTGGTGTTTTTCTTCAACCATTTCTTTGCCTGTACAAGTTGAGCATCAATATCGGAGCCATGGGTTGTACCGTAGCGCCGCACCAACGGCTCATCCCAATCCGCTGCTAATGCAACCTCAATAACGGCGACTGCGTCGTCTTCCTTACCCTCAAGCAAAAGAAGATCGACCCACTGAGTTAACATAGCAGTATCGCTTTTAAGCGCTTTGGGCAGCATTTTCAGGGCATCGGCAATATTTGCCTCGGCTAATAGCCGCGCGGCCCAGAGGTGTTCAAAGTCTTTGTCGAACAATTCTTTTTTTAACAACTTTTGCTTCTCTAACGAAGGCCATAGCGCCTTAACATCTAGCCAGCGCTGTTGGCTTAGGTAAGCTCGAGCTAGAACTATATGCATTTGGTGAGTACATTCACCGGCCGCATGCAGTGGCTCAAGAATCTCAATGACTTCCTCGCTTTCATCTTGCGCGACTTGCCAAGCCATAGCCAAATTACTAATAGATTGGCTGTTGTCCGGGGATAACGTTTTTGCCGAGGTCAATGCGTTGATCTGCACGTCCTTGTGACCCAATTCATAGGCTGCGCGAGCCAGTCCAAGATTACCGGCGAATCCGATATCGCCAAGTTTTTGAGCTTTTATAAAGTGTTGCTGGGCGAGTAACCATTTGCCTTGGACCAATGCGATAGCTGCCTTTTCTGAGTGGGCATGAAGGCCCTTGGCTTTGCGCTGACCACTCCAACCTAACAGCCAACTACTACCGCGCAAGAACCCACGTAGGGTCACGTAAAATAGACGTAGCACTACCAAGGCAGCCGTAAGTATTAGGAACCCGCCCCAAAGCGTGGTCTCCGCAGCAATATCACCGAGACGCACCAACACGTAGCCGGGGTCGTTCAGCCAATAGCCCGCGCCTAGGACAGCAAGCAAAAAAACAAACAGCGCTATTAGCAATCTCATTCCGCGTCAGCCTCGGCTTTGCTCAACATTTCTAACGAACCAGTAATGTCAGTTAGATCTGGCGTTAGATCTATCGCTAGGAGTGCTTGAATATTGGCCAGAAGCTTCATCTCGAGCAGGCCATTGGCGTCGAAGTATTCCAACGTTGTTGCCTTAGCCCGAAGCAAGCTGGTTTTATAAATCTGCTCTTGTTCTTGCAGCAGCCCTAGCTGCGCCTGTTCTATGGCCAATCTAATTCTAAGGCTGGCAAGCGTAGCCACCTCTTGGGTGGGCAGAACTTTTGCAAGTTCTTGGCTTTCCGCTTGTTCAACTAGCGTACTAATCCGAATAAGCCCTTTAATTCTGTCAAGTATCTGCTGCCACCAGACTTGAGCCTGTGGGGCGCTAACCGGCGCGGCGGCAGCAATACCAGCCTGCTTAGAAAGACCGTTAGGGACATCATCCTTTAGCGTTTCTAGGCGGATAAAAACCGCTTCTGTATCAACAACCTTTATGCGCTTGAGCGACGCTATATCATCCGCCAGCTTTGCACGGAGTGGAAAGGGTGCCAGGTCGCCAAGGTCTTGCAAAATTTCTTCTGCGCTGGTTAATGCACGCAAAGCGAAAACAGTATCTCGCTGCATTACTAGTCGACGGTTTGCCTCGCGCAGTAAATAGCCCGCTTCCGCTAGTCGCCATTTGTTCGGTGTTGTTGGCTTACTTGCTGTAACCAATTCTAATCCGGTTTGTAAGTCTGCCTCAGCGTTACTTAAACGCTGTTCAATTTGTCCTTCTAAATCGCCCTTCAGCTCACGCTGACTTTTTTCCAAAATACTTTGAGCGGAGGACAACTGATCTGTCACGTTTGCCGAAAAAATTTGGCGGGCCTTGTCATTTTCGACCATTGCCTTTTCTAGCGGGCTGTCCTGTATCAACTGAAGGTAAAGGAAACCTGCTAACGTCAAGCCACAACCTGCTAGCACGAAGGTCACAAATAGGAAAAATCGACCCGAGGCGCTCATTCTATTTTTACTCAATGAAGCCTCTTTTGGCTGAGGATTGGGCTGCGCCCGCTGCTTTGCGTCGTTGGAGTCGACGTTTTCTTCATGCATTTTCTATTCTCGCAAGTGCGTTCAACAAAGATTGAGCGTCCATACCGTTGGCATTAACCACTCCGGAGAAACCTAATTCTAAACTAAGATCGGCCACTCGGTCAGACGGGACTATAAATTTGACCGACGCGCTGCCACCAAGTGCTCGCCAGATGTTAGCGGCAGCTATAAAGCCGTGGGTAGAACCAACAAGAATTACGTTCGCGTTGGCAATAGACGGATTCTCTATGGACCGAACGATACGGCGGTAGAGTGTTACCACACTGAGGTGACAGCGCTGCATAAGTGACTTGTGAAGAATGTCGCGTCCGTCTTCGCCGCAGAAAATCCAAACATGTTCATCCGCTTTTATGCTTTGCACCGTCGGGCAAGCTAGCAAACCTTCGGAGCTGGCGTGTTCAGGTTCAATGACACTGAGTCCACTGGCCTTAAGAATATCTGCAGTACTTGGCCCAATCGCTAGAAATGTGCAGTTTCTGTGTGCTTCACAATAAACTTCATTCAAATATTGTCTGGCCGCGTGTTGGGATAAAAAGATACACAAATCCGGCGCGTCAATTTTTTGCGATGGATTGAGTTTCGGCGGCAGAAACTGAATTTCGGTAACCGACTCGCAAATGCTATTGTAGCCCTCAGGAATTAGCTTAGCGGCGATACGTGATGCACTTGGCTCTGTCAGTGTTATCCAGACCTTAGTCACTTTTGCGGCCTTTGTTGATCAGTGTTTATCTTGCCTTATGCGATCCAAAATCTCACCTGCGCCATTGGCTAGAAGCTGTGCCACAGCCTCGTCCGCTACAGTGAGAGGATCACTGCCGGTCACTGTACTGCGGACGATTTTTGCACCGTCAGCATCGGCCACTAACGCCGAAAGTTGAATTTGATTTGACGAAGTGAAATGAGCTGAAGCGGCTACTGGTAAGGCACAGTCTGCGCCGAGACCAGCGCTGATACCCCTCTCAGCCCTCACGCATGCATAGGTTTGTGCGTCCAACAGTGGCGCAAGCAATTCTTCTACAGGGCTACCCTGTAGTATTTCTACCCCTAGCGCACCCTGACCCGGAGCCGGTAAGCACTCTTCTACCGAGAGGGGGTGCAGGTCATCGCGATGCAGTTCTAGGCGGGCCAATCCGGCTGCGGCTAGAACAATGCCGTCGAACTCGCCGGAATCGAGTTTTTCCAGTCGCGTGCCAACATTGCCGCGAATTGGTAATACCTCTAAATCTTGACGAATTGCCAAAATTTGAGATTTGCGGCGCAAACTGGATGAACCTATTCGCGCACCTACGGGCAAAGCTTCGAGAGGACCTTTAGCGCTGACTAGAACATCGCGAATATCGTCCCTGAAAGCAATCAGGGGGAGACTGAACCCCTCTGGCATAACCGCAGGTAAATCCTTTACGGAATGGACGGCCATATCCGCGCGCCCATCGAGCATTGCAACTTCAAGTTCCTTAATGAAAAGACCTTTGCCGCCTATTTCACTCAGGGGTGCATCCAACCACCGGTCACCTTTAGTACTCATGCCAACCAGTGTTACTTCAATGTCAGGGTGCGCCGTAAGTAGCTGCATGCGCAAAAACCTAGCCTGCCACAAAGCGAGTTTACTCTCGCGAGTAGCAATTCTAATATGTTTCATAAGGTCCTAATAAAATTAGAGCCGCCGAATAACTTTGCGGACTCCAGGTAAATGTCGTCGGCTAATATCCACGGGCTCTTCAATGTCATTTAATCTGACCCCTATCTGCCCAGATACACTTTTTTCAAGACCCAAAATGTGATGCTTAGCCACCAGCGCGTTACGATGGATACGAAGAAAGATATCAGCGAATTCTTTCTCTAGCTCGCGCAGCGTCTCGTCAATGATAACCTCTCCGCCAGCATGACGCACCGAAACATATTTTTGATCTGCTCTCAGATAGCGAATATCGCTAACATTTACCAATTCCACGCCTTTGTAAGTGCGCGCGCAGATGTGGGCTCGGCGAGTTTCATCCACGCCATGAAGAGAAGCCAACTGCAGGCGATTCAAGCGAGTAGATTTATCCAACGCCGCAATGAGATGCTCTTTCCTGACCGGTTTTAATAAATAACCTACAGCCTGTAACTCAAAAGCCTTAATCGCATGCTCTTCAAATGCGGTACAAAAAACCACCGCAGGAGAATCCTTTTGGCCAAGGAAATGCCTCGCTGTTTCAATGCCGTCCATGCCAGGCATTCTGATATCAAGCAAAACGAGGTCAGGGCGTAACTCATCGCTAATCCGCAAAGCTTCTAAGCCTGTACCAACATCACCTATAATTTCGTGACGACCATCGCTTTCGAGCATGCGTCGCAATCTGTCTCGAGCAAGAGTTTCGTCATCTACTATTAGAATTCGCATAGCCATTGGCCTCTTTTACTGAGCTAGCGGTACTTTGGGGCACCGTAGTTTTGTCAAAAATACATTTCCTTGCAGCGAGGCTTTAAGTTGAGCTTTCGCCCCATATAAAACCTCCAATCGGGTACGAATATTGGCTATTGCCAAGTTATTACTTTTACTAGCCGATTTGGAGTCATTTCTCGCCATATGATCATCCGAACCATAAATAGAATTGAATTGCGGGACCGGGTTGGTAATTGTGATCTGCATATCTTCATCGAAATATTCCAGCGTGAACTCTATAGTGCCGCCCTCTGGAATTGGCTGCACACCATGATAAATTGCGTTCTCTAAAAGCGGTTGAAGCAACAATAGTGGAATCTTTGGTGACTCTTTTGTTTCACTGATTGTCCAATTCATGATCAAACGCTCACCTAAACGCAGGCCCTCAATACGAACATATCGTCTGCACAGATCCAACTCGTCTTCAAGACGCACAAAACTACCTTCTTCCTGCAAACTAGCGCGAAAGAGCTCGGATAGATCTTCTACCACTTGCTCCGCTGTCTCAGGGTCTGAAGGGATCAAACTGGCAATAATATTCATACTATTGAATAGAAAATGCGGACGGATCCGTGATTGAAGCGCTTGTATTTTAGAGTGAAGTTCGGATTCTTCCTGACGCAGAAAGAGTTGGCGCAGCACTGTGTAACGCAGATATACCCCTAAGCAGAGGATGACGATGGCAATTCGTCTGGGTAGAAGATAATCAGGACTGGGTTCATTAGAAAACACCATGTTCATAAAGTAATGCACATAGCCTGTGGTAACGATACCCACTGCAAATACACAGATAACGGAGAATAGAATAGGTGTACGAGCAAAAAACGATCTCAACGCCTGAGTCACAATGCTAAAAACCAGCACCACCCAAAGCGCAAACAACGAGGTGTAGACAAAATGGTGCCAAGTCATGTCAATATTTAGGGCCCAACCAAATAAGCCCAGCAGCAATCCTACGACTACCAAGAAAAACAGCATTCTTGGTGTCAGCAGATTTGGCAAGAGGAGGCGCTTATCACTCACCGCCAATTCTTTGATCTTAGTAATCAAAATTTATCACCAAATGACATTTTTACACCCTCCAGCCAACTACCTGGCTACTAAATCCTCATTGCTTGGTATACTGCTTTCCCAAATTCCCTGATGGAAGCAGAATAGCATAATGGTAAACAAAGCCGATCATTCAGAAAATACAACCGATCAGGGTTTACTGAGAGGACGATTTAGCGAAGCTACTGATGAGTTTGTTGAAATTTTCACCGCGTCTATTAGCTTTGACCAACGCCTATATGAAGAAGATATACGCGGTTCCCTTGCACATGCTCAGATGCTATTGAAAATCAAAATGCTGACCTCCGGTGAATTTGATCAGATAAAAGGTGGTTTGGACGCGATAAAAGGCGAAATTGAAAGCGGGAAAATGACATGGAGCGTCGCGCTTGAAGATGTTCATATGAATATTGAACATCGCCTGATCCAACTAATTGGTGATACAGGGAAAAAACTGCACACTGGTAGGTCTCGAAACGACCAAGTTGCCACGGATATAAGGCTGTATTTACGCGACGCAATAGATGAAATTTTGGACCTTGAGTCAACTTTATTACACCGCTTGGCTGACCTAGCAGAACAACACCACGACACAATCTTACCAGGCTTCACCCACCTACAAGCGGCTCAACCAATTACTTTTGGCCATCACCTCATGGCTTGGTTCGCTATGCTCACTAGGGATCGAAGTCGGTTAATAGACTGTCGCAAGCGCACCAATCAACTGCCCCTAGGCGCGGCAGCACTTGCTGGCACACCTTATAAGCCGGACAGGGAGTACATGGCAGAGCTTTTAGATTTTGAAGGTGTCTGCGAAAACTCACTTGATGCGGTCAGTGACAGAGATTTTGCAATTGAGTTTTGCTCAGTAGCGGCACTTACCCTGACCCATATGTCACGTTGGTGCGAGGAGCTGATTTTGTGGTCCAGCCAGCAATTTAGCTTTATAGAATTACCCGATAGATTCTGTACGGGTTCCAGCATCATGCCGCAGAAGAAGAATCCAGATGTACCCGAACTTATTCGCGGCAAAACTGGGCGTGTTAATGGCAACCTCATTTCTATGCTGACTCTTATGAAAAGCCAGCCTTTGGCTTACAACAAAGATAACCAAGAAGACAAAGAACCTCTTTTTGATTCGGTAGACACGTTGAGAGATTGCCTCACAGCGCTAAATGGGCTGGTTCCCAATATCATTCCCAATAAGGAAAATATGCGCCAAGCTGCGCTGTCCGGTTTTACGACCGCTACAGATCTAGCTGACTATCTGGTCAGAAAGGGCCTACCTTTTAGGGATGCTCACGAGGTGGTCGGCGAAGCAGTTCAAAAAGCGGTAGAGTTAGGTAAACCGCTTGAGGCGCTATCTATTGAAGAGCTAGCCGGTGGCACCTCAGACATTATTGATGAAGATGTCTACGAGGTACTCACCCTCACGGGCTCTGTAGCTGCGCGTGATCACCTGGGTGGCACCGCGCCACGCCAAGTTCTTAAAGCAATAGCCAAAGCACGAACGCTCATATAGAAAGGTGGCGCAACCGCGTAAAAGTTTTTTCAAGGTCCCATGCAGTAATGTAACGGCTGCGAGAAAAACTTTATGGATAGGCGCCCTATCTAAAACAAATCTCTTGTCGAGGCTCAGCCCTCAGAGGCCGGTACAACATTCACTCACAGCTTGCTAGCGCGAGCGTGAGTGAAAATTAGGAATAGCAGATATGAAGTGGATCATTTTGGCCTACATTTCCAGCCTTGTTGTGACTTGCGGACAAAAAGGACCCCTGCAGCTACCCGACTACGAAGAGACCGGACCAAGTGTTGGACATGTGATAACCCAACCAACTCTTCATTCTTCACCCCCTCTTGGGCAAACAGCAAGGACTATGACTCTGTGACTTTAGGCAACGTTGAAAAAGAATTTACCGCAGCAAAGTATCAACAAGATGAGTTGCACATTGAGCAAACTGCGCTTAGCAAAATCGCTGACGCGGTTGGCACGCCTGCTTATGTTTACTCGAAAAGTTATCTGACCGATCAGTATAATTTGTTGAGCGAGGCCCTGAGCAGCACACCACACCAGATACACTATTCGGTTAAAGCCAATTCCAATTTGGCCATACTGGCCTTGTTCAAATCGTTAGGCGCAGGTTTCGACATTGTTTCTGCCGGCGAACTCAGTCGCGTACTGGCGGTTGGCGGCGATCCTAAGTCGGTCATTTTTTCCGGCGTGGGGAAATCTGTTGAAGAAATCAACTTCGCGCTCAAAGCAGGAATTGGCTGTTTCAACGTTGAAAGTCGCGGCGAACTTTTGCGCATTATGGCTCAAGCAGAATTGTTGGGATGCGTCGCCAATGTTGCAATTCGCGTAAATCCCAACGTAGATGCAAAGACTCACCCCTACATTGCAACTGGACTAAAAGAGAATAAATTCGGTGTAACAAAGGAAGAGGCTTTTGCCCTTTATTTGTTGGCAGCAGACCACCCAGCCATCAACCTCACCGGTATTGACTGTCACATCGGTTCTCAAATTAATGAGCCAGAGCCGCTCTTACAAGCGCTGACAAGTATTTTAGAACTGCGCGATACACTGGAAAAGGAAGGTATTTCGCTTCAGCACATAGATCTCGGTGGCGGCTTCGGAGTCCGGTATCAAGACGAGACACCCTTAGATATAAACGATTGGGGCGCGAGTGTGGGTCAAATTTTGGGCGGCAGAGATTTACAGCTGCGCATTGAGCCAGGTCGGTTTCTAACTGCAAACGCTGGCGTCTTACTGACGCGGGTAGAATACCTAAAGATCGCCGACGAGCCTGATCATAAAAATTTCGCCGTAGTGGATGCTGCAATGAATGACTTGCTGCGACCCTCGCTGTATCAGGCTTGGCACGAGGTATTACCCGTTGAAAAATCGTCTAATGCGCAACCATTGGAGTGGGACATAGTCGGACCAATTTGTGAATCAGGGGATTTTCTTGCTAAGCAACGATCACTCGCGTTGGCAGAAAAAGATTTAGTCGCTGTACTATCAATAGGCGCATACGGCTCTGTACTCGCATCGAACTACAATACGCGAGGCCGAGCACCAGAGGTGTTGGTGGACGGCGCAGAGTTTAAAGTGGTTAGGCGACGCGAAACAATTCAAGACCAATTACGTCTAGAACTAAAACTAGAACTCGACCAAGCAGGCCACTAGACTAGCTGCATGAAGACAATCACACCCAATTTGTATTTATCGAGCTATAGGCTGTGAGTACCACGCGTATTTTTCACAAAATGCATAGCCTGGGTAATGACTTCATGGTGTTAGATTGCGTAAGCAATCCGCAAAGCATTGATGCTGACCTAGTACGCTCTTGGTCAGATAGAAAACTGGGTATCGGCTTCGATCAATTGCTGGTGATAGCGCCCCCAACGTTAGCCACCGCTGATTTCGATTATCAAATTTTCAATGCGGACGGCACGCAGGCTCAACAATGTGGCAACGGTACACGTTGTGTGGCGTATCTAGCTAATCATCTGGGACTGAGTAAAAACAACCACCTACTATGGAACTCCGCTGGGGGCATGATTGAAACCACCCTGCACAATGCAAAGCAAATTCAAACATTGATGCCAGCGCCAATCCTTGAGCATAAACACATACCATTTGTTGGCAAGTCCGAACAGCTGACAGAAGACATGACCGTATGCGAGCAGACCTTCTGTGTCACCCCGGTATCAATGGGCAATCCTCATGGGGTGATTTTTGTCGAAAGTTTAGTAGACCTAGATGTAGAAAAAATAGGCGGAGAGATGACCGCTCACGAATTTTTTCCAGAGCGCGCGAACATCGGCTTTTGCCAAGTAGTAGATGAACACTTTGTGCGCCTGCGCGTTTATGAACGCGGCGTTGGCGAAACATTGGCGTGTGGCACAGGTGCTTGTGCAGCGGTTGTGGCAGCACACCTTAACGGTCATGTTAATGGCCGAGTAAAAGTATCTTTGCCGGGCGGTAAGCTTCGCATACAGTGGTCTGGAAAAGGGCATCAAGTTGTCATGACTGGCGATGCGAACCTTGTCCACCGCGGCGAACTAGTAATGGAGAGCTAACTCGTGCACTTACACAATGATAACGAAGACGCAGATAACAAAGTTAATGAGCAAGAAATTCTCGATTACCTGCGCAAACATCCGGATTTTTTTCAACGGCATGTAACAGCGCTATCAGAGCTTACCTTGCCTCATGAATCTGGCGGCACCGTGTCACTGGTAGAACGGCAAATAGATATTCTTCGGGATCGGAATGTGGCCATGCGACGACGCATGAATGAACTGCTGCACGCCGCCCGAATCAACGACGAGATTTTTGCGAAGACGCGTTCACTGAACCTAGCATTGCTTGAAGTGAGTTCTTGGCATGAGCTTAATGAGGTTTTGGCAACTCACGTTCTAGTGGATTTCGAGGCAGATTTTGTTTGTACTCACATGTTAGATGCAGATCTCGCATTATCGTTAGATCATATTCAACATCACCTCAATGAACTGCCCTTCCAGCACCTACAAAACAGCACCGATGCCGCTTGTACTGCGTTGCGTCAAAGCGAGTTAGAACAAATGTTTCCCATGTCTGATCACGATGAGTCGGGCAGCGCTGTGATCTTAGCCGTCACCCTGAACAAGGGCACTGGGGCTTTGTGTATAGGTAGCCGCGATGCCAATCGTTTTGCAAAAAATATGGATACGCTTTTCGTTAAATATATTGCAGACATCTTGGGCAAAGTCATGAATCGACTCGCCGACTGATGTCTGATCCACAGATTTTGGTTGAGCAATATCTGCGCTACCTTACTGTTGTGCGAAGTTGTTCTGGGCACACGCTGAGTGCCTACAAAAGAGAAATCCTCAGATTCGCTGACTTTTTGCACAAACCTCTTGCGCAGGCTACCCCACAAGACGTGACAGCTTTCATTTCGAAATTGCGCCACAAGGATCTAAGTAGCAAGAGTATCCAGCGTAACCTTTCCGCGATAAGAAGCTTCTACAGCTATCTACTAGATCAGGAAATTATAACAACCAACCCCGCGACTATCGCCAGGTCACCTAAGGTTAAACGTCGCCTACCAAAAGTTTTAGACACAGACCAAGCCGCTCGGCTGTTAGATTTTCAGCCACAGAATGCCAAGGAAAAACGTGACAAAGCGATTATAGAATTACTTTACGGCAGCGGCTTACGTCTCATGGAAGTTGTCGGGCTATCTATCAAAGATTTAGATTTAGCCGCCGGCTTTGTCACCGTGTTGGGCAAAGGCAATAAGGTGCGCCAAGTACCACTTGGGCGGCTATGTATTAAGGCGCTGGATGAGTGGTTAGCCGAGCACCCGTCTATTGCCACTGATGCACCGCTGTTCCCTAGCAAAAACGGCCAACCGATTAGTCCGCGCACAATACAAAAGCGACTCAAGGATATTGCGGTAATTCAATTGGGCGACAACAGCCTGCACCCGCACATGCTGCGCCACAGCTATGCCACTCACATGCTTGAGTCGTCAGGCGACTTGCGCGGAATTCAAGAACTGCTTGGTCACAACGACATTTCTACCACCCAAATTTATACCCATCTAGACTTTCAACATTTGGCCAACGTTTACGATAAGGCTCACCCAAGAGCGAAGTCCCGACCTGATAAAGATTAGATGATTGGATTGATCATCCGCCCTAAAAACATAAGAGAAAAATGAGCGCACAGAATAATAAGATAAAAGTTATAACTTTAGATTTGGACAACACGCTGTGGGATGTTGAAGCCACTATCATTGTTGCAGAGAAAAACATGCGCCTATGGATGCAGGACAATGTCCCCGACGCATTAGCCATTTATAAATCAGATGCAACAGCGGAAATTCGTAGCAAAGTTGTGGCCGACAACCCAACGCAAATCCATGACCTAACCTTTCTTCGCATTGAAGTCTTATTCAGGATCATTACGGCGACTGGTGTCGCTAGTGAACAAGCTCGAAGCCTGGCCGAAGAGGCTTTTGCCGTCTTCTTCAAAGGTAGAAATGACGTTGCTTTTTTTCCTGGCGCGCTAGAGATGTTGGACTTTTTGTCGCAACGTTACGCGCTCTTTTCCCTGACAAATGGCAACGCTGATGTGGAGCAAGTAGGGATCGCAAAATTTCTCACAGGCGCGGTGTCCAGCGCTGACGTTGGTGCCAGCAAACCTAGCCGTCAGATGTTCGAGGCTGTGCTAGATAGGGCAGGCGTTAGCGCCGATCAGTGTATACACGTTGGCGATCACTTAACTGACGATATTGAAGGCGCTAATAACGCGGGCATGCACACCCTCTGGGTAAACCTCACAGAACAGGTGCGCTCCGAGGACCAAGCTAAGGCAAACATTGAAGTGACGAATCTTGAGGAACTGCCCGCGGCACTGGAAGCTTATCAAGGCAGTCTATAGTAAATTGGCATCCACTCAGACGATGCCTGCACCTAATGGCAGGCGCTCGCGCCTAAAAATTCTCTAGGTTTTTTGCTGCAAATCTAGCGCACTGAAATTCAGACCAACCCCGTTTAAACCCGCGCCGCCAAATAGTCCTTAACCGCGTCTATATTTGCATCAATATGCCCTTTGCGAACGGGTAGACCAGATAACGCTTCTAGCGAGGGGTGAGTGGGCGTCACGCCTGTTGCCTCGATAACCGCGTCCGGAAATTTCGCTGGATGGGCTGTTGCAACACAGATCCTTGGCGTACTCAAACCACCGCCCTGAGCCTTTGTTGCCGCATAACCAACGGCAGTATGGGGGTCTAATATGTAGTCGTAATTGGCCTGCGCTTCCGCCATAGATTTAAGGGTCTCGCCGCGTCCCACTGCCACTGCTGTAAACAACTCATCGGTCGGTGCTCCGCCAATACTAGCATTACCCGTTTCGTTGAATTCTGCCATGAACGCACAAAGACGATTGCTGTCCTGGTCAAAATAGTAATAAAGAAAGCGTTCAAAATTACTGGCAACCTGAATGTCCATTGCTGGGGATAGGGTTTGGTGAACCTCGCCTCGTGAATACTCGCCCGTTTGGAAGAAGCGAGCCAAAATATCGTTTTCGTTTGTCGCTAACAGTAGATTGGCGATGGGAAAGCCCATTTGGTGCGCAAGATAAGCTGCGAACACATTACCAAAATTCCCTGTAGGTACCGCAAAGTTTGCCGGTTGGTCCGTGCGTAGGCTTGCATAGGCGTAATAGACGATTTGAGCCATGACCCGCGCCCAGTTCACCGAATTCACAGCGCCCAAATCATATTTAGCTTTGAAGTCGGCATCTGCAAAAATTGTTTTCATTAGATTTTGGCAATCGTCAAAACTACCGTCTACCGAAATACAGTGCACGTTGTCGTCTGCAACAGTAGTCATCTGTAACTCTTGCAGAGGGCTAATGCGTCCATGAGGATACATAATAAAAATATCTACATTCTTCTGCCCGCGTACACCTGCAATGGCCGCACTGCCGGTGTCGCCACTGGTGGCGCCCAAGATATTCAGTTTTTGCCCGCGCTCACCTAAGACATGCTCAAAAAGTTTACCTAGCAATTGCAAAGCGACATCTTTAAACGCCAGCGTTGGGCCATGAAATAGTTCCAACACCACCATATCGTCCAACTGTTTCCAGCCAACAACATCAGGATGATCAAAAGATGCATAAGATTCTTGGATAAGCCGGTGCAGGATATCCGGTTTAATATCGTCAATGAACATGGGCAAGATTTTTTGCGCCAGTTCGACAAAACCTAACGCTCGCCATTCTTGCAAATGCGGCCGAACATCTGGGATTGATTCAGGTACAAGTAGGCCGCTGTCGGAAGCCAAACCCATTAGCAGCGCATCGGTAAATCCAATGCCACTGACTTGTCCTCTGGTGCTCTTATATTTCATGACGCTGTGTATTAGTGAACGAAGTGTCTATCTTAAACCCTCGCTAGACTTATGGAACCTTTTGCTTAACTAACAGACAAAAAAAAGCCGCCCGTAGGCGGCTTTTCCAAGCTTTCGCTTCAAGTTTAAAACTTATTTATTAAACTCTGGGTACGCTACGATACCAATCTCTGCTTTGTCAGCGCCAATCAGTTCGTCTTCCTCAGAGAGGCGAATACCGATCACAAGTTTGATAATGAACCAAACAACTAACGCTGCTACGAAGGTAAAGCCAAAGATTGCACCTAGTCCAGTTAGCTGGCCGGTTAGCGTTGCGTCATCAGAGGTGATCAATACAGCCATCAGACCCCAGATACCGCAGGTACCGTGAACTGATATGGCACCTACTGGGTCATCAATTTTAATCTTGTCTAAGCCAACAATGGATAAGACCACTAGTACGCCACCTACAGCACCGATCAGCATTGACTCCAAATTAGTACCGGACAGTGGTTCAGCCGTAATGGATACCAAACCTGCCAAAGCGCCGTTAAGTGCCATGGTCAAGTCAGCCTTGCCGAAGATAACAGTTGCTAGAATCAGCGCTGCAACCAATCCGCCCGCTGCTGCCATGTTCGTGTTTACAAACACTTGTGCTACTGCATTGGCTTCATCGATATTACTTAACTTCAATTCTGATCCACCGTTGAATCCGAACCAACCGAACCAAAGGATAAACATACCCAGTGTTGCTAAAGGCATATTTGATCCTGGGATAGGCGTGATCTCGCCGTTGGGACCGTACTTACCGCTACGTGGTCCAAGTAAAATTACACCGGCTAACGCTGCTGCTGCACCGCACATGTGCACAATACCCGAGCCAGCAAAGTCTACGAAACCTGCTTCTGAAAGGAATCCACCACCCCAGCTCCAGCTACCCTGCAATGGGTAAATGAAACCAGTCATCACTACTGCGAACAGTAAGAAGGACCAGAGCTTCATTCTTTCTGCAACGGCGCCGGAGATAATGGACATTGCAGTTGCGACAAAGACAACCTGAAAGAAGAAATCTGAACGTGCGGAGTAGTAAGTATCACCACCCGAAGCAAGCACATCATCTACTGTGTTTTCTGCGCCTAAGAACAAGCCTTCGCCACCGTACATAATGTTATAGCCAATGACTAAGTACATGATGCAAGCGATGGAAAACAGCGCTACGTTTTTGGTTAAAATTTCAGAGGTGTTTTTCGAACGCACCATGCCAGCCTCTAACATGGCAAAGCCCGGCGCCATGAACATTACCATGGCACCCATTACTAAGAAGTAGAACGTGTCTACCGCGTATGCTAATTGAACTAGATCTTCCACAATCATTTCTCCAAATATGGTTTAAAGCTATACAGCCCCTGGACCGGTTTCGCCGGTACGAATTCGTACTGCTTCTTCTAATGCGGTGACAAAAATTTTGCCGTCGCCCACTTTGCCTGTATTAGCAGACTTGCTAATGGCTTCTATCGCTTGATCTAAAAGACCATCGTCTATTGCCGCCTCGATTTTTACTTTGGGTAGAAAATCAACGACATATTCAGCACCTCGGTACAATTCGGTATGGCCCTTCTGACGCCCGAATCCTTTAACCTCAGTGACTGTCATGCCCTGGACCCCTACTTCTGACAATGCTTCACGCACGTCGTCTAACTTGAACGGTTTTATAATCGCCGTAATTAATTTCATTTTTTTCTCCTAAGCTTCTGGGACACGCCTGTTGTATTCGTCAACCGGCAGAGCGATCTGTTGTGGAAGATCAAATGCGTTAAACGCATCCCTGAATTTTCTACGAATCAGAACTATTTAGATACCTTCTCTGCGCACAGAAATGACATCTGATTTTTTATTTCCTTAACTTCGATCTTGTTCTGGTAATAGCAAGATGCGTGCCTAGTTCAGAATTTTTTTATTTGAAGAGGAAATTATGCGGGGAAACATTGAATTCCAGGCCACCAGACACACTGAGACATAAGCAGGACGAAGGTTTGCGCAACATCGCCACCTCAGGGCAATTTTCAACACTCAACGCATATGCACCGCTATCGCTCACTCAATTAGGTACCAAAGAGATTTGGCGCACCGTTCTAGTGCGCAATTTGCGCGGGGGCGTCAATGACGCACTCCAATTAGGCGAAAGTCTTATATGCGATAAAAGCAAAATGCGCTTAGATAGAAGAAGATAGATACAAGACAAGCAAAAGACGAGCAAAAGACAGCTAGCCAAACACAAAACAAAATTGCTGGCCCAGTATCTATGCACGCACTTAGTGCATTTTGGTGGATCTGAGTGCATTGGGCGCAATGAATCTGCGCGGCCAATGCAATGGAGATCGGATATTTGCACTATCATTCGGATAAAATGCATGCACGGGATAAATCTATAAACCTTTAAATCTATGAACCTTTAAAGCGACAAGGCGACAAAGCGATAGATATAAGTACAAAGAAACGGGCCCGAGTAAATGTTCCACCGAATATTTCAACCTCGGTCAGAATAAGACAGCGACAAATGAGTAAACAAATATGACAGCCAAAGATCCACTAGGTGCTTTATTCGAGATATTGAGTAGCCAACTGCCTCAAGCCTCTCTTGTGCAAGTAAAGGAAAAGGTTAACCAATTATTTGGCCAGCTAGAGTTAGTGCCAAAAAAAGATTTCGAAGCGCATCGCGACGTTGTAGAAACGCTAAAACAGCAAGTTGAGGATTTGGAACAGCGACTAAAAACCCTCGAACAATCAGACGCTAATAGTCAGTAATGGCAATGAAGTCAGTGGGACCCATATTCAGCCGCATACCCATCGGCCTGAATGCTCACTGCATATCTATTGAATGTCATATTGCCCCCGGACTTCCTGGCACAACCATCGTTGGACTTGCCGAGGGCGCAGTCAAAGAATCCAGAGACCGAGTAAAGAGCGCGCTTAGAAACAACGGTTTCAATTATCCAAATGGTCACGTCATCATTAATTTGGCCCCCGGTAATTTGGCAAAAAGTGGCACCGGTTTTGACTTGCCTATTGCTTTGGCAATTCTTCAGGCCAGCGGTCAGGTCAATATACCCAACAGAGAAAACACAGAATTCATTGGCGAACTGGGATTATTTGGTGAGCTACGCCCTATCAACGGCATTCTTACTTGCGCCCTAGCCAGCAGCAAAGCAAATAAACGTTTGGTAATGCCTGCCCAAAACGAGCAAGAGGCAAGCCTAGTTAAAGGCGGCGACTTATTGGTAGCACCCAATCTCAGTGAACTGATTAAACATCTCAGCGCCCATGAGCCCAACGACGTTCGTTGCCCTGCGCCGCAAAGAGGTGCGGTTAGACCCGTTCAACAGTCCACTTACGGGCAAATTATTGGTCAACTGGGTGCCAAAAAAGGGCTTTTAGTGGCAGCGGCGGGCGGTCATCACCTTATTATGTTGGGGCCCCCCGGCGCAGGTAAGACCATGCTGGCGCGAAGTTTTATAGACCTATTACCCACCCTAAGCGATCAATCGTCCTTAGAAGTTGCCACCATCTATTCAAGTATTGGATTGGAACGCTCTGATCATACCAAGGTGCCGTTTCGCGACCCCCATCATTCTATAAGCAGTGCCGCCATGGTGGGGGGTGGTCAACAACCGCAACCGGGGGAGGTGGCGTTGGCACATAAAGGGGTACTGTTTCTGGATGAACTACCGCACTTCAAACCGGCCACTCTTGATTTACTGCGAGAACCCATCGAGACCGGCCATGCGGTTATCGCTCGAGCAAAATACCGCGTTTCATTTCCTTGTGACTTTCAGCTAATCGCAGCAATGAACCCCTGCCCTGCTGGACGCTCGTGTAAGGAAGACGGCTGTCGCTGCGGGCCTAGCCAGGTGCAAAAGTATAGGGGCCGTGTATCCGGGCCATTGCTGGACAGAATTGATCTACACGTGCAGGTACCGGAGCTAGATCAGCTACTACTGGCAAAACTGCAAAAGCAAAATGTCAGTACAATTGACCCTTTGCCACAACTTAAGGAAAAGGTTATCACTGCAATGAACGCACAACTAAAACGGCAGGGTTGCCTTAATGTGAAACTTTCAGGCAAAGCGTTGGACGCGGAAGTTGCTAGCGCGCATATCTCAGAGGCCTTCTTAGAAAAAGCTATTGAGCAATTTCACCTATCAGCCAGGAGTTACCACAAGATATGGCGCATTGCTCGAACGCTGGCAGATTTAGATCAGCAAAGCACTATTAGTGAAGCGAACTTTTTGCAGGCACTGAATTTTAGAAGCATCAACTGGGAAGCCGACAGCATCTAACAACACGTTTATGTTTAGTGCCGAAGCCGTTGTTACTTGTCTCAGTTTTTGCGCTCAGCCCGTGGATTTGTCAGAGCGAAATGCTTAAGTGAGACAGCTGCATAATTGGGTCACGCATAATTGGGTCACACTGTCGCACAAAAAAAGGCTCCCGAAGGAGCCTTTGATGCTTTAATCCTAAGCCCTAAGCGGCTTTGAAGGATTTAGAAGCTTTTGCCGATAGACAGCGTGATGCCTTCACCCGCTGCGTTATCTGTGCCTTCTAGCTCGTCACTTGGGAAGATCAGCGCTACGCCAAGGTCGATCTCTGAAACAGTTGTGCCGTAACCAAGTTCAAAGTAGTCACCGTCAAACTCGTCACCGAAAGAACCATAGAGGCCATAGAATCCTGCGCCTAGATCAATAGATACTTCGAGGAAGTCATAGTCGGTACCGCCGTCGCCGTCCCATTCACCGATGGAGTAGCCAATGCTCACGGGGCCATAACCAGCGCTTAAATTGACCTCTTCGTAAGTTTCGTCGAAATCACCTGTGTAGTAGTAGCCGGTGAAACCAACACCATAGGAAAAATCACCTACTTCGCCACCGTAGCCTAAGTAACCGTCCACTTCCAAACCGTCACCTACATCAGCAGTCCACGCGCCCGCATAGAAGCCGCTTTGCTCGTAGTCAATTCCAGCACTTGCAGAAGCGTTCTTTTGGTAGATACCTCTGTAATAGTATTCTGATACAAATCCAACGTTATAAGAAACGTCAGCGCTTGCTACTGATGACGTTAACAACGAACCTGAAACGATGGCGCCTACTGATAAGATTTTTGCTAATGTTTTCATTGTCTCTCCAGACTGATTAAATTCATGAGTTTAAAATTGTTCTCATTGAGAACCATTATGTTTAGACCTTTTGCAATATGAGGGCCAACTTTACAAAAACAATGCTCAGCCGATAGAAAGCCCGTCACAGCATGCATTTTTGCGCCTTGTTCGCGATGTTGTTCAACCTGCACACATCGAAGCACGACTAACCGCTTGCACCAGAACGGTGCGATATGGGAAGACTGCATGCAGGTGCGCACAGCAACTGTGCGAATAATCTTTTTCTGCGCTCAGAAATGACGCTCTTGAGATAAGGGGGCTAACTAAAAACTGACAAAGAGCGCAAGGGACGCGCAAGAGGCGCAAAAGAGGAGCGGAAGCAAGAATGGAACTAAAGAGGCCGGGGAATCGCAAACGCAGCAACGCTTGCGCCAAATGTCCAAACCTCCTTGGCTTCCTCCCACCTAAATCAGTGGGAAGATCTAACGGTCTCTAGCGTGCAGCGTCTAAAATATAGGTTACCGCGTCAGCCAGTTCATCGTCTGAACAACTCATACATGTGCCTTTCGCTGGCATAGCACCAATACCGTTCAGCGTGCTCACCATTAATGCGTCCATGCCCTTGGCCGCACGTGGTGCCCAAGCATCAGTATCAGCAAACAAAGGTGATCCGCCTACGCCATTAGCGTGGCATACCGAGCAATATTGTCCATACACCTCTTCACCGGTCAGAGGCATTTTGGCTACCACTTCGCCAGTATCAGCTGCTGCGTCAACCCTGCTCAATGTGCCATGGGGTTTTAAACGCTCACTAATTTCGTCATCGGTGCCCGGTGGCAAAGCCACTGCGGTCAGTCCGAAGGATACAAGGGCAGTTAAAATCACTGTTGAAAAACTCAGTCTCAAAGGAGGTCTCCTAATTACTTTTTATTACGTTGTAGTTACTTTCGAATTACTTTTAAAAATTTGCAGCGATGCCAAACCCGCGCAGTATATCCCTATGGGCGGGTCGCGTCGAACAACTCACGGCCGATCAACATGCGCCGAATTTCACTGGTACCCGCACCGATTTCGTAGAGCTTAGCGTCGCGCAATAACCTTGCCGCAGGATAATCATTAATGTAGCCGTTTCCGCCAAGAGCCTGCACTGCCTGCAAAGCATGCTGGGTAGCTTTTTCAGCTGCAAACAATATACATCCCGCAGCGTCAAAACGAGTCGTGCGTTGATCGTCGCAAGCCACTGCAACGGCATAGACATAAGATCTTGCCGCGTTCATTTCGGTATACATATCTGCAACCTTGCCCTGCATCAGCTGGAACTCGCCAATAGAGTGACCAAATTGCTTACGCTCGTGCATGTAGGGCATAACGACATCTAGACAATTACGCATAATGCCCAGCGGACCGCCCGCAAGTACTACGCGCTCGTAGTCTAATCCGCTCATCAAAATACCTACGCCTTGGCCGACATTGCCAAGTACCTGAGTTTTTGGCACTCGGCAGTCTTCAAATATCAATTCGGCAGTATCGGAGCCGCGCATGCCCATTTTGTCGAGCTTGGTACCGGTGCTGAAGCCTTGCATGGATTTTTCAATCAGAAAGGCGGTTATGCCTTTAGAGCCGGCGTCCGGATTAACTGTGGCATAGACCACCAGTACATCAGCGCCAGGTCCATTGGTAATCCACATTTTGGTGCCGTTCAAAATATAATCGTCGCCGTCTTCCACGGCGCGTAAGCCTAAACTCACAACGTCGGAGCCTGAGTTATGTTCGCTCATGGCTAACGCACCGAGAAACTCGCCGGATACCAACTTGGGCAGGTAAGCATTTTTTTGCACTTCACTACCAAAGCGTGAAATTTGGTTTACACAAAGATTTGAGTGCGCGCCGTAGGAGAGCCCTACGGAGGCCGAGGCCCTACTAATTTCCTCCATGACAACAGTATGCGCCAGATAACCCATATCAACGCCGCCGTACGCAGCATCTACCGTCATGCCAAGGACACCGAGGTCGCCGAACTTAGTCCAAAGGTCCCGAGGAAATTCATTATCTTTGTCTATCTGGGCAGCGCGTGGCGCTAACTCTTTGGCACAGAAATGCGCGACGCTGTCACGCAACTGTTGCACGGTCTCGCCGAAACCAAAGTCAAAATCAGGCAATGTGCTCATGAACAAAAACTCCCTCGCATTTTGAGGGAATAATAACTTAATCGCCGCCTCATTAACTCTAATTGACGTAAATTACTCTGGAAAATGCCTTCGACAAAGACGAAAATTCGGCAAAACTTGCCGCGGTGTAGTGAGCAAAAGTCCAGCGAAGCTGGGTCGTAAGCATTACACTGCGCTGCGCTGCGCAACTTGTGTGATAAGAAAAGAGGATCCGTATGGCTGGAAATTTGGACAGTTTGCTAGACAACAACAAGGCTTGGGCACAACGCGTATCAGAAGAGGATCCTGAATTTTTTGCGCGGCTGGCTAAACAACAACAACCTGAATATCTATGGATAGGTTGTTCGGACAGCCGCGTGCCCGCTAACCAGATCAGTGGCTTATTACCGGGTGAGGTTTTTGTGCACCGCAATGTGGGCAACATTGTTATGCATACCGACCTTAACTGTGTCAGCGTTATTGAATATGCCGTTAAAGTGTTAAAAGTACGGCACATTATCGTCTGCGGTCACTATCAATGCGGAGGCGTTAAAGCTGCTATGGAGGGCAACGCTGAAGGCAATGTCCACCAATGGCTTACTGGCCTCAGGGCGCTATGGAGTTACCACAAAGAGCGCTTGCAAAGCCTCTCTGCCGAGCAGGCTTTAGAGCAGTTATGCGAACTCAATGTAGGCCACCAAATGACCAGCGTGTGTAAGACGGATGCGGTTCAGGAGGCCTGGAAAAATGACCAACCGCTCAGTGTTCACGGCTGGATCTACGCCATTGAAGACGGTTTGCTTAAAGATTTGGGTACAAGCGTTAGCAACCGATCGGAATATACCCAGTTAATAGACAGTTAATCTGCTGATTGCGGCTCTGTCTTCGCCTCCGGTGCTACAGGTAACGCAGGTGCCACAGATGCCACAGAGGTACCGGCAATAAGGTCATGCAAACAACATCTGTCTTTGCCAAATAGAAACACCCAATCTATTAGCACCAGATACCAAAAACCGATCAACGCAGCATGGGGTAAACCAAAGAACAGGGCCCGGAGAAAAATCAGTTTCCACAAGGCGGGGGTTTTCCCATCTTGGCTGTTAACAATTTTCAGCTTTAACCAGTACTTGCCTAATGTCTGACCTCTTTGCCACAACAGCCACCCATTAAGTATGAGGTAACTGGTCACGCCGAGAAAAAACACGCGCAAATAGGGGAATCCGCCGGTGTAGGCTTCAGCACTCTCCAGCAAACCTGTGACCAACATCAATAGCAGCGCAAAGGCCGCCACTAGGCAAAAATCTATCCCCCCAGCAAGGGCTCTGCGCCAAATCTTTGCATTGGGCTGCCTTATCTCACTCACTAGCAACGCCCTCCAAACTATTGGTTTGAGAGGCGTCAACGCTGTCTTCAACTAGCTGAAAAACCAACAGCGCGTTGCCTGGCTGCATACTTACGCCGCCATAACCCGAGGCAACAATGAGCAAATCATCAACGAGCAATGGGCCGTGAGAATCAATACTTGCACCCGTAGCTGGCACGCCGTTTACCGTTGTAAAGGTTTTAGCCGTATCAAACTGCCAAAGCACAGATCCGTCTTGTGCACTGTACGCTGCAATACCTCCTGCCAAATCTCCTGCAACCACCAGTCCTTGCGCCGCGACAATGCCCGCAGATAAACCGGGCCAAAAGCCAGCAACGGAGTCAGTGTCTTGGAGGTTTTTCCAGCGTATGGTGCCATCCGATAAATTCAGCGCAAACATACCAGGAACAGCAGGCAAATCGGAATGCCCACCGCTGGGGAAATCACTGATGGGTACATACAAAAGCCCCGCTTGCTCATCCGCTGCAATACCCCAGTGAATACCGCCAAGGTAACCACCGCGACTCAAATGCTTACTCCAGTACACGTCACCTGTACGCGGGTTCATGGCGTGCACATGACCGGATTTTTGCCCGGCGTATAAAACCGTTTCACCACGGCCATTATTCGCAAGAACAGGTGGCGCGCCAAAGTCTAAGTCTGGGCCGGGGGAGTCGGGACAATTCGGACCACCAATCACGCAACCCATATTGAAAGTATCTCCTGCGGTAAATTGTTTGACCCAACGGCGTTGACCGGTCGCGGCATCCACAGCAAAAATAGCGTCGCTTGTGAGCGTGGCAGGCTCCGTATAGTTCTCACCCGTGCCATAAAATAACAAACCACTCTCGGCATCAAAGGTTGGCGCGCTCCACACCGGCACACCACTGGGCCCCCACTCTTCAACAAAGAAAAAATGCCTGCCAATCACCTGGGCCGGCTCTTCAATCGTCGGCAGATACCAAAGCTGCTCGCCGGTGGTGGCGTCAAATGCAGCCATGCCGCCACTGGTGGTACAGCAGCCATAAAATGGATTCAGGCTGAGGCCTATTTCCTCACTAGAAATAGGCACAAAAATTTTGCCCTGCGCTAACAGCGGCGTGCCGGAATAAAGGGGTACAGGTTCATCATCTATGGACGCCTTCCACAGAGTTTTACCGGTTGCGGCATCTACAGCAAAAACGCCTTCGCGACGACTGGTGAAATACAAAGTCAAACCAGACTCTGTAACTCTGCTCAAAATCGCACTGGCAACATCCGCTTCACTGTCTTCGTGCCGCCATCTGACACAACCCGTCTCACGATCCAAGGCCAGTAACCCTGCACCGCTGTCACCAAAAAAGATCGTGTCTTTAGTTACCAGTGGATAAGAGCGGGGAGAATTGGACTCCAGCCCATAGGCCCATTTCAGTTTTAGTTGGTGAACATTTGTTGCATTAATGGTGGTGTGTTCAGCCGGCACAAATCGAGTACTGTGCTCGTCAATGCCCCAATACTGAGGAAACGCACCGGCTAGATCTGCCTGAGATTCTTCGCAGTCCGCCGCATGCACTTGAACAAATATAGATTGGAAAAATATGGAGAGAACCAATACAGACAGAACAAGCACAACTTGCACCTTAGAAAAGAAGGTCAGACCGCGCATAACACTTGAGCTAGATTTCACAAAGTCTCTCCTCTAGTGAGCTCACCAAAAATAGAAGTTAATGGCGGCCAAATTCTAGCCGCTAAGTTAATCCGCTTTGCTTTGCCCAAGACTGTGTCTTGGCAAGGCCCACTGCAAATTTATCGACCATTTCATGTACTTGATCTTCGGAGATAATCAACGGTGGGCAAAATGCGACAGAATCACCAAGGTTGCGCAAAATAACGCCCGCGTCTTGACAGGCTGCGGAACAGAATGCCCCCACACCGTCAGATGCTTGAAACGGCAGGCGCGGCTGAGTCTGTTTCACTAGCTCAACTGCCGCTATCAGCCCAGCGCCCCGAACTTCACCCACCAACGGCTGACCCACGAATTGTTGCAGTCGCGCTTGGAATATTTCACCCATTTTTTGCGCATGCTCGAACAAATTGGTTTCTTGCATAATCTCCAAATTGCGCAGCGCAACAGCCGCGCAAACTGGATGCCCTGAATAAGTAAAACCATGACCAAAGTTGCCAAGCTCATCGGACTTGGCGGCAAATGCTTCATACATAAATTCAGGAATAAGCACTGCGCTGATGGGCAAGTATGCGGAAGACAATGCTTTGGCAACGCTCATTGTTGTGGGCTTAATGCCAAAAGTTTCAGCGCCAAACGCGTTTCCAGTACGGCCAAAACCGCAAATAACTTCATCATCGATAAAAAAAATATCGTACTTTTCTAAAACCGCTTGAATCTTTTGATAGTAATTTTCTGGCGGCACAATGACACCACCAGCGCCTAGTATCGGCTCAGCAATAAAGGCTGCCACGGTTTCTGGCCCCTCATGCAGAATCATCTGCTCTAAGTCGTTAGCCACTCGGTCAACAAATGCCGCTTCGCTTTCACCTTCAAGACCCTCGCTGTAGTAATGAGGACTGGTGGTGTGCAGTACGCCTGCAATCGGCAGATCAAATGCGTTGTGGAACGCTGGCAGGCCGGTTAAAGACCCGCTGGCCACGGTGACGCCGTGATAGCCGCGCTTACGGCTGATGATTTTTTTCTTCTCCGGTCGCCCAACTGCATTGTTGTAATACCAAATGAGTTTCATCTGGGTATCGTTTGCATCACTACCAGAAGAACCAAAAAACACCCTACCCGCATCGAAAGGCACCATGGCCTTTAGTTTTTCCGCCAGCAATACAGAAGGCTCATTCGTCCGTCCGGCAAAGAGCTGGGAGTAGCTCATTTTGCGAATTTGTTGGGCTGCAACATCTGCCAGTTCTTCGTTACCGTAACCAATAGCCGTACACCAAAGCCCAGCCATGCCTTCCAAATACTGATTGCCCTGATTGTCCCAAATGTACACACCCTCTGCGCGCTCATGGACCTTAGGGCCTGATTCGCCATGTTGTTTCAGATTGGTGGAGGGATGAAGTAGGTGCTGAAGATCTTTCCCTTCAATTGAATCCGCTGAGAACTCATTATGTAAGGCCAAGCCAGACTGTTTTGTCGGTTGCATAATAGGTACCTAAACTCTCTCTATATTTGATTGCGCGAAGTAGCGAAGCCCCTGCGTTAGATTAGATCAGCCGGGTCTAAGTTGAATTCTTCAATGACCGCATCAGCATAATCAATGCGTCCGGTTAGCGCTTTAGGGTCGCCGTTACACAGTCGTAGGCAGGCTTCCGCCATATGCTCTACCGGAGTTACTCGATCCTTGCTTTCCTCGGTGATTAACTTGTGGTGAATAACGCCAGGGGTGGCGACTAACCCAGGAGAAATCACGTTAACGCCCACACCATAGTCATAAAGCTCTGAGGCTAAGCCGGTGGTGAATCTTTCTAACGCAGCTTTGCACATGCCATACACGGTACTACCACGCCCCGATAATTTTTTGTCAGGATGGAGTGCAGCATGAGATGAAATATTTAGGATCCAACCCGAGCCGCGCTCCTGCATTTGCGGTGCGACCAATTGGGCAAGCTCAAATGGTGCCCAAACTTGCACATCCATCATGAGTCGAAAACGTTTTTCGGGAAAATCTACTACGGGAATGAAGTAGGTTATTGCAGCGTTGTTGATCAAAATATCTATCGCGCCGTAAGCGTCCATAGTAGCGGCAACCAAATTGGCTCGATCTTCCGCTATCGCTAAATCGGCTTTCACCGCTAGTGCTTCACCACCGGCAGCTTTTATTTCGCTGACAGTTTGATTAATGCTGCCAGGCAGAAAGTGTTCACCACTCTCCACGGTGCGGGCAGACACCACCACTTTTGCACCTTCCATAGCAAAGCGGCGCGCTATGGCGTCACCAATACCTCTACTGGCGCCAGTGATAACTGCTACTTTACCCGCCAGAAGACCGTTTTTATTGATTGCTGCTGTCATATCCCACCCCTCTTTACCTAGATCTTTACCTAACTCTTTATCTAACAATTTGTCTCATGCATTTTACTTGATGCTCATTGCGCTGTTTTAGACGCAAGCCCTTTTACAGAACACATCGCGCACCTGGGTCACCCCCATGACTCAGCCGCGATTGGGACCCTGCAAATTTAGTCCTCAATATAGACTTTGGTCAACCGCCGACTTAGACCCGTGAGAATTTCGAAGGTAATGGTTTGCGCTTGGCTTGCTACTTCATCTACAGAGATCTGCGCGCCCATCAGCTCAAACCAGTCGCCTTCGGCGACCTCAAGATCACCTACGTCTACGATAGTCGCGTCCATACTGATGCGGCCGACGATTGCGCAATATTCACCGGCAAAATAAGCCCGCCCGTTATTGGACAAAAGGCGGGGTAGGCCATCGGCATACCCCACATCCAGTACCGCTAAACGGCTGGCCTTAGGCATTATGTGGGTGCTGCCGTACCCCACCGGCGTACCCGCTGCGACCTGGCGGACCTGAAGCACTTGGCCATACAAACCCACTACGGGTTTTAGCGCCTTATTGTGTTGCGAACCGCCTGCGGAAAATGGATGGCCTCCGTAGAGGCCAATACCTACCCTGTCTAGATGACTGAGCCCGTCACCCTGAATCTTTAATGCTTGGTTAGCTTGTAAGGTGAGAGAGCCCGCTGAATTGGCCAGACTTAGGCGGAGCGTAGGGTAGTGTGCTCGCAAAGCACTGTAAGCGGCATTTAGGCGCTGGGATTGCAGGGCATTAAAACTATGCTCAAACTCATCTGCACGCGCATAGTGGCTAACAAGCAAGTCTATATTCAGATTAAGCCCGCTGATGTCTTGAGCAACACTGTCTACCGCCATACCTAATCGGGACATACCGGTATCAACATGCAAAGCCGCAGGCGCTTGCGTATTTGCCCAATAGCGACACTGCTCTAGGGTATTGAGAACAGGTATTAGTCTGTCGGCAAGCAGTGCTTGGACCGCTTCTTCGCTCTTTGGGCTTACGCCAGCCAGCACATAAATCTTCGCCTCACCTACCACTCTGCGCAGCGCACTACCTTCACTGGTAAAGGCAACAAAAAACTCGCGACAGCCTTCGTCCCAAAGTTTTTTTGCAACCGCTTCAACGCCCAATCCATAACTGTCTGCCTTGACCACCGCCGCAAACTGAGCCGGGCTGCCACGGTGAAACTGCGCATAGTTATGCGCAAGGGCACTCAGATTAATCGTCAGGCGACCAGTCATAGATATCTTTAGTTAAGGCTATTGATGTACGCTACAACGTCGTTCATCGACTCATCTGTCGTCAATGTCGCCGTCATTGCACGCATTTGGCGGCCGCCATGGTCTGCGTTGTGATAACCACGCTGACCTTTCTTAAACTTTTTCAATTGCGCAACTAAGTACCAATCGCTTTGTCCGGTTAAACGCGGTGCGGCCATTGCCTCATTGCCTTCACCTTGAGCGCCATGACAAGCTGCGCAAACGGGATAAGCGGACTTACCTTTGCTCGCATCCCCTTGAATAGTCGGCGTGATGCTCTCATCCGGCAGCGAAGAAACATAAGCAACCAAATTGGCCAATGCTTCAGGCGACTTTAGCCGTGGTCCCTTAGACATGGCGGCCATTTGCATACCTTTCATGTCGCCAGCAACCGTTCCACGCAGGCCATTTTGAAAATGTTGCAGTTGCTTAAGCGTATAGAAGGCCAGTTGCCCAGAAATTTTAGGCGCGCCCATGGCTTGGCTACCACTGCCATTAACGCCATGACAGGAGGTACATAACGGGTACATAGATTTTCCTGCGGCGGCGTCACCGGGAACCGTCTGCGCCAGAACATTCACAATTTGACCACTCGCCAAAATCAACCCGGCCATAACTACAGTTTTTAGAAACCTCATAACTACTCCTAATGTGTCTCAATAACCCTTCACTTAACAAACGCTCAACACGCAGACTACTCGCTGGGCAAGGTAACTATGCATGCAAAATGTTGCGCAATAATAACGCCAAAACTCTATCAGGTTGGAAAAATCGGCTGCGCATAGCAAGCCGCAAAATGGACATAATGCTAGATTGTACTGGTAAGCTTAATTTTATTAACTGACAAGGAATGCTCAACATCATGAGTAAGAGCAAACGCACCGCCGAGCGCGCGACTGACCCTGCCCAAAAGCATGCCAAAACAGGGCACAAAGCCTCCGCCAAGAAAGGCCGAATTGTCGCGCTAGAACACACCTCAACGGTGCTGAAAGATAACCCTTTAGGGGATCCATTCGAGCGTCCCGTGAACGTTTATTTACCAGCCGCCTATGACACGCAACCGAACAAGCGCTTCCCAGTGCTATTTGATCTAGCCGGCTTTACGGGCAGCGGGCTTGGGCATCTGAACTGGCGTAATTTTGATGAAAACCTGCCAGAGAAACTGGATCGACTCATTGCCACTAAGGCCATGACTCCGGTGATTGTAGTCTTCCCAGATTGTTTTACTTGTTTAGGCGGCAACCAGTACATTAATTCAAGCGCCATAGGGCAGTACGCAGATTATCTGAACCTGGAACTTATTCCTTTTGTAGACGAACAACTCAGAACCCTTGCCTCAAGAGAACATCGCGGTTGTTTTGGTAAATCATCTGGCGGCTACGGTGCACTGCGAATGGCTATGGACTACCCGCAATATTGGGGCGGTATCGCCAACCACTCTGGCGATGCCTACTTCGATTTTGTCTACAAAGCCGAATGGCCTGAGGTACTCACTCATTTACAAAAGTACGCACAACCTCAGCTCAAAGAAGGTCTACGTAAAAGTGTCTCTGGCCAAGCCCACCCGGGGCAAGATGACGGTCGTATTAGGCGCTTTCTTGAAGACATTTGGTCACGCAATCCGAACGGACACGACCCACTGGCAGGCAAGGACATAATGGCGTTGATGTTGGTGGCCATGGCCGCAAGCTATGACACTGATCCAACCTTGCCCAATGGGTTTGGCCTACCCTTCGACCTTGAAAACGGCAAGTTTTTGCAAACTCGCTGGCGCAATTGGCTACGCAACGATCCTATCCACATGAATGCGCGGCAGAAGAAAAACTTAAAAACCCTGAAAGGTATTTTTATCGACTGCGGTTGGCGCGACCAATTTCACATCCACTATGGCAGCCGTCAGCTCTCTGAGGTTTTGCAGGAAGCCGGGGTAGAACATCGCTACGAGGAATTCAATGGCACCCACTCCGGGGTAGACCATAGATTAGACACCAGCCTGGCGTTTTTGGCTAAGAAGCTGAAAGGTTAGGAGGCTGGAAAAAGACTCGAAAATGGCTAACAAGCCAAAATAGCCCGAGGCAATGTTGCAAGAATTGCGAAAGTTGCGAGAATTAATCTATCTACACGCCCCCAAACCGTCTCGCGGTGTTAGTCAGCCACTAAAACCGCCTTTAGCATGTCGTCTAGCGGGGTCAATTTTTCCATACCCAAATGCTTCATGGTCGGCTCTGGATCAATGTTGTCGTCATGATCGAGTACACCCAACATGGCCGTAGTGATGGGCGGATTGCCGAGAAATTGCTCTAATGCACCCGCCACTAGGTAGCCTAGGCCAATAGGCAGCGAGACAAAAATTGGCGTATTCGCAAAAAGATCTGCACCGCGTTGGTAAAGCTCCTTGCGGGTCAGGCATTCTGGCCCGCCCAAGTCATACCCGCCCTCTAACTGCTGTGTTGACGCCGCACATATCGCACTGACCACATCCCCAGCGTATATAGGCTGCTCCAGGCTTTCGCCGCGGAAAACAAAGCCATTCTTACCGGACGCCCGACGCCGCAATGCGCCGCTTGCATAATCACCTTCGCCCAACACCATAGGCACCCGCAACGTGCAGGCACCGGGGCCACCAGCAGCAAGAATGGCTTCGGCTTGGCCTTTTGAGGCTAAGCAAGCATTTGCCGCATCGGGTTTAGACCCGACAATAGAAAGGTAAGTTATATGTTTTACGCTGGACGTGGCTAGCGCTTCAACAAGCGCAGCACAGCTGTCTTCGTGGGCCGCCTGATAGGTGGCAAAGGCAGTTGCTTTCAAAATACCAACAAGGTGCACGGCTCTATCACAACCCTGAGCCGCAGCTTGGAGTTGCGCAACGTTGGTGTAGTCCGCCACCACCAAAGACAATCGCGCACTATCTGCCTCAGACAAGTCTCCTTCAGGGGATGTCAGCTGCCGCAACGTTTGCAATGCACTCTCACTACGCACTACCGCCACAATGTTGTCCCTAGTAGACTGCAACAAATGCACAATTAGACGCCGGCCTAAGTTACCATTGGCGCCTGTTATCAACCATTTACCTAATACTTCTGAGACCATGCTTTTTCTAAACCTTAATGCAATTTCAAGTATGAACAGCCAATTTGATGCAACACCTTACAGCGAGCCAGCCAAAATACGCAATTACCCAAATGGGGTCATGGCGCTATTGTGCACGCTTTTGCTCAGCGCATGTGGGTCACCCATTGGCCCTATCGCTGGCGGCAGCCTAGAGGGCGAGCTAATGCCTTGGCCAACAGATTGGGCCATTGCGGAAGACTGTGAAAATGTTTTGTTAGAAACCAACCCTGCCAAACCCTACTCAGTGACCATCTGGGGTGTGGGCGATGAACAAAATTTTTATGTCGCTGCAGGCAAACAAAGCAACCGTTGGGCTCAGAATATTGAAAAGAACCCCCAAGTTCTTTTAGACGTAGACGGCAAACTTTATGCGGCTAACGCACAGCGCGTAGTAGAGCGCGCCGAGTTTGAAAAAATCAGACAGGCTTTCGTTGCAAAATACGATTTCGACCCAGACCCTGACTTTAAGGCAGAGGGCGCACTTTACCGCTTAGTTCCGGCCCAGTAGCCCTAACATCTATGTTGCGCTCATGGGCCAATTTATTAACACTATTGCGGCTTTTAGCCGCCCCATTGCTGGTTTGGCTACTTCTCAATGAAGACTGGTGGCTGGCAGCGATCACATTATTCATCGCCATTCTTAGCGACATCTTCGATGGCAAAATAGCCCGCAAAATGAATCAAGCGACCGCCTTTGGTGGATTGTTTGATCACGCCACAGATGCAATCTTTGTCAGTTCCGCCGCCTGGGCATTAGCTCAGCTTGGCTTCATAAATGATTTTTTGTGGGCGTTGATTGTGCTCGCCTTCGTGCAGTACACCCTAGATTCCAAAGCTTTGAGCGGACAAGTACTGCGCAGCAGCAAACTTGGCAGATATAACGGCATCGCTTACTTTGTTTTAATCTGTGTTTGTGTGGGCTTCCAGTGCTTGCCCCTACAGCTGCTTAACCCAGTGCTGCCCTGGGCAGCTTGGGCACTTGTTGCAACGTCGCTGCTTTCAATGAGCGATCGCTTCTACAGCTTGGTTAGACGAAACGCTTAACTGCAATAGATAGTTACGGTTAGTATTCGTCAGCCATTTATTGTTTGCCGGCTATGGCGTAAGCATGGGCCTTAAACTCGTGACTGAACGGGTGCCAAAATCCTGGCATACGCTGAGTCAAGCAAAAGCCAGTAAGGTCAGCTTCCGGCGCCATCCAGCTGTGGGTACCGGCCATGCCGCCCCAGTGATACTCACCTTGCGCACCAGCCGGGTCACCTGCCTGCAAATTCTCTTTCAGCGCAAAGCCCAGACCAAAAACCGTGCCCGGCATGGCCCACATGGGAAATGCAACACTCACCCCTTCTGCTAATTGATTGGTTCGCATCAAAGCCAATGTTTTATCCTTTAGAATCCGCTGACCGTTCCATTCACCACCGTTCACTAGCATCTGCAAAAATGCAACGTAGTCGGATACTGTAGACGCCAAACCGCCACCGCCACTTAACCATTTGCGCTGCTGATTATATTGGCCCGCAATAGGGTCATCGACTTTCACCAATCCTGGAGCCATAGGTTTAAAGATATCTGTTGGCGCGTACATTGTGGTGAATCGAGAGGTTTTTTCTGGCGGTACCCAGAAATCGGTATCGACCATGGCTAAAGGAGTAAATATGTTGTCACGCAAAAATTCATCAAACTTTTGTCCAGACAGCACCTCAACCAAACGCGCGCATACATCGGTGGCCACGGAGTAGCGCCAGCTGGTGCCTGGCTCATAAGCCAACGGCAGTTTTGCAATCTCTGCGCAAAATTCTTCTAGATCGAGACTGAAGTCACCAAGTACGTTAATAGTCTTGTTATAGGCTTGATCGACTACTGAGTCTGGCTCAATGAAGCCGTAACTTAAGCCCGCGCTGTGACTTAAAATGTGCTTTATTAGGATAGGGTTTTTCGCCGCGACAACATCGCCGGCTGAACTGGCGTTTGCGGTGAGTACTTGCATGTCGGCAAAATCTGGCATGAACTTACCTAACGGATCATCTAACTTAAAATGACCTTGTTCGTAAAGCATCATCAGAGCCACTGATGTGACCAACTTAGTGCTGGAGTACATGCGATAAATCGCATCTTCCTGCAGCGGCGATTTGTCCTCTAGATTCATGTACCCAAACGTTTTGTAGTCAACGATCTTGGTACCCTGCATGACCAATGTGGCGCAACATGACAGAATATTTTCGTCCACATAAAAACGCATGCGGTCATACATCGGGGAAAAATCTAGCCCAGTACTTTCTATAGTTAACGCCATAAGGTAGCCCTCTATCTCTTTCTTTAACTTTATCCTGCAAGCCCAAAGCTTACCACGGGCAATTTTTCTAATCGCCTAGTCAGCTCAGTCTTAACAACTGAGTCTGACTGGCTAAAACGCGTTGAATATACCGTGGCCAATTGGCCCGCACAGCTAAATGTCACTACGGTTGCGCAGCAAAATCTACTAACAGTTGATATAATGTGCGAACGCCTTTCTTGAGGTTTTCTACCCCTAAACGTTCATCGTTGCCGTGCACCCCAGAGAATTCTCCCGGCGCATAAACAAAGGGCGAATAGCCATAACTGGTAATGCCCAGATCACGGAAAAAGTGCGAGTCGGTAAAGCCGCCCGCGACGGTGGGAATAACTGGCGCGCCAAATGCTTGCTCGGATACCTTAACAATGGCCTTGTACAGTGACGTGTCTGTGCGGCTGATCGCCGGAGTGAAGCCCATGATGCGCTCAATAGTTATCTGCTTGTCGTTGATAATATTATTCAAATCAACAAGAAAGGCCTCGGGGTCTTGATCTGGCAGCAGTCGGCAATCTAACTCTGCATGGGCTTGTGCTGGCACAACATTGATCTTACTGCTGCCTTCTAAGGTGGTTATTGAGCAAGTGTTACGCAACAACGCATGACCACCGGGATTATTCAATTTCAGGCCCAGCAGATAATCAGGATTTTCTACCGCCTTAGATAAGTTGGCAAAATTGGAGCGATCGGCGCCAGATTGATAGGGCGCTAAGCCTTCAAACATTTGCGCTACTGGAGCAATCACATTCACCGGGAATTCGGTTTCACTAACGCGTTTCAAACCACGGATAAGGCGCGTAACTGACGTTTGCATTTGTGGCGCAGAACCATGACCGGGCTTACCCAATGCGGTTAACCGCAACCAGAGGGGCACCTTTTGTGTGACCTCTACCATGACCGCAATGTCCTCACCAAAGCTGCGTCCTGAACCGCCTTCATTGAGTACGTAGCCAACATTGGCAAAAATGTCAGGCCGATTTTCAATGAGCCAGCCAGCGCCAAAAAAACCACCCGCCTCTTCGTCTGCGGTAGCGACAAAAAGAATGTCTCTATTGAGTTTTAGCCCACTATCCGCCAATGCCAAGAAAGCCTGCAAATGTGCAATGCCTAAACCTTTGGTATCAATGGCCCCACGCCCATATATATAGCCGTTGGCGACGTCGCCAGATAACGGATCTACAGTCCAAAAATTTAGATCCGCTGGCACCACATCAATATGGTGAAGCAGCACTAGTGCAGGTTTCTTGTTGCCGTCCTTATCTGCAGTGCCTTCCAACTTGGCCCAGAGATTGCCTCGCCCCTTGGCTGATTCAGCGGATTCATAGGCAATGCCGGCATCATCGAGCAACTTAGATAAGTAGGCTACTCCTCGATATTCATTACCCGGTGGATTAACGGTGTCAATTTTTAGGTACTGGGAAAGTCGAGGCACTGCCTCCTCAGCATAAGTTGCAACATCTGCTTTGACGCCTTGCATAAGGCCTAAAGACACCGCTAAAACCATCAAACTCTTCAACATCACGCTAATTTTGCGCCTCATACTTATTCCTAATGAAAAAATGACTACCAATTAAGATGCACAAGTCTCCATAATCTGGCAACAAAAATTACCGGGGAGAAATATGCGGATCTCTACATTGATGAGTTATGCAGGTGGGTTTAAAGAGGCGGTTGCAGAAATAAAGGCGCTAGAGAAGGCTGGGCTAGACGTTGTATGGGTGCCAGAAGCCTATTCCTTTGATGCGCCAACAGCCATGGGTTATCTGGCTGCGGAAACTGAGCGCGTGATTATTGCCTCTGGCATTCTGCCAATTTACACACGCACACCAAGCCTGTTAGCGATGACCGCCGCAGGGCTAGATTATTTGTCTGATGGCCGCGCAATGCTGGGCCTAGGCGCTTCAGGCCCACAAGTGATTGAGGGTTTTCACGGCGTACCCTACAACGCACCAGTTGCTAGAACCCGTGAAGTGATAGAAATTTGCCGCAAAGTCTGGAAGCGCGAAAAAGTTCAGCACCTTGGCAAGCACTACCAAATTCCACTGCCTCAAAATGAAGGCACAGGATTAGGCAAACCATTGAAGCTGATTAACCACCCTGTGAAAGACGACATTCCAATTGCCATTGCATCCTTAGGGCCTACCAGTGTTGCGGCTACTGCCGAACTGGCCGACGCTTGGTTGCCAGCGTTCTACACGCCTGAAGCCGCTCGCGCTGTTTGGGGCGAGTCATTAGACCAAGGTAATGCCAAAAGAGACGGTGGCAGAGCGCCGCTAGACATTTTTGCCGGCGGCAGTGTGGCCATTGGCGACGGTATGGAAGAACTAAGAGAGCGTGCTCGTCCTGGCGCAGCGTTATATATCGGCGGCATGGGCGCTCGGTCAAAGAACTTCTATAACGACATTTTTGCCAAGAGTGGTTACGTGGATGAAGCGAAGGTCATTCAAGACCTTTACTTGGCCGGTGATAAGAAAGCTGCTGAAGAGGCCATTCCGGCTGACTATCTTGCCAAGAGTTCATTGATCGGACCTGAGGGGTTTGTTAAAGAGCGCCTTTACGCGTTAAGAGAATCTGGCGTGACGTCACTGAACGTCAACTTTGCAGGGCAAAGTGCTGAAGAACGCGTGGCCCAGTGTGAGAAGCTGCGCAACCTTGTCGACTCTATGTAGGTTCAAACGGTAGGTTAAAGCGACAGGTTAGAGCTGTAGGTAAGGCTTGCCAGCCAGGCCGATAAAAAACGATTCAATGAAGGCGAATCAAGCCCTCTTGAACCGTTGACGCCACCAGCTCTCCCTGCTCAGTGAAAATATTCCCTCGGGTATATCCTCTGGCTTCCGACGTACTGGGGGTATCGATGGCATAAAGCAGCCATTGATTCACATCTACTGGCCGATGAAACCACATGGCGTGGTCAAGGCTTGCTACCTGCATTGCCTCGCGCTTGAAGCGTCCTCTATGCGGCAGGCGCGCAGTACCCAACAATACGTTATCTGACTCATAAACCAACAAACATGCCGCTAACGCGGGGTCTTCAGGCACAGGCCCAGTACTTTTAAACCAAACAAACTGCTCTGGCGGCTGTGGCGTTTCTGATTGCAAGCGGCGAAATTCATGACGCCAAGTAACAAATGGCGCGTCAAATAAGGCCTTAGGGATTTTTGCCTCTAACGGCGGCTGCAAATCCGGCATGGCGATCTGATGACTTAAGCCAGATTCCGGCACTTGAAAAGACGCATCCATATTAAATATGGCTTCCCCGCGCTGGGTCACCAATATGCGCCGAGCTGAAAACGAACCGCCATCTCGAGTGCGTTCCACGCGAATAATCGCTGGCACAGACGGATCTCCCGGGCGCAAAAAATATCCATGCAGCGAATGCACAAAGCGGTCGGAGGCTACCGTTTTTATGCCCGCCATGAGTGCCTGAGACAAAATCTGGCCGCCAAACAACCTTTTGGTTCTGGTTGGCGGGTGTTGCGCGCGAAATATGTCTTCCTCAATTCGCTCAATGTCGAGCAAGTGCAAGAGTTCAGCTAACTTGTTGATGAATTATTCCTCTTCTTCGCGAACACTTAGCCCCGTTAACTCGTACTGACAACTCGTACTAGCTGTTAATCCTGACCTTTAGTCCTGCTTTTAGTCCTGGCAATAAGGGCCGTAAAATGGGTCTTGGGCTAACGTGGTTCTGCGCCCTCTGGTGTCAATCATATCAAGATAGTTCCACAGCAAATTACAGGACAAATCTGTCTGATCTTCTGGATTACCTAGCGCGTCAAAAATAACCTCGGTGTCTTCACTGATCAGCAGGTCTTCAGGAATTGAGCACAACATGTCTAAAGCATCACGCACGGCGGCGTCCACCACCTGCATTTCGGCTTTTGCTTGCAGAGACCAAAGCCACATTGCTTCGCTGTCGATACTGCCCTGTCGCCATAATTCTACTTGTTGCAACATTTTTACTCGATCCAGCACTTCCATAACTTGTCTCCACAAGGCTGTTGTCCCAGCGGATGCCAGAACGTTATTATCCAAGCCTATTCTAAAACGATATTGGCGGAGAACCTATGCAAAGACTGAGAAATACTCCAGCGTCTTTACCATTGATGCCGATGATACGGGTGAGCCTGCTTGCGCTGGCTTCACTTTGGGTGCTCACAGGGTGCCAAAAACATGAGTCCGCAAGCCCAGAGTCTATAGTTGAGGTTGAGGGCGACGTAGCAATAGTCGGTGACTGGCAAACTTTATTTCCAGAGGGCGAAACCACCTGCTCCGATGGCTCTCCCTACAAATTTTTCGTTCGCCAAGGCGCGTCCGACAAGCTTCTAATATATCTCCAAGGCGGTGGCGCCTGCTGGTTTAGGCAGACCTGCGATCCGGAAATGACACCCAGTTACACCCTTAATGTGGCAAACACCTCTTACCCCTATTTTGGCATTTTCAATTTCGCAAAAGCGGATAACCCATTTAAAGATCACACTGTAGTGTACGCGCCCTATTGCACCGGCGATGTGCATATCGGGGCCAGCGATACAATATATCCGCCTGTTGAAGAGGGACAAAAAGATTTAGTGATTCGCCACCAAGGCCGAGCCAATATGCAAGCGGTGTTAGAGTGGACTTACGCCAACGTTAAAAGCCCCAAAAACATATTTGTCACTGGCTCATCTGCCGGCGCTATACCCTCGCCCTTTTATGCTTCTCTGATAGCCGACCATTACCCAGATGCCCGAGTGGGTCAATTGGGCGATGGCGCCGGTGGCTACCGGCGCATGAATCAAGCAACTCGGCCCCACGAACAATGGGGCATGTTTAATTTCATTAAGGACGAAAAGGGCTTCGAACATCTGAATTCACATGACATGAATTACGAGTCCTTATATATCGCTGCAGCCCAACAGCACCCAGAAATTCTTTTCGCTGAATACGATGCCGCAGAAGACGCCGTACAAAAAAGGTACCTTGCCCTAAGCGGACAGAAGAATGTTCAGCTTTTGGACTCGCTGAAAGCAAATCATCAGGACATCCGCGCAGAGGCGGATAATTTTCGCAGCTTTATAGGCGGCGGCACTTCCCACACTGTATTGCAGAAACCGGAATTCTATACGTGGGCTGCAAATGGCACAGGTATTAGGGACTGGGTGGCTCATCTTGAAAACTTTACGGATGTAGAAGATGTGTTGTGTGTTGATTGCACTCGTGAAGGCTATGTTGGCGTAACCATTGACCCTGCACTACAAGCCCTTTGGGATAGCTGGGAAGACCCAGCGACCCAATATGTAAAGCCCTTCAAGATTTTCGACAACGTTTACTATGTTGGCATCGACTGGGTTTCCGCCTATCTGATAGATACCGGCGATGGCCTAGTACTCATTGATAGCCTGTATGGAAAGTGGGTGCCGCTGTTGATGAACAACATTCGAGCAGTGGGCTTTAATCCAAGTGACATCAAGTATGTCATTAACACCCATGGACACTTTGACCATGCTGGCGGCTCGGCCTACTTACAAAAAGTCCATGGCGCAGAAATAGTCATGACCGCAGAGGACTGGGCAATAGCCAGAGCAGAACCGGAGCTGCCACAGTTTTACATGCCTCAACCCAATGTGGATATTGTCGCTAAAGATGGCGACACAATTACCTTAGGTGATAATACCTTCGAACTTTTCAATACCCCGGGTCACACCACCGGTGTGTTATCTATTCGTTATACGGTGCGCGAAGGCGACAACGAATATACCGCTATGACACTGGGCGGTGTTGGTCTGAATTTCTCCGGTGTGGCGCGCACTGAGACCTACATAAAGAGCTACGAGCGCCTGCAATCTATTCAAAACGGCACTTCCGTGAGCCTGCCAAATCACCAAGAGATGGGCAAAGTGTTTGCACGTCGGGACTTAGCGGCCGCTCAGCCAAGTGGGGCGGCAAATCCATTCGTTAACCCAGATAGTTATAAACAAGATCTGAGCGCTTTCTTAACTGCGGCAAAGGTTAAGTTGGCACAGGAAAAAGCCGGCACCGCGCCAACAGAGCTCGAAGCTTTGAAAAATGCCATAACGGACTCTTAGGGAATTACACTGAACGCTATATGGAACAACGACTCAGCAGCGGAACATACACATGAAGCTTAGGTATTTTGCCTTAATCACTTGGCTTGTCCTGTTCAGTGGCAACACTATTATTGCTTCAACTATTGCAGCAACGAACGATGTTGCAGAAAAATATGCAGGTGACTGGGTCGTTAATGTAGAAGAAACAGATTTGTTACGCGAAGAACTTGATGAAAAGCCGACTGTTCTCGGCGGGCCGGGCAAGGTCAGCATCTCCGTTTTGGGCCTGCCCATTCCCACCGGGCGCTCTAAAGTTGGCCCGCAGTCACCCTTAAGTGCAGCAGATCCTGCACTTTTACGCTCGCGCACAATGTCCATATCTGTTGCTGCAAACAAGATTAGTATTCAATACCCAGAAGTCGGTGGTAAAGACGCAAAAGAGGTTCTGCGTAAAGGCCACTATCGCGGACGAGACAGTAAATGGTCGCAAAAAAAGATTGAGCAAAAATATAAGACCACTGAACGCAAAGTGACTAAAACTTGGTCCATACGTGGCGATGGCAGACTATTAGCCGTGGTGACGATTAAAAATCCAGGCTCAAAAAAGCGTACTTTCAGCCGCGTGTTTGATAGATCCCAATAGTCAGCCAACTGTCTTTATTGGCGCAGCGAGAAGTCGCTGCTCGCGAATATCCTATTCGAGATCCAGCGACGGTGGAACATAAGCGCTGCGGCATTTAGCCATACGCTTGGGCAGATATTACGCAAAATACCCCTGAAGGCATTGAACTTGGGCGGCGAGGCTTTTAAGGTCACTCTCCCGTTCAATATGCATCAATTGATCATGGCTTTTAAATTGGCCCCTGAAATTTGCGAGTTCCGATTTATTCTGGGATCAGGCCCAGGAGGTCAGCATGTCAATAAAACAGCCAGCACTGTAGAACTTAGGGTTACTGTCAGTAAGCTGCAACTACCACCGGCACCTTTAGCACGACTTAAAGAACAGCAGGCCAAGCGCATTAATAAACTTGGAGAGCTGGTTATTCAATCTGGCAATCACCGATCTCAACTGATGAACCGCCAGGAAGCTGTATCGAGAGTAGAAAAATTCATAGACGAGGCATTGATCCGGCCCAAGTCACGGGTAGCAACGCGGCCGACACTCGCTTCAAAGAGACGGCGGCTAGAAGGCAAGAAAGTACGCGGCAGCGTGAAAAGCCAGCGGAAGAAGCCTAGTTGGTAAGCTTGGCGGGCAGGTTAGATAGATTGGATGGAATAGATGAGTAGTTAGGCAGTGGGCGTAATAGCCAACAAGAACCGTTAGAAAAAGGTGAGTCCCAAATTGAACCCACCCAATAGGGTGTTAAATTGAATGCGTTGTCTAAAGGGCTGCTTTTTCCTTCGCAACCAAAAAGTCTACAACCTTCAGCATATCTTCATTAGAGCCAGCCATACGCCCATCTACTCGATACTTACCATTCACAACCATAGTTGGCACACCCGTAATACCGTAAGCGCTGCCTTTGGCTCGAGCCTGCTGCACTCTACTTTTCACCGAAAAAGCAGAATATGCTTTGCTGAAATCCAGTGCGCTTACATTCGCATGCTCAGCAAAGAGCTCCGCTAGCAGCCGCTCATCGCGAATATCTAGCCGATCTATGTGAATGGCTTCAAACAGAGGTTCGTGCATCTGATCGCCAACACCCAGCGTTTCTGCGGTGTAAAAGGCTTGGGCCATAAGGCTCCAATCCGATGAAAATACAGCCGGGACGCGTTTGAACTCTACACCGGCTGGCTTAGTTTGCTCCCAACGGCCCAGCATTGGATCAAAGCTATAGCAGTGGATACACAGATAACCGAACACCTCGACCACTTCCACTTGGTCTGTTAACCCGGTGCTCACTGGCACGCTGATGGCTTCATAGTGAACGCCTTCAACATACGCTTCGCCAGCAATAGTCGCTGGCAGAAAAAACGCTGCCAACAACAACAGACCGGCCTGCATAGCACCCATAATTGTCTTCGTTTGCATCTGGAATAAATTACTTATCTGCATATCTGAACCCCGAAATAGTTAACTAAGGGCCTAAGTAGGCGCTTAGTGTAGGCCGCTAATGTAATCAGCGAGAATAGCAATTTGGCCATCGCTCAAACCTGAAGCAACACCGCGCATCATATTGCCGTATGCGTCACCAGTGCCTCTTCTGCCTTCTCGATAATCGGTCAATTGCGCAATGGTATAACCCACAGACTGGCCGCTGATAGCTGGGAAACCAGCCTGAGCATTGCCCGCACCGTTTGGTCCGTGGCACGCCGCACATGCCGCTACACCCTTGGCAATAACGCCGCCTTTGTAGATACCTTCAGCTGCTTTGATGTCTTCATCACTGCCCGTAGCTTCAAAATGCTTCGCTGGCAATGACGCGTAGTACGCCCCAAGGTCAGCCAAATCCTGCTCAGACTTACCAATAAGCTGCGCACTCATAAGAGCAACATTACGCTCCCCTGACTGGAACATCTGCAATTGGCGAGTGAGGTAAACCTCATTTTGTCCGGCCAAATTTGGATAAGTTGGGTCAATGGCTGTTGCGCCGTCTTGTCCGTGACACGCGGCACAAGTAACAGCTTGTGCTTGGCCTGCAGCTACATCACCAGCGGCGATAGCTGCGCTGCTGAAAAAGCTTAAAAGAATAGAAATCGTTGTTATTTTTGCAATGCTTGTGCGAACACTCATGTATTCAAATTCCGTAGTTTACTTAGCGGTACAACCTTTGATGCGGCTAATTCGTGTCATAAACGCGGTGTTCATTAACGCGCCGGCTAAAGGCAGAAATTTAATCTCCAAAGCTTTCACAATTGTTAAGTTCAATTCCAAACGTCCACGCAGTTTAAGGATGTTACACTGGCGAATGACCGCCAATAGTTGCAACCGACCCTCTTGCGCTGCCGGTCAAAATCAAAACCAAGCTCAGAGACCGCGGATTATATATCAAGATGACAAAAAAAGAGTCACTACCTGAACGACTTGAAGCCACCTTTCTTACCAGTGCGCCGGATTTAAAGCGATGTCCCCCTGGTTTTGGCGCCGAAGTGGCCTTTGCCGGACGATCCAATGCAGGTAAATCTTCTGTTTTGAACCAAATCTCTGGCAATAAAAGGACTGCAAAGGTCAGTAAAACCCCTGGGCGTACCCAATTATTGAACTTTTTTGACATCAGAACCGGTGGCCGGATTGTCGATTTGCCCGGATATGGCTATGCAAAGGCGGGCAAGGCAGCGCAGAGAACTTGGCAAAAGTCGGTCAATCACTACTTGTCCTATCGCAACCACTTAGCCGGCATCATCTTAGTGATGGATATTCGCCATCCAAACCAAGCTTTTGATCTGGAAATGCTGGAATGGAGCACAAAAAGCGACATTCCAATTCATATACTTCTCAACAAAGCGGACAAACTGAGCGGCGGCGCGCAAAAACAAATTCTGCAAAAAATTCGCAGCAGTTATAGCGATTATCCTTATGCCACCGTGCAGTGTTTCTCCGCCATGCGTGGCTTGGGCAAGGAGGAGCTGATTACGAAGCTGCTGGAACTACTGGCCACGCCAATAGAGGGCGACGAAATAGGCGCGCTAGACGAATTAGACGAGAACCAAGAGCATCGAATAGAGGATTTGCCTAACGAAACCCAGGAAGAAATTTAGCGCACAAGCTAGTGCGCTTCATCCCAGTTCATACCTACGCCGGTTGCTACAGTTAGAGGAACCGATAGCTCAACCGCCCCGCACATGCGCTGCACTACTTCGTCGGTGAGTGCCTGCAAATCCTCTTCACTGACTTCAAAAACCAATTCATCGTGCACCTGCAAAATCATGCGCGCATCTAAATCTGCGCCGGCCAACCAGCCTTGTACAGAGCTCATTGCTAACTTAATGATGTCCGCTGCGGTGCCTTGCATAGGTGCATTAATCGCGGTGCGTTCCGCTGCTTGGCGGCGCGGCACTGCTTTTGCGTTTATTTCTGGCAGGTACAACCTGCGCCCAAAAACTGTTTCAACATAGCCCTGCTCCGCGGCAAGCGCTTTAGTTTCTTCCATGTAGTGCAACACGCCGGGGTAGCGGGAGAAATATCGGTCAATATAGTCTTGGGCTAAGGTTCTGGAGATACTCAATTGCTTACCTAAACCAAATGCAGACATGCCATAAATCAGACCAAAGTTGATGGCCTTGGCGCTGCGCCGCTGATCATCAGACACCGCTTCTGGTGCGACATCAAATACTTCACTGGCGGTTGCTCTATGAATATCTTGGTCCTCAGCAAATGCCGTAGTCAGACCTTTGTCACCAGACAAATGCGCCATTATCCGCAGCTCAATTTGCGAGTAGTCTGCGGCCATAATTTTGTATCCCGCTGGGGGCACAAATGCCTGTCGCACGCGCCGCCCCTCTGCATTACGAATAGGAATGTTCTGCAGGTTAGGATCTGAAGAGGACAAACGACCTGTTGCCGTTACTGCTTGGTGATAGGAGGTGTGAATACGCCCCGTCTGCGCGTTAATGTCTAAGGGCAACTTATCAGTATAGGTAGATTTGAGTTTTGCCAAACCGCGATAATTGAGTAAGGTTGCGGGCAACTCATAATCTCGAGCCAAATCTACCAACACGGCCTCAGCCGTAGACGGCTTGCCCCCTGGGGTTTTCTTTAAAATCGGCAGGCCTAACTTTTCATAGAAAATTGTCTGCAACTGCTTTGGGCTGTCTAGGTTAAAAGTTTCACCCGCTTGCTCCCAAGCTTGCTCAACCAATTCTTTCAGACGGTCGGCCAACTCAGCGCCATGCTGCTTAAGCATACGTCCATCTACCAGCGCCCCCTGACGCTCTACTTGTGAGAGTATCGGCACCAACGGCATATCAATATTGGTGAAGACATGTAGCAGAGTAGGCTCTGCTTGAATTTGCGGATATAGGCATTCATGTAGTTGCAGCGTGATGTCTGCATCTTCAGCAGCATATTCACCAGCGGTTTCTAGAGGTACTTCGTTAAAGGTCAATTGCTTAGCGCCCTTGCCAGCAACATCTTCGAAATGAATGGTTTTTCTATCTAGATAAAATTCTGCTAACGCATCCATATTGTGGCGCGTTGCTACACTGTTCAAAACATAGGATTCAAGCATGGTGTCATAAAGTGGTCCGGCGAAGCTGACACCGTAACGGGCTAATACGCTCATATCGTATTTGATATTTTGGCCGATCTTGCCAATGTTAGGGTTCTGTAACAGTGGCGTTAATGCGGCTAATGCCTGATCAAGAGAAAGCTGGTCAGGCGCGCCCGGATAATCATGGGCCACTGGCAAATAGGCTGCTCTTCCAGCCTTGGCGGAAAATGAGAAGCCAACCAGTTCCGCCAGCATATAATTCACGCTGGTGGTTTCTGTATCAAAGGCAAAGGTTTCAGCGGCTGACAGTTCCTCAATCCAAGAATTAAGTGCTTCAACGGTGGTGATGACTTCATAGTCTCGGGGATATTCAACCGCCGGTACAGTGGCGGCGGCGGGTTCGGCTTTTGACGTCTTTGTAGCCTTGCTGTCACCGCGCTCTAATTCATCTGACCAAGCTTTGAACTCAAATTCCTTGAAGTGCTTTTGCAGCGTATCCACATCAGGAGGGGTAGCCTGCAACTGCTCAATGGACAGCTCTAACTCTACATCGCACTTAATTGTGGTGAGCGCTTTGGATAAAGGCAACTGCTCTAAGCTGGCCCGTAAATTTTCACCAATCTTGCCTTTGATCTCATCGGCTTTGGCAATGACTTCATCTAACGTGCCATATTCGTTTAGCCATTTGGTAGCTGTTTTGGGGCCAACTTTCGGCACGCCAGGAATGTTGTCCGCGGTGTCCCCCATTAACGCTAAGTAATCAATGATCTGTTCGGGCGTGACGCCAAATTTGTCGATCACACCCTGACGGTCCATGGTGGTTTCGGTCATGGTATTTACAAGGGTTACGTGATCACTCACCAATTGCGCCATGTCTTTGTCACCTGTGGAGATCACTGTGGCGCGCTTGGCCGCGCTGGCTTGAGTGGCATAAGTGCCAATAACATCATCTGCCTCTACACCCTCTACACAAATCAACGGCAATCCCATAGCTTTTATCAGCTCATGAATGGGCGCAATTTGCTCACGTAAATCGTCAGGCATGGACGCTCGATTAGCCTTGTATTGTGCATACAAGTCATCGCGAAATGTTTTGCCCGGCGCGTCAAAAACCACCGCGACTAAACTGCCGGGGTAATCACGGTCCAACTTACGGATCATGCTAATAACACCACGAATAGCACCTGTAGGGTGGCCACTAGAATTACTCAAGTCGGGGAGGGCGTAATAGGCTCTAAATAAATAGGAAGAACCATCAACTAGCACTAATGGTGCTTGGTGTTCGTTGGGAATAGACGGTAGATTATCCGACACTGATTACGTTCCTATAATTTGTAGAGAATTAGACAATGAGCAGATGCACTTTACCTGTGCTTGGGCAAAAAAGAACAGGCTATTTCTTCACCCAAATACCAGCCCTGAATGTTGACGCAATTTCAGCCAAATGGCCCCAGCGCCCCCTGTTCAATAAGAGCACTCTAGCTCGGTCGGTTGGCCGATATTTTGGGCTGGCCGGCATGATCTTTGCCAGCTTATTTTTGCTCTCGAATGCAGCCAGTGCGCAGACCAATAGAGGCCCAGATGTGGTTATTGTGGCGGAAGAAAATCGCATTGTTTACGAGTTTAGACAAAACGGTCAACTCAGATATATCCGTGTGGTGCCCAAACGAGGCAAGCCCTACTATCTTGTGCCAACAGACGCGACCAAGGGCAATGGTGACTTGGAGCGGGTAGATAGTTTGGTCACCAGTTGGGTGCTATGGGAATTTGATTAGTACCAGCGATTAGCCCAGGTGGACTGGGCTTCAACACGCTCGCAATAAGAAAAGAGAAAACCACTGGTTGCTGTCCTGCCAACTTTTCAGGCATTCAAACTGAGCAGATTGCGCAAGGGCAATGAATTCTTCCTTAGCATATTTATAGGAATTCTCAGTGTGCAAAAGTTCGCCCTCGGCAAAAGAAATTACCTTACCGACTAGGTTAACCTGCTGGGCCACCGTGCTCTTTAAGAACATTTGAATACAACCTTGGTCCGCGTTGTAGCGGGAGAAATGCTCAAAATGGTCCAAATCAAAGTCGGCACCAAGTTTTTCATTCAGGTGCACAAGGGTATTCAGATTGAACTGAGCGGTTACGCCCGCAGCGTCATCATAGGCCGCCTCCAAAATGCTGATGTCTTTTTTCGCATCCACACCCACCAAAAAGTACCCACCTTGCCCTAGTGTCACATGCACTCTTCGAAGAAAATCTACTGCTTGAGCCGGCTCAAAATTGCCAATACTCGAACCCGGATAAAAGCCAAGGGGCCGCAATTCATTTACCTGGACGGGTAAGTCAAAACTTTGGGTAATGTCAGCGCACACTGGAAAAATTTTCAGCGCTGGGAAGTCGTCCAATAAGGCCTGGGCATTGCTGAGCAAGTAGTCCCCGGATATATCCACCGGCACGTAGGCTTCTGGCTTTAGTACGTCGAGCAAGCGCCGGATCTTTTTGGTCGAGCCGCTACCGTACTCAATGACGCAGATATTCTCTTCTAGAGCGGCGGCTATTTCTTCCATATGCGCTTCAAACAACGCCATTTCGGTGCGAGTTACATAATATTCAGGAAGCTCAGTAATGGCATCAAACAACTCTGAGCCGCGCTCGTCATAAAAGAACTTCGGCGATATTGCCTTCGCTTCTAGGCTCAAACCTCGGTGGACTTCGTCCACAATCACACCTACCTCTGGCTTTAGGTCCAAAAACGCAAATTGCTCATTGGATAAAGAAGAACTGGTTGTCATAAATCTACCGCCAAACGTATGCCCGAGAACTGCCAACTGTCTGCGGGGTAAAAAAAGTTTCGATAACTGGCACGAATATGTGAGGAGTCTGTAACGCATGACCCACCGCGTAACACCAACTGGCTGCTCATGAATTTGCCATTATATTCGCCGAGCACGCCTTCAAGGGGTTTGTAGCCGGGATAAGGGCCATAGGCACTTGAAGTCCACTCCCAAACATCACCAAAGAATTGTTCATTTGCAGCGTCACAGACCATTGGGTGAAAGCGGTTTGAGTCAGCAAAATTACCCGCCAGCGCCTTCCCGCTGGCCGCCCACTCCCACTCAAACTCTGTGGGTAGGCGCGCACCAGCCCAACTGGCATAAGCCATTGCTTCATACCCACTGACATGAGTGACCGGCGCGTCTAATTCCAGCGGGTGCAAACCATCCATACGATATTCAGACCAACCACCATGTCCAGTTTGATGCCAATAAAGCGGGCGATGCCGAGGGTTTTCTTGCAAAGCGGCCCAACCTTGAGCTAACCATAAATCAGCGCGCTGGTAGCCACCATCGTGCATAAACTGTAAATATTCACCGTTGCTGACAAGTCTGTTGGCAATACCAAAAGGCCCTAAGAAGCATTTATGTCTGGGGTATTCGTTATCGAAGGCGAAATCAGAGACTGCGCCAATGTCCACTAAACCGGGATTGTGGTCACTAAAAGCTATCTCCCTTAGCGGCCCAGGCGGGTCCATGCAAAGCGGGGTGGAAGATTCTTGATCACTCTTATGCAACGTCTCGTGATATTTGGGAAATAAAGGGTTATGGCCCAAGTTATATTTTATATCGGTTAGCAACAGTTCTTGGTGTTGCTGCTCGTGATGCAGCCCCAGTTCCAAAATTTGCGCAATCTCAGACGCAGCTTGGTCGCCAAACTCCCCTTCATCAATCAGCGTTAAAAGGGCTTCGTCGATGTTTGACCTATAGGCATAAATTTCTGCAACGGTTGGCCGCGATAAGCTGCCTCTCTTTAGGCGCGGGAAGGGGTTGCCCACGCCATTGTAGTAAGAATTAAAAAGATGCTCGAAGGCTGGGTTATAGGAAGCGTAGTTAGCTGCGTACGTTTGTAAAAGAAACGTTTCAAAAAACCATGTGATATGGGCCAAATGCCACTTTGGGGGGCTGGCGTCTGCCATAGGCTGCACGCCAAAGTCTTCTATTTGCAACGGTTGGCATAAATCCAATGATCTGTGCCGGACATCTTTGTAACGCCGGGCCAACGCTTCTAGCTCGTTATCTAAAGCAGCGCGGTCCAACTTACCTGAATCAGTCTGATAGGACTGGAACCGCGAATGCATATAAATCCTAAAATTGAGCGTCTAGCGTCTGATAGCTAAGCCTAATCGTCTCGGCCTTGTGAGGCAACTTGATGAAACCATGATAGTGGCCACGAGGATTTATAATCACAATGTTGCCAGTGTGGTCCACGGTGTAACCTTGCGCGTCTGAACCGGGTACCGGAGAACGTAACGGCACCTTGGCAAATGCTACGTTTACTTGATCAGTGAACTTCACCAAATCAGCTCGCTCGCCCCGAACACCTAAGAAGCTCGAAGAGAACGCTCCTACATATTGGCCTAAACGCTCTAACGTATCAGCATCGGGATCCACTGACACTAAACGTACTTTGAAGCGCTCAACCAATCGGGGGTCTTGTTGTTTTAGCTGATTTTCGACCTGGCCGAGCACCGAAAGTGACGTTGGGCAAACATCAGGGCAATTGGTAAAACCAAAAAATATAAAACTCCAGTGGCCCTCTAAACTCTGACGGTTAAATACGGCGCCTGTATGGTCAAGCAATTCGAACGGGCCAATGTCTCTAGGCGTGGGCAGAATGAAAACACCCTGAGTGCGCATCTCATCCGCTGAAAGCTCGGGCACTCGCAGTTTGCTGAAGAAGAACATGACCAATACGATGGAAATAAAGACAACACACAAACCAACTGTAGACTTAATACTTTGCATTAGACCGTCACTCGTTGCAGTTCTATAGGGGCAATGTCTATGCCTTGCACCAACAAATAGTGGTCTAGCAATAAAACTAAAAACAGCGCACCCAAATAAACTATTGAGTAACGAAAAGTTTCCATTGGCGCGCGTGGGTTGTTATTGCGCATCAGCACAATAGCCCAGTACAAAAATCCACCACCTAGAGCTAACGCACCGGCAAGATAAAGTGGCCCTGACATACCAATCAAGTAGGGCAAAATTGTGCAGAGTACTAACAGAATTGTGTATAGCAAAATGTGCAGCCGAGTGTACGCCTCACCATGCGTTACAGGCAGCATTGGCATACCTACTTCTGCGTATTCGTCCTTGCGCTCAAGGGCTAAGGCCCAAAAGTGCGGCGGGGTCCAAACAAAAATGATCAGTACTAAGAGCAAACCGCCGGGATCAATACTATTCGTTACAGCAGTCCATCCAAACAGCGGGGGTGCTGCGCCAAACAATCCACCAATGACGATATTTTGCGGTGTGGCTCGCTTCAAAAAGAATGTATAAATCAATCCATAGCCAACCCAAGAGGCAAGGTTAAGCCACGCGGTTAATGGGTTGATCAGGAACCAGAGCATGCCCAGTCCGATTATCCCGGTAACGGCAGAAAAGATGATCGCGTCGCGATTAGACACCCTGCCGGTAGCCACGGGGCGACTCTGAGTACGCGCCATGCGTGAATCGATATGGGCATCAGCAATGTGATTAACCACGGCGGCAGAGCCTGCCACCAGTGCTATTCCGATGTTGCCGTAAATCAAAACGTCTAAAGGTACGACGCTAGATGTAGCAAGGAACATTCCCGCAACTGAACAGATCAACATGAGTAAAACCACCCGGGGTTTACACATTTCTAGATAATCTCTCCAGGAGGCGCCAACAATAACTTCAGACATTTAGATAACTTATTTGGATAATAAAGTTGCGCTTCAAACGAAGCGCAATCTGGGTGCGAAGTTTACTGTAACTAGACACAATAGTAACAGGGCTCCGACAGTGTTGTGTGCGGTTGCGTTCAGTAACGGCAGTACCCAAACCACGTTTAGGATGCCTAAAGATATCTGCAGTAAAAGTATCCCGCCCATTAGGTACGCCATGACTGGTTTCGTAGACAGAAGCCTCACCACCAGTGATCCGACGATAAGCAGCACGAATATAGCGCCAATACGGTGCACCCAATGGATGGCGGCGCGGGCCTCGCTGTCCATTAATCCGCCAAGGTAACTGGGTCCAACGCCTTGGAATAGGTTGAAGCCCTGCGCCAAATCTATTGCGGGGGTATAGCTACCATCACAACTGGGAAAGTCATAGCAAGCTAACGCTGCGTAATTGGATGAGACCCAGCCGCCCAGCATTATTTGAATAACCACCGCGACGAAGGCGATATTGGTATGCAGATTGGGCGCAGGCAGGTTACTGACCAGTCGCGACATACCACCTTGGCGCAGATAGATCAGCCAAATGAGGCTTAGGGTGGCGAAACCGCCGAGCAAATGCGCAGTAACGACCTGTGGCCAGAGTTTCAATGTTACCGTCCATGCGCCAAATGCCGCCTGACACAATATGAGCACCATCAGCGCTGACACCATGGTGGTGGGCGTGCGTTCTTTAGCGTTGCGCCAGGTCATGACTAGCATCGTAAAGACAATAAGCAGCAAGAAGCCAGCAATGTATCTGTGGCCCATTTCCCACCAAGCTTTTTCGATCTCTACTGGCGCATCAGGAAAACGGGTTTCCGCAGTCGAGATAGTAGCCACGTCCTCAGGGACGGTTAAAAATCCATAACACCCTGGCCAGTCCGGACAACCTAATCCCGCATCAGCAAGGCGGGTATAGGCGCCCACTGATACCACGAGTAAAGCCCAAATTACGCCGAAGCCTGCTAGTTTTCTGAGTCGGGAGTTAACCAATTTGTGACACCTTTAATAGTCGTTTAAGGTCCTGCAAAATGTCTTTGGGGTTAGTGACAATTGCATAGCGAAAAACCAAATTGCCGTTGGGGTCAATGATATAGATCCCCTGTGGCACTGGTTGATTTACCGTGTTGATAATTTTTAAGTCTGGCTGGTTGTCGGGTACGAAATTTCCCGAGTAGTTGGAGAAAGCGCGTCGGACGCGTTTTGCTTCTCTGTTCAACAAGATATGGGTCGCTTGTAGGTTTTTCAATGCCTTGGCGCAATCTTCTGCACAATTTTCTGTGACCGTCCACAGCCACCAGTCGCCAGACGTAGGCACGTTAATACCCTTACTGTCCTGCCAACCTATATCTGCAATATTCAGCGGTGGATTAACAAACGCACCGTTATTCGTCGTGCCCCAGCCAGAGCCGTTTTGAGCAACGAAAAAAAGCAAATACGAGCCGCCAAGGGACAGTGTAGCGATAATTAAAATCAGCGTAAGTTGGCGGCGACCGCTCGAGGGTTTATTTGCTGTTCCATCCTGCATCATTTACTCCTACTCTTTTCTGTTACTTGCGAAAACTGTTACGAGGTACACCCTTACTAGCGGGTTAGCTACGCTTAAATCCATAGACTATGAACCCTAAGATGAGGGTAATGCTAAGGCCAAACCAGGTTAGGGCGTAGCCTTTGTGGGTGGCATCACTGAACACCTGGGCAAAGGGTGCGGCCACCAGCGCGCCAAACTGTCCTGCTTCTAAGCGCAACTCTACAGGGTAAGCATCGACTAATTCAGCCATTCGGTCTATTTCCAAACGTTGAACTTGTTTTGGCCATTGTTCTTCCCAAGGCGTATCCACCAAGATGGGAATGAGCCCCAAATCTGGCCAAACGGTTGCTACCGGCGAGCGCTTACCTACTGGGACACTTACAACCGGCAGTTCACTGCGGTCGCGGCTGCCGGCAACAAAGCCTCTATTGATCAGAAAGCGCCCGTGATCTTCGTCTAGAAATGCTTGTATAACCCAGTAGCCAACGTTGCCGTCATGTATTTGGTTGTCTAAAAGGAAATACTCGGGCTCATAGACGCCATTCAAACGGATCGTTTTAAACGGAACACTTAGTGCGGCGGGGGAGGGTTTTGCCGGCAAGCCTGCCAGTTGTGCCAGGTATTTATTTTCTAAGCCACGCTTCTCAGCGCCGCGCTCCACCTGCCAATTGCCCAGCATCAGCAGTATTGGAAATAGCGTGGCAGTGAAGAGAGTCATGCGCCAACCTGGTGAAAATTCTTTCATTGCTTAACGCCCGCATTCATATGCTTTAGACTGAGGTTCTTATAACGAGAAGTATATCAGTGCTCAAAATCATTATTGTTGTATTACTTTTATGTGTCATTGCCAGTCTCGGTAGTGGCTTGGTGTTTTTATTCAAAGACACTGACAAACCTGACAGTCGGCGCTTGTGGTATGCCTTAGGTGTCCGGGTCACCTTCGCGACATTATTGGTTTTGACCATCGCTTATGGCTTTTATACCGGTGAACTGCGCATGGGCATAAATGCGCCTTGGCACGGTGCTACACAGCAAACTGACCAGGTCGATTAAATAGTCTGCCATTTCAACACACAATGTTGTGTGAAATTTTAGGCAAATAAAAAGGGCTCATTAGGAGCCCTTTTTGTTTTCTGACTTGTCTCAGTCGGCTTGTATGCGCTAGCAGTCATACCGCTAGCGCAGTCGTGCTATAAGACGTAGACGAAAATGAATAGGCCAACCCAAACCACGTCAACAAAGTGCCAGTACCAGCTTGCCGATTCAAAACCAAAACAATCATTGGCGGTAAAGTGGCCTTTCATTGCTCTGATCAATTGAACGAAAATGATAAACGTACCCATCGTCACGTGGAAACCGTGAAATCCGGTCAGAAGAAAGAAGGTAGATCCATAGATTCCGCTGTCTAACGTTAGACCCAATTCACTGTATGCGTGAATGTATTCTTCCACTTGAAGAATCAAAAAGATGATGCCCAGAAAAACGGTTACTGCTAACCAGCCAATAAGTTTCTTGCGATTTTCTGCTTTGATTGCATCGTGTGCAAAGTGAATCGTCACACTAGAGGTCAACAGAATGACCGTGTTGTAGAAAGGCAAATAGGCGCCCCAATTCATCATTCCGGGAGAGGCCATGCTCTCGCCTGGGTTCACAAATAGGTCGGCATTCGGGTTAGCAACCACTGGCCAAGTAGACTCGAAAGCAGGCCACAAGTAATCACCAATGATCCCTTTGTCGCCTTCGCCGCCCAACCAAGGCACAACAAATGAGCGAACATAAAACAGTGCGCCAAAAAACGCAGCGAAGAACATTACTTCAGAAAAAATAAACCAGCCCATGCCCCAAACATAGCTTTTCTTCAACGCCGCGTTATTCATGCCAGCGGCATTTTCTTCGACGACTTTTGCAAACCAGCTATAAAGCACGAAACTTACAAAGAGGAAACCAATGATGCTTTGGGTCCAATCCCCAGAGCTGCCATTTTTCATGTCGTTTAAGAAACCAGCAAGGCCAGTAACCAAGAGCATTAGGCCAAAGGCCAAAAATACTGGGTACCAACCTTGTTCGGGTACGTAGTATGTCGAGTTGTCGACCCCTGATGAGCTACTCATTTATCTCCTCCACTGGATTATTTCGTTATCCGCCCGTTACGGGGCTGACTTGATTGTCTGTAATTTGCATGTCTTCTGGGAGACCCACGCGCTCTGTTACATCAAAGAGCGCATAACTCAAATTGATGCTCTGAACGTTTTTAGGTAACCCACGGTCAACAATGAACCGCATTGGCATTTCCAACTCTTCTCCGGGTTGTAAAAGCTGCTGTTCAAAACAAAAGCACTCTGTCTTGTGAAAAAACTCCGCCGCTGATGATGGCACCAGCGATGGAATCGCTTGGGCTATCATTGGTCGCCCAGTCGTATTTTTCACATAGAAGCTCACCGTATTCGCCGAACCGGGGTGGACCCTCACCGCACCCTTTTGTGGCCAAAAATCCCAGGACATGCCTTCATTCGTATTGGTAAGAAAATTTACCTTCACTAGGCGTGTTGTATCGGGACTGGTTTTAGCTTCATCAAATACATATGGCCCGCCGGTTTTACCGTTAAGCCCTGTCACTTCACAAAACAAATCATATAAAGGCACAAGTGCTGCAACAAAGAAGCACATACCCACTACGATAAGCGCCAGCTTTTTAACAGTCCGGCGAATATCGTTTTGTTGTTTTGATTCTACAGTCATATATATCAGTTTTTGTTAGTCGAAAGCGACTAGCCGTGTACCTCTTCGCTTTTCACTTCTGGTGGGTAAGTGAAACTGTGATAGGGCGCAGGCGATGGCAGAGTCCATTCTAAACCTTTCGCGCCTTCCCATGAACGAGCCTTGGCTGGCGCGCCGCTACGTATTGTCTTGATCAAAACGTAGAGGAAGAACACCTGAGAGAAACCAAAGATGAACGCGCCAACAGACGAGATCATATTGAAGTCAGCAAACTGCAGCGCGTAGTCAGGAATACGACGAGGCATGCCCGCTAGACCTGAGAAGTGCTGTGGGAAAAACGTTACGTTAACCCCAACAAACGACAGCCAAAAGTGCAGCTTACCCAGCGATTCGTCGTACATCTTGCCGGTCCACTTTGGAATCCAGAAGTAAACGGCCGCGATAATTGAGAACAGAGCGCCAGGCACAAGTACGTAGTGGAAGTGCGCAACCACAAAGTATGTGTCGTGATACTGATAGTCGGCGGGCGTAATAGCCAACATAATTCCAGACAGTCCACCGATGGTGAAGAGCACAACAAACGCAATTGCGAACAACATTGGTGTTTCAAATGTCATGGAGCCGCGCCACATTGTGGCAATCCAGTTAAATACTTTAACGCCAGTAGGTACTGCGATGAGCATGGTGGAGTACATAAAGAACAGCTGACCTGCTAACGGCATGCCTACGGTAAACATGTGGTGTGCCCAAACGATGAAGGACAAGAACGCAATTGATGCAACCGCATAAACCATAGAGGTGTACCCGAACAATTGCTTACGCGCAAAGGTTGGGATGATGTGCGAGACAATGCCAAATGCTGGCAAAATCATAATGTAAACTTCAGGGTGGCCAAAGAACCAGAAAATGTGCTGGAACATCACTGGGTCACCACCACCTGCCGCATTAAAGAAGCTGGTGTTGAAGTGAATGTCGAACAACATCATGGTTACTGCGCCAGCCAATACCGGCATTACGGCAATCAACAAATATGCTGTGATCAACCATGTCCATACGAACATTGGCATTTTCATCAAGGTCATACCCGGTGCACGCATATTCAAAATGGTAGCGATGATATTGATGCTACCCATAATGGATGATGCGCCCATTAAGTGAACTGCGAAGATGAAGTATGTTACTGAATCTGGTGCATAGGTTGTGGACAACGGCGCATAGAAGGTCCAACCGAAATTAGGGCCGCCGCCTTCCATGAACAATGTGGAGATCATCATGCTAAACGCAAAAGGCAGTATCCAGAATGACAGGTTGTTCATTCTAGGAAGCGCCATATCAGGTGCGCCCACTTGCATTGGAATCAACCAGTTCGCCAAGCCAACGAAGGCCGGCATAATGGCGCCAAAGACCATGATCAAACCATGGTTGGTGGTCATCTGATTGAAAAATTCTGGCTCTATAAATTGCAGACCGGGTTGGAACAACTCGGTACGAATAACCAAAGCCATTGCACCGCCAATTAAAAACATAGCAAAACTAAACCAAAGGTATAGCGTACCTATGTCTTTATGGTTGGTGGTATATAGCCATCGCAACATGCCCTTAGCTGGGCCGTGTGCGTGGTCGTCGTGATGATCTGCGTGAATAACTTCGCTCATGCCTATTCCTTACTGACCGTTAGATAAATTGATGACGTCTTGAGGCTGGGAAATATCCCCAACATCATTTCCGAATGCGTGGCGCTGATAATGCACAACTGATGCCAACTGAACCGCATCAAGCTGCTTGCCAAACGCTTGCATTGCACTGCCTGACACGCCGTTGATTACTAAGCTTAAGTGATCGTCCCGTGGGCCTAAGGCAACAGGTGACTTGGCAATGGCTGGAAATACGGGTGGCACGCCTTCGCCGTTCGCCATGTGACATGAAGAACAGTAAGTGCCGTAAATTACTTCGCCTTGCACCATTAGCTCGTCGTGAGTAAAGGTTTTGCTCATGCTTTCTTGGCGCACAACCTCTGAAGTCACCTTGGTTGCATACCATGCATCGAATTCTGCCTCGGGCATTGCTTCTACAACAATTGGCATAAAGCCGTGGTCTTTACCGCAAAGCTCGGTGCATTGGCCGCGATAGATGCCGGGTTCTTCTACAATCGCCCAAAGCTCATTGAGCATGCCGGGTACTGCGTCGCGCTTAATACCAAAATCAGGCACCCACCATGCGTGGATCACGTCTTCTGAGGTCACTAAGAAACGCACTTTGCGGTTAATTGGAATTCTCAAGTGCTCGTCCACTTCCAATAAATAAGTATCGGTTTTCGCGGAACGGTTAACAATTTGCGACTTAGGTGTCGCCAAGTTAGAGAAGAATGAAAACGAGTTGTTATAGTCTTCGTCGAGATACTTGTACTGCCACTTCCACTGGTAGCCGCGAACTTCAATGTTCATGTCTTCGCCGCCAGTGTCGTACATCGCTACTAGCACCTGTGTTGCAGGAATAGCCATAACAATCAGAATAAGCGTTGGCACGATGGTCCAAGCCAATTCCAGCTTGGTGCTGTCATGAAATGTTGCCGCTACAGCGCCCTTGGATTTACGGTGCTGAAAAACTGACCAGAAGAGCACACTGAAGACGACCACACCAATGGCCACACAGATATAAAAAATCGTCATGTGCAGGTCGTACACTTGGCGACTGATGTCTGTCACGCCGACGCGCATATTCAGTTCGTCCGCCAAGGCCACGCCTGAAGCTAAAAACGCTAGGGTGCCGGTTAGCATCCGCAAAATCTGATTTTTCATTCTGCTCTGTCTCACTTTCAGTTCTATTTCTAAAGTACGTAATAAACGCGTCGTTAACTTTCTAGGCAGAGTGACCTGCATAGGCCTAACAACGAATTTTTAAAATTATCTACAAGCCTGAGCCTTGCATAGTGCCTACAGCGACTTTTAAAGCTAGGTGATTCACAAATTAGGCTGCAGCGAAATACTGCTAAAGCGCCTCAATAAATTTGTAAGTGGCTAAAAGAATCAAGC